>Ga0351876_1109_pt1 | contig 21444 bp, 18 predicted proteins | sample BONcelFGM3001C15_FD_206774 | JGI IMG/M metagenome (GOLD analysis project Ga0351876, IMG submission 206774) | Enriched cells from coal bed in the Powder River Basin, Montana, United States - BONCAT cells FGM rep3 HSBNCT.FGM.300.1.C15 ...
GCAGAGCAGCCAGATCACCATCGACTGCTCGATGATCCCGGTGGTCGAATTGGACGACGGCACGACGCTTCTGCTTGACTACGGAAATCGCCTGTCGGAAAACCTGAAGGAACTGATACGGCAATCCTGGAAGAACTACGCCTTTCTGACCGCTGAAGAGCTTCGCGACGACCTCGCGGCCATACAGGGCATCGTCCGCCATTCGCGAGACTACCGGATGGCGCAGACGGACAAGCCGTTGACCTTGGCTGAAAAGCCGGAAATCCTCCTCTTCCCCGACTGGCTCATCATCCGCAACGAGAAGACGGGCGGCGCTCCCTATCGCCAGGCCCTCTTTCGGCTCGATCGCGGCGCCCTCCCCTTCCCCGCAGAGGTCAAAGCGTTCATCGAGAAAAGCGGCGTCGCCGTTACGGAGATCGCCGGAGACCGTGCACTTTCGTCCGTTGAAACGCCGCCGAAGCCGAAACCGGCCATCGTGGAGTTGCGAGGGCTCAACGGGATCGCCTTCGCGGAGAAGCTCCTCCAGACCCTTGGCGAGGCGCCGCTGCGAAACGCCGAGGTTGCCATTTTCGATGAAGCGCTTAAGGGGTTTCACCTTTCCATTACAGCCGATCTCCTTCTCCGGAAGGGAGAAAAACGCTTCATCCTGCAGACGAAAAGGCTGCCGGAACAGTTTCTCTCCATCCTGAAGGAAGCGGGTACGGAGGTGATCCCCATCGCCGAAAACAGCCAGGGCAGAGATCTGATCGAAACCGTGCTTCAGGGAGTGGGAATCCCGGTCTCTTATGGTTATTTCTTTTTCCGGATTCCGGATGGGGTTGAACATCCGAGGCTTACCGCCTCCTTTTCCGCCCTCCGGACGGAGACCAAGGGGGAACCCTTTTATCTCATCGATTTCGATATGCCCCCGGCCGGCATGCCTTTCCTTCGGAACGGCGGCGGGGTCCGTATCGGCCGATATTAGGAAGGATTGATTCCATTGACCACAAGAGCCATTGCACTTTTTTCGGGAGGTCTGGACAGCATTCTGGCCTTCAAGGTGATCGCGGACCAGGGGATCGCGGTCTCGGGGATCACCTTTGAAACCCCCTTTTTCAGCGCCGCGAAGGCGCGTTTGACCGCGGAGAGGATCGGTCTCCCGCTCGCGGTTCTCGACATCACGGAAGAGCACCTGCAAATGCTGCATGCGCCCCGCTACGGGTATGGAAGGAACATGAACCCCTGCATCGACTGCCACACGCTGATGCTCCGGATCGCCGGGCGGCGTATGCAAGAGGAAGGCGCCGATTTCGTTTTCACAGGGGAGGTTCTGGGGGAACGTCCCATGTCCCAGGGGAAGCAATCCCTTTATGTTGTGGCCAAAAATTCCGGTTACGCGGACCGCATCCTCCGCCCCCTCAGCGCCAGACTCCTGCCGGAAACGGAGCCGGAACGGTCGGGCAAGGTGGACCGCAGCCGCCTGTGCGATATCCAGGGAAGGGGTCGAAAGCGTCAAATGGAGATGGCCGCGCAGTACGGCATCACATCCTACCCCCCGCCGGCCGGCGGCTGCCTCCTTACCGATCCCATCTACTCCCGGCGTCTCCGCGACCTCTTCGATCATCATCGCGACTACGAAATCCGGGATATCGATCTGCTGAAGGTCGGGAGGCACCTGCGCCTTGATGAAAAAACCAAGGCGATCGTTGGCCGGAACGCCGCGGACAACGAAACCATCGAGAGGCTGGCCAAAAGAGGGGATGCGCTGATTCGGATCGACTCTTTTCCGGGACCGACCGTCCTTGTTCCCGGCGGCGGCGATGAGCGAACACGGTTTCTGGCTGCCGGGATCTGCGCCCGTTACTGCGACGGCCCGAGCGACCGCGAGTTGGTCGCCTCCTGCATCCGGGACGGAAACGCGACATCGCTCAGGATCCGCGCCGCAATCCCGGCAGAAGCCGAACGCCTGCTTATCTGAGTCCCCTTTTTCAGGAAGGCATATGCTGCGGCCGGAGAAGATCCGTGACGGTCTTGACCGGATTGAAGGTCGCCAGCGGCACCTCAATAAAAACGGTGTTCCAGAAGGCCATCGACCCATTCCACAGGCCGGGATGCTCCAGTGCGAGAAGTTCCTTCCCCTTCTCCGATTTGCGGGTAATCGACGCCGTCGCCGGATCGATGAACGCCGTTAGATCGAATTTGCGCCCACGGAAGTCCCGAACGCCGCAAACCAGATCGACGGGGTTGAAGTACCCGGCGGACGACCAGACGGCGCGCTGCTGCGGGTCGTCCCGGTCAATCTGCGACTCCTCGATAATCTGCAGAGAGGCGCCCCCTCTCCGATCCGCATCCCCCACCCAGAAGGGGCCGCCGCCCGGCTCCCCCTCGTTTTTCACCATGCCGCAGACCCGCAGGGGGCGATTCAACTGCCGGTATAAAAAAGACTTTCGTTCGGAAAAGGAAAGCTCCCGGAAACCGCCGGGGAAGACGATGTTCACCCTGGTTTCGGCAAAATCGCACATTCGCTCCAGTTCCTCCTCCGTTCCGCTCTCTCCCGCGAGAAATCGGACAGAGGCAAAGATCTCCTCCTGAAGCCGGATCAGATAGCCGGCCAGGAGCCTCTTCCAGTGAGAGGTCTCCGTCTTGAGATGGTCCGGCACGGTATTGTCGATGTTCTTCACAAAGATGATCTCTTCATCGAGAAGATTCAGATTCCGGAGCAGCGAGCCGTGACCTCCCGGACGAAAGACCAGTTTCCCCCGGTCGTCACGGAACGGCCGGCTCTCCGGATCGGCGGCGATGGTGTCCGTTGCCGGATCCTGTGTGGAGATACCGATGGTAAACACGGTATTCAGCCTTGTTTCGTAACCGCGAATCACCCGCGAAAGAAGCATCCGGACGGCATCTTCGTGTTCCCGGGAGACCGTAAAATGGAGACGGGAAACGTTGTCGGCGTCCCGGGCGTAGAGGGCGCCCTCGACGAGGTGCTCCTCAAGGGCGGTCCTGCTCTCCTCCGGATAGGCATGGAATTTCAGAAGGGCTTTGGGAAGGCATCCATAATTCAACCCCTCTTCCGTCAGGACGGATTTCAGGATGGCCGCATCTTCCCCTTTCTCGATCAGAGACTCCAGATCCTCTCCTCTTGCGGCGACGGCTTTCCGCAAATCGGAAGAAAAGGCATATCGCCTGATGTCGCCGGCAAAGGCCGCCCGCGCCGCCTCGTCGGCGAACCCTCCCGTTGCAAGGCATTGATACCACTCCCGGAACATCCGGCTCGCCGCCCCGGATGCGGGGACAAATTTCATAAGCCGGTGCGTCCGGCGCGCCTCATCGTGGACGGCAAGCAGGGAGGAACGCTCCGCTTCGGGGATCACGACAATCCCATCGCCCGCAACGCAGGGGCGGTTCAGATGGACCGGCGGTACCCCCCGCCGGAAAAACGCAAGCTGCCTGTCGACCTCTTCGACCGTAAGCCCATGCAGCGCGATGCTCTGCCTGTCCTCTTCGGTCCACCGCTCCGCGGCCCCGTTTTCCGTCATGGATTCCTCCTTCTTCAGACAGTCAACTCCTCGATCGGCAGCAGAAAGCTCCGGATGCCGGCACGGGGATGCATTTCCTTGAGTCGCTGCATCCTGTCCGCAATCGGGGGAATCTCGTCATCGGGCAGAACCATGAAAAGGATATGGTTCTTCCCCGGCCAGCAGTGCGTTCCGAGCTTGGGCTCGGTTTCGGTCCCCTCCCCCCGCGCTTCCACCATCTTCGTGTATCCGTGGATCCCCGCCTCCTTCAGCGCGGCGATCACCTCCTCATCGGCCGCCTCGCAGTAGATGATCAGAAACATTTTCATGGCTGCCGCCTCCCGATTCATCACAGACGAATGTAACGCTTCAAAGGTGTTAACAGGAAAGGATATTTCGCCTCCCGCTTCACGGCTCACACCTCGCGATGCTTACGTTTGTCCCGGCGCCTCTTGAAGATCCCCTGCCAGTCGTCGAAGAGATCGTAGGCCGCCGGAACGACGACGAGCGTCAGGAAAAGCGAGGTCAGGAGTCCGCCGATGACCGCGATCCCCATCGGAGAACGGGTTTCCGATCCCTCCCCCACGCCGAAGGCAACCGGCAACATCCCGAAAACCATCGCGAAGGTCGTCATCAGGATCGGACGGAGCCGGACCGGTCCGGCCTGGAGGATCGCCTCCCGCCGGGGAACGCCCCTCCCCCTGAGGACATTCGTATAGTCGACAAGCAGAATCGCATTTTTCTTCACGAGCCCCATCAGCAGGATCAGGCCGATGAAGCTGAAGATGTTCAGCGTATTTCCGGTGATCAACAGCGCGCTGAACGCCCCGATAAAGGAGAGCGGCATCGCCAGCAGAACCGTGAAGGGGTGAACGAAGCTCTCGAACTGGGCGGCCAGGACCATATAGGCCATGATGACCCCGAGGATCAGCGCGAACATCAGGTACTTGAAAGATTCGCCCATTGTTTCCGCCGTCCCCTTGTACTTGGGAAGGTAGTCGTCGGGAAGGATTCGGCCGGCGATCGCGTTCAGCTCCCCGACCGCCTGCCCCAGGGGTTTCCCTTCGAGGCTTGCGAAAAGGGAGATCGACCGCTGACGGTCGACCCGGTTGATGACGCTCGGACCTCCCCCCTCCTGGATGCGGACCAGGTTCCGGAGTTCCACGAGCCGGCCGTCCAACGACCGCACATAGAGCTTGCTCAGATCGGCGGGATTGCTCCGTTCCTCCGGGTTCAGGCGGATTCGGAGATCGTACCGTTTTCCGCGGCTCTCATCCTTGTATTTGGTCACCTCGGTCTCCCCGCTGATCAGGAGGTTGACTGCTTCGGCGATCGTGGCGATATCCACGCCGAGATCGGCCGCCTTGTCCCGGTCGATGAAGACCTTGAGCTCCGGTTTTCCCATCTCCAGCGAGGTGTCCACATCGACGATTCCCGGCAGCTTCGAAAACTCGCCGGCGATCTGCCTCGTGTAGGTCTGGAGCGCATCCAGATCGCGCCCCCGGATGCTGTACTGGATCGGCACCTGACGCTGCCCGCCCCCGATCAGAGAGACATCCTCGGCGGATACCTTGAGTCCCGGAAACTTCCGGAGCTTGGCTCTGATCTCCTTCTTCAGATCCTCCTGGCTCTTCTTCCGTTCGGCCTTCGGAACCAGACGCGTCATCATAAGTCCCCGGTTGACGGCGCCTCCGAGACCCAGGCGGTAGTAGACCGCGCTGATCTCCGGCGTCTCCCTCACGATCTTTTCTGCGGGCTTGAAGAATTCATCCGCCTTGTCGATGGAATAGTCGATCGGCGCCTCCAGGCGGATCAGGAACTGCCCCTGGTCCTCCGGCGGAATGAACTCCTTGCCGATGAATGTGGTCATGTAGAGGCTGGCGGCAAAGATCAGAAGCGCCCCGATCAGCATGAGACCGCGGTGGCGAAGCGAAAAGACCAGCAACGGCCGGTAGCCCTCCTCGATCTTTTTATACCCCCTTTCGAACCAATATGCAAAACGCCTTGCCGGCCTGGCGGCGACAGCGGTCTCCGTCCCGGGAGCGCCCCGCTGGCGGACGATGCGCTTCAGGAAGATCGAAGCCAGCATCGGCGTCAGCGTGAAGGAGACGAGGAGGGAAACCAGCACCGAAAAGACGACAGTCAGCGCAAACTGGAGGAAAAAGCGGCCGATGATCCCCTTCATGAAGGCGACGGGGAGAAAAATCGCGACGATGGCGAAGGTCGTCGCCATGACGGCCAGACCGATCTCGGAGGTGGCGAAGGTCGACGCCTCCCGCGGCGCCATCCCATCTTCTACGTGACGGTAGATGTTCTCGATGACGATGATCGCGTCGTCGATCAGCAATCCCACCGAAAGGGTGAGCGCAAGCATCGTCATGTTGTTGAAGGTGAAGTCGAAGGCGCGGATCAGCGCGAAAGTCGCGATGATCGACACCGGCAGCGCGACCGCGCTGATCAGCGTCGTCCGGAAGTTCCGGAGGAAGAGGAAAACGGCCAGAACCGCGAAGATGCTCCCGATGATCAGATGCTTCTGAACCTCATCGATGGAACGCTGGATGAAGATGGATTGGTCCATCGCGATGTTCAGGCTCATCCCCGGCGGGAGGGTCGTCCTGATCTTCTCGATCTCCTCCTTGACCCGGTTGACGACGGCAACGGTGTTCGTCCCGGACTGTTTCTGCAGCCCCATCGCAACGGCCGGGACGCCGTTGTAGCGGACCATGGTGCGTTTCTCCTCCATTCCGTCTTCGGCCTTCCCGACATGCCGGAGTCGCACGGGAGCGCCCTTGTCGTACGCGATGACCAGGTCGTCGATTTCCGAAATACTGGCGAATTCCCCTTTGACCTTCACCATGTATTCCTTGGAGAGGCTCTCGATCCTGCCGCCCGGCAGTTCGACGTTCTGGCGCTTCAGCGCGCGCATGACATCCGTCGCCGCGAGCCCATAGGCCCTGAGCTTATCGGCGTCGAGCCAGACGCGGACCTGCCGCAGCCGGAGCCCCCAGATCTGGACGTCGCCGACGCCGTTGATCCGCTGGAGCTGCTCCTTCAGGACCTCATCGACGTAGGTGGAGAGCTCTTTGACCGTTTTTTGCCCCGAAAGATTCATCCATAACACGGCCGTCGCATCGGGATCGACCTTGGCGATCCGCGGCTCTTCGATGTCGGCAGGCAATTTGTTGCGGATCAGCGCGATCTTCTCCCTCACATCCTGGACCGCGAGGTCGATGTTCCGCTCGAGGACAAACTCCACCGTCACGCGGGAATCCCCTTCCGTACTGCTCGACGTGATGCTCTTCACGCCGTTGATCGTGTTGACCGCCCCTTCGATTCTGTCCGTAACGTCGACGTCGATCACCTCGGGGCTCGCCCCGTTGAGGTGCGTTGAGATATTGACGATCGGGAAATCGACCTTCGGAAAGAGATCCACGCCGATCTCCGGATAACTGACCACACCGAGGACCACGAGGGCCATGATGGCCATGGTGGCAAAAACCGGTCTCTTGACCGAGGTATCAGCGAGCCACATTGACCAGCACCCCTTCCATCAGATTGTTCTGCCCCACGGTCACCACGATCTCCTTGGCCTTGAGACCTTCTGTGATCTCCATAAGTTCCCCGTATTTCCGGCCGATCCGGACCTTCCGTTCCTTTGCCCGATCCCCCTGCACGACAAAGAGCTTGGTGATGGAGCCATCGTAGATGAGCGCGGTGATCGGGACGATGACCGTCTCCCGGGCTGGCCCGGTGTAGAGCGTTACGCGGGTAAAAAGCCCGGGCTTGAGATTCCGGTCCGTATTCGCGACGACGGCCTCGATCTGGAGGGAGCGGGTCTTCTCATCCAGCGTGGGATAGATCGTCTTTACCTGGCCGCGGAATTCGCGCCCGGGGAAGGCATCCACCGTGAAAGTGACATCCTGACCCTCCCGGATGCTTCCGACATCCTTCTCGGAAACCGTGAAGGAAAGCTTCAGAAGATCGATGCGGATGATCGAGACGAGAAGCGTGCCGTTGCGGACATAGTCACCCGCGGTGACCTTCTTGTGGTTGATGCTGCCGGCCATGGGGGCATGGATCCGCGTCTTGGTCAACTTCTCCTTCGCGAGATCGACTCCCGCTGCTGCCCGTTCCACATCGCCCTGGGCGACGGCAACACGCGCGACGATATCGTCGTACTGCTGCTTCGTGACCAGTTCCTCCCGGTAGAGGGCCTCCTTTCGCTCATGTTCCTGTTTCGCGTTGGCCAGGGCCGCCTCCGCCTGCTTCAGGATGGCCGCCGCCTGCTCAACCGCAAGCCGGTAATCGGTTTCCTTGATCTCGGCAATGACCTGACGGGAGGTTACGGCAGATCCCTCGTCGACATGGATCGTCTGGAGGATTCCGTCCAGTTCGGAACTGACATTGACCATCTCATAGGGGTTCAGGGTCCCGACCGACTCCACGAATGGCCGCAGGGAGCGGCTCTCCGCCTTCCCGACCTGGACGTTGACCGCGTGCTCCTTCACCGCTTTCTTTTCCGGTTTCTTACACCCGACGCCGGCAGAAACCGCGATGCAAAGGATGACCGCCATGACCGCCGCGCCGGTCCTGACCCTGCCCTGAACCGCGATGGTTCCCCCGTTTAAAGGCGATGTTCGTTCCAGCATGCAAAACTCCTTTTTTTAGAAAAGTCAATGACCGCTGATGCATCGGGTGAGTTCACGGATTATCGTTCAAGAGATCACGATTCATTGCTGAGCAGTGTCCCGGCAGCCTTCTTCATCCGGAGAAGGGCGAGCCGGTAGTTGTAATGGGCCGACGCCACTTTCGTCTCCGCCGACACCAGAAGCGTGTTCGCATCCAGGATATCCAGGCTGTTCGCCAGGCCGAAATCGAACTGCCGCGCCACGGCCCTGTAGTTGTCGCGGGCAAAGGCGACCTGGTCATCCAGGAACCGAAGAATCCCCTTTTGGGTGACCAAATCGAGGTAGGCGGTCTGCACCTCGATTGCGATCCCTTTCTTCAAATCCTCATAGAAGAGCGCCGCCTGGCGTTCACGGGCCTTCGCTTCGGATACCTCCGCTTTCCGGAGCCCGCCCTCGAAGATCAGGAAGTTCAGGGCTACACCGCCGTAGATGCTCTCCCGGTTCATATTGGACGAGGCCGGATGCTGTTCGGCGCCGGCATACCCCGCGAAGGCGGAAACGGTCGGCCAGAAAGCGCCCTCGACATATTTGGTCTGATCAGCGGCGATCTGCTTCTGAACCTCCATGCTTTTGAGCTCCGCCCGCATCGAGAAGGCCCGTTCCCGGAACACATCCAGCGCCGGAATATCTCCCTCCGTCTCCGCTTCATCCCGAATGGTGAAGACGTCCCTGATGCCGATGTTTCTCTCCAGAACGGCCATGGCCAATTCCAGGCCGTTTTGGGCCTGAAGGCGGTCCGATTTCGCTCCGGACAGCTCCCCCTCCGCACGCAGGAGGGCCGTTTTGGTCACCTCGCCGATCCGGAGCCTTTTTGCAGCCGCCTCACGGTACCTGCTGAGACGTTCCACGTTGGAATCGGCAATTTCCAGGACCTTCCGGGCCATCAGGACGTTATAGTAGGCGGAGGCTACGAACCTGAGGAAATAGTCTTCACGGATGGCGGTCACATCATAGCCGCTCTTCGTTACGAACTGCCGGGAGATCCCCAATGCGGTCAGTTCACGACCGCTCATCGAGACGGTTTGGTCGAACTGGACCCTCCACGATGAACCGTACTCCGGTTGAATGACGCCCCCGGTGTCGGAGAATTTCTTTTGCGAATAATGGGTGAGACCGCCGGTCGCGGTCAGACGGGGGAGCAGATAAGACAATGCCTTTTCTTTCCCGATCTCCGCGATTGCGAGATTCTCCTCGGCCACCTTGAGTATCTCCGAACGGTCCAGGGCTATCCGGTATAGATCGTCCAGAGAGTACTCCTCCGCGAAAAGAGAGGCCGGCGCCGCCATGCAAAGAGAAAAGGCGAGAGCTCCGAACGCCAATAGAAATAACACCTTCTTCATGATCCATCCTCTCACTCCGGTCACTCCGCCCCATCCGGCGCGGCAATCCCCATCGCCCGTTCCAGCTTTGCCCGGCTGATATTGTAGTCTCCGAGGGCATTGTCGTGATCCGATCTGGCCTTTGTCAGAAGGGTCTGGGCATCGATCACCTCGGTCGAGGTTCCAACCTGCTCCCGGTATCGCTCCGTGTTGATCCGGAAATTCTCTTCGGCCTGTTCGGTCGCCTTTTTCGCCACGTGGATCTGATTTTCCGCCTCATGAAGGAGGAGCCAGCTATTCTTGACCTCCAGGATGATCTGTTCCCGAACGTTGGTCAGGATGTCCGCCGCCTGGTTTTCCCGGCTCTGCCCTGCATCCACGCGGTTTTTGGTCTTTCCCCACTCCCAGAAATTCCAGTTGGCCACCGCCATGACATGCCAGCTCTCCTGGTCGCGGTAGGGGCTTCCGGCAAGACCCGGCGTGTCGCCGTACCTCGCGTAATTTCCGACCAGCCCTACGTTCGGGTAGTAGTCGCTTCGGGCCAGTTTGACGAGGCTCTTCGCCTGTTCCAGCCGGAGCGCATAGGACCGGATCTCCGTACGGTTTTCCAGCGCCGCCGCGATGCAACCGTCGAGCGGCTTCGCAAAGGGCCGGTCGTTCAGGATATCTTCAATCTCCACGGGGGCATTGATCTCCCGCCGAAGGAGCGTGTTGAATTTCGATTTTGCCATTTCCAGACCATTTTCCGCCCGCACCAGAAACTGCCGGCCGTTCGCCAGTTCGACCTCGGCGTGGAGAAGATCGTTCCTGGGAATGATGCCGACGTCATAAAACCCCTGGGCGGTGTCCCGGTGGGCCGTCAACCGCTCGACGGACTGCCGGGCTACAGCATGGATGCGCCCTGCCTTCAGGATGTTGAAATAGGCGATCTTCACCTCCCGGACAAGGTCCTGAACCGTCGAGGTCTCTTCGAGGCGGACAATGTCTGTCGCCAGACGGCTCGCCTCGTAGTTCGCGAGGATGCCGCCCCCGGCTAAGAGGGGCTGCCTGACCTCGACGGTCCACGTGTAATTCTCCTTCGTTCCCGTTGGGATCTCGCTTGCCGGAATCGCAGGCGGAAAACCGGGAAAATCAAAGGTCGGTTCCTCGTTGAGACGCGTGTAACTGTAGGCCGTGCTGAACTTCGGGAGGAAGCCGGTGAATGCCTCTTTTCGCTGCGCCTCCGCCCCCCGGACTCCTTCCCGCGCCGCATGGATGAGGACGCTCCGCTTCAGCGCGAGATCGATGCTCTCGGAAAGCGACAGCGGCCTGACCCCCTGTGCAGCGCCCGCCGACGTCACCGCTGCGGCAATGAGCATGACAATGACTCCGTAGAGAAACCATCGCTTATTTTGCATTTTTCCTGACCCCCTCCAGAAAAATGTCGACCACAAACGGGATTGTGCTCATCAGAGAGGCCCCTTCCATCATGGCCAGCCACCTGGAGGCGCAGGAATTGACAATGCCCGTCAGGACGGCCGCCATCATCCGCGGGTCCGTCTCTTTCAGGATGCCGGTGCGGATACCGTCGCGCAGCACCTCTTCCGTGAAGGAGACGTGGACGGCGTAATCGTCCAACATCCGTTTCCTGAGCGCCGCACTTCCTCCGGAAAGAGAGAGGTGGTCCCCCCGGATGAAGATGCTGCAAAACCCCGCATTGCTTTCGACGAAACGGAATTGTGAAGCGACCAGGCATTCGATCTTTCGGATCGTGCCCGCCTCGACGGCCACCGCCTCCCGGATGCCGGAGTACATCCTGTTCAGTTTTTCGGTGAGCATCACGGTGTAGAGCTGCTCCTTGCTCTCGAAGAACTGGTAGAGTGTGCCGACAGCGAACCCCGAAGCGCCCGCAATCTCCGCAACGGTGGTGTTGTGATATCCCTTGGCGGCAAAGATCTTTTCCGCCTGTTCGAGGATCTCCGCGCGTCTCAGGTTGAATTCCCGTTCCTTGCGTTCGGCTTTCTCCATCGTTGATCTCATATTCGGATAATAGAAGGGCCATTCATTTAATGAATGGTGGGTCACCTTGCTTTTAAAAAACCGATTTTGTCAAGCGGAATTTGTCCTGCGGGTCGAAGGCCGGGCGGAGATGAAGGGCATCATTTTTTTCTTGACAGCAGCCTCCGATTCGATGTAGCGAAGCGGGTCTTTTGGATGGTGCTCCTCTTTCGCATTGAACTTTTTTCTCGAGGTTCCCGAAGCATGATTGAATATGTTCCCATCCTCGTTTTGCTCTGTTTTGCCGTTCTGATTGCCGGTCTCATCGTCGGCGCTTCGTACCTTCTGGGTCACAGAATTTCCGGAAAAGCCAAACTTTCCACCTACGAGTGCGGGATGCAGACCATCGGCCCCACCCGGATGAAGATCAATATCCGTTATTACATTGTCGCCATGCTTTTTCTGATCTTCGACATCGAAATCATGTTTCTCTACCCCTGGGCGCTGGTGACGGGAGGGCTGAAGATGTTCGGTTTCATGGAGATGCTGATTTTCGTGGCCATTTTGTTTGTCGGTTATCTCTATGCGTGGAAGAAAGGGGCACTGGAATGGGAGTAGCGGAAGACAAGGCGCCCGCCTCTTTACAGGAAGAGAAGCCCCCCGGCTCTTTACAGGAGGTGATCAACTGGGCGAGAAAAAATTCCATATGGCCCGTAACCTTCGGCCTTGCCTGCTGCGCGCTGGAGATGATGGTGGCCAGTTCGTCGACCTATGACATTGCCCGCTTCGGCTCGGAGGTGTTCCGGCCCTCTCCCCGCCAGGCGGACCTGATGATCGTCGCCGGAACGGTAACCAATAAAATGGCGCCGATGCTGAAGCGCATCTACGAGCAGATGCCCGAACCGAAATGGGTCATCGCCTACGGGTCCTGCGCATGCTGCGGCGGGATTTTCCAGACCTACAATGTCGTTCAGGGCGTCGACCAGATCATCCCGGTGGATGTCTACGTGCCCGGTTGTCCGCCCCGGCCCGAGGCCCTTCTGAAGGCGATCATCACCCTTCAGGAGAAGATCGCCGTAGAGCCGTCGGCGAAAAGAAACCTTGTCAGCTTGCCCTGGAGGAACAATGGATAGCTCTGTGGCCGGTGATCTGCTGAAGAAGACCTTCCCGGAGGCGGTGCTCTCGATCGAAGAATTCAGGGGCGAAACCGGCATCACGGTCGATGCGGGCAGGCTCCGGCAGATCATGGCTTTCCTGAGGGACCATGAAGCCCTTCGTTACGATCTGCTGCTCGATCTTGCCGGCGTGGACTTTTTCGGACGCACTCCCCGTTTCATGATCGCTTACCTGCTGCACAGCGTGACATTCAATAACAAACTTCGGATCAAAACGACGGTTGCGGAAGGCGCTTCGCCGGATACGGTCAGTGATATCTGGTTGGCGGCGAACTGGATGGAGCGGGAAGTGTATGACCTGCTCGGAATAACCTTCCATAATCATCCTGACTTAAAACGCATCCTGCTGACGGAAGATTTTGTCGGCCATCCTCTCAGAAAGGATTTCCCGGTCAAGGGACACGATTTCGGCCAACCCCTTCATGTCTGCTTAGAGGAAGAACGATAACGTTTTTGAGGTCAAGAGAATCGATGACTGAATCCCGCTGCATGACGATCAATATGGGGCCGCAGCATCCTGCGACGCACGGTGTGCTGAGGCTGCTTCTGGAACTGGACGGGGAGATCATCGTCAAGGCCGAGCCGCACATCGGTTATCTGCATCGGGGCATTGAAAAATTAGCCGAATCCATGACCTATCCCCAGGCCCTCACACTGACGGACAGGCTGGACTATACCAGCGCCCTCTCCAACAATCTTGCCTACTGCCTGGCCGTAGAGAAACTGCTCGATATCAACATCCCGAAGAGAGCCCAATACCTGCGGGTTATGATGGCCGAACTCCAGCGGATCGCCGCCCACCTTCTGTGGGTCGCGACGCATGCCCTCGACCTTGGCGCGATGACGCTGCTCTTCTACGCCTTCCGGGAAAGGGAAACCATCATGGAGATCCTGGAATTGGCAACCGGCGCGCGTCTGACGCCGAGTTTTATCCGTATCGGCGGCCTGGCGAACGATATTCCCGACACCTTTCTGCCCCGCGTCAAGGCGTTTGTGGGGGATTTTCCGAAGCGGGTGGATGATTACGAAACGCTGCTCACGGAAAACATCATCTGGAAGAAAAGGACGACCGGCATCGCGCCGATGTCCGCGGAGGATTGCATCCGGTACGGCGTGACCGGGCCGGTGCTGAGGGCTTCCGGCGTCCGTTACGACGTCCGGAAGAGCTATCCCTACTCGAGCTATGAAGATTTCGATTTTGAAATTCCGCTGGGCAGCCACGGGGATGTCTATGACCGCTACCTCGTGAGATTAAAGGAGATGCGGCAGTCGAACCGGATCGTGCAGCAGGCCGCGGAGAGACTGCCCGACGGCCCGTTCGCCGCCGTCGACGCCCCGCTGGTCGTGCCGCCGCCGAAGGAAGAGGTGGGCCGGGATATCGCGGCGCTGATCCGCCATTTCAAGATCATGGAAGGGGGCTTTCGGCCCCCCTGCGGCGAGGTCTACGCCTCCATCGAATCATCGAAAGGAGAACTCGGTTTTTATCTGATCAGCGACGGGAGCAACAAACCCTTCCGGATGAAGATCCGACCGCCCTCCTTCATCAATCTGGCCGCGCTGCCGCCGATGATCGAAGGACAGATGGTCGCCGATGTCGTCGCCGCGATCGGCAGCATCGACATCGTTTTAGGGGAGATCGACCGATAGGTTCATTATGACAGACATCATTTTCAGTTCCTGGCAAAACGAACGGTTTGACGGCGGCGAGGCCGCTGAGCCGGTCAACACGCCTCCCGCAAATGTGAAGCTGGCCGCTGAGTTCAGTCCCGGGGAGCGGATCAAGGCGCTGATGGGCTGGGACGGCATCGTGCTTCGCGACGACGACGTCGACATCGTCGACATGTGCGCCAAGTATGCGGAGGCGGTGCAGTCGGAGTCCTGCGGCAAGTGCTTTCCGTGCCGCGTCGGCACCCGGATCGTCGCCGATTGGTTCAAGGAGATCGCCGCCGGAGAGGGAATGGAGTCCTATCCCGGTAAAATCAAAGCGTTGGCCACATCCATCCGGGACGGATCCAAATGCTCGATCGGTCAGACGGGAATGGTTCCCCTTCTCCACGCACTGCACCATTTTCCCGAGGCCTTTGCCGCAGCGATCGCGGAACAGAAGAAGGCCCGGGAGGGCCGCTACCGCATCTCCGTCACGGCCCCCTGCGTCAGCGTCTGCCCGAGCAGTCTCGACATCCCCCGGTATGTGGAAGAGATCCGCGAACAGCGATTCGCCGAATCCCTCGCAACCATCCGGCAGGGCGTCTGCATGGCCGGAACGCTGGGAAGGGTCTGCATCCGGCCCTGTGAATCGAACTGCCGCCGGGCGAATATCGATGAAGCCATCTCCATCAAATGGCTGAAACGGTATGTCGCCGATTATGAAATCGAAAAAAACAGACATCCCGAGATCCAAAACGCCCTGCCTAAGGAAGGAAAGAAGGTGGCGGTCATCGGCGCCGGCCCTGCGGGTTTGTCCTGCGCCTACTACCTGGCCCAGAAGGGGTATCGGGTCACCATCTACGAGAAACTGCCCGAGCCCGGCGGCATGGCCGCGGTGGGCATCCCCGATTACCGCCTGCCGCGGGCCGTCCTCCGCGGCGAAGTGGAGATCGTCCGGGAGGCCGGAGTCGAGATCCGCTATGGCGTCGAGATCGGGAAGGAGATCAAATTCGCCGATATCCGGAAGGATCATGACGCCGTCTTCATCGGCGTGGGCGCCCAGGGCAGCTCGCCGATGGGGGTGGACGGCGAAGAGAAGAACTACCGCGGGTTCATCTCCGGGGTGCAGTATCTTCTGGACATCAATCTGGGAAAAGATCCTTACCCGGAAGGGAAGAAGGTGGTGGTCGTCGGCGGCGGCAACGTCGCAATCGACTGCGTGCGCTCCTCCTTCCGGATCGGGAAGCCGGACGTAAACCTCGTCTACCGGCGGTCGAAGGCGGAGATGCCCGCCGACCCGGTCGAGATCCAGGATGCCGAAGAGGAGAAGGTGACCTTCCACTACCTCTGCAATCCGACGAAAATCCTTGAGAAAGACGGAAAGGTCGTCGGAGTGGAATGCATCCGCATGGAGCTTGGCGAACCGGATCAGAGCGGCCGGAGAAGGCCCGTCCCCGTGCCCGGTTCGGAATTCGTTATCGAGACGGATATCCTGATCCCGGCCATCGGGCAGAAAGTGGATTATTCCTTTCTGGAAGAGGCGGACGGCGTCCGGCTTTCTAAATGGAAAACGGTCGATTCGGACGCGGAAACCTTTGCGACCTCGCAGCCCGGGGTTTTCGCCTCCGGGGACTGCGTGACCGGTCCCGATGTGCTGGTCCGCGCAACGGGCAACGGCAAGCGGGCGGCCGAAAAGATCGACCTCTACCTGACCGGCGGCAAGGTGGAAGCCTCGATCGACGAGAGGTTCAGAACCCTTTTTTCCACCCTCGGGGTATACAACAAAAAGGAGAAGCTCGGCGTCATCGGCGGTCTCAAGCGGGCGCACCTGCCGATGCTCGACCCGGACGAGCGAAAGCAGAGTTTCCGGGAAGTGGAAGCAGGCTACACGACACCGGTGGCGCAGGGCGAGGCTGCGCGCTGTCTCCGCTGCTACAGAATCGGCATGATCGCGATCGAGGTTGAACGGTAAGGAATGGACATGATTCGGTTAACCATCGACGGAAAAGAGATCGTCACCCGGAAAGGAAACACCATCCTCGAGGCGGCCCGCGAGGGAGGCATCGTCATCCCGACCCTCTGTTACCATGAACAGCTTTCCCCCATCGCCTCCTGCCGGCTCTGCGTCGTGGAGGTCGAAGGCTATGAGCAGCCGATGACCTCCTGCACGACGCCGGCCGTCGAGGGTATTTCCGTCGTCACCCGATCGGACCGGCTCTTGAAGATCAGGCGGGAGATCCTGAACCTCCTCCTCACCGCGCATCCCCTCGATTGCCCCCAGTGCGACAAGGGGGGCGAATGTCGCGTTCAGGAACTCGCCTATGAACACGGCATCGAAAAGGCCGATTACACGGCCCTCCGGATAGACCGAAAAGAGGCGTACGCCACGCCGTTGATCCGATACTGGGGGCTTCGGTGCGTCCTCTGCGGGAGATGTTACCAGGCCTGCCGGGAGGTGTCGGGAAGGGCGGCGATCGACATCAAGGGGCGCGGCTTCGAGGCCCGAATCGCCCCGACGGAAAACAACGACTGCATCTCCTGCGGCGAGTGTCTCTCCCTCTGCCCGGTCGGCGCCCTCACGGAAGCCCTGAGCCCGGTCAAAGGGAGGTGCTGGCAGAGCGAACGAACCGATACCGTCTGCCCCCATTGCGGTTTCGGCTGCCGGCTGACGCTGAACGTGGTGGACGGGAAAATCATCAGCAAGGTGATCAGCGAGACGAACCTTCCGCCCAACCACACCTCCCTGTGCGTCCGCGGCCGTTTCGGCTACGATTTTACGAACCACGAGGCGAGATTGACGGAACCGTTTCAACGGATCAACGGCGAGAAAAAGGGCGTCGAACGCGAAGAGGCGCTGAGGATCGCGGCGGAGAACCTTCAGCGGCTCTCCGCTGACGGAAAGGGGATCGGATGGATCGTTTCACCGCGGGCGACCAACGAAGAGATCTTCCTGATCTCCCGGATTGCGGCGCTCGAGAAGAACGGCCGCGTCGCCTCCGCCGCGTGCTACCACACGGGGAAAGTGGCCGCCGCCTTCCGGCGGATGGGGATAAGCCCCGGTTACCGTTACGATAGGATACGGACCTGCAAAACGATCATCGTCGCCGGCGCAGATCTTCTGGTCAACAACCACCTGCTGGCCAACAAGGTCCGGGAGGCCGTCCGATTGAACGGCGCCAGGGTGATCGTCGTCGACCCGCTTCCCAGCGCGCTGACCCGCATCGCCGACGCCCACTTGAAGATTGCACCCGGTCAGGATGCCTCGGTTTTCAACGCCCTCTCCCGGAGGCTGATCCTGGACGGCGGGTACGACAAAGAGGCGGAATCCCTCGATGGTTTTGCTGAATTACGGCAGTCCCTTACGGCCCTGGACGAACCGGCCCGCCCGATGTCGGACGAAGCGGAAGCGCGGATGCTGGACAAGGCCTACGGTCTGATCCGGGATGAGGAGGATACGGCGGTTATTTTTGCCTCCGGCATCACGAACAGCGGGGAGAGTCTCGATGCGCTGCTGAATTTTTGCATGCTGAAAGGTCTCCACAAGCGGGGGTTGATCATGCCGGCCGCGCTGCAGGCCAATGCCGTGGGTGCGGTTTCCATCCTGAAGGACATGGCCTCGCCCGATGAGCTTCTCTGCGATTCCGAAATATCCGGGCTCTTCATCTACGAGGATGACCCGTTCCATTACCTGAACGCGGCGGAGGTCAAAAAGGGGCTCGCCCAAAAGCCGTTTATCGCGGTGTGCGATCTGCTGCCGACGGCGGTCATGGATTTTGCCGATATCGTCGTTCCCACCGTCGGTTTTGCCGAGAAGGAAGGCGCCTTCATCTCCGGCGATGGCAGCCTGCGGGCCGTCAAGAGGGCCCTGGGGACGGCAACCGGATATGAATTTCTCAATGACCTGCTCGGCCGTCTGGGAGGGAAACGGTACAACAGCCCGGCGGAGATCAATAATGAACTTCGTGAGTTGGGAATCCTCAACGAAAAGGGCGACGCGGGAGAGGCCCCGGTGAGCGGCAAGGCAAGGTTCGCGGCATCATCTCCCCCGCCCGGCACGCCGGCGCCCGGAGAGACCGGAAAATACCGGCTGATCCTCCGCGACATCTTCATGGACCACCACCTCTGCGATCTTGAACCCTACGGGAAGGGTATCGCCCGGGTGCAGAAGGATCAGCTCTTCCTGTCGCCGGAAGATGCCGCCTCTCTCGGCATCGCCGACGGAGAGTCTCTCCGCATCGAAGGCGCCGACGGCGCCATGACCAGACCGGTTACGATCAAGGCGGGAATGAAGGCGGGTGTTCTGGAGTGCCTTCTCGGGGGCGCCTTGCGGCAAGGTGTTCCCATACGCGGCGAGGTGCTGGCACTTTCGTCGCGGCCTTCCAAGGTGATTGCGGTGTCCGTCCGGAAAGTTTAACTTTAACGGGTCCTTTAAGGTTTGATATGGAACTGTACTATTTTATTCTGGAAGTGGTCATAAAAAATCTGGTCGTCATTTCGATCCTGATGCTCTTCGTGGCCTACCTCACCCTCGCGGAAAGGAAATTCCTGGGCTACCTCCAGGTCCGGCTGGGACCCAACCGGGTGGGGACGTGGGGATTGCTCCAACCCATTGCGGACGGGATCAAATCCTTCGTCAAGGAGGACATCATCCCGACCAACGCCGACAAGCCCGTTTACGTGATCGCCCCGATGATCTCGTTTGTCGCCGCCCTTTCGATGTTTGCCGTCATTCCATTCGGCGGGAGCATCACCCTCTTCGGGCGCGAGATCCAGTTGGTGATCGCGGACGTGGATATCGGGATCCTCTACATCTTCGCGATGGGAACCCTGGGGGAATACGGCATCGTGCTGGGAGGCTGGTCATCGGGCAACAAGTACGCCATCCTGGGGTCGCTTCGGGCGGCGGCGCAAATGATCAGTTATGAAGTCGCACTGGGGCTCATCGTGATCGGAACGATCATCCTTTCCGGTTCGCTCCGTCTGACCGAAATCGTGGAAGCCCAGCGGGATGTCTGGTTTATCGTCTACCAACCCTTTGCCTTTCTTTTGTATATTGTGGCGGCTCTGGCCGAGATCAACCGAACGCCCTTCGACATGCCCGAATCGGAAAGCGAACTCGCCTGCGGATTTAACATCGAATACAGCAGCATGAAGTTCGCCCTTTTCATGATTTCCGAATATGCCCATCTGGTCGCAGTCGCCGCGCTGACCACGACACTCTTCCTGGGCGGCTGGCTTGGGCCGGTATTGCCCGGACCGGTGTGGTTCATCCTGAAAACGTTGTTGATCATCTTCCTCTTTATCTGGATCAGGGGAACCTTTCCGCGGATGCGATACGACCACATCATGAAATTCGGCTGGAAATTTCTCTTTCCGGCGGCGCTTGCCAACGTGGTGATCACCGCCTTTATCGTGGCGCTGAGATAGAGAGGCTTTTATGATACTCCCGCTGCTGAAAGGGCTGAAACTGACCTTAAAGACCTTTTTTTCCAAACCGGTGACGATACGCTATCCGGAGGAAAAGAGGGCGATATCGCCCCGCTGGCGGGGGATGCACTATTTTGAAAAAAACGAGAAGGGCGAGACCGCCTGCGTGGCCTGCGGGCTATGCGTGGCCGTCTGTCCTTCGCACTGCATCACGCTGGAAATCCGGGAGCGTGAAGACGGTTCCCGTTATCCCGAAAAATACGAAATCGACGCGCTCCGGTGCATCTACTGCGGCTTCTGCCAGGAGGCCTGTCCGGTGAATGCCATCAAACTGGGTCAGAATTATGAGAATGTTCATTGCGCGCGAAAAGATTTCCTGCTGACGAAAGAAAGTCTGCTTTCCACCAAAGGATGAAAAGATGGATGCCCTTGGATTCAAATTCATACTGTTCATGATTATGGCGCTCGTGGTCATCGTCTCTTCCCTGCTGATGGCAACCCGAAAAAATCCCGTTCACAGCGCGCTGTGGATGATCGTCACCTTCCTTGCGATGGCCGTTATTTATCTGCTGCTCAATGCCCAGTTCATCGCGGTGGCCCAGGTCATGGTCTATGCCGGAGCGATCATGATGCTGATCCTCTTTGTCATCATGATGGTCAACATGGACAGGGGGAATGAGGAGGAGACCGCCCCAAAAGCCTGGTCGTTCGGAAAAAAGATGGCCGGGGCGCTCCTGATGGTCATCTTGCTCGTCGAATTGCTCTTCGGCGCGCTGTTTTACCGGATGACGGCCAGGGTCGGCGACTATCCGGCCGATGCGGTCGCCGCCGCGGGGAATGCAAAAACGGTAGGGGCGCTGCTGTACGGCCAGTATCTCTTTCCCTTCGAGATTGCGTCGATCCTGCTTTTGATCGGAATCGTGGGGGCCGTCGTCATTGCCAAACGGAACAAATGACGGCGCGTTCATCATCAACAGGAGTAAGAAATGGTTCAGGAAATCCCTTCCGGCTTATGTTTGGTCTTGAGCGGCATCATTTTTTCGATCGGCGCGATCGGAGCGATCACCCGCAGAAACGTGATCGTCATCTTCATGTGCATCGAACTCATGTTAAACGCGGTTAATCTGGCATTCATCGCCTCCGGAAACGCATTTTCCTCGATGGACGGAACGGTGTTCGTTTTTTTCATCATGACCGTCGCCGCGGTGGAGGCCGCCGTCGGTCTGGCGATTTTTGTGATGGTCTTCCGTCTTCAGGGAACGGTCAACGCCGATGAGGTCAACCTGTTGAAAGGCTAAAATATCCATGTAAGGCACAAGGTGTGAGGCGTGAAAACCCTCCTGCCCCTGACACCTTGCCCCCTTACTATTTACCGGTTCGTTGTTCATTTGGAGTTATTCCATGGCTGAATTGATCTGGCTGATACCCTGTTTCCCCGCATTGGGATTCATCATCAATGCTTCCCTCGGCAGTCGAACCTCCCGGAGCTTCGTTTCCTGGGTCGCCTGTCTTGCCATCTTTTTCTCCTTTTTGGCCTCCCTTGCCGTCTTTGTCCAGTTTCTGGATTTGCCGGCGGCGGCCAGGGTCTTTGAGACCGACCTCTACACCTGGATCGCCTCGGGTGAATTCAGCGTGCCGATCGGCTTCAGAATCGACGCCCTTTCGGTGATCATGTGCCTTGTGGTCACGGGGGTGGGGTTTCTGATCCACGTCT
>Ga0351876_1113_pt1 | contig 21083 bp, 23 predicted proteins | sample BONcelFGM3001C15_FD_206774 | JGI IMG/M metagenome (GOLD analysis project Ga0351876, IMG submission 206774) | Enriched cells from coal bed in the Powder River Basin, Montana, United States - BONCAT cells FGM rep3 HSBNCT.FGM.300.1.C15 ...
GCTTTATATTTTTATATCAATTTTTTATAATTCTTTCAAATGTATCCTGTAGTTTTTTCAATTCAAAACATGGACCGGAGGTTATTCTGAGTAATTCTGCATCTGCCGGCCAGATAGAAAATCAGAAAGATTTAATTAATTTACTGATAAATACAAAAAATCAGGAAGAAGTAGAGAAAATACTTAAAGATAACAGTAATTTGGTTAATGCCGAACTGGTATTCAGTATGATGTCAGAAGCATATAAACTTTTTAACAGCGATAGAGCAAGTTCAAACTATAAAAAAAGTCAGCATATGATGGAGATTGCAATAGAGACAGCCGAGTTTACAGGAGATAAAGTCAGTCTTGCCAGAGCTTTACTTTATTTTACCAGATTCGATATACCTGACAGGAAAGGTTATAATTCTCCCACTATGGAAAAAGCCATTCTTTTGTTTAAGGAATCAGGAGATAAAAAAGGTGAAGCTCTGTGTTATTATGTAGAAGCTACGTATCTCTGGAATTATTTTCCAAATGCAAATGAAGAGGAGAAGGCTTTTAAACTTATTGATAAAACCATTGATATATTCGAAGAAATTAATGAGGATCTATTGAAAGGTTATGCTTACAGTATCAAGGGATATCTCCATTATTTGCTGGGCCATAAGGATAAGGCCATAGAAAATTATAAGAAATCCATTGAAATATGTGAAAAAGAGGGAGATAATTTTCATATACTGGATTGTTATGATCATATGGTTGGTCTTTATTGTAGACAGGGTCTTTTCAATGAAGCCCTGGCCTGTATGGAAATAGAGAAAGTTTTTATAGAGAAATTAAATACTAATGATGTAAGGCTTTATAAGGAAATAGACAATGGTTATTGGGTCCCAATCCTAAAGAGGTTCCCCGATGATAAAGATAAGTGTCTTGAGTATTATTATTACTCTCTCGGTAAACTATATGTCTGGATGGGTAAATATGAACAGGCCATAAAGGTCTATAAAAAACTTGCAGAAAAAGGTAATAAATTATCCTATTTATCAGAAGATGAAGCTTATTCCAGATTAGGTGATATTTATGCCATTTTAGGACAGAAAGACATAGCTTTAAAATATTATCTTGAGGCTCTGAATCTGAGTAAGGAAGGATTTGTCATTTGCAAGAATTATGGGATACTAGGTACTTTTTACCTCTATGACATGAAAAATCCCGATGAAGGTATGAAATATTTCAACATGATCCTGGAAAAATCCGGGGAATCAGCATCATTGAAGGAAAATTATAAATTCAAGTGTTATCAGTATTTTACTGAAGTCTTTGAAGAAAAAGGTGAATATGATAAAGCCATAGGTAATATTGAAGAAATGGTAAGGACACTGGGAGATGGCCCTTATATCAGCTCTTATCTCAGAAAACTCGGAGAATTATATACAAAAAAAGGGGATACAAAAAAAGCTATTGATATTATAAATAAAGCTATTGAAATGGATAAAAGCTATTCTTATCCTGCATCTTACCTTCCACTTGATTACATAATCCTGGGAAACATTTATGTTAAAGATGAAAATTTATCTGAAGCAGTCAAAGCCTATCTTGAAGCTATAAAATTCGGGGAAGAAATTAACTCTATTTCTCTCTGGGAATATTACTTTTCTCTGGGGAAAGTCTATGAAAAACAGGGTAATCTTCTGGAAGCCTTTAACGGTTATAATAAATCCATAAAATTAATAGAAAATATGAGACAGGAATTTAAACTGGAAGAGCTTAAAAGGGATTTTATGCAGGATAAAATAAAAGTATATGAACATATGATCGAACTTCTTATAAAGATGAAAAAAGACAGAGAAGCTTTTGAATACAATGAAAAAGCCAGATCCAGAGCATTTCTGGATATACTTGCAAATCAAAAAATTGATTTACGCCATGGTATAAAACCGGAACTAGCTGTAAAAGAAGATGAATTAAAAACCAGAATACAATATCTTTCAGGTGATATAAAAACGGAAAAAAGAAAACAACCGAACCCTCAGAGAACTGCTTTTATAGAGGAAAGCAATAAAAATCTACAAAATCTTAAACTTGAATATGAACAGGTAATGGAACAGATAAAAATGGAACATCCTGAATATATGACCTTTATCAGTGTTACTCCCTTCTCTCTGGAAGAGATAAAAACATGGCTTGATAATGATACTGTTATAATGGAATATTTCCTCGGAGAAAATAAAACTTTCCTCTGGATAATAGGAAGTGATAGTTTCAATACCGTAATCATTGACTGTCCGGGGCATGATATAGAAAAACTCGTAAGAGAATATCGTGAATATGCCTGTGATAATATAACCCCTGAGAAATTGAAGAGTAATAAATGGAAAGAAGTATCGGAAAAGCTCTATGATATTCTCTTCAAAGAAGGAGAGAAGTATCTTTCAAATAAATCCAGAATAATTATTTCTCCTCACAGGATACTCCATTATCTGCCATTTCAGGTTCTTATAGATAATAAAGGAACAACCCTTGTAGAAAAATATGATATAACCTATCTCCCTTCTTCAAGTACATTAAAATACTGTAAGGATAAAAACACTCTTAAGAAAGACAGACTCCTTGCCTTTGAACTGGGGAATTTTACAGCCGGCAACTTTTCTCCTCTTCCTGGCACAGAAGAGGAAGTTAAAGCCATATCAGTATATTTCATGGAAAAAGAAATCTACTCAGGCCCTGCTATGAAAACTGATATTTTATATGAAAAAGGCGGAGACTTTGACATACTGCATTTTGCAACCCATGGATCTCTCGATTCCGCTTCCCCTCTTTTTTCATTTCTTGTGTTTTCCGATAGAAGTCTCCCTGTATATGACATATTTGATCTGAACCTCAATGCCTATCTCGTATGTCTGAGTGCATGTAAAACAGGCCTCGGAGAAGAAGCAAATGGAGATGAACTGGTAGGATTAACAAGGGCTTTTATTTATGCAGGGACACCCACAATATGCTCAAGTCTCTGGGATGTATCTGATGTTTCCACATCTAAATTGATGGAAAGGTTTTATTTTCATCTAAAAAATACCGATAAGGCAGAAGCTATGAGACTGGCTCAACTGGACATAAAAAAGAAATATAGTCATCCCTTTTTCTGGGCTCCTTTTGTTTTGACAGGAGACTGGAGGTAATGAAAACTCAAAATTATCTGTAATATCATATTCCTTTTCATCTGTTAATAAACCCGGGCCATTTCGGTTTATAAGGCCGGCCGTATTCCGTCCAGCCAAAGAGATGCATGGCATTGTGAGGACAGAGGTTTATACATCCCAGGCAGAGAGTGCATGTTCCATGGGAAACAGGATAATTGTCCTTCCCGTAATGAAGCCTTTTTACAGGGCAGAATTTAATACATATGCCGCATCTGACACATCGTCTTTTCCATACATAATTCCTGTAAGCCACAATATTAAACCATCTGTTATCCAGGAGACAGCCTGCAACTACCAGAAAGAAAGGCCAGAAGATAAAAGGATAGCCAGTATGTCTGCCTGTGCCGAATTCATAACCATATAGAAAGACTTCGTTCAACTGGCCTTTCCATGGTAAAAAACCGTCAAAATACCTGTGTAATACCGAAGTAAGCGGTCTGAAGGTGGCTACATTCATAGGATAAAGACCCCAGGCCCTTCCCATTACCCTGTATCCTTTAAGAGTGAGTAATAAATAAGCAAAAATCCCTGCGTTTTCAGGCCCTCCTGCTGCTGTATAAACTATAAAAGCCGGCTTACCTTTTCCGTAAGGAAGATTTTTTATTATATATTCGGCAAAGTGCCACGGGGTTTTCCAGCCATAGACAGGAAAGGAAATAACCAGGCCATCACCGGAAAGATCACATTTGAAATCAGAATAATGAAAAAATTGTTCCTTTACCTCTCTGCCTGACTCTTTAAGTCCCTTTAGAAATTCTTCCGTAAAATGGCCTGTATTGCCGGAATAGGTACAGGAAATAACATCTATTTTTTTTAATTTCCCGACCTTTTTAAAGTGATTAAATGTATAAATAATCATGGTAATAAGAGTGGAGACAAAAATAAAATACTGACAGAAATTCCACTGGCCGGGAGGTATTTTGTTGGCCACAAGGAACCATAAGACTCCTGCAAAAGGAGCAATTCCTGTCCCTGCCTTATAATCTGCGAAAATAAGAACTGTAACTACAAGGGGAAAAGTTATAAATACACTGCCTGCATAAGAGAAAAAAACCAGGTAAGTAAGAAAAAGCATAGAGGCCTCAATTACAGGAATAAAGGATAAATAAATAATACCTGTAATGATCATTCCTGTAAGCCAGAAAACATAAAAATCAAAGTAATTATATTTCTCAATGCTCAGGATTATAGAGCCGGAATAAATCAGTGCTATTATAAATCCCAGGTAATAGAGTATTTTATTTTTCATAAATAAAAGTTACTGCCTTTTTATTTTTTTGGCCTTTATGTTATAATTATAACATATTCACCTTTATTCTATATACCGGGCCGGGAATATAAATATTTTTTTCCTGTCAGGAGCTATTACAGGATACCTGTATAGTTAGAAAATCTTTATGAAATTTGAGTGGAACAAAAAGGGTTTATTTAAGAGAGGGATAGTAATATGTCTTTTCAGTTTTATCCTTCTCACATATCCCTTTGTTGAAATTACTTCTACACCGTCTTTCTGCGGTAATTGCCATGAAATCAAACCTGCTGTCGAAAGCTGGAAGGTTTCCGACCATGGTATTGTTGATGGCAAAATGAGGGCTGCCTGCCGTGACTGTCATATTCCCTCCTGGAAGAATCCGGCAGAAGTAATAATAAATAAAGGCACACACGGTCTTAAAGACACTTATCATCATTTTTTTTCAAAAAACGACAGGAACAAAAAGGATTTTTACTTTGCCATGAAACACAGAGCCATCAAATCCATGCCTGATTCTCGATGCACTGTATGTCATAAGGAAGTCCTGGACGGGAAAAAAGATATTATCAAAAGTGAAGCAGGGCCAGTAAAAGGCCTGCATATGACAGGAGAGGTAAAAAAAGTGGCCTGTCTCATGTGTCACAGGCATACAGGTCATTTACCTTACGAATAGACAGAGCCAGTAAATATGAAGAAAGATAATGAACAGAAAGAAAATAATTATGTAATAGGCCGTCGTGGCTTCTTAAAGGGTGGAATTTTTCTTTTCCTGGCAGGATTTACAGGAAGCTGTAAAGGAAAGGACAACACTTCTACTCTCATATGGCCAGAAACAGCAGAAAACAAACATTTTTCTTACAAAATAAGCGGATGGTTCGGGAATAATTATGACACAGCCCATCAGTTCCGTGACGGCTTTGAACCTCCCGAACCGGAGCCTGATGAGAAAAAAGAATTAGTCGTGGTAGGAGCGGGCCTCAGCGGACTCACAGTTGCCTATAAACTCAGGGAAATGGATCTCCTGTTACTGGAATATGAAAATGAAACAGGAGGAAATGCAAAATCTCTCAGACGGGAAGGTAAGGATTTTAATATAGGTTCTGTCTATTTTTCGGATGTAACCGGAGATTACGGAAATCTTTATGATGAAATAGGCATTAAACCGGTGGAAATACCTGCACCGGTAGAGACATGGAAGATAGGTAATAAATTCGTAAATGATCCATTTGAAGAAGAAAATATAAAAAGTCTCACTCCCGGGTTAAGAAATAAAATGGTAATTTTAAAAAAAGCCATAGAAGAAGTATATAATGGTTCCTATTTCCCTGAAATTCCATATAAAAACACATCGGCAAAATCCCTGGAACTGGATAAAATAACCTTTTCTGAATGGCTGAAACCATATGTGACTGAAGAAATAAAAAGTTTCATTGATAATTACTGTTATTCTGCTATGGGTGGCTCCTCCGACACAGTATCTGCCTACGGAGGACTCAATTTTTATTCATCGGAACTCATAGGAAGCAGTTACAGTTTTTCTGCCGGCAACTCTCAGATTGCCATGGCTCTGGTTAAAGGAATTGATAAAGCAGGTAAAGATCGTATCAAAACATCTTCTTATGTTTATAAAATAAAACAAAAAAGAGACAATCAGATTTTAGTCTATTATTTTCAGAACGGTCAGGCCAGATCGGTTGAAGCGAAAAAAGTGGTACTTTCCACACCTTATTTTATTACATCACGATTAATAGACGGCCTTTCCGACGGTCAGAAAGAGGCACTCAGATCTCCCCAATACTGTTCATATATAACGGCAAATCTGCGTTTCAATAAAATTGTTTCTTTTGATTCATATCTTACAACCACGCCTGATGCAGGAGCTTTTACCGATTTTGCCGATACAGGGTGGCCGAAAAAGAGTCAAAATCTTGCCGGCAAAGGAGAAGGTCAGATTATTACCTGTTTTGCTGCCTATAAAAAACCTGTCATGGGAAGATGTCATATGCTCCTTGAGTCCAGAGAACATGTGGCAGAGAGAATAGTAAAGGCTTTTGAAAAAATATTGCCGGGAACTACAAAATACCTTGAAGAAGTCTATCTTACCAGATGGGGTCATGCAATCATAATCAACAGGCCTTACATGTATACAAAGTGGCTGCCTGTCATAGAAAAAAAGATTGGTTCCATATACCTTTCTCACAGTGACGGCCAGGGTCTGCCTGCAATGGAATATTCGCTGGGTGAGGCATTCAGTACCGTGAAGGAAATACGTAATAGTTGAATAAATACCATAAGTGAACAATCAGGCTTTTTGAGAAAACACTGACACAAAAGGGGTACAAACATATGAAACTACCTGATGATAATTTGCAATTGCAGAGTCTGCTGCCACATCAACACAAAGCTTTATGTTATGTAAAGGAAATCGCATCTCGTAAAAGATTGCATGCACTGGATATCCTGAAAGGAATTTTCCATAGAGCCGGGGTGGAGGAAGCCGCACTGGACGAAGCAATGATGGGTATCTGCACCCACGCGCAGGTGATGCTGCATTTTCATCCGGATCGTCTCTGTGTGAAGAGACTGAGTGTAGCACAGGCTCTTTTGCAGGAAGGATGCTATAGAAACCAGTTCGAAACAGGGCTCTCCACCGGAAGCCTCACAGCATTTATCGGGGGTGAACGTGACTTATGGGAAAAAGAGCTTTTTGGCGGTGCCTACCATCTGCCAGGCGTTTCGGTAGCGGATCGCCCCAGATATGGTACACTTGACCTGATGCATCATCCGGACGGTCCTGCTCCTCGCTTCGGTTCATGCTATTTTGTCCTGAGAAAAGCCATTTCAAATCGCTGTTCCTTTACTTTCAGTGGAAACCAGAGCCCTATGGTCTTTGACCAATCGGGAACTCTGGATGTTATGGAGTAATGTCAGTACTGCTCACAGAAGTCGAGCAGAGAGAAGGTTCACTTGGTGTCAGTGACCTTACAGTTCCCGGGTTTCTCACATATTTATCCCATAAACTTTCAGACCATTACTTGGAATTAAAATCAAGAGAAAGATAAGTAATAATTTGACGTAGATGTCAAGAAAAATAAGACTAAAATTATACTAAATGTTAAATATTCTACAATAGTATATTTATAACAGGAGTTACGCATTCTGTCATTGCGAGGAGCGCAGCAACGAAGCAATCCCAATGGTTTTCTATATACCGACGGGATTGCTTCGCTTCGCTCGCAATGACTGGTTTCCCCGTACTTTTTGCGTAAGTCCTGTTATAATTAATCTGAGGTAAATAGAAAAGCATTTCAACATGTCAGTTCTGGATAGTAAATTACTTCGTCTGCTGGAGCAGAGTGTCGGATGTTCCTAAATATTTCGGATTTTCATTTATACGAAAGTCTATCAACCACTTCAAAACGCTTTCATCACCTTCCAATGCTCTTTTAATAACCCGGGCCATAAACTGGCTCTGATGAAGTGGAATTACATAATCAAAAACTTTCGCCATACATTCCAGTGTCGCTTTAGTCCAGTCCCCTTCAACGACAATAATACCAATTATATTTCTGTGTTGCCCCTTCCAGTTTATTGCAGAGAACATTTTATCTTTAGCATAGAGTGAAGCATGGCGGCTGCTGGATTTTCTGACTTCAATAAAGGCAATCGGGTTCTCAGCATCCGGTATTACAAAATCAGCTCTAAAATCATAAACAACTCCTGCCAGAGCAGAATATTCTTCTTCCCGGAGAAATTTTATATTCTCCTCTTTCAATGCTTCTACTACAACCTCTTCGAATAAAACTCTTCCTACCAGATCCCTGACTATACCCTCCAGAGTAGACTCCATTCTCTGAAGGATATTTTCTTTTACGATGTTTTTAGAGTTGATTCGCTCCTGTAAGAGCAACGCCAGACGTTCTGCAGCGGGCTTTGAGTAACCGGTATCTGATACAGATCCTATCTCTTTTTTGAGATTTGCTTTACTGAAAATTCCGGCAAGATGCTGAAAAATCGGAAGTTAGCGTGTATTAGAAAAAAGAATGTCCGGATTAAATTCTGTAAAGTCCTTTGTGAGACTGGCTGCATCATCAAATAGTTCTTCAACAAAAGGTCTCAGTGAATTATAAACACCTGTAGTTACTGCTTTTTCGATATCAAATGGTATAGCTTTCTTACGTTTCCATTCTGCGATGAGTCTTTCGGGAGAGGGAATTTCGGAAGAGGATATGTATAAGCCAATTCCGGCACCAAACATTAATCTATCCAATGTATCAAATAAATGGTGTGGCTCAATCAGTGAGAAGCCATTTGTTATTTTAGTTAAGGCCAGATAACGTTTGATTTCAAATTCCATGGCCTCATTAGCCTTCTGGTAAATAGTTTGTGTCACTTTGTTGCCTCAATATGATATTCGCCGAGTCCATTTTCATGACCGTCACGCTTGGATAAGATCCATCTATGCCCACGTTTACGCAGGTAATGTATCTTTATGCCCCGAAAGCCAGAAGCCTTCATTATTTGTGCCATATGTTTCTGGGCCTCTATGTAGACACCATAAAGAGCAGCATCTGCTACGACCCAGTGAAGTTTACCGCCTGGCTGAAGAACCTCGTAGATGTTACGGAGAATGTTACTGATCTGAAAGTAATAAGGATAAATGAGATAATCGTATTCCTTTTTCCCCGGTCTGACTGAACGCTCCTGTTTCAAAGACTTTACCAGAATATCAAGTTCGGGAAGAAGATCCGGTGTTATTCCTGCCCTTGCTTCTGTCTGGTATGAAGGAGTTTTTTTGCCATTAAGGGCTGTTGTTGTGTTAGTAATCAGGTGATTTCTAATTTTCTCCGAAATATCTTTCCAGTTTTTACACCATCCGAGTAAATACAAATGCATTCTGGTCATTTCGGAATAATCAAAGTTATTAAGGTATGGTGGAGATGTTATACAAATAGCCACACTTTCCCTATCTATTTTTGACATATCTTCGGAAGATTCACAGATAATACATGCCTGAGGTGTATGAAGCCAATGCTGCTGATACCACTCAGACTCAATATCATCAGAAATCATAGCTTTAACTGACTGTAATGCACCTGCAAAGGGAATATGACGTTTTCTCGATGTTGGCGCTTTATAAATACCGTCTGTCTGGGAACCGCATGCCAGTTCACAGGTCTTAAGAAAAATCGTTATTCCAAGGGGTTTCAACTCTGAAGGTAGCTTTTGTAATGCATAAGCAGCTCTTGAAATATGATGTAAATTGTCTTCTGTGAATAATTTTTCCAGAAATAATCTTGCATCGGGAGACCAGTCTGCTTCGCCGAAATCACTGCTTAACAATTCCACAATTTCACAAAGATCTTCCGGATGGTAATGGCCTATTTTTGCCTCAGTTATGCTGAAAAAAACAGTATGAGGTTCATAACCGATGGCATTAAATCCTGAGTTCTTCGCACCAATGAGAGTAGTGCCGCATCCTGCAAAAGGGTCCAGCACAACCCCTGTTCTGTTTTTGTTTTTTAATTCGTCAAGACATTTTTCCACAAATTCGATAGAGAAACCTGCTATAAAATTGCCCCACCGTTGAATTCGTTTTGAATTGCTCAGAGTATTGGTAGGTAATCTATGTTGAATTAAATCCGGTAAATTGGTAGGTAATCTATGTTGAATTAAATCCGGTAAAAATGTCTGCTGAAATAGATTCATAACTCTCTTCTCTTGTCAGGGATTTATTTGCCTATATTTATTTATATAATCGTTAATATTTTAGTTGACACTCATGTAGATGTCAAGAAAAACCATTTGAAAGCAAGAGATGAGATTGGCCAGCCTCAGCATAAAAGCAATCTGATATACTCACATATTCATATATATGCGCATGTCGCATAAAAATATGAGCGCATTCATATTTTGTCGTGATATAATCAAAAACCTTTAAAAAAGAGATTTATTTTCTGCTCCCTGGTTCTCATAGTTTCTCTTTACCATTCCCGCACACAGGCTAAAACCTTTATCTTTATAGAATGGCACAATATCTTCATCACAGACAATATCGATTGCATACATATTCTTGAGGCTTTCTACCATACACTGTAACAGTTTTCCTCCGATCCCTTTTCCCTGATATCCGGGCAGGACTTCGAGCAAAGGAATGTAAGAGTAAAAAACACCATCGGACAGGGCATTTATGAAACCCACACATTTATCTCCATCCATGGCAATCCATACTTTATAGCTTTGCTGAAGAATCTTCAGGTGTGTCTCTCTATCAGGATGAGCTGGCCAGCCTATAAAGAACCCGTCAAGCTGCTCCTCTTTCAAATTACCCAGGTCATCTGTATATCTTATTTCCATTTTCATCCCCTCATTAATTCTCTTATTTTTTATAAGAATTCATTACATCCCAGTAAAAGGCATAGCACTTTCAGAGCAAAAAGATAAAAACTCAGGTTTCACCTCCGGCCTGTCTCTATGGGCATCAATTTTTCATACTTTCCACATTCACAGAGCCGCTTTCTGTAATGGTTATTAACGTCCTGTCTCTGTTACCTGATGTAAAACCAAACTGTAAAATGATATATACTGTCCTGCCTCCCAGTTCTTTATAGCCATGTTCATATGATAACTGAATGCCATTATAAGGCTTTGCCGGTATTTTCTTCAGATCTTCATCGGAAATTTTATATTCCTTTCCGAATACTTTTATTGTGAGAAGGGTAAACTCATTTTTATCATTTTTTGTGCCGGAGATCGACACAGGGCCGGAAGAGCCAATTCCTTTCGATTCTAATAAAAAGGAAGATAAACTTAATACTCCTTCCTGGGAAGCAAAAACATTAGATGTCAATAAAAGCATAATAGCAATTAATAAAATAATTTTTTCCATAATTTTCTCCTTTCCTTATTTTTTTCTCTGTATAACTTATATCCATTTTCATCTCCTCTTCGATTCTATTTTTCATTTTTTATTAATCTTTGCCGAATCAATGTACCTGTTTATATTTTCTATATTTTCTTCAATATATTTTTCCTCTATTAAATTCAGGTAAGCAATAGCCTCGCTTAATCTATGATTATAGTATATTTTTGATAATTTTCCGTAATGATTTTTATCAATATTTTTTCTGTATTCCTTTAAATACACTGGTATAAGAGAAATCATGAAAGAAAAACCTTTATTGAGCATTTCTTTCGAATGGAAACCTGTTTCCTTATTTTTCTCCAGAACAGGTAATACAAAGGAGCGATATATGACAAGATCATTCGGATCAAAATCTTCAATCCGTTTCCCATTATCATCTTCTTGAATTTGCTCTTCTTCTTTTATTTTTATTCCTACTGCATCTATCAGCAGAGGGATAATTTCTCTATCTATCCACATAGTCAACCTCAACACCGGCAGGTAACCGATTACTCCATGGAAATCATTTATAACAAATTGACAGTTCAAGAATAGCTTTATAATGAAAATTTTATTTAATCCCTGACACATCAGGTAGATCGGAAAGTTATTCAGTTAAATGCATCTTTATAAAAGCACAGATCTCATTCATTGCCAGGGTTGCTTCCTGGAACATAGGAGCACATACGGGGAAACAGTGAAACATCCCATCTACAACCCTTAATGTAACATCTACTCCTGCATCTTTTGCTTTTTCTGCAAAGCTTATAGAATCATCACGAAGTATTTCCTCTCCTCCTGCATAGATGAGTAAAGGAGGAAGCCCCTGAAATTCACCGTAAAGAGGAGATATTAAAGGCAGAGAAGGATCATTATCCCTGACATAATGTTTGCTGAAAGCAGTCCAGGTCCCCTCCGGAGAAAGACATAAACCGGCATTGGTTCTGTAAGATTCTCCTTTACATTTAAGATCTGTCCAGGGAGAGAGAGCTACTGCTGCCGCAGGAAGAGCAATGGATTTTTCACGGAGAGCAAGCAAAGTAGCCAGTCCCAGACCGCCGCCGGCAGAATCTCCTGCAATCACAATATTTAAAGGCGAAATCCCCTGAGACAGCAACCAGCGATAGGCTGATACAGAATCATCTACAGCGGCAGGATAAGGATGTTCTGGAGCCAGACGATACTCAAAGAGTAATGCTGCTACACCGGTATTTTTTACAAATTTCGCGACAACTCCCCTGTGATCTGAACAGGAACCGCACACATAACCGCCGCCATGGACAAAAAATATTATTTTCTCTTTCTTCCCGCCGGAAGGATAAATCCACTCGGCATTCATACCATCGATTTTGACAGGCACTATGTCAATACCTGCCGGTATCTTACCGAACATGGCACTGCCCTTTTCACATTCCTGACGAAATTTGATTATAGATTCGGTCTTAGTCCAGTCAATCTTTTCTTTTCTCAGGCGAAAACGAAAGAGATGGCGGTTTCTCAAAAGAAAAAGTAGAAAACGACTTTTTAAACTCGGCATTTTTTATACTCCTGCCCACAGGTTATTCAAAGGTTAATATATAACTAAAAATGATATTATATCACGTTCAAAGGAATTTTCAAGAAAACAAAAAAATACTTTAAATTTATTAATTCTTTCTGATAACGGAGGTACCTGTATGGAAAAATCAAATATATCAGCAGCTGACATAAATAAAGGTATTGTTCAAAAATATTATTTATCTTATTTCAAAAGGGATATAAATGGCATCAAATCCGTCCTGGCAGATGATGTGGAATGGATAATCCCCGGTCATAATCCACTGTCAGGCATAAAAAAAGGGGCAGACGAAATTATCGCTTTTTTCGATCAAATGGAGAAGATTAATTTTAAAGGCGAAATGCTTATAGTGGAAGGCAATGAAAATTATGTGATTAACTGTCACAGAGGATGGGGAGAATTTGAGGGAGAAACAATCGACATGAACTGGGTTCTATTATTTAAAATAGAAAATGGAAAAATACAAAGGGTTGAACATTTTGCCGGTGATCAACACAAAGCAGATGCTTTCTTCTGGCATGTTTACCGGCTAAAGCCCATCCCTGAAAGACTGGCGGAATAATGATGAAAAGATAAAGGAATTTTCCTGCAAAAAAATTCCTTTATCTTAAAAGACATGCAACCCTGTCAAAATTCCTGTTAAAAATTTTTCTGTATGTTTCAAGCCATTTGCCTGTTTCTTTAAGCCCCTCTTTAAAGCTGTCCTGTCCTTTATGCGACGCAAATGCAACAATACCGTCTTTTCCTATAATCAGTGCCCTTTCAGGCCATCCGTCGTAATCGTCTTTAACGCTGTTATTCATATTATCTATAATAACAGGTATGGTAATATTTCCCTCCGATATAAAGAGAGCGGCTGTCATACATCTTTCTCCGTAATTTCTCGGATCTATTATATGACCGGCATATTCTGCGGGCCTGCTGCAGTTTGAAGGACGGCATTCTTCTATATATACAATAAAAAATCTGGCTATATGCTTATAATTCCGGTATATTTTTTCCATTTTTTTTGACTCTTCAAAAAACTGCGGTGATGTATAACTTCCAAATAGAAGCACAACAGGAATTTTATCTTTAAAACTCTTCAGGCTAATTTTTTCCTTCCCGTCAGAAGTCATAAGATTGAAATCAGGAGCAACTGAGCCGGAAGATATGTTATCATATGCCTGTGATAAAGAAACACTTATCAATAAAAAGATGAATATAAAAGAGAGAATAAACTTTGCCACGTCAACACCTCCCTGTATTATGAACTAACTATACAGGAACGATATGTAACATAGCGGTAAAAAACAGGTAAAATACTGCCAGGCCAGTAATTTATATTTATTTTCCTACCTTTGATACAAGCTCCACAAGACCGTTAGACAGATTGATAAGCTCCCTGAGGTGTTCTTCCTGAGAGGTATTACGAGAATAAATAGAAATGGAACCGGAAGAAATAACGATTTGACCTCCCCCGGGCAGTGGTGCGCCAATGAAAGGGACAGAATGCTTCTGAACACAATTTATAAAAGGATATTTCCCCTTATAATTTGCAATAAATTGCTGAATTTCATCATTCAAGAAATCTGTTTCATCAGGTCCTTCCAGAGTATAGGCTTCAAATTTCTCACTGAAGTTCATAGACAGATTTTTCACGGGATTTTCTTCACGTTTCTGCTTTTTTTCTTCTCCCTTCTGTGACATTCTCTTCAAGAAATCCGGTGGAGGTATTATTGGCCTATTACTCGTTTCTTTTATCTGACTGTGTTTTTTCTCACGAATGAGACAGGTATTTTTTATATGTAAAGGAAGTTCTATAAACAGCACAGTCTGTCCGATAGATGATGTTCCTTTCTTTGAATGATGATAAATTTCCGTCAGATAAATTGTATTATCTTTCTCTTTTTTCATAATAATGTTTGAGATCTTATAGCCCTCAGTATCCCATAAACATTTATTCCATATATCGAATATTTTATCAGTTAATTCCTTTCTTGTAAGCATTTCATAGCTTACATTAACAAAACCACAGGAAGAACAGAGAGAAGAATAAAAAGAACGGAGTTGAGCATTATATATTACCGATTCGAATACAAAATAAACTAAGAAAAAAAATCCAATTATAAAAGGCATAAGACCTAATATCATTAACAATTTTTCCCACAACATAATTACAAAAACCTCCCTCATATTAAATCTATATTAACCGGAAGCAAAAATGTTATTATTTCCAGTTCGTCTCAGAACTCACTGTCTGTTATTTAGTAGAATCTGTCAGGAAATTTTCTATTTAGATCATAAGCTGCATCCATACAACATCAAAATCCTGACCTTTTTTCCGGCAAACCTGCTTAAATCTTCCGCATTCTGTGAAACCATGTTTTATATGAAAGCGAATACTTCCTTCATTCAGGGCAGATATCCTTGCAAGAACTGTTTTTATACCTTTTAATCCTGCTTCTGCAAGGAGTCTGGCAAGCATATCTGAGCCTATACCACAGTTACAGAATTCCGGTTCTATGAAATAGGAAATCGTAGCTGTATGAGAGAATGTAGGCCTGGGATCATAAGCCCGGAGCATGCCGAAACCTATGACCCGCCCATCTTCTGTTTTAACGACACAGGAAGGGTAATCCTCAATCTTTTTCAGCAATGAATCATAAAAATCAAAGGGAACGCAATCTTCAAGATAAGTATTAAAGGTCTCTCTAACATAATAATTGAAAATATCTATAACTTCTGTACAGTGTTCTTTTGACATTTTTTCAAAGATAAAATTCATTTTACCGTCACCTCTTTATCAATAAATATTTTATCAACAGACAGAATAATCCTTCTTTTTCTAAAAAAGCTTGCAAAATAATGTTTATAAGAATATTATTACAGGAGAAAATAAAAAAGCAGAGGTGGAATTATGGAAAAAAATGATAATACATCATCCCATCATGGTGTAAAAATACCAGTTGAAGATAATAATTACCCGAATGAAACGATGAAATTGCTTGTTGACAGGGGAAGCTGCAGGAATTTTTCAGATAAAAACATAGAACCTCCTGTTCTGGATTTTATACTGAGAGCAGGAGTTCAGGCTCCTACAGGAGGAAATCTTCAGCCTTATTCCATTATAAAGATAGAAAATAAAGACACAAGGCAAAACCTGGCGGAAAAATGCGGGCAAATATTTATGGCAAAATCTCCCGTACATCTACTGTTCTGTATTGACTGGCACAGACTGAAAAGATGGGCTCAACTTGAAACTGCCCCATTCAGTGCCACTTCTTCTTTCCGGCATTTCTGGATATCCTTTCAGGATGTTATCATATGTGCCCAGAATATATGCACTGCCGCAGATTCACTGGGACTTGGTTCTGTTTACATAGGAACATCAGTAGATTACATAAGGGAAATAAGAGCAATGTTTGAACTGCCAGAGGGAGTATATCCTGTGGTTCTTCTATGCCTGGGTTATCCAAAGATTAAACCGTCTGTGAGAAAAAAACTTCCCCCTTCTGTTATAGTTCATAATGAAAGATATAACTCTATAGATGATACAGAAATTCTGAAAAATTTCAATGAAAAATATGAAGATACCAGAATCGAAATCACGGAAGAACGCATGAAAGATATGGGAGAGACCTGCAGGGAAGTGCATGGTGAAGAATTTGCAAAGAAATGTATCAAAAAAATCAAAGACACCGGTTATATAACACAGGTTCAGAGATATTTTGGCCTTCACTACAGAGCAAATGAAATGCCACAGGGAAATAAAGAATATTTAAAATCTTTCGAAGAAGCGGGATTTTACTGGTTTGAAGAATTTATGCCTGAGAAATAGTTAGAAGCTCACTCTTTCCCTGGCAAAGAACGATAGAAGTCACATATAATACCGGGTTATATAAAAATCATTTGAACATTTTTCCTGTTAAAAGAAAGTGATTGAGCTGTTTTTCCCTTGCAGCCATCCTGTTACAATAGGCTTCCTGGGAGAGACCTTTAATAAAATCATTTCCTTCCGGAGTTAAGCCTGTGAAATACTGCATCCAGTTCAGACCTGTTGTGCCGTCACTCTTTCTTTCAAGAGACATAGAGTAGGTTAAAACCCTGTGAGTATTTATCCGGACGAACTCTATAAGTGCCGGAGGTTCGTATCTTGAAATAACCCATGTATCTTCCGGGCCATCCTCAGGGAAAGAGGTTTTAAACACACAGTTAAGTTCTGCCACTCCTGACTCACTATATATAACATCGCATTTCCAGCCATCGATCCATTCATATTCCCTGACAGGGCAGAGTAATGGGAAAACCTGTTCAGGTGTTCCCTGGAGATGCATATAATAAGTCCTGCCTGTTCTGTATCCTTTCATATAAAAATCCTCCTTCTTTATTTTTTTTTCTTAGATCTATTTTTAAATAACACTGTTATCAGATGAACTATACCGGTATATTTAAGTTCAGGGTCCACATATTGATGTAATACATAAAACAGGAAATAATAAAATCTTGCCGATGACCATGCAAGAACAAGGCATAATATAAAAACGAAAAAATTCTTACTTTCTATTATTATTAGTGCCATAGATAATAAAATAATTAAAAAAAAGAAAAATCCTTTTATTACAATTAATCTCTTTGATTTTAAGTCTCCCATAAGGCCTTTCCATTATATTTACTTTAATCCAAAATCAACTATTTTTCTTTAAAAAATTCTCCAGCAGTTCCGTAAGGCTCTGGCGAAGTTTTTCCCTGTCTTCATCGTTAAGTTTCAAAGGCCCTTTTGTCCTCTCCCCTGCTCTTCTTAATTTTGCATCTCTGTGTCTTTTTGCCAGAAGATAATCCATCTTATCAGGTTCATAAATTATGCCTCTCGGAGAGATAGCAAAGGCATGTTTGCTCAATATAAGAGAAGCAAGGCCCCAGTCGCCTGTAACTACGACATCTCCCTTTTCAGTTATATTAAAAATCTTCATGTCAGCAGCCTGGCTTATATTATCCACAACAATGAGGCTTACATGTTCATGTTCTTCTTTATAAAAATGAGAAACACTTAAAACTATTATAACAGACACTTCATATTTGCCTGCAATCTCTATAACTATTTCTTTAAATGGAGAAGAATCTCCGTCAATTATTATTTTCATTTTTGACGCCTTATTAAAACTATAGGAGTCTGTTCATCTGCATTTCCCTGGGGGTTATGTTTAAGAGCTTTCACTATAATTTCTTTATCTTTCAGAGTAGAACCGAGTACATCCACTTTCCCCAGATCATTTGCATCTACGACTGTGGCATCAAGACCTGTTTTTGCTTTTATCTCTTCAGAAACCTTCTGAGGATCTTTCGGGCCGAGAACTACATATTTATCAAAAGGAGGCATAGTGCCGGGAGGGTCATCTATCGTAGCGGCAGGCCTGCCTGCAATTCTATAAAAATCACCGCTTCTCCCTATAAATTTACCGAGAGATCCCACAGTAAAGGCAAAGAGTATGCGCCACAGTCCAACTTCTCTTATGGCCATTTCAAGACTGTAGGGAGAAGACAGACTTGCATCCTGTTTAAAAAACCTGTTCAGCCTTGTAGCCCAGTATCCAGGATTTATTGTTTCAATATAAACAGCTCTACCCTGAAGTATTGCTATAACACTTTCTGCTATAGCCACTATATCACCTTCCTGTGAGAGAGGGATAACATATTTATTCAGCACATCCATCAATTTATCCGTTTCTCTCAATATATGAGTTTTTACCGGTATGGTTTTTATTGTTTCATCCACAGGTTTTCTTGCCGGCACAGGCGGAGTTTCTTCCTTAACTTCCGGCACCTCGCCTGACACAACTTCCAGATCTTCAGGTTTTATAAGAAATTCTCTTCTTTCCTGAATTAAAGAATTTCTTCCGTAATATTTATAATATAATTCGAAATACATTTCTTCAGGCAGTTCATTTCTATATACAGTTTTACCGTCTTTATGTTTTATGCTCACAGAACCTTTAAGCAATACCTTTTTTCCGGGCTTTACGAGAAAGGCTTCCCAGTAATTATCATGATATACAGGAAGTTCAGGATTTATAATCTGTGATCTGACAACAAAATCATTATATTTACGTCCTTCAGGTTCCAGGCGAAAGAGGCCGTCTATTACTATAGCCTGCTGTTTTCCAGCATTTGCAAAGGGTAATGTAAAGGTAAGTAAAATTTCATTTTCTATGAGTCTCAATTGTTTATCTTTTATATTATTTACCTTCAGGTCACAGTCACCCATTTTTTTACACATAGATTCAAAAGTTATATATAAAATAAATAAAACACATGATATTAGTAAAATATAAATCATAAATTATTTCTCCTTTTTTTAATCGTAACGCGTAACGCGTAACGCGTGACAGGTGGTGCGTGATGCGTAATGCGTAATGCGTGATGCGTGATGCGTGATGCGTGACGGGTAGTTTCACTGGTCACTGGTCACTGGTCACTGGTCACTGGTCACTGTTCACTGCTCACTGCTCACTGTCCCCTACCTTCTCTCCACCTTGCTCTTTTTATGCCTGTGTCCGTCCAGTGCCAGTTCTACAAGCCTGGTAAGAAGAACTGAAAAAGTCATTCCCATGGCACTGGCTGCCTGAGGGAAAAGAGAATTCCTTGTCATGCCGGGAATGGTGTTTGTTTCAAGAACATATAATTCATTATCCTTTATAATAATATCAGTTCTGGAAAGTCCGGCACATCCGAGAATTTTATGAACCTTTATGCCAAGCTCCTGTGCCCTCAGGGTAATTTCTTCGCATATCCTTGCAGGTGTAATTTCAGTAGTCTCACCGTTATATTTAACATCATAATCAAAAAAGACAGCACTATCGGGAGGTATTATTTCTACAAGGGGAAGAGCAGAAGGTTCTTCCCCTGCAAAGCCTCCCAGGACAGGACAGGTTATTTCTGTACCCTTTATATATTCTTCTACAATTACTCTATTGTCATAATCAAGGGCAAGAAAAATTTTCTCTTTCAATTCATCCCTTGATTTTACAATATAAGTTCCCACACTGGAACCGAGATTTGACGGTTTTACAACACAGGGATAACCGGTTTTCATTTCCACATTGTCAATTAATTTATCAGAATTTTTCTGCCATTCCCAGTAATCACATACAACAAAATCAGGTGTTTTTATATTATTATAAATATATACTTCCTTGCATTTTGCTTTATCCATAGCAAGGGCACTGGCAAGAACACCTGAGCCTGTATAGGGTATATTCATCATTTCAAGCATACCCTGGACTGTGCCGTCTTCTCCAAAGGGACCGTGAAGTGCCAGAAAAACCACATCGATTTTTTCATCTTCCCCGTCTTTAAGCTGTTCTACATTACTGTCAGAAAGAACAGGCCAGCTTTCTTCCGTAATATTTACACTGTGAGAACCTTCACTGTCAATTATTGAAAATACCCCTTCTCTCACATCAAGTTCTTTTCCTTCACCGATATACCCCCTTGGTATAAGCCAGTCACCGTTTTTTTTAATCTTTATTGGTTTTACTTTATATTTATTTTTATCCAGACCATTTACCACTTCTTCCCCTGATTTAAGGGATATTTCATGTTCTGCTGTTTTTCCTCCCATCAGAACTGCTACATTGAGTTTCATATAATCCACCTTTCTGTTTCACGTGAAACATTTTGTTCGTCACAGGTCATATAAAAAATTATCTGAAATTTTTAACCTTTATATTCTTTTTGTTTCCATAAACGAGTATAACACTTGACATAGATCTGGAAGTATAGGTTAAATATTTCCCTTTATAGTAAAGGGCAGAGCTGGTGCCGCCGTCAAGATTTACTGCATAAAGACATCCGAGATCTTTCATAATATATGCAAGAGTTCTTAAATAAATCTTACTTTCAACCGTTACAAGTAAAAGTTTATTATATGCTGTTATGCCAATGGCACTTCTTCTGTTCTGGCTGTACACTGCAGGATCCTTGAAACCTTCATCTGCAGGATTAAGAATAACCTCTCCTTCTGTAACAAGGGTCGGCCCGGAACATATAACCCCTTCAAAAGGAGACCAGTCAATTCTGCTTCCCTGCTGTCCTCCTACATGGTGAAAGGTAACCTGATTTTCTCTGTCTATACAGACAGCATTGCCGATATAACCGTTATTTACAAGTTTCCCTCCTACTACTATACTTCCTACAGGTTTATATGTAACT
>Ga0351876_1115_pt1 | contig 20809 bp, 22 predicted proteins | sample BONcelFGM3001C15_FD_206774 | JGI IMG/M metagenome (GOLD analysis project Ga0351876, IMG submission 206774) | Enriched cells from coal bed in the Powder River Basin, Montana, United States - BONCAT cells FGM rep3 HSBNCT.FGM.300.1.C15 ...
CTGATGCCGCTTGTGCTGACCGTCTCACATCCGCAAAAAATTCTCATAGAAGAGAAAAGAGATCTCATCATGTCTCTCGGTTTTCATGTCGAGCCTTTTGGGATGCTTGAATTCAAACTGGACAGTATACCGGCCATTGCCGGACAGGCGGACGCAGAAACATTGTTCTTGGATGTTCTCGATGAGGTTTCAAAAAATAACGATATTGTGGTATTAAAAGACCGCGTCATAAAGCATGCGTGTACATCCGCTGTGAAAGCCGGTGACAAGCTGTCCCATGATGAACTTACAGGTTTGGTGCTCAGCTTCATTGAATCTGGAGTGGTGCCAACATGCCCGCACGGCAGGCCTGTTATGACGGTCATCACAAAAAAACAGCTTGAGAAGAGCTTTAAGAGAGCGATATGAAAACCCGCAGATTTTTGGTCGTTACCGGCCCTACGGCTTCCGGAAAAACCGCCGTTTCGATATCGCTGGCAAAGGCGCTCGGCGTTCCCGTTATTTCTGCGGACAGCATGCAGATTTACCGCGGCTGTGAAATCGGAACAGCCAAGGCAACAAAAGATGAGATGCAGAATGTACCTCATTATATGCTTGGCATCATCACACCGGATGAGCCGTATTCCGTTGCAAAATACCAGCAAGAGGCATTCTCATTGATAGAGCGTTTCAATGGTGAAGGTTTTGCCCCGGTGGTGGCCGGAGGCACAGGTTTATATATCAATGCACTTGTTTATCAATTAAATTTTGGTGAATATAGCTCAGATGACACAATTCGACAAAAGTATACACAACTAGCTGATGACAAAAGTGACAAATACCTGTATAATGTATTGAAACAAAAAGACCCTGAATATGCCAATTTGATTGTGCCGCAAGATACAAGGCGGATCATACGACGGCTTGAACTTTTAGATTCGGGAAATGCAGAAAGTTACGACTTTCGGCAACAAAATGACACGGATGAATTTATCATGATCGGCCTGACGATGCAAAGAGATGTGCTCTATAAGAGGATTGAAGAGCGTGTTGACAACATGATGAAAAACGGGCTCGAAGATGAGGCGCGCATAATACTCCAAAGATACTATGGCTCTAATGCGGCGAAAGCCATAGGATACAAAGAGTTTACGGCGTACTTTGAAGGCAAAGCTTCGCTTGAGCAAACAGCAGCGCTGATCAAACGCAACTCGCGGCGTTACGCGAAAAGGCAGATGACGTGGTTCCGGCGTGATCCGCGAATAGAGTGGTTTGATGTTTATTCCTATCCGTGTATAGAAGATCTGACAGATGGTATAATATCATTCGTAAAACGAAAGGGGTTTTAATATGCAAAAATCAGTGATTATTCTTCAGGATGTTTTTTTAAACCAAGTGCGAAAAGAGCATGTCAATGTAACCATTCATCTTACAAACGGATATCAAATCAAGGGAGTCGTCAAAGGATTTGACAACTTCACCATCATTCTTGACTGCGAAGGGAAACAGATGATGATCTATAAGCACGCCGTTTCAACGATAACACCAACAAGGCCTATACTGTTTCAGTTTTTTGATAAATCAAAGGAAAATCACGAAGAATAGCACAGATGCAGATATTAAAGCAAATGGGAATAAGCGATAAAGCTGTCGCCGCCGTCGCAGAAGCCGAATCTATGCTGCCGTCCGTTTTCTCGCCGGTCGAGGCTGTTACTGAGCAAAACCAGTACAAAGTGATCAAAGCCTTTCAAAGCGAGAATATCGGACAGCGGCATTTTGCGCCTACAACAGGATACGGATATGCCGATGAGGGGAGAGATTCGCTGTCGGCCGTATTTGCACGCATAACAGGCGCCGATAGCGCAGTGCTCAGCCCTCATATTGCGTCAGGCACCCATGCCATAGCACTCGCGCTTTATGCCGTTCTGCGGCCTTGTGATACTCTTATCAGCGTGACCGGAACGCCCTACGAAACGATCGGCAACGTGATAGGGTCAGCACACGGCAAAGACACAGGCTCGCTTGCCGATATGCAGGTTGATTATCGCGAGGTTGATCTGCTGCCGGAAGGCCGAATAGACATTCATCGCGTGCTGGAAACCATAGCAGTTTGTGAGCGCCCAAAAGCGCTTTTTTTACAGCGTTCGCGCGGCTATGCCTGGCGCAAATCTGTCGGCATGCAGGAGATACGTCAGTTTGTTGCAGCGGTGCGCCGGGAAAACCCTGACATCATCATTATCGTTGACAACTGCTACGGAGAATTTTGTGAACTTGAAGAGCCCGTAGAATGCGGTGCTGATCTGATCGCAGGCTCTATGATAAAAAACCCGGGCGGAGGGCTTGCGCCGACCGGCGGATATGTCGCGGGAAGGGGCGATCTTATTGCGCTTGTGGAAAACAGGCTCACGTGCCCGGGATTAGGCGGAGAGGTGGGCTCATACGAAGCATCATACCGCAGCTTTTTTCAGGGGTTATTTATGGCGCCTCACGTGGTGGGGCAGGCGCTTAAGGGCAGCATCCTCTTTGCCAAAGTTTTTGAGATGCTCGGATTCAAAGTATACCCAGCGCACGACGCGCTACGCAGCGATATCACGCAGTCGATCATGCTTGAAGATGAAAAACTGCTTCTTTCTTATACAAAAGGCATACAGAAAGCCGCAGCCATTGACAGCCGCGCCGTGCCGTATCCATGGGATATGCCGGGCTATAAAGAAAAGATCATCATGGCAGCGGGTACGTTTGTTCAAGGGGCATCCATAGAACTTTCTGCGGATGCGCCTGTAAAGCCGCCATACATCGTCTATGCGCAGGGGGGGCTTAACTATGCGCATATGAAACTTGGGCTGATGATGGCTCTTGATGAAATGGGTTTTTAGCGCAGCATGCGCAGCACACCAATGACCTTGCCGAGTATATCGATCTCACGTGTAAAAATAGGCTGATAGTTCTCGTTTTCAGGCTGCAGCCTGACGCGCCCTTCTTCCACAAAGAAGCGCTTGACAGTGGCTTCGTCCTCGAGCAGCGCAACGATGATATCGCCGTTTTGCGCATAATTTTGCTTCTGCGCGATGATCTTATCATTGTCAAATATGCCCGCGCCAATCATACTGTCTCCGCTGACATTGAGCATGAACACATCTTCAGAGCCAAGAAGCGAATAGGGGAGAGAGATGTATTCTTCGATATTTTCAACTGCTGTAATGGGATGGCCGGCAGCAACCCTGCCCACCACAGGCACATCGACCATGCGCTGCTTTGGCTTGTTTTCGCTGCCGTCGCGTATCATGATGGTGCGCGGTTTTGCCGGGTCGCGCGATATATAGCCTTTGCGTTCAAGCTTGGTCAAATGCGCATGCGCAGTGGAGGTCGATTTTAAATCAAGCGCCGCGCATATATCGCGCACGCAAGGCGCATAGCCGCATTCTTCGATGTAGCTTTTTAAATATTCGAGCACCTCGTGTTGCCGTTTTGTCAAATCCTCCATGAAATGCCTCCAAATACGATTCTATATGAAGATAATACCAAACAAATGTTCTTATGTCAACAAAAAAGCAAACATATGTTCTTGTCTTATTGTTTTGTCTCGGCTGCCGTGACATTGGTTTGATGAACAACCAAACCTTTATCGCTCTTCCTTATTGCAAAGAGCACAAAAGGTATGATGATGGAAAAGAAGATAGAAAGCACAAGGAGTACCACGGCATTCTCGGGGCTTGCAGAACGGTAGATCTTATACAAAGCGATATAATAAAACACAGCATAAGCTATGGCCAACAGCATCATGATCAGCATCAAGATCATCAATGAGGCTGAAGGCACCACAGATCCGAATGAAAATGTCTCAAACAGTGTGTTTAAAAAATCCAGATAATAAACAAGATACACAGTATAACAAACTGCAAAAGCGATACCGAACCACAGCGTGAAGTGCCTAAGCTTCATATTGCGGCCAGTGGTGATGATATCGTATTGATCGGCTGCAAGCCCAAAAAGCCAAAGGTTTGCGACTGGCACAAAAGCCAGCCCGCTGTGGCGCAGCTCACGGCGCTTGGCAATCGTAAAAAGGCCGACAGCGTAAAATATGTGGCAAACGAGTATCAGTATTACCGCGACGATCAGGAAAAACATAATGATCGGCCAGAAAATATTAAATGCTTCCTGAAAATTAAAACCTGACATAATAGCCTCCTAAAGTTTATGATTCATGATAAGTTAATGGGACAAAGGTAAATTCTGCTGAACCGAAGATACGCCTCTGTCGCTGTTACGCAGCGCAAAAACAACGAAAGGGATGATGATGGTGAAAATGATCGAGAGAACGGTGAACACCGTGGCATTGTCCGGGCTGGCCGAACGGTAAAGCTTATGCAGCGCAATAAAATTGAATACGGCAAGCGTGATCCCGGCACCCCAGAGAATAAGGCCAAAGAAGGCAGGAAGGCCCAGCATGGCCGCATTAAACGAATAAGAAGATGAATATGCAGAAAAACTGATCAGCATGATGAGCCCGTAAACAAGAGAGACTACACACAAGCCAACAGCGAGCCAAATAAGCACAAGACGCAGTTTTTTATTGATGCCTGTCGTGATCAGGTCAAATTGATCTGCTATAGACCCAAGAATCCAAAGGCTCGCCACGGGGACCCATGCCAGCCCGGCATAGCGAAGGTTTCTTCGCTTTGCGATGGTATAAAGACCGATGGAATAGAAGATATAGCAAACAAGAGCAATGATGATGAAAACGGTCCAGAAAACCGCCAACGCTGCGTACATAGCGCTAAAATTATGAAACATAAACCCAAACCTCCATCTATTATTAAAATCAACCTATCATATGATAAGTATATATGTCAAACATGACTGACTATTCATCAGACCGCCGCAAAATCACAGCACGGGATGCCAGTTTTCTCTGCGACTCGTCAATAGCTGCATAGTGTTTGCGTGTTGTGTTGACGTCCTTGTGCCCGAGCACATCAGCAACGAGATAAATATCGCCGGTGTTTTGGTAAAGAAGCGTGCCGTAAGTGCTTCTGAGCTTATGCGGCGATATGTTTTTTAAGGGGACGGCAATACGTGCATATTTTTGTGCAAGCATCTGCATGGCACGCACACTGATGCGTTTTTGCTGCAGCGAGAGAAAGAGGGGAGAGGCCAGCGAATAATCGGCTTGTGATTTGCGCTGCTCAAGATAAGCATCAAGCGCCTTGGCCGTTTCATCACCAAAATACAAAATCGATTCATTGCCGCCTTTTCGGAGAACTTTAAAAGATCGTCCGTCAATATCTACATCGCTGACATCCAGTGCGCAGAGCTCACTGATGCGTATGCCGGTGGTCAAAAACAACGTGAAAATCGCAATATCGCGCAAACGCGTGCGGCTGTGGTAGGCAAGCTGTTTTTCGGTCAGCCCTTCGCCCATCTCCACCACATGTAAAAGCCTTAGTGCCTCATCGTGCGTCAGCCTCAGTATGGGCTTTTCATGGATCTTTGGCGTCTCAAGCTTTGCAGTGATATTTGTATTGATGAATTCTTTATTATAGTAATATTTGTAAAATGTACGAAGTGAAGCCACTTTCCGGGCAAGACCTTTTTCGTTGTTTTCCCTTACATCATCATCCTTGTAATACAGCCGCAAATACTCAATATAGCGTTCAAAATCTGTCATGGTTATGTTTTCAAGATCTTGCGGCTGCATGTCTTTGGAACTTAGGCCGAGCTCATCGTCAACAAATGAAAAAAACAGCCGCAGATCATAGGCGTAATTGATACGCGTGAGCAACGACGTGTGTGGTTCGATGCCGCGAAAAAACCCAAGACAAAACTTCGGCAGTGTTGAAAGAACACGGCGCAGCTTTTCGGTGTTGTGGACATTCATCTCGGTTTTGCTCAGCTTAGACATGATCAATTCCTTTTATGAGCATGGCTATGGAAACAATGTCATGATAGCAAAATCTCCAAGAAAAAGCAACAACTATACGCAAAACTTGTCTTTTACGCATAGTTTGATGTATCTTGCTGTGTTCCTCTATTGGCTTTTATTGCATCGCGCGCAAGCTTGTCGCACATGTCGTTGTATTTGTCGCCGGCATGCCCCTTGACTTTTTTATACTTAACGCTGTGCTTTTTGGATGCCTCAAGTATCGCTTTCCAAAGATCCTGATTTTCAACAGGTTGTTTTGCAGCCGTTCTCCAGCCGTTTGTCTGCCAACGGTCGATCCAGCCTTGTTCAAACGCTCTGTGTATATAGGCGCTGTCAGTATAAACCGTCACATCGCAAGCTTCCTTGAGCGCTTTTAAACCTTCAAGAACTGCGCTGAGTTCCATACGGTTGTTTGTTGTTTCCGGATTAAAACCGAAAATTTGCTTTTCTCTGCCTTTGTGTAGCAGAACGGCCGCCCAGCCGCCAGGGCCCGGATTAAAGGAACATGCGCCGTCTGTGTATATAGTCACTTTTTTCATGTTAACTGAGACAAAGATTTTGACTTTTTGGCACTTTTTTCGACTGCTTTGATGACACAGCCTCTAAAGCCATCGTGCTCAAGTGATTTAACGGCTTCGATCGTTGTGCCGCCCGGAGAACATACCGCATCTTTGAGTATGCCCGGATGGCTGCCGGTCTTAAGTATCATTTTAGCTGAACCCATGACTGTCTGAGCGGCAAGCAGCGTGGCCTGTTCGCGCGAAAGCCCGCAAAGCACGCCTGCGTCAGAAAGTGCCTCGATAAACATGAACACATAAGCAGGGCCGCTGCCTGAAACGGCGGTCACTGCATCCATCGCCTTTTGCGGAGCATGAGAAATGGCGCCCAAAGAAGAAAAGAGACTTTCAACAAAAGCTTTTTTGTCTTCAGGAAGATTGCACGGCGACTCAAATACGCTCATGCCCTCCCCCACCATCAGCGGCGTGTTGGGCATCAATCGGCAAATAAATTTATCGGCACCGATGATCTGCGCGATCATATCTGCACTCCAGCCAGCAGCGATGGACACAACCGGCTTGCCGTCAATATGTTCTTTTAACCCGTCAAGCAAAGCTGCCATCACATTGGGTTTCACGGCCAGTATGATGATGTCAGCGTTTACGCATAACTGCGCAAGACTGCTGCAAGCTAAAATACCAAGGCTTTCCTGTAAAGACTGCGTCAAGGAAGCGTCGATGTCATAGATGAAAATATCCTGCGGGCGCAGCGTGCTTGAGCTCAGCGCTCCTTTAATGATAGATTGCGCCATATTGCCGGCGCCTGCAAAACCAAGCTTGTATGGTGTCATTTTTAATGCCTCCTATTGACGAGTCATGACAAATTGTTTATAATATCGTTTGTCTTAGCTTAGGGGAGTGGCTCAATGGTAGAGCATCGGTCTCCAAAACCGAGGGTTGCGTGTTCGAGTCGCGTCTCCCCTGCCACGCACGGGCAGACCTGTATTTGCCCAATATCTGTAAAAGCGTCCTTTAGATCCGGGCGCTTTTTTATATACGGACATCTCCTTTTTGGCCGAGGTATTCTGAGTATTTTATAAGCAGAGGCTTAACCTCGCTTTCTAAAAAGTCCTGCGTCTGAATGGCGGCGCAGCCGGTAAAATCAGCGGGGTCAAGCAATGCATCGATCTCGCCGTCCGATAAACCAAAAGACGCATCAGCCTTGATCAAATCAAGCAGATTGTTGGTTTGGCCGTGCTTTTTTACGCGTTCAGCCGCCTGCATGGAGTATGTGCGGATGCGCTCATGAAGTTCCTGCCTGTCTCCCCCGCGTTTGACCGCTTCCATGAGTATGGTTTCAGTGGCCATGAAAGGCAGCTCCTGCATGATGTGGCTGCCTATCACATTTTCATAAACTACGAGACCCGATGTGATGTTGAGATACAGGTTGAGTATGCTGTCAACGGCGAGGAAGCTCTGAGGCATCACAAGACGCTTGTTGGCAGAATCATCGAGCGTGCGTTCAAACCACTGCGTTGAAGCCGTCACAGCGGCATTGATGGGCATAGAAAGCATAAACCTGCAGAGCGCCCCCATGCGTTCGCTGCGCATCGGGTTTCTTTTATAGGCCATAGCGGAAGAGCCGATCTGGCTTTTCTCGAACGGTTCCTCGATTTCTTTTAAGTTTTGCAGAAGCCGAAGATCGTTGCTGAACTTGTAAGCACTTTGGGCAATAAGGGAGAGCGCATTGAGTATGATCGTATCGAATTTACGCGGATAGGTCTGCCCCGTGACAGAAAACGATGATTCAAATCCAAGTTTTCGGCATACAGCCTGATCGAGCGCCTTCACTTTTTCAGCATCACCGTCGAAAAGGGACAGGAAGCTTGCGCCTGTGCCTGTGGTGCCTTTTGCACCTCTTAAACGATAGCTTTGTTTTATCGATGTGAGCTGGGCAAGATCGATAAGCAGATCCTGTATCCAAAGCGTGGCGCGTTTGCCCACAGTGGTCAGCTGAGCAGGCTGGTAATGCGTAAAGCCAAGCGTCGGCATGTCTTTATATGTCTGCGCGAATGTGGCTAAGTTGTCGATCACGCTGACTGTTTTGCGTTCAATGAGGTCAAGCGCATCATACATGACCAAAAGATCTGTGTTGTCCCCCACATAGCAGCTTGTTGCCCCGAGATGTATGATGGGCTTAGCATTTGGGCACTGCACGGCGAATGCGTGGACATGCGCCATCACATCGTGACGCACAAGCTTTTCCTGCGCGTCGGCGACGTCGTCATTGATATCGTCTGCATACAGCTTCATTTCTTCTATCTGCGCGTCGCTGATATTTAGCCCCAGCTCTTTTTCACATTCTGCCAGCGCGATCCAAAGCTTGCGCCATGTCTTAAATTTTCTGTCATCCGAAAACAATTCGGCCATCTGCCTTGATGCGTAACGCGTTATCAACGGGTTTTCATAGATATCTTTCATGCACGACCGCCTTTATCATCTTTATAAAAATTTTAATATATATGAAGCAAAATTACCATAACAAATTTGATTGATCAGTGCATCGGAATAACCGCGCCGGGCCATGGCTTCAGGCAGCGCCTGAAAATCCGCCGCGGAATGAAGCCCGGCAGGCGTATATTGGATACCGCAAAAATCGCTGCCGAAGCCGACAGCCGCCGTCCCTCCCAGCGAAAGTACATGCTCTATGTGCGCCATTACGTCTTCTATGGTTGCACTGCGTCCCCGCAAAAACTCTGTATAAAAGTTGATGCCGATAAAACCTTCGCGCGATATGATCGCTTTGATCTGCACGTCGCTTAAGTTGCGCGCGGCCGGGCACAATGCGTAAGCGCATGAGTGTGAGGCACAGGGAGACCCTTCATATAACTCAAGAGCCTCCCAAAACCCCTGTTCGTTGATGTGTGAGAGGTCGAGCGCCATGCCAAGGTAGTCTAAAAGCGCTATCGCTTTTTTGCCGGCCGGCTTTATACCGCCATTGCATCCGCACCCGCTCGCGAAGGCATTCTCGCCGTTCCAGGTCAGGCTGAGCATACGCGCACCCATGCGGTATGCGGCTTTTATCGCATCAAGGCTGCAGTCGATGCACTCTCCGCTTTCGATCGCCAATACAGCGCCGATGCCTTTTTTTTCTGCAAGATGTTCTTTTTTGGTGCAAAGACACACTTGCCCCTCGCTGCGCGTCATAAACTTTTGCAGGAATCCTATCTGATCCATGCAGCAAGTCAGCCGATTTTGGCTTTCAGGCGGCACCCAAACAGCAAAAACCTGAAGCGATACGCCCCCGTGCAGCAATGAGGCAAGATCAAGATGGTCAAAAAGACGTGTGGCTTCGTCCTTCATGACTTGGTATGCAAGAAAATCGCAATGCGCATCCGAAACAGGCACCATACCGACTCCTATAGTTATCTTTTTTTATCATATCAAAATGTCTTTTCATTCGCCGATATCTGCACTGTTGCTGAAACCGCGCTGTTCCCAGAATCCAAGATACGAAGGGTCGTCCGACAGACGGATTTCCGTGACCCACCTTGCCCATTTATATCCCAGTTTGTCTTCAGCAACAACGATAAAGGGATAGCCCATTTCCGGCGGCAATACGATACCGTTAGCCTCATACGCCAGGATCAGTTCCCGCGCAATGATGTCGTCAAGCGGAAGCGATGTCGTGTACCCGTCCTCCGAACGAAAAATCACTGTGACGGCCTGATCTTGTATGCCGGCCAGATCAAGGATATCTTTGATCAGCACGCCTTTCCAGAGGATCGTGGCCTGCCAGCCTTCCACGCAGTACAATGTGATTTTTCGTTCATATGAATCAAGTTTTAATATATCTTCGTAGTCAAAAATTGTTTCGGTATCGACAAGCCCGTCAATCTTAAGATTATATGCATCAATATCGATATACTGAATGCCGTTTATGGAGTTGTCTGCCGGGCCGACGGCCGGATCCAGCCTTGATCCCATATACTCTTTGATCTCGCCTTCCCTGTACCTGCTTATCGTCGCAGCAGATATTTGATCGACATCAGCAGCGATACCTTGTGTATCATCGGCCGATAAATCATTTTTTTCTGTGCTGCATCCGCTTGTCAACAAAAATACAAGGATCATGATGGTCAGTATAATTTTCAATATGATCATCCTTTCGTATCTGTATGCATATTCGTTTTCTGCTGTCAGTTATATTTATGTATGGAATGTCAATGGATCAAATGCGGCTTAAAGAAAAAAAGAAGAGCCGGTATTTCACGGCTCCTCTTGTTTACTTTGCAAAATCGACTGACCTTGTTTCTCTGATGACATTGACTTTGATCTGCCCCGGATAGTCAAGATCCTTTTCGATTTTCTTTACGATATCTTTGGCCATCAGATGCATGCCTGCATCATCCACATCCTCGGGCTTGACCAGTATGCGGACTTCGCGTCCCGCCTGAATGGCGTAACACTTTTCAACACCCGAAAATGAATTCGCGATTTCCTCCAAAGCTTCGAGACGTTTAATGTAGTTTTCCAGAGTTTCTCTTCTGGCGCCGGGCCTGGCTGCCGATATGGCATCAGACGACTGAACGAGCACAGCTTCTACTGTCTGTGCTTCGATATCACCGTGATGCGCCTGTATACAATGTATCACATCATTGCTTTCACGGTACTTTTTGGCCAGATCTGCGCCTATCTGTATGTGCGGGCCTTCCACCTCATGGTCGACAGCCTTGCCGATATCATGCAGCAGGCCGCCGCGCTTTGCAAGCTTGACGTTGGCCCCAAGCTCCGCCGCCATCACTGCAGACAAATGTGCCACCTCAAGAGAATGCTTGAGTACGTTCTGTCCATAGCTGGTGCGGTACTTGAGCCTGCCAAGAAGTTTGATAATCTCAGGATGAAGGTTATGAATGCCGACTTCAAAAGCGGCCTGCTCACCCGCATCGCGGATCTCCTTGTCCACCTCTTTGCGCGCCTTTTTGACCATTTCTTCAATACGCGCAGGGTGTATTCTGCCGTCGATGATAAGCTTTTCCAGTGCAATTCTCGCCACTTCTCTTCTGATAGGGTCAAAACCGGATAATATCACGGCCTCAGGTGTGTCATCGATGATCAAATCAATGCCTGTTGCCGTTTCAAGTGCACGAATGTTGCGGCCCTCCCTGCCGATGATCCTGCCCTTCATTTCATCATTAGGCAGAGCCACGACAGATACGGTATTTTCCGCCACATGGTCAGCCGCATATTTTTGTATGGCATTGGATATGATCTCGCGGGATTTCTTATCAGCCTCTTCTTTGGCCCGGTATTCGATTTCCCTCACATATACCGCCATTTCACGGCGTGTTTCCTGTTCAACCTTTTCTAAGAGCAGCGCCTTTGCTTCCTCGACCGTCATGCCGGAGATTTTTTCAAGCTGTTCAACCTGTTCGGCAAACGTTTTATCAATGTCTTCTTTCCGTTTGCTTATTTCACTTAAACGCTTGGTGGTCTGTTCTTCTTTGGCTTCGACGCTTGCCATTTTTTTGTCCAGTGTTTCTTCTCGCTGGACCAATCTTCTTTCGACCCTCTGGATTTCATTTCGTCTTTCTTTGGTTTCTCTGTCGAATTCGACTCGCAGAGCGTGGATCTCTTCTTTGGCCTCTAATACCGTTTCTTTCTTGACGGCTTCCGCTTTTTTCTGTGCGTCTGTAACAAGCCGCCTGACGGATTCTTCTGCTCTGCCAATTTTTGTTTCAGCAACATTGCGTCTGTATATGTAACCCAACAACGCTCCGATAACAACAGCTGCAACAGGCAGGATGATATGCCAAACATCCACTTTTGTGTTTTGCACCTCCTTGTATTAAGTTATAAAGCGCAAATATACCCCCATATTATGGTATTAATATGTATATCTGCAATACACGCACCATCAATCAAACAGAATTTCTTTTAATAAATGATGCAGTAAGCTTGCTAATAAAGAAACCCTCAGATGAAAAATATAGCAATTCCTCATATTAGAAACCTAATCAATTTTATTATCTGCGCATTGTTTTGTCAAGTCAGGTTAATACGCCTGCGTTGCCGGATTGTATTTCATTTTTGGCTTTGCGATAAGTTATGACGGCCAACGCAAAACAAACCCCAGCAATAATGGGGTAGTAAAACTTAAACCCGGTGACAAGAGGCCAAAGCAAGGAAAGGATACCGCAGGCTACATAGCTTTTGATCTTTCTCTTGCAAAGAGCAGATTCTTTGAGCTTTGTATAAGTGAGGACAGTTTCATGCATTTCTTCTTCGGCTTTTTGCTGAGCCATTTTTTCATCAGGCATCACCCCTGCTTTTTCGGCCATCGACAGCAAAAGTTCTCCGTCAACCAGCTCTGCTTGTGTATCTTTATGCTTGCACAGTGTTTTGACTGCATCGGTAAAATCAGACAGACTGACGAAGATAAGCTGTCTGTTCTTATCGTGACGAAGTATAGACAGAATATCCGGAATATCGCAATGAACGCTCGGGTGGTTTTGAAATACGCAGATGCGTGCATGATTAAAATCAGCGCTGAAACCAAACTTTGTCCTCGCGATGTTTTCTATTCCGGCAAAAAGTTTTTGCATGTATATGACGAATTCTGAAAACTCCATAAATGTCAGCATTTCAAGAAGGCTTTTTTGCTTCAATTTGTATAGGTCTTTATCGATGCAGTGCTGAATTTTACGTAACCGCCATAGTGAGAGCACAAGACTTGATGCGACGGTCAGAAAAATGGCAATCAATAGAGATGCGGTCAAAGACCTGCTAAAATGAAGCAGAATAAAGAAAAGCGTCATAAGAATAAAAGCTCGTGATAATATAAAATCAAAAACGCGCGCAAAAACTGACCTCCCTCCGCATATTTTTTTAATATAGTATCTTTTGAGCTTCACATCCATTTTTCTCCTCCTGCTTTGTTATGATGGCCATATACGTAAATTTATATACTTGCACAACTTGTTATAAATTTACCGCTGTTGTATAATACTAAAACAATCAGCCATATTTGGTTCTTTGCAATCATAAATGAAAGGAATCTCCATGCGGGATTACACGGAGTTTTCTACGCTGGGAACAGAATATTTACAGCCGAAGCAAAAACGCATCGGGCTTCTTGGAGGGACATTCAATCCTGTACATAACGGCCATATAGAAATGGCCTATATTGCACTTTATGAATTCTTGCTCGGAGAAGTTATTTTTTTGCCCGTCGGAAAACCGCCGCATAAAAGTGATGAGTTCGTCACAACGGCAGACCACCGCTTAAAGATGCTCAGGCTGGCTACAGAAAATGAAAACAGGTTTTCAGTAAGCCGTATTGAAGTTGACCGCGAAGGAACCACCTATACGATAGATACGCTGGAAATGCTTTCCCGAAAAGATAAAAATGCATCCTTTTATTTTATTATCGGTTCCGATACGCTTTTTGAGCTCAAAACATGGCGCAGCTTAGAACGCGTTATGCTGCTGACTGATTTTATATGTGTGATGCGGCCTGGGCAAGATGAATTTTCCGTCAGGTCATATGCTCAGACACTGAACGCTCAGTATGGTAATAAGATATATTTGGCCAATGAGAGAGGCTCTAACGTATCATCCTCACAGATCCGTGCGTTGGCGGCAAAAAACAAACTCTGCAAAGGATTGGTTCCTGAAAGTGTCGCCAATTATATAACGCAGCACCGTATTTATGTTCAAAGAGGTGCAGATGCATAAAGATAAAATTTTAGCATATCTGGAAAGCAAACTTGATACCAAACGCATAGGACATTCCGTCGGCACAGCAAAAGTGGCCTGTCAGCTTGCCGAAAAACATAAAGCTGACGTGAAAAAAGCGTATACAGCGGGAATGCTGCATGATATCGCAAAGGGTATTTGCGGAGATCAGCTGGAACAAATGCTGGACTCTTTCGGTATAACAGCAGACGATACTGAAAAAAAGAACCCTGAACTTCTTCACGGCAGGCTTGGCGCTGCCATGGTACGCCATGAGCTTGGGATCACAGACGAGGATGTGCTCAATGCCATACGCTGGCATACAACCGGCCGGGCCGGTATGTCATTGCTGGAAAAAATCATCTATCTTTCCGATCTTATTGAGCCGACAAGAAAATTTGAAGGCATCGATCCAATCCGTGCGTTGGCTGAAGCCGATATTGATGCGGCAATGTGTGCCGCTTTGAAACAGGTGATGCATTTTGTTAAGATAAAAGGTTTTACTATGCACCCAAACAGCCTGATGGCTTATCATGATTGTTTAGAACAAAGGAGGTAGTTTATAATTTGAAACACCAATTCAACGAAGATGTTCTTGAAGCATCAAAACAGCTGTTTTATAAAAAGGCCGAGGACGTCAAAGTTTTGCATGTGTCCCACATGACGATCGTCGCGGATTATTTTATCCTTGCCAGCGGCAGATCGGACGTGCATGTCAAGTCTCTTGCTGATGAGATCCAAAAATTTATGCAGAGCAAAGGCTGGCAGCGTCTGCGTATTGAAGGATACCGAGAAGGCCGCTGGATCGTCATGGACTACGGCGATGTGCTTATTCATATCTTTCATAAGCAGGAACGTGAATTTTACGGCCTTGAGCGGCTTTGGCTGGACGGAGACAACTCTGTACTGGTCACAGAGGCCACTGCCTCTGTCGTTTAAGGTGAGAGAGTAAAATAAATGTCACACTGCATGCAGTGTGACATTTATTACAATTGATAAATTTGCTTTGTCGTGCGAATTGCACAAAGCTGTGCATAAAGCTTTGGGTCAAAACACACGGCGTGCGCATATGAAGTTTCTTGTCCAATAATCGGAGTTGAAAATATCTGACCTGATCACAACTTTCCCTGAAGCGGCAGAGGCGTCAATCATTTTTCCGTTGCCCATATATATGCCAACGTGCTTTCTAAAACAGATGATGTCGCCTCTTTTCATATCTCTCATCTTTACCACTCTTGGCAGGCTGCTTTTTGCCCAATCTGACGATGTCATATATCTTATATTGTGGCCTATCTGGCGCAGGCAGTAGTACACAAACCCTGAACAGTCAAAAACTTCAGGCCCTTTGCCGCCTCTGACGTATTTTTTGCCTAGCAGCGTTTCGGCGAATTCTATCAGTTTGTCGGCCATAGCCGCATCAGGGTCGCTCGTCGCAAGCGGCCCTGTATGAGAGGCCTTGCTTGAGCTGCTCCCAGAACTGCTGCCGGAGCTTGACGAAGTGCCGGCAGGACGTGCATTATCCGAATAGAGCTTGTCCCAGGTCTGCTCCCCCACCACACCGTCGGCTGAAAGCCCATTGCGCGATTGAAAACTTTTCACAGCTTTTTGCGTCTCTTCGCCAAAAAAGCCTGAACTGCGCACACTTAAGTATTTGAGCTCTTTGAGGCGATCCTGCAGAGATTTGACATCCGTGCCTTTGTCCCCATGCCTCACGGTATATGGCTTTGCGTCATCAGCATACAAAAAAGTGTGGGTCTCGGCGCCTAAGAGCCCGTCAATTTTGAGCCCGTGGCTTCTTTGAAACAGCTGAAGCGCATATTCAGTGACGCTCCCGTAGTAATCCGTGGGTTCATCCTCGGGCATATAGCCAAGAACCATCAACCGCTCCTGTATCTTGATAATGAGCGGGTCGTTGACACCCGGCTTAAGTAAAAAAACATCATCCGGCTGCGTTGTTGACATGGGAACCTGTTGGTATGATGCATCGGTGAGCGTTGTGTCTGTATCGGCCTTATGGGATGTCAGCTCAGAGATTTCAGCTGGCATATCTTCTCCAAAGGCCATCTTATTTTCAAAGGCATGTTCTGCGGAGCCGGAGGGCAAAAGTATGATGAGCAGAGTTGCCGCCGCGGCGAGCGTGCTCAAACCGGCATATAAGCGCCAATCTTTAAAGAACGGCTTGTTTGCTTTTTTATTTCCGGTTGTAAAACTATCGAGCGGCTTGCTCCGCGTCTGACGCAAAGCATATTTTGGGGCGCTCCCAAGCGCGGATGTTTGCTTTCTGCTGCTATGAGAAGGCTGCATGAAAATCCGGCGAAAGAGCGTGACCGCAAATCTGCTTATGGAATCAAATAAGCTTTTTATTTTTTGGATACTTTTTTTTGTAAAATCATTCATGAGACACCCAATATATATTTTCTTTGTCTTAAAAAATCTATATTTTGTTTAAGCTTTATGCCACTTCAAAAAGAGAAGGTATTTCCTTTTAATCGCATTCAAAGCTCATCGCGGTATTTTTCCATCAGCTTTTTAAAGATCTCTGCCGAAGTGGGCGGCGTATACGTGATTGCGTTGGCGCCCGCCTCTATCGTTTCATAAATTGAATCCTCGGTTGGCCCGCCTGTTGCAATGATGGGCACATGAGGAAACTTTTTGCGTATATGTTTGACAATTTCGGGTGATTTTGAGGCGCCGGAAACGTTGAATATGGTGGTGCCGGCATCGATACGTGCAGAGAAGTCTTCAAGTACGGATACCACAGTCACAACGATGGGAATATCGATACGCTCTCTGAGTTTTTGGATGGTTCCATTGGGCGTTGGCGCATTCAAGACCACGCCGATAGCACCCTGAAATTCGGCATCCATAGCGAGGTTGACAACACGCTTGCCGGTCGTCGTACCGCCGCCGACACCGCAGAAAACGGGTACATCCGAAACCGTGATCAGCGCGTGCGTGATAACAGGCTGGGGCGTGAACGGATAAACAGCAATTACGGCATTTGCATTGCAGTTTTTGATCAGGGCCACATCGGTCGTGAAAACTAGCGATTTGATGGTTTTTCCAAAAATCCTTATTCCGCTGACTTGATTGATGACTTCCGGAACCTTGACCATGTGTCTTCTTAAGTTGCCCTGAATTTCGGGAACAAATTGGCTCATGTAGAAAATCTCCTTCGACTTGTATGTTTCCCCTGCCCCATAAGCATCTTAAATGTATCATAACAAAAGATGTTAAAAGCGTAAAGAAAAAAACGCGCATTGATTGTCTTAAGCATGGCGTCCATCAATACATATATAGTTGAAACGTTCAGCATAAAGGCTTATAATCTTAAGCATAATGGTGTGGGAGGAGAAAATGTGGACTGTCACAACAATGTAAAATGCACCTGCACTTATACATCATGCGTGCGGTACGGCAAATGCTGTGAATGCATTGCTTACCACCAAAGACGAGATGAAGCCCCCGGCTGTTTGTTTTCAACTGCTGCGGAAAAAACATACGATAGAAGCATAGATCGGCTTTATAAGGACAAAAAAAGCCAACGCAAATAGATGCTTTTCAATTCAGCTCAATAGCCCATGTCTTTGAGCAGCCGGGAAAGGACAGAGAGACGCTCCCCTATCAGTTCGCTGTCGTTGCTGAGCACCTGCGAAAACAGCCTTATGTCTTCGTCTATCATGGGGTTGTCTGTGCATACTGACACAGTCATGGCGTCTCCTTGAAGGCCGATCCTATCTATCTGTGCATCTTTAAAAAGATTTTCATGACGGTAGGCCTCGCGAAAGTGTTGCTGAGCGCGGCATATCAGTATGGCCAGATCGATCACGCGGTGCAAAGGCAGCTCCTCTGACTGCCTTGACCATTTTTCTCCCGTAAAGCGCCACACCTTTGCTGAGATTTCCACTTTGCCTCGGTCATTCCACTGTGCAAGCCCAAGAGACAGCCCCTTGGTATCTGAATGGTACGCTCTGCGCCCGTCCACGTTCTCATAGTTTTCTGAGACGATGACTGGCTTGTGCTTCAATGTGGTCGGTATTTTCATAAATATCACCTTAAAAACAATTAGTAAGCTAGTAAATTACTAATCAAATTGTATACGTATCTTCGCTGTTTGTCAAATTAGAAATGCGATTTTGCATTGCCCGTCTCTTTTATGTATGATAGTCTTGATATAAAGATAAAAAACGAAAGGTATGCACGCATTGAGAATTTTGATACGTAAAATCAAAGAAGTATCTTTTTCTGTTTTGCCGGTTGCCGTTATTGTGCTGCTGCTTCATTTTTTTGTCTCTCCCCTTGAGACGCAAATGATCATCCGTTTTTATATCGGCGCAGCGATCATCATTCTTGGCCTTTCGATCTTTCTTTTCGGCGTGGATATCGGCATTACACCGATAGGCAACCTGATGGGACAAGTACTCACCAGGCCAAACAAACTTATTATTGTTGCGATCGGCGGCCTTTTACTTGGTTTTTTTATTTCTGTGGCTGAACCTGATCTGCATATACTTGCCGGACAGGTTGATGCCGCCACTGCGGGCGCTGTGCCAAAATTCAGTATTATTGCTGTGGTCTCAATCGGAATAGCCATGCTGCTTGCTTTTGGGCTTATCCGTATCGTCTATAATATACCGTTATACATTTTGCTGGCCGGGCTTTATGCGATCGTCTTGTTGTTTGCGCTTTTTGTACCTTCAGAATTTTTAGCGATCGCGTTTGACGCTTCCGGCGCCACGACCGGAGCGCTGACAGTGCCTTTTATTCTTGCTCTTTCCGTGGGATTATCCGCATTTAAAAAGGACAGCAAAAGCTCAGAAAAAGATAGTTTCGGGCTGGTGGCTATCGTCTCCGTCGGGGCGATCATCGCTGTGCTCATCATGGGCATAACATCTCATCCGGATACCATTGCGTCTTCAGCGAAATTGATAACATCCGGATCAACATCCTTGATGTCACCTTTTTTCAGCAAGCTGCCGGTGGCCGCATTTGAAACCGCCATTGCGTTGGCGCCTCTTTTTCTTGTGTTTCTGGTATTGCAATTTGTTTCCTTTAAACTTCCGGCACGCGCATTCAGAAGGATTATTTTCGGCCTTGTCTATGCATATATTGGGCTTATGCTTTTTTTATTGGGTGTTGGCGCCGGTTTTATGGAGGTTGGCAGTGCGATCGGGCATGGTATCGCTGAAAAAGGTCTTGACTGGCTGGTTGTCATTGTCGGCTTTGTGCTCGGGCTCGTGACAATACTTGCAGAACCTGCGGTGCATGTTTTGACACATGAAATTGAAGATGTGACCAGCGGCTCCGTAAAAAAAAGATTCGTTCTTATTGCTCTTTGTGCAGGGGTTGGGCTGGCCGTTGCTTTTTCCATGCTGCGCATTGCCATTCCCGGGCTGCAATTATGGCACTTCCTTCTTCCGGGATATGTCATAGCGCTGGTGCTTGCCTTTATCGGCCCAAAACTTTTTGTCGGTATTGCTTTTGATTCCGGCGGAGTGGCTTCAGGCCCTATGACTGCGACATTCATACTCGCTTTTGCGCAAGGCGCTGCGCAGGCAAAGGAAGGCGCAGACATACTTGCGGACGGCTTCGGTATCATAGCTATGGTGGCACTAACGCCTCTGATCACACTGCAGCTGCTGGGCCTGATATACAGAACAAGGTCAATAAAAGGGGATGTTGGCAATGAAACAAACAAGTTATAATTATGCGCTGATCACCGTCATTGTAAATTTCGGAACGGGAAGCAAGGTGCTCGCAAAGGCCAAACAGTGCGGCATCTCAGGCGGAACGCTGATCATTGCCAAAGGTACAGCAAAAAGCCGCCTGCTTGAGTTTCTTGAGCTTTATGAAGCACGAAAAGAAATCGTGCTTATGGCTGCCGAATGCTGTATGGCACATGATGTGATCGAGAAACTTGACCGTGAGTTTAAGTTTATTAAAAAAGGGCACGGCATCGCCATTCTGGCGCCTGTGGCCAGTATTTTCGGTACAAGCAGATGCCAATGCGTCGGCAAACCGATGAAAGGAGAAATCATGTATAAATCTGTTTTAACGATCATTGACAGAGGCCGTGCCGAGGCCGTTATAGAAGCAGCCGAAAAGGCAGGCTCGCGCGGCGGCACCATCATCAACGCGCGCGGCGCAGGCGTCCATGAAACAAAAAAACTGTTTTCGATGGAGATAGAACCTGAAAAAGAAATCGTCATGATCGTCGCAGAAGACACTAAAATCGAGGCCATCGTCCAATCGATCAGGGAGCATCTTGGCATTGACGAACCGGGCAAAGGGATCATATTTGTCCAGGATGTGATAAAGGCTTATGGCTTGAGTTAAGGGCCGGTGTTAAAGTCTTTCATCTGGAATCCGGGAACATGGCCTGCCTGCCGCAATAAGCACTTTGCTGCCCAGCATGGCCATACAGGCTATGATCATGAATACCCCCGTGAACACAAGCAGCCATTCAATGGCTATGGCTTCCGCCAGCGGGCCGAAAAAAAGCATGGCGAGAGGCATGACCGCATTGACGATCATACCGAAAATGCCGAATACGCGCCCTAAGTAGTCTCCCTCGATTTTCTCCTGCAGCAGTACAGTCGACGGCGTATTAAAAACGGGCACTGCCAAACCGGTGATGCCCATGACAAGAAGATAGATCCAGAATACCGGCACG
>Ga0351876_1119_pt1 | contig 20097 bp, 17 predicted proteins | sample BONcelFGM3001C15_FD_206774 | JGI IMG/M metagenome (GOLD analysis project Ga0351876, IMG submission 206774) | Enriched cells from coal bed in the Powder River Basin, Montana, United States - BONCAT cells FGM rep3 HSBNCT.FGM.300.1.C15 ...
CACCTTCTCCGCGGGCAGCGTCTCCAGATAGTCAGGGTTTGATGGTCAGCGTGTAGCCGCCAAATGCCACGCCGCTCGACGCATTGTACCGGTCCGACTCCGCATAGAGACGGACCAAGGTGTTGGGGGAAGCGGCCACGGCCTGGCCCGTCATGGTCACTTCCTGCATGAAGTTGACTGCCAGGCTTGACGCGGAGGCGCCCACGGATTGGCTGTTCCAGGTCAGACCTGCCCCCAAGAGGGGCGGCTCGATGAACGGCCCGCTTGGGGGGATCGACAAGGTCTGGTTGCCGATGACGACCGATTGTGTGGCCAACTGGTCGGTGGGAATGGGGTCCGTGATCAGCGTGACGAGTCCGAACGAGGTCGTCCGAGCTGGAGCGGAGAGAACTGAGATGATGACCTGCGCTGAAAGGGAGTTGCTGCCGGGGGGAGAGATCTGTGCGAAGCCCCCACCTTTGTCGCCATTTCCTTCGTCCCACTGGAATTCTATCATGACGGCGTTTGCCGCGTTTCCCCAAACTGCCACGGATTGAGGCCCTTGCCATTGGGCAGTCACCGGGGCGCCCTGATAGGCAGCCTTGTCTCCCTGGAAGGTCGGCTTCAGGAGCGCGGTAGGGCTCCAACCGGCCCCGGAACCGTAGCGCAGACGCAGGCCGCTCGTGGCAACGTTGAACTCGGCACAGGGCACATAGTCTCCTTCAACCAGCCAGGAAACCTGGACCAGGGAGCCACTCTTTACGATCTTCCAGGAGCCGCTGACCAGATCGTCGGACGTGTAGGGGGAGGGGGGGAGAGGTGATCCCCAGCCGATGCCGACAAGCGTCCCAGATGAGCCATAGTTACCTGTAAGGGCTCCTCCATAGTTGCTCCCGATGCCATTGCCTGCCGATGAATCGCCGCCGATGAATTTCCAGAGGCCCGTCGCCGTCTCCTTCCCGAAGGTGACGTTATCCCCGCGGAAGGTCTTTCCGCTTTCAAAGACAAACTCATAGTTGAGGAGGTAGACCTTCGTGACGCTACGGCCCGTGTATTTCGTCGTTTCGTCGCTGACGAGCCGGAGGTTCTTCAGCAACTTGAGGGGGCCGTCCGCGTTGCTTCCTCCGGGGCCGAAGATCGCCACAATGCTGGCGATATCCTGAGTCCGGGTATGGCCGCTGCTCGCACCGTAGGCGGGATCGGAAAGAAAAAATCCCTCCAGGTCCGCTGTCGCAAGGGCATTGCCCCGCTTCATCGCCGCCCCCAGGGCGTAGATCCGTTCGGTGAGCTCCTCGATCTCCCCCAGGACCGCACCGGCCGGGGCCTTGGTCTTATCGAGGGAGATCCCGGCCGGGTTGGCCGTGCTCCCGGCGCCGATCACCGTCCCGGTCAGTCGGTTGCTGATCGTCACCTGGCCGTTTTCAGTCTTGACGGTGATCACATCCAACATGGCGTCGAGCCGGTTGGCCGGGGCGGCCGTATAGGGACCGTTCAGGGGGTCGAAATCGGTGATGCCGTAATCATTGAAGAGCGGCGTCAGGAGCGTCCGGATCTGACCGACCGCCGTGGTGAGGGACGCCTTGCTGATCCGGGTCGTGTCGGGCGGGGTGCCGGTGGCGCCGAAGAGTGTCGCAGGGGCGGACCCCGTCGCCAAGGCGAGGGCCAAATGGGTCAAGGGGTTGATATGGACGTTCCCCGCCTCCATGGCGGCCGAGAAAAGGGTCTGGGTTTGTGCACCGGTTGTCCATTCGACCTTGAGGAGATAAGGCGGTGTGAGTTTGCCGATAGCCAGGGAAAAGCGGCCTTCGCTGTCGGTGGAAACGGGTCCGTTCAGGAGCCCGTTACTGTCTTTCAGGGTCACGGTCCCGACGATCGGTGCCCCTGTCGCCGCCACACCCGAGACGGATGATCCACTTTGCGAGCCACCCCCGCAGGCACCCAGGGAAAAGAAAAGTGCTGCAAAAAGGATCGCATGAGCAAAACGATGACGCCTCATTCCATGCTCCTGAAGTAGAGATTAAATATGGATACTTTTGCGTGACCGTACCGGCTGGCCGGTCCGGGATGTAACTTGTGAATATCGGGAAAACCTCGCGTAACATATCGGATGTTTTTAAAACTTGTCAAGAAGAAAGAGATCAAGGAATAGACCTTGAATCTCCGGTGATTTCCGCCTGGAAGAGCGGCAGGCCCAGGTGTTTGCGGCGGGTCTCGCCGTAGAGTTGTGTCTGTTCGCGGACGGTGGGCGTTCCCCGGCGGCCTTTGCCGAGGACCTCGATGGGGTGTGAGGCGCCGAGGTGGAGGGTGTGCTTCCCGTATTTCCCGGAGAGGGCGTCGACCGCCTCGTAGAGTTCCCGGATCTTCTCCGCCCGGATGGGGTCCTCGAAGAGGGAGTACTGGATCTGCGTATCCTGGACAAGGTCCATCAGCACGACGCCGGTCGCCCGGTAGAGTTCGTAGCGTTTGTACATCCCGTTGAAGAGGCCGCGGAGCAGCTCGGAGAGCTCCGGCGGGAGTGAAGAGGGGCGGCTCAGTTTCGCCTCCCGCCCCTCCGTGTCGAAGTTCTGCCTCTTCAGGAAGGCGCCGATCCGCCTCGGGGCGAGGCCGTAGCGCCGCGCCTTGATGCAGGCCGACTCCAGGTTCCTAAGGAGGTGGGCGAAGAGGTAGTCCCGGTCGGAGGTCGGCGGGGCGAAGGTCTTCGTCTTGCTGATCGAGGTATAGACGCTCTTCTCCTCCGGCAGGACCGGATAGACCGACTCTCCCCGGAGCTCCTGCCAGATCTCCACCCCCGGTTTCGTGAACCGCTCCCGAACCGTTTTTTCGGGGAGGCGGGCGAACTCCAGTGCGGTCTTGACGCCCAGCTTGGCGAGGTAGTCCGTCGTCGCCGGGCCGATCCCCCAGACCTTCTCCGCGGGGAGCGTCTCCAGATAGGCGGCGATGGCCCTTCCGGGGATCACGGTGAAGCCCATGGGTTTGCGGTGCTTGGAGGCGACCTTGGCAAGGACCTTCGTGAGGCTGAGGCCCGCGGAGACGGTGATGCCCATCTCCCGCGCAATCTCCGCCTGGATCTTCAGCGAGATCGATTCGTAGGAGGCCCGGAGCGCCCGCCTCATCCCGGTCAGGTCGGCGAAGGCCTCGTCGATCGAGTACTCCTCCACCTGGGGGGTGAAGCGGCGCATGATGTTGAACATCCGCCGGGAGAAGAGGCTGTAGGTCTCGTAGTCGGAGGGGAGGACGATCAGCGAAGGACAGATCCGCTTCGCCTCGTGGAGGGGGACCCCGCGTTTGATCCCCAGGGCCTTGGCCGCGTAGCTCGCGCAGGCGACGATCCCCCGCTCGCCCCCCGTGATGAGCGGCTTCCCCTTCAGTTTCGGGTGGATCGCCTCCTCGCAGGAGGTGAAGAAGGCGTCCCCGTCGACGTGGAGGATCGCCCGCGGCCAGTTGTGGAGGCTGAAAAGGATCTCATTCATCGCGCGTTCCCGTTCCGAACAAAAAACCGCTTGCCTTTTCCCGGCCTCAGGTATAATAGAACCATCGTTCTATTGTCAAGGTGTTTTTCAAAGCCGGGAAAGGTTTCGCAAAAAGTCGGCAAGTCGTCATTGACAGCGCGGGGGAAAAGAGGTTAGTTTACCGCCGGTATGCGGCGTTTTCCCCCCGGGTTTGCTTGAGAAGAGGATTGAAAAGAGGTGTTCCCTGAACGAAAGATTTGTCAAGATTTTGGCTACGGGTTTCGGGAGCGGGCTTGCGCCGCTGGCGCCGGGGACGGCGGGGACGCTGGCCGGCATCCCGCTGTACCTGCTCTTTTCGGTCCTGCCGTGGCCGATCTGGCTGATCACGGTTCTGGCCTTTACCTGCCTCGCCTGGCGTATCTCGGATGAGGCGGAGAGGCTCTTCGGCCGGAAGGACGCGCAGTGCATCGTGATCGACGAGATCGCCGGTCTCCAGTGGACCCTCTTCCTGGTTGCGCCGACGGCGCTCCATCTGGTTCTGGGTTTTGCGCTGTTTCGGCTCTTCGATATCGCAAAACCCTTCCCGGCGCGGCTTTTTCAGGAGCGGATCCCGGGAGGACTGGGGGTGGTCGCGGACGATCTGGCGGCGGGCGTCTACGGCAATCTGGTGCTTCAACTTCTGATCCTGTGGCTGGGGATATGAAGGGAAAAACATGAAAATCGGCATATTGACGATCGGAAATGAGTTGACGAGCGGTCGGATCCAGGATACCAATTCTGCCCTGATTGCCCGCGCGATGCAGGAGCAGGGATGGGCGGTCGCGGGGATGCTCTCCGTGGGCGACGACGATGACGCCATCCGCGACGCGCTCATGCATCTGCTGGCCCGCGCCGATGCGGTGATCGTGACCGGGGGGCTCGGCCCCACGGCCGACGACATCACGACGGCGGCGCTGGCCAAGGCCTTCGGGCTTAGGCTCTACAGCGACCCCATTGTCCTCGCGCATATCCGGGCCCGTTTTGAGAAGTTTCGTTTGAAGTGGACGGAGAATAATGCCAAACAGGCCGTTTTCCCGGAGGGGGCGGAGATTATCCCCAACCCGAACGGGACGGCGGCCGGCTTTGCGCTCCGGCGGGAAGGGCGGATCGTCGCGGTGATTCCGGGCGTTCCCGCCGAGGCGCGGCGGATGCTTCCCGAGGGGGTGATCCCGCTGCTCCGCAAGGCGTTCCCGGAGGCGGCCCTCCATGTGGAGACAGCCACCTTCAAGCTTTTCGGGCTTCCCGAGGCGGCGGTGGACGATGCGATGGCCGATGCGGATCTTGCGGGTCTCGGGGTCGGGATCGGTTTCTACCCGAACTTTCCGGAAAACCACCTCGTTCTGACGGCGCGGGAGCTCTCCGCGGACGTGGCCGGGGAAAAGCTCCGCGAGGCGGGATCAAGGGTTGAGGCAAGGCTCGCGAAATATCTCTTCGCCAAAGGAGAAGAGTCGCTTGCCGGAAACGTCGCCGGGCGGATGACGGAGCGGAAGCTCACGCTCGCCGTGGCCGAATCCTGCACCGGCGGACTGATCGCGGATCGTCTCACGGACATTCCCGGCAGCTCCGCCTTTTTCGAACGCGGCGTCGTGACCTACAGCAACGCGGCCAAGACCGCCCTGCTCGGCGTTCCGGAAGTGGTGATCCGGGAGCACGGCGCAGTCAGCGGCGAGACGGCGTCTCTGATGGCGGAGGGGGTCCGGAAGTCGGCGGGAACCGATCTCGGCCTCGCCGTGACCGGGATCGCAGGTCCCACCGGCGGCACGGAGGCGAAGCCGGTGGGGACGGTCTTCATTGCGCTTGCCTGCGACGGGACGACCGTCTGCCGCCCCTACGCCTTTCGCTGGGATCGACGGCGAAACAAGGTCATGGCCTCTCAGGCCGCGCTGTTGATGCTCTGGCGATATCTGACCGGGGAGTTAGAGCGATGACGTCCGAGCGGACGATCCGGGCCTTTCTGGCGCTCGATCCGCCGGAGGAGATCCTCCGGGAGATCGGGCGGATTCAGGACCGGTTGCGGAAACGGATCCACGGGGATCTCCGCTGGGTCCGGCCGGAGGGGATCCACCTGACCCTGAAATTCTTCGGCGACCTCCCCGAAAATGCGGTCCTAAACATTTCGGCCGTTGTGGGGCGGGCCGCGGCGGCGGTCGGGCCGTTCGAACTCGCGATTTGCGGTACGGGTGTTTTTCCGGACCCGCACCGGCCGAGGGTCGTCTGGATGGGGATGACCGGCGATGTGGCGCGGTTGGTGACTTTTCAGCAGGGGCTGGAGAGGACGCTTGGGGAGATCGGTATTCCACCCGAGGAGCGGCCCTTCCGTCCGCATCTGACACTGGGTCGGATCAAATCGCCGAAAGGGCTGACCGGTCTCGCGGAGGCGCTGGAAAAGGGAAAAGCGGTTACAGCGGGACGGTTTATGGCCTCCGGCCTCGGCCTGTTTCAAAGCGATCTGACGCCCCGGGGGGCGGTCTACACGCGGCTTGCCGCGTACCCCTTTGCGGGGCAGGAAGATATGTAAGGTTTGAAGATGAGAGACCTTTGAATTTCTGCCGGATGTTTTACAAATTTCAGAGGTAATTCAAAGGTCTCGGTGATGGCAAAATCCATACAACGGCATGAATCAGAGCCAGGGGTGAGGGAGGTTTCTATGGGAACGGATGCGGAAAGGGCAAAGGCGGTTGATCTGGCGATCACGCAGATCGAGAGGCAGTTCGGCAAAGGGGCGATCATGAGGCTGGGAGGCGGGGAGGTGATCTCCGACATCCCCGCAATCTCCACGGGGTCGATCAGCCTCGACATCGCGCTCGGCACCGGAGGGGTGCCGCGGGGGAGGATCATCGAGATCTTCGGCCCCGAATCGGGCGGGAAGACGACCCTGGCCCTCCACATCGTCGCGGAGGCGCAGAAACTCGGGGGGCTCGCAGCCTTCATCGACGCCGAGCACGCCCTCGACGTCACCTACGCGCGAAAGATCGGCGTCAACACGGACGACCTGCTGATCTCCCAGCCGGACACCGGGGAGCAGGCACTCGAGATCGCCGAGACCCTCGTCCGGAGCGGGGCGCTGGATGTCCTGGTCGTCGATTCCGTCGCCGCCCTCGTTCCCAAGGCCGAGATCGAGGGGGAGATGGGGGACGCCCAGATGGGGCTTCAGGCGCGGCTGATGTCGCAGGCGCTCCGGAAACTGACGGGGAGCATCAGCAAGTCGAGGACGACCGTGATTTTCATCAATCAGCTCCGGATGAAGATCGGCGTCTTTTTCGGGAACCCGGAGACAACCACCGGCGGCAACGCGCTCAAGTTCTACGCGACGATGCGTCTCGACATCCGGAAGGTGAGCGCGATCAAGACGGGGCAGGACGTGATCGGCTTCCGCACACGGGTCAAGGTGGTCAAGAACAAGGTCGCCCCCCCGTTTCGGGAGACCGAATTTGATATCATCTTCGGCGAAGGGATCTCGAAGGAGGGTGATGTCCTCGACCTCGCCGCCGACAAGGGGATCATCGAGAAGAGCGGCGCCTGGTACTCCTACAAGGGGGATCGTCTTGGCCAGGGACGGGACAACACCCGGACCTTCCTGAAGGAAAACGAGAAGATCCTGGCGCAGGTCGAGGCGGAGGTCCGCGAGAAGCTCGGCATCAAACCGAAGACAACGACTGTCAAGGAAGAACCGAAATAGCGCATGGACGAGGAGCGCGAGTACGGCCGGGCCGAGGGAAAAGCCTTCCGCCTGCTGACCCTCCGGGCGCACAGCGAAAAGGAGTTGCGTGCTAAACTGCATGCGGGTGGTTTCACCGATGCGGTTGTCGAGCGGGTGATGGGTCGATGCCGGGAGCTCGGCTATCTGAACGACGAGCTCTTCGCGAGGCAGCGGGCGCGGATGCTTGCGGTCAGCCGCCTCGCCGGAGACCGGCGGATCGCATTCGATCTCCGGGAGCGGGGGATCGACTCAATGCATGCCGCACAGGTGATCGCGGAGGTCCGCGGGGAGTTCGGCGAGGAGGAGGCGGCAACGCGGCTGCTCCGGAAGAAAATTCGGGGAAGGCCGGTCGCTTCGCTTACTGAACGGGAAAAGGCCGGATTGGCCAGAAGTCTGATGGGGAAGGGATTCCCCACCGGACTCATCTTGAAGATACTGAAAAAAACAGAGGAGGAAGGGTTCCATGGCGATGACGGGGAGTGAGATCCGGGAGAGTTTTCTGAAATTTTTCGAAGGGAAGGGTCATGCGCGGATCGCCAGTTCCCCGCTCGTTCCCAAGGACGACCCGACACTCCTTTTCACCAACGCCGGGATGGTGCAGTTCAAAAACTGTTTTCTGGGACTCGAAGACCGCGGCTACCATCGGGCGGCGACCTCGCAGAAGTGCGTCCGGGCGGGGGGAAAGCACAACGACCTGGAGAACGTCGGCGTCACGGCGCGCCACCACACCTTCTTCGAGATGCTGGGAAATTTCTCGTTCGGGGATTACTTCAAAAAGGAGGCCATCGCCTGGGCGTGGGAGTACCTCACCGTCACGATGGGGCTTCCCAGGGAGAAGCTCTGGATCACGATCTATACGGACGACGACGAGGCCTTCCGGATCTGGCACGACGGAATGGGGGTCCCGGCGGAGCGGATCGTCCGGATGGGAGAGAAGAGCAACTTCTGGATGATGGGGGAGACCGGCCCCTGCGGTCCCTGCTCCGAGATCCTCTTCGACCAGGGCGAGGGGACGGGCTGCGGAAGTTCGGAGTGCGACGTGCACTGCGAGTGCGACCGGCACCTGGAGATCTGGAACCTCGTCTTCACCCAGTTCGATCGCGATGCCGCCGGGAAGTTGAATCCGCTGCCGAAGCCGAATATCGATACGGGAATGGGCCTCGAGCGCCTCGCCGCCGTCGTCCAGGGGGTGACCAGCAACTACGAGTCCGATCTCTTCACCGGGATCATCCGCTTCATCGAAAAGATCAGCGGCCGGACCTATGGAAAAAACGGGGAGGACGACATTTCGATCCGCGTGATCGCCGACCACAGCCGCGCCGTGACCTTCCTCGTCGGCGACGGCGTCCTGCCGAGCAATGAGGGGCGGGGATATGTGCTCAGGCGGATCCTCCGGAGGGCGGCGCGCCACGGGAAACTTCTCGGCATGAACCGGCCCTTTCTCAACGAGGTGTGCGGGGTTGTGATCGACGAGATGAGGGGGGCCTATCCGGACCTGGTCGACAAGGCCGCCTTCATCCGGAAGGTGGTCGAGAGCGAGGAGCACCGTTTCATCGAGACCCTTGACGCCGGCCTCCGGATCCTCCAGGAGGAGGTGGCCGTTCTGAAAGAATCCGACGGGTGGGTCATTCCCGGAGAGATCGTTTTCAAGCTCTACGACACCTTCGGTTTTCCGACCGACCTCACGGCGGATATCGTCAAGAAGGATGGCCTTGTCCTCGACATGGAGGGGTTCGAGAGGGAGATGGCCGCCCAGCGGGAGAAGGCGCGGGAATCCTGGAAGGGGAGCGGGCAGGAGGCGATCTCCCAAGTGTACCATCTCCTCTCCATGGAAGGGATCGCGACGGAATTTGCCGGTTATGAAGGGGTAACGATGGGTTCCTCGCGGGTGACCGCCATCCTGAAAGAGGGCCGGTCCGTGGAGGAGATTGCGGAAGGCGACGAGGCCGAGGTCATCGTCGAGCAGACCCCCTTTTACGGCGAGGTCGGCGGCCAGGTCGGCGACCGGGGCTTCATTGCCGGCGCGGAGGATGCTTTCTTTCAGGTGCTGGATGCCAAAAGGCCCCTCGACAATCTCATCGCCCATGTCGGCAAACTTGAGCGTGGAAAGATCCGAAAGGGCGATTCGGTTATGCTGCAGGTGGAAGACGAACTCCGCCGGGCGACCGAGGCGAACCATTCCGCCACCCATCTGCTCCAGGCGGCGCTGAAGTCGGTCCTCGGGGAGCACGTCAAGCAGTCCGGATCCTTCGTGAACGCCGAACGGCTTCGTTTCGACTTCACCCATTTCTCCCGGATCGACGAGGAGGAACTGGCGCGGATCGAGAGCGGGGCCAACCGGATGATCCGGGCGAATGTTCCCGTTTCGACGGATGTTCTTCCGCTGGCGGAAGCGGTGATGACCGGGGCGACGGCCGTTTTTGACGAGAAGTATGGGGCGGTGGTCCGCGTCGTTAAAATGGGGGAGACGGGTGAGTTCAGCCGGGAGCTCTGCGGCGGGACGCACGTGGCCAGAACGGGCGATATCGGTTTCCTGAAGATCGTCCACGAGTCGGCCATAGCCGCAGGCGTACGCCGGATCGAAGCGGTAACCGGAAACGCGGCTGTCGCCCATGTGCAGCGCCTTGAAGAGGAACTCCGCAGAACAGCCTCGTTTCTAAAAATCGGCCTCCTCGATACCTCGGACCGGACGGAAAAGCTTCTTCGGCGTGAGCGGGAACTGGAGAAGGAGATCGAGGCGCTGAAAGGGAAACTGGCGGCGAGAGATTCCGGCGATCTGATGGGCCGCGTCCGGCAGATCAACGGGATCGATGTCCTGGCGACCGTCGTAGAGGCCTCCGACGTTAAAACCCTCCGGGATTTGGGCGACAAGCTCCGCGACCGGCTCCGCTCCGGGATCATCCTGCTCGGGAGCCGGGCGGACGGGAAGGCAATGCTCCTCTGTCTGGTGACGAAGGACCTGACGGATCGGTACCATGCCGGAAATATCATCAAAGCCATTGCCCCGGTCGTCGGCGGCAGCGGCGGCGGCCGGCCGGACATGGCGCAGGCGGGCGGTCAGAAGCCGGAGCTCTTGGAGCAGGCTCTGGACAAACTTTCCGATCTGCTTTGAACATAACAGAACCCCGGAAGATCCCTTCCGGGATTCTGTGGGATTTCATCCAGTCCATGGCCGACAGGTTTATCTGGATCAACGATCAACGATCATGGATCGTTGATCGTTGATATCTGACCGATCCGGCCGTCCCGCATCTCGAGCATCCGGCTGGCCTGCCTTGCCAGTTCCTGGTTGTGCGTTACCATGACGATCGTGAGGCCTGAGCTCCGGTTGAGCTCTTTGAGGACCTGGACGATCTCAACGGATCGTTTCGTATCGAGATTCCCCGTCGGCTCATCGGCCAGGAGCACCTCCGGCCGGTTCACCATGGCCCTGGCGATCGCCACCCGCTGCATCTCGCCGCCCGAAATCTCGCCCGGGAGGTGATCTTTGCGGTGATCCATCCCCAGAAGCTTCAAGAGTCTGGCCGACTCGTTCTCGGTGCCGGGCTTCCGGTAGAAGGTAAGCGGCAGCATCACGTTTTCCATCACGGTCAGCGTGGGGATGAGATAGAAATTCTGAAAGATATAACCGAAGGTCTCCCGCCTGATTCGCGTCAATTCCTTTTCCGATAGGTGTTTCCCGCTGCCGAAGATCGATCGGTCCCCGAGGCGCAACTCCCCGTTCGTCGGGTTGTCAAGGCAGCCCAGCAGATTGGTCAGCGTCGTTTTGCCCGATCCCGAGGGACCGATGACCGAGATGAAGTCCCCCTTGTCGATGCAAAGGGAAACGTCGTTGACCGAGATGATTTCCTCGGCGCCCCGGGTGTAGACTTTCGTGAGGTTTTTCGCCTCCATCGCGATCGTTTTTGGATTCATCGGCCGGCCTCCCCCCGGATCGCCTCAAGCGGTCGGATCCGCCCGGCCTTCCAGGCGGGATAAATACCGCTCAGCAGGCCGATGCAGAGGATTCCAGCCAGCGTGAAGAGGATCAGCTTTGCGTCGATCATGACGAGCCCCCCGCCCGGGGCGTAGGGTAGGAGGCGGCGCATGGCCAGGTCCGTGACCTTGGAGAGGAAGAGGGCCAGGATGATCCCGAGGACGCCTCCGGTCGTGCAGAGGAGCAGGGTTTCGATCCAGATCAGTTTGAAGATGTCCGACGGCATCGCCCCGATCGTCTTCAGGATGCCGATCTCCTGGAACCGTTCCCAGACCGACGTGAGGATCGTGTTGATTACCCCGACCATCGCGATGATGATCGCGATCAAGGCGATCGACAGCACCATGATCTTCGCCGTGGAGATGAGTTTCATGATGGTCTCCTTTACCTGGGCGAGGCTCACGATCTGGACGTCGGGGAGCTTGTAGAGCTTCTCCTCGAGCGGGGCGCTGTCCACCCCCTTTTTCAATTTGATGCCGATCGTGGTGATGTCGTTGGGAGTGTCGAGCACCTTCTGGAGCGTCTTCAGGGGGACGAAGATGGTGCCGTCGTCCTGGGTGCCCGTCCGTTCGAGGATGCCGACAACCGTGAGCTGGACGTTCATCTCGGGCATGAGAATCTTATCGCCCACCTCCCGCTGCTCCAACTCGGCCGCCTCATAACCCATAACCGTCTCGTAGGCGCTGGGATCGGTAAACCACCCTCCCTTTTTGAACTTGAGGAAGGGTTTCAGCTCGGCAAAGCTCTTGGCGTCGATGCCGAAGTATCCGGCGATCCCGCCCTTCTCCCCCTTGTTCGGATCGAAGAGGGCCGACATCAGGATCGGGGTGATCTTCTCGACTTCCGGTTCCTTTTCGATCTCCGCCATGATCGACTCCTTCATGTAGCGGAGCCCTCCGCCGCCCTGGAGCATCAGGGTTGCGGCCTCGTACGGGCACCCCTTGGCCATGATCATGATCTGGAAGCCCATATTGTCGATGTCCTTGTTGAGCGAGGCCTCGTATCCCTGGTTGAACCCCAGCAGGCTCACCAGCACCCAGGAGGAGAGGGCTATCCCGACGAGCGTCAGGAGGCTGCGGACTTTTTTCCGCAGCAGATTTTTATAGGCCACCTGAAATTTCGTGATCATTTTTTTAGCGCCTCCTGAGGTGATGCCGGCGGTGCGGAATAGACAAACTCGTCCATGAGGATGAGGTTCTTTTTCGTGGCCCGGAGGGCGGCCCGGAAATCATCCTCGGCCTCGGGCGCCGGATTCTTGATCGCCTCGACCTTCCCCGATGCCTTGCCCGTTGCAATGTCATAGTGGTCGAAGTCCTTGAGGGTGAGGCCGACGAACTGCCTGCCGAACTTTGGATCGCGGAGTTTCCCGGCATGCTGGCTGGTCATCTTCTGGATGTAGAAGCCCTTCATCGTTCCTTCGAGGTTGAGGACCACGAATACCTGGATGCCCCCGAACTGGCCTTTCTGATTGACCCCGTGGATGTAGCCGACCTTCTGTTTGCCCGTGAATATCTCGTAGATCGTATAGGGGACGTCGATGGTCTCGTAGAGCCCCCGGAATTTGTCCCCGAGCCGCCTTTCCACCGTCGCCAGCAGCTTTTCCCCCCCCTTCTTCAAAATTGAGGTGTAGATCGTCCTGTAGCCGGTGGATTCCGGAAAGAGCCTGGCCACGTCACGGTCGGGGTCGTTCAGATCGCAACCCACGGCGCCCCAGGCCGGTATGGACCCGGCAAGGACCATGAGGAAGGACAGCAATATCGCCAGTCGCTTCCCGAAAGAGCCTTGCGGCCTTTTGCCGATGCGGCATATGTTGAGTGAATGGGGTTTCATATCGGCAGGTAGTAATAGAGCTGGAGGATGACCCGGTGGTCATCCTTGTTGTGGCCATAGGTGTACCCGAGGCGCACCGTCAGATTCGACGTGACCTGGCTCGAAAGACAGAGGGCCGCTTCGTAATCGTATTCCTCGCCGAACTTCCAGTAGGTCGGCTGCGCCTCGATTTTGAGCCGTCCCTCCTGGTCCACGTTGAGGCCGAACCGGTAGGAGACGGCCAAAGTATCCTGATCGAGCCACCTCCCGGCGTAGAGGTCGAACCGGTGTTCGAGGTTGTCCCTGAGGATGGTCATGTCGACGCCGGCGAGCCGCATGGCCCGGGGTTCCGGGTCCCTGAGTGCGTAACCCATGGTATCGAGGGTGTTGCCGTAGCCCAGGGAAAAGCCGAGGTTGAAGTTGTCCCGGCTCTGCACGCCGTAGGAGATCCGCGCGGCGGTCATGTAGTTGCCTTTCTGATAGGCCAACCTCTCCTCGACAAACAACGGCATCCCGGTGCCGGTTGTGAGGGAGGCCGAAATGTCGCCCCATGAGAAATCCCGGTAGAGCCCAGCGCCCCAGTCGCGGTCATACCCGAACCCCTGGATGGCGAGGGTCCTGAGGATCAGGCCGTGGCTGTCGAAATAGGAGGAGAGGCCGAAGGCGGGCCGGTTGTGACCGATCCACACGTAGCTCAGCGGGGTTTTCAGCTTCAAAAAGGCGTTGTAGACCTGGGGTTCCAGTGTGTAGACGTGGCGGTTCTCCCTGCTGCCCCAGTCGGTGCCGGGCGGGTTGTCCTCGGTCAGGGCGAGCCTGGCCTGGAGGGCGAATGTTGCCACGTCCCCGGACTCGCCCGAAATCCGTTGCAGGTAATCGAAGCCCACGGAAGGTTTCTGCATCTCGGCGTCCGGGTTCTGCGAGTAATAGATGGGCCGTCTGACCTCGGAGGAGTAGCCGGCGATCCCCTGCGCCTCGAAAAAAAGGAGGTGGTCGGCATCGGCAGTGCCTGCGATCAGGGAAAAAAAGAGGCCGATTGCGCCTGACAAAATGGTTTTATACATTGAAGTTGTATCTCCCCCGGAAGATGACCTTCCCGTCTTTGACGACGGTGAGCTTGATTTCCCAATCACCGGGCATCACAATCGAGATCGGCAGGAGGTAATCCCCTTTGTTGGAAAGCCTGAGGGCGCGGTCTCCCGTCGCGTGGGCGCCGCGCATGGACGGCATGTCGGCATCAACCTTCACTTCCAGCGAGGTGTCCTTTTTCCCTTCCGCGGTGAATACCTCGACCTTCATGATCACCGTGCCCATCTTCAGGGACTTATCGAAGCCGTAGATCAGGTAGTATCCATCTCCGATCGGGACCTTCCTGCCGGGTGCGGGCAGCGGGGGATACTCCGGCATGGGTGCGGCGCCCATGCCCTTCATCTGGTGACCCATTGGTCCCTGGGCGCCCGCGCCCTGAATAGGCAATGGCGGGAGAAATAAAAAACCTGAGAGGAGAATAAGGATGAGATATCTTTTCATGCTGGTTACAACCCCCTTTCCTGTTCATGGCATGGGTTCGGTCCCCTGCCGCCGGCCATGAGGCAATTCGCGCCGGCGTACATGGGTCTGAAACCATCGTGCATTGCTCCGGACGAAAAACGTCGATCACAACCGGCGGGCGGATACAACCCCGCCGGTTGTCTATTGCCATAGGTCTGTGAATGCCTCATGTCAAGGAGAGACGACAAAGGGTCGCATCATCTCGTTGTCCTCGTGCTCGACGATATGGCAATGCCACACGTACAGCCCCGGCAAATCAAATTTGGCCCTGATCCGGATAATCTCTTCCGGATAGCTGATGACCGTATCCTTGTAGCCCGTTTCCCAGGGCTGGACGCTGCCGTGCGGCGAAGGAGCGCCGTTGAACAGGGTCCGGTTGATCACCGAAAACCGCACCAGGTGCAGGTGGATCGGATGGGCGTCCTCGGTGAAGTTGTAGATCTCCCACTCCTCCGTGTCGCCGACGGTGGGGTTCTCCGTCACATTCACCGACCGCAGTGTGACGCCGTTCGCCATCGTCACATTGACGGCGGGGCTGGCGCCGCTCATGTCGGTCCATTTCAGCGGTACTCCGGCCGGCGTGGCCGGAACGGTCAGATCGACGGTGCCCAGCATCGCCGCCTTCGGTGCGAAGGGCTCACCGCCGGCGGCTGCGCAATCGGCCCGGAATCGGGCGATGTCGGCGGCCCCCAGCAGCGGGTTTGCCGGGGCAACCGTACTGATCTGCCGGATGATGCCTCCCGGGGTGGTGAGCACGCAGACCTGGGTGGATTCCTCTTCGTTGAGGGAGACCTGCCGCACCCGGATCGGCGCACCCGGTGTCGCTTCGGGATTCAAAACCAGGCGGGCCATTGCCGTCGCCGGGGTCGCCCCGGTGGGATCGGTGGGGCTGGCGCCGGTCAGGTTGTTATTGACCACGAACTGCATGACCTGGCCGGTGGTGAGCGGATCGGCCACCCCGGGCTCCCCTGCCGCGCCGTCGAAACCCCCGAACGGCTCATCCGGCGCCGTGTTGATCATTCGCACCACGGTGCCGTCGGCAAGACCGGAGAAATCGACGATCGCATCGGCCCGCTCCGCCAGCGCCATGAGCAGGGCCTGGTCCGGGTCGGGCGCCGCCACGGAAGCCGGCACCGTGCCGTTCCCCGGCAGCGGGGTGGCGAACCCCGTGGAGATTTTTACGACCTTGGGCAGGGCGCCCTGCTCGGTTCCGATCATATAGAAGGGGATCTCCTGGGTCGGATCAATCCTGCCGGTGGCCGGGTCGACGACGAACAGGGCCAGGTTCAGGAAGCGGGAGTTGCAGCCGTTCAAAAGGCGGAACCGGTACTTTGCCCGCGCCACATCCAACCTGGGCCAGCTTACCCCGTTGACGACCATGATGTTGAAGAAGGCCTCGGGATTCCATGAGGGTGCGATGTCCGAGTCGGGTGCGAAATCGATCTGCAGGTCGTTGGGCGCGACCCCCTCGAAGAAGGCCCGGTTGTTGGGGTAGAACAGCGACCCGTCGGCATTCAGGGAGCGGTCCTGGATCGCAAGCGGGATCTCCCGGATGGCGTTGCGGATCGGATCGCCGGGGACATTCAGCGCCAGAACGGAGTTCCCCGCGACCGGCGCGGGTCCGGGGAGCACCCCGTCGTTCGCCGCCGGGGTCCCCGAGTCATCGACCGCATCGAGCACGACGGGACCGCCGCCGGTCAGAGGCGTATGATCGCCGCGGATCAGCCAGAAACCGGCGGGACCGGCGTAGACATTGCTTCGGGTCATTCCCAGGGCATGGTCATGGTACCAGATGGTTGTCGCAGGCTGGTCGTTGCGGTAGAGGAAATCGGCGAATCCCAGATTCCCGGGGTTGACACCGGTCGAGTCGTCGAAAAAGCTTCCGGAGCGGGCGTACCCGGCCGGGATGTTGCTCGCCGCCGGCAGCCACCATGCCTCCGGATAGCCGTCGGAGTGGGCGGCTACGTGGGCGCCGTGGACGTGGGTGATGATGGGGACCGGGCCGGTGTATGGCGCCGGATCCATCCCCATGCAGTTGGTTCTCGATACGCCGTCGGCGCACTCCTGGTTCGGATTGGCCCAGTGCAATGTCTGGTCGACCTGGAGAAGATGAGGCAGGTAATTGCCGCTGGCATCGACGAGACCGTTGATCCAGCGGACTTTGACCGGGGTGTCCGCCCGTGTTTCCACGGTGTAAGCGGGATAGTTGAACTGGGAATTGGGCGCCGGGGCGATGCCGGCCCCGCCCCCGAGCGCCGTCGAGTCAGGCGCCGGATCCGCGTTCGGCCCATAACTCCAGACGGTTGTTGCCGGGAAGGAATCCTTCCTGCCGTTGAGGGTATTCCAGATCCCTCCGGGAAGGATCTGCTGTTTGAACTGGCGCATGGCGATGTCGTAGTTGTTCGCTGTGCCGTTGTTGTTCATGACCGGCGGGATGACCAGAGGGGTGACGTACTTGGGGATGGTCAACGGATCGAGCGTCCCCCCGGGCAGGGCCACGGTGGTATCCACGGCGGTGTCCGGCGTCACCAGGACCTGAACCGTTTTGGGGAGCGATTGCAACCCGTTGCTCACCGTGAAATTCAGCCTGTGGGTTCCGATCTGGTCGTATGTCGGACTCCATGTGACCACCCCCGTTGCGGCGTTGACGGCGACCCCCTGCGGGGCGCCGCTGACCGAGTAGGTGAGGGTCGTACCTGGAGCCGGGTTCGCACCCACAACGGCAAATGTCAGGGATTGCCCCTGTACGACGGTCTGCGCCGCCGGTACCGTCAGAGTCGGGGGCTCATTGTTTTCGCTGCTTCTGCTGCAGCCGGAGTATCCAGCCGTCAACAGCGCCAATAGGATAAGCCATTGAATGGCTGAAAATAACTTTTTCCCGCTCATGAATATACCTCCTGTTTAACATTGGGGCCGGCTGGGTGCTTATTAACAACCCGCCCTTTTGAAATTTCCCATTGTCCGGGGGGGGCCTGCAAAAACAGAGTCATCTGGTTTTGTTTTCGAGATGTTGACGATGACATCGCGCTCGGAAGGGAAATCGTGGATACCGATTATCCGTTGAGGCGTGTGGCGAATCGGGGAGGGCCTCGAGTATTGATGGAAGAAACGGGAAAGTCCTTGAGCGGCATGGCATATTCAAAAAGATTTGCCGCCTGGGTATGTTCCGGACGGGGAAGCAAGAAAAGCGCTGTTTTCTTTCCGCAGGAAAGATCGTGTCCCAGTTTACAGATGGTACAGTCGGCTTTGTATGTTGCATTGAAATGGATATCCAGAGAGACGATAATGATCGAGTAAATCATCAATACGGTGACCAGCAGAGCAAGATGCCCGGCTCTGACGGACGGAAATGAGATCGATCTTACCATACAGGCACCCATTTTTTTGCGACGGTATTGGTTCGGTAACATGCTGTATACGCCGATCAGCGGTTAGGGCATGTATTGATCGTATTATCGTTACGGATGAATACAAAAGTAAATAAGGGGATCGTGGTGGGAGAATGGTAGGATAAAACTGATACGAACATGGTAGCGGCCGTTCGCCGATCGTAGCGGTGACGGGGAGGACCGGCGCGCCCGGCCGGACGGGGCGCTCGGCACGCGCATGGTTTAACCGTTGATCTTGGCCAGGATTTCCCGGGCGAATGTCTTCCCGTCGGCGAGATCCGATTCATTGGGATGTGAATGCGCCCCCTGCGCCTCTTCCGCCCATGCCTGGTGCGCCGCCTGTTTCATCAGCGCATCGATGAGCTTCTCATCCACCTTACCCCGGACCCCGAACGTACCGAGGATCTTTGCCCGCGAGGCGAGGCCGATCGCATGTTCGATCGCCTGTCTGGGAAGTTGTCCCCCCCGGAGCGAACCATGGGTGCAGAAGAGGGCGATCTTCTGACCTGCGGGCAAATTCTTGAAAAAAGGGAGGGCCTTGGCGGGCACGCTGTGGGCCTGGACGGGGAATCCCACAAAAATGATGTCGTAGCCTTCGAAGCTTCTGACCTCTTGAATGGGGATGAGCTCTTTTTCCACATGGATCGCTTCGTAGATGGAGCGTGCGAGTTTCTCGGTGTTACCGGTCTGAGAGTAGTAGGTGACCAGAGCCTTCATAGCGTTCCTGCCTCCTCTGAGAGATTTAGAAGATCCTTACTGGAATTTTTCGTGGAATGCAAGCGGCAAACCGCCCAGGATCTTTCCGTCAATCGTCATCATTCTTGGGTTCCAGCTTTTCATAGGTATCGAGATCGGGCGTAGGGAGGATCACGGCGCCATCCTCCTCGAAATGGATGAATGTCGTTGCCGTAAGGAGGGAGTACCAGAGACCGATCTTCTGGCCTCCTGTATCGAGAAGTTTGAATTCATGAGGAAACTGGCCATACTCGAAGGCTTTTGCCTCCATAAGGCCTACGATCTCCCGGAGTTTCTTCGGGGTCATGGCGACCTCCTTCCATAGGGTCTTCGGATCGAGACGGCGGTTTCGGTTCAGTCCGATGAGGGCGATCGGGTAGACGTCCGACCCGCTGATGTAGTAGCGAAGCTCGGGGTCTACCACACCGTTCTTCAGATCCCTGGCCTCCCATCCGATCGGAAGGATGCGGCCATAGTTCCGGAGGAGGGAACCGGAACAGGCCGGAAGGCTGCCCAGAAACAGGAGCAGCAGCATACACAAACCAATATTTTTTATCGATCTCATCTTTCGTTCCTCATTGTCCTCATAAAATTAATTTTTCCAGCACCAGTTTCTCCTCAAGAAGCAGGTTGGCGGCAATGAGCCGCTCCTCCGGAGCGCAGACGGCTGTCACCGCCGTCTCTGCCGCCGCGGGGAAATACCGCAGGGCGGCATCCTGAAGCCGTGCCGGCGTACTGGCAAGCACCTCTTCCCTGAAGCGACGGCGAATGGGATCCATCATTCCGGAAAACTCCCGGATCATCGCGGTGTAGCCCCTGCCGGCCGGGTCCAGCGGTTTGTCAAGGGCGCCGATCGTGCCGATGACCGCCTTCTCCAGCTCTTCCTGAGGGACCGGGTTGTTGCAGACAGAATCCACCGCATGCCGGTAGATATCCAGTGTTTCCATCAGATGCGGGTCCCGATAGGAGAGGAACGCAAAAAGGCCGCTGCTCGGTTCGTAGCGGCAGGAGCCCCCGTAGGCGCCCCCCTGAACCCGGATATGGCGGTAGAGGTAGCCGCTGGAGAGCTGCTTCGCCAGAACGAAGAGGGACGCCGAAAGTGCGTCGGCATAGGGCGGCGCCGCAAGGACCTTGGCGACATAACAGACCTGGGCCGGGATCGCGATCCCGATGTGGACGGGTTTGCGGCTTGACGCCTCTGCGGTCGTCGGCGGGTTTCCCGCCGGCAGGGCTGCAACCAGCCCATCGGCCGCAGCGGTGAGGCTTTGCAGTCCGGCGGGGTCGGCCGTCATGTTCATCAGCAGGCGGTTCCGGACAAAGACGATCTTGCGGAGGCGCGCCAGCTTTTCCCGGATCTGCTCCCGAATATCGTTCAGGTGGTCGGCTGTGCCGGTCATGAGGCGAAGCTGGGTTCTCCCGTGCCACTGCTCGGTTCGCCATGCGGGGAGGGAAAGGGTCGCCGCGGCGGCCATC
>Ga0351876_1123_pt1 | contig 19780 bp, 21 predicted proteins | sample BONcelFGM3001C15_FD_206774 | JGI IMG/M metagenome (GOLD analysis project Ga0351876, IMG submission 206774) | Enriched cells from coal bed in the Powder River Basin, Montana, United States - BONCAT cells FGM rep3 HSBNCT.FGM.300.1.C15 ...
GAACTTCGCGCTGCTGCTCGGGATGGGGGGCTCCAGCCTCGCTCCGGAGGTATTCCGGAAGGTCTTCGGCGCGGCCGACGGCTTCCTCGACCTCGCGGTGCTGGACAGCACGGACCCGGGGATGCTCCTCGCCTTCGCCGAGCGGCTCGACCTGAGGCGGACGCTCTTCATCGTCTCGACAAAATCGGGCGGAACGGTGGAGACCTTCTCGTTCATGAAGTACTTCTACAACCTCGTTGCGGAGAGGCTCGGAGGGGAGGAGGCGGGGAGGCATTTTCTCGCGATCACCGATCCCGGGAGCGCGCTGGCCGATATCGCCCGCGCACACCGTTTCCGCCATACCTTCCTCAACGACCCGGAGATCGGCGGGCGCTATTCGGCCCTCTCCTGTTTCGGTCTCGTTCCGGCGACGCTCATCGGGATGGATGTCGGGCTTCTGCTGGAACGGGCTGCCGCTGCTGCGGAAGCCGAATGGGAAGGCAATAGACAAGAGATGAACGGGGCGCTCCTCGGGGCGCTCCTCGGGGAGTTTGCGGCGCAGGGACGCGACAAGCTGACCTTTCTGTTCTCGACGCGGCTGGCCGCTTTCGGCGACTGGGTCGAGCAGCTCCTGGCCGAGAGTCTGGGGAAGGCGGGGGAGGGGATCCTGCCGGTCGTTGGTGAAACGTTGGGGCTGCCTTCGGTTTACGGTCCGGACCGGGTCTTCTGCGCAGTCCGCCTCGATGGGGACGATGCGGGAGCGGCGCCACTGGAGGCGCTTGCGGAGGCAGGCTGTCCGGTCATCGATCTCACGCTTGCCGATCCCTATGACCTGGGCGGCCAATGCTTCTTCTGGGAGATGGCCGCGGCGGTCGCCGGCTGGCGGCTGGCGATCAACCCGTTCGATCAGCCGGATGTCGAGGCGGCGAAGGTTCTCGCCCGGAAGCTGATCGCGGAGTACCGCGAAAAGGGGGCGATGCCGGCGGAGACCCCGGCGCTGGAGGGGCCGGGCCTCTCCGTTTACGGCGATCTCGATGTCCGGAAGCAGCCCGAAGAGACCCTGGCGGCGTTTCTCGGATGGGCGAAACCGGGCGCCGCATACGTCGCACTCCACGCCTATCTGACGCCCTCTCCGGGGATGGACGAGGCCCTGCAGCGCCTTCGGATGCGGATCAGGGACCGTTTTCGACTCGTGACGACCGTCGGTTACGGCCCCCGCTTCCTCCACTCGACCGGGCAGCTCCACAAGGGGGACTCGGGATGCGGCCTCTTCATCCAGTTCACCGCGGACGATCCAAGGGATGCGCCGATCCCCGATGAAATGGGGCGGCAGGAATCCGCGCTCACGTTCGGCGTCCTGAAGCAGGCCCAGGCCTTCGGCGACCGGCAGGCGCTGATCAACGCGGGCCGCCGCGCGATCCGGATCCATCTCCACGGGGATCCGGCGGACGGCCTGTCCCGATTGACGGCGGCGCTGTAACTTCCGGATGGCGTTCCGCTTGCGGGATAAGCGAATAAAAACCAAGTGGTTTTTCCTTCCAAGGAATCGTTTTCAAAAGTCTCTCGATGAGGAGGAATGCGATGATCCCGGGAAACCCAAACCGCCTGCAGCAGGAAAAAAGTCCCTATCTTCTTCAGCATGCCGCAAACCCGGTGGACTGGCATCCGTGGGGGGAGGATGCCTTTGCCAGGGCAAAGGCGGAAGACAAGCCGGTCTTCCTGTCGGTCGGCTATTCCACCTGCCACTGGTGCCATGTGATGGCCCATGAATCCTTCGAGGATGAGGAGACGGCATCCCTGCTGAACGCGGCGTTCGTCTGCATCAAGGTGGATCGGGAGGAGAGGCCGGACATCGACGGGATCTACATGCGGGTCTGCCAGATGATGACCGGGAGCGGGGGATGGCCGCTGACGGTCATCATGACGCCGGACAAGAGGCCCTTCTTTGCGGCCACCTACATTCCGAAGGAGAGCCGATGGGGCCGGACGGGACTTCAGGAGCTGATCCCGAAACTCTCCGGCCTCTGGCGGACGGAACGGGAACGGATCGAAGAGGCGGCGGCCCGGACGGTATCGCTCGTGAAGCCCCCCGCTCGGAGCGCGGGGAGACGCCCGGTGCGGAGACCCTCGCGGACGCCTTCGCGGAGCTTCGGGGGCGCTTCGATGAGGAGTTTGGCGGGTTCGGCGACGCCCCGAAGTTTCCGATGCCCCATCAACTGCTTTTCCTGCTTCGTTACGGGGAGCGGACCGGCGACGCGGAGGCAATCCGGATCGCGGAAAAGAGCCTCCGGGCGATGCGCCGGGGCGGGATCTTCGATCAGCTCGGCTTCGGTCTGCACCGATACAGCACGGATCGCGAGTGGCTCGTTCCCCATTTCGAAAAGATGCTCTACGACCAGGCCCTTTTCGTCATGGCCTGCACGGAGGCGGTCCATCCGGGCGGTGACGCGGAACAGGCTCAAACCGCGAGGGAGATCCTGGAATATGTGATCCGCGACCTGCGCGCTCCGGAAGGAGGATTCTACGCCGCCGAAGATGCCGACAGCGAGGGGGAAGAGGGGCGTTTCTACCTCTGGGGGATGGATGAGCTCCGCCGCTTCCTCGGTCCGGAAGAGGCCCGCTTTGCGGCAGAGGTTTACGGGATCGAGGAAGAGGGGAATTTTGTCGACCCGATGACGGGAGGCCGGACGGGGCAAAACATCCTCCACCTTGCCCATGCGGATGCGGATATCGCCGAAAGGCACGGACTTTCCGGCGAGGAGTTCCTGCGGCGCCGGGAGACGGTCCGCCTCCGTCTGCTCTCCGCCCGCGCCGGAAGGATCCGCCCCCAGCGGGACGATAAAATCCTGACGGACTGGAACGGCCTGATGGTTGCAGCACTGGCCCGGACGGCCTTCGTTCTGGACGAGCCCCGCTATCTCGATGCAGCCCGCGCGGCCGCCGGCTTTCTCCGGACGCGGCTGCTGACCGCGGACGGGAGACTCCTCCACCGCTGGTGCGGCGGCGAAGCGGCCATGACGGGGAACCTCGACGATTATGCCTTTGCGATCTGGGGGTTGATCGAGCTCTACGAAGCGGGGTTCGAAGCCGGCGACCTGCGGTTGGCCCTTGACCTGCAGCGGGTTTTGACGGAGCGTTTCCGCGATCGGTCCGGCGGCTTCTTCTTTACGCCGGACGACGGCGAGGAACTCCTCTTTCGGCTGAAGGAGGGCCACGACGGGGCGGTCCCCTCGGGAAACGCCGTCGCGCTGATGAACCTGATCCGTTTGGCAAGGATGACCGGCGATCCCAGCCTGGAGGAGGAGGCGGCCGCCTTGAGCCGTGCCTTCGCCGAATCGATCCGGCAGATTCCGTCCGCCCATACCCAGTGGCTCGTTGCGCTGGAGATGCTTGCTACCCCCGCCTGCGAGGTGGTGATCGCCGGCCGCCCGGAAGCCGCCGACACCCGGGAATTGATCGAAGCCGTTCGCCGCTGCCGTTCGCCGCTGCCGGTCCTGCTGCTTCGTCCCGAAGGGGAGACGGACCCCGAAATCGCCAAAATCGCGCCGTTTACGAAGGAGATGGGGGCGATCGGCGGCCGTGCCGCCGCCTATGTTTGCAGCGGCTTTTCCTGCAAGAGGCCGGTGACCGATCCGCAGGAACTGGCGGCGATCCTGGCCGAGGCGGGAAAACGCTGAAAACTGTTCATAATATTAACACACCGGGAATTTCTAATTCACTGATTTTTATAAGTATTAATTAAAGCTATACATTGTGAAGCGGTAGTGTAAATATAAATAACACTTCTGATACAACACTCCTGTTGCCGGGGAACCCTCAATCATCCTTCATCCGATTGTAAACCTCTACTTATATGGAACATATTTCAGCGTGGCTGAAAATGACCCCGACTTTTCTATCTTGGCATGGTTATTGGATAAGTAAGAAGCAAAGGGTGATGCTGAAATGGATGTGCGCAGTTCGGGCAGGCATCATCGATCAACGGTAGCAAGACGCGGTGGGGGTAGGTTTGGTGGTGTTGACGGCGCTGGGAATTTCGATCCAGAGAAAGAGAGGAAAATCGTTATGTTACTAACAATATTGGTTGTTGTCGTTATGTTGGGGTTGGTGATGCCGCTGTTTTGGATTGCCGGAACGTTTGGAGCCATCACCTATGTCGGTCTAAACAGAATGAGTGCATCCTTCAAAGAGCGAAACGTTGCCCTGAATCCCCGTCTGGGCTTCACGATGGCGGATGGTGGTGAACCTGTGGATGAAGAAAAAAAGGAGTCAGCCGCAGAGCCGATTGCCCGGAAGCCCGTAAAAGACAAAATGTTTTGGTGGGGGGGATATTGTTAGCCTCTCCCCGGGGATTGCGGTCGTTCGAATGGAGAAGGGGAAGCCGGATCAGGCTGAGAATTGAAACAGATTAATCAATAAGAAGGAGACCATAGAAATGGAAGGGTTCATCTATTCGGACATTTTTGCGACAAAGGGGGTTGAATATCTGTTGGTCATCAGCGTTCTGCTGCTTTTCATCCCCTTCTGGAGGATGGTGAGCAGGCCCGCCAAGGCCGTTTATGAGGCGACGGAAGGGATCGTTCCGGCGATCAGCGAATGGTTTCATCTTCCGGACGAACCTCTATATTACCATCAGGGACACAGTTGGGCCATGCCGGAGGGCGGCAATGTGGTCAAGGTGGGGATGGACGATTTTGCACAGAAACTGGTCGGAAAAATCGATGCGATTCAATTTCCGCAGGTCGGTTCCCGTGTCACCCAGGGCGAAAAGGGATGGAGCCTGCTCGCGGGTTCAAAATCGATAGACATGCTCTCGCCTGTTGATGGAGAGATCATCGAAATCAACAAGAGCCTGTTGAGTTCGCCGGAAAGCATCGGCAACGATCCTTACGGCCGATCCTGGCTGATGAAGGTGCAGGCGCCAAAGATCTCAGCCAATCTGAAGAATTTGCTCTCGGGCGCGCTTGCCCGGCAATGGATGGACGGGGTCAGGGAGAGCCTGCATGCACGGATGAATTACAACCTGGGCGCCGTATCCCAGGACGGTGGTGTGCTGGTGGACGGAATCGCGAGAAATCTGGATCGGGAGAGATGGGATGAGATCGCAAGGGAATATTTTCTGATCTCATGAGGCAGGATGTAAAATGACCCGACTGAGGGAAAAAATGAAAAGCTATCCTCTGATTCCTGAAGAAGAGCGGAAATGTGTCTGGATGGCAACCGGATTCATCTCATACAAACTGTGCGACAGAAGCTATCAGTGTGAGACATGCCCCTTTGACCAGGCCATCAGGAATGAGGAACTGGGCGATGAAGATTTTCGGGAATCGGAAGAGAACGAGCCGAAGGGATCGCAGAAGAGTGATTCCTCCACCCGGATTAACGGATCGATTTTCTATCACCCCGACCATTGCTGGGCGCAGGTGGAAAATCCCGAGAACGTGAAGGTAGGCATAGACGAGCTATTGTCCCGGTTGATTATGGATGTAAAGGTCGTCATCCTGCCTCAGGCAGGGAGCTTTTCCGGACAGGGAGAGTGCTTTGCCCACATCATCCTGAACGATTATATCTTGCCCGTCACTTCTCCTCTTTCCGGTTGCATACAGACGGTGAATCCCCGCCTGAAAAATGAGCCGGAACTCATCATCGCCGATCCGAGAGGCGATGGCTGGCTGATCACGATCAAACCGGGAAATCTTGAAAACGATCTCAAAAAGCTTCTCTTTGGAAGGCAGGCGCTCCTATGGTATCAGCGGGAGGAAAAGGAGATCCTCGCCCGGGTCGACTCGATGCTGAAACATAACGCACGGGCAGTGGGTCCCACCATGCAGGATGGGGGTGTCCGGATCGACTGCCTGCACGATATGCTCCATGGCGTCAACGCCAGGCAGAGGGCTGAATTATTGGATTTCTCGATCCGCAGAACCCGGCAGCGATCCTTGAAACCTACCCCATGCGGCGTCTGAGTTCCCGGTCGAGCGTGTCGAGAAACCGGCCAGTGGTCTCCCATTTCTGGGAGCCGCCGATCATGATCGCCAGATCCTTCGTCATATGGCCCGCCTCGACCGATTCGACGCAGACCCGTTCCAGGGTTTCGGCGAAGCGGACCAGATCGGGGGTGTCGTCCAACTGGCCGCGTCGAATCAGACCGCGCGTCCAGGCAAAGATCGAGGCGATCGGATTGGTCGAGGTTTCGCGGCCGGCCTGGTGTTCCCGGTAGTGGCGGGTCACCGTGCCGTGCGCCGCTTCGGCTTCGAAGGATTTCCCGTCCGGGCTCATCAGCACGGAGGTCATCAGGCCGAGCGAGCCGTATCCCTGGGCGATGGTATCGGACTGCACGTCGCCGTCGTAATTCTTGCACGCCCATAGGTAGCCGCCGCTCCACTTGAGGTTGGAGGCGACCATGTCGTCGATCAGGCGGTGTTCGTAGGTGAGACCCGCGGCCTTGAACCGATCCGCAAACTCGGCGTCGAAGATCTGCTGGAAGAGATTCTTGAAGCGGCCGTCGTAGATCTTGAGGATCGTGTTCTTGGTCGAGAAATAGACCGGGTACCGGCGCGCCAGACCGTAGGTGAAACAGGCGCGCGCAAATCCGCTGATCGACTCATCCGTATTGTACATCGCCATGGCTGCGCCGGAACCGGTGGCCTTGAACACCTCTTTCTCGATGGCCGGGCCGCCGTTTTGCGGCACAAAGGTCATCTTCAGCGTCCCCTCGCCGGGGAAGAGGAATTCGGCGGCCCGGTACTGGTCGCCGAAGGCGTGGCGCGCGACGATGACCGGTTTGTCCCAGTGGGCAATCAGGCGGGGCACGTTTTTGCAGATGATCGGCTCGCGGAAGATCGTGCCGTCCAGGATATTGCGGATCGTGCCGTTTGGACTGCGCAGCATTTCGGGTGAACCGAATTCCTTGACGCGCCCTTCGTCGTGGGTGATGGTCGCACACTTCACCGCCACGCCGTATCGCTTCGTAGCGTGGGCGGCGTCGACGGTCACCTGATCCCCGGTGACGTCGCGATTCTGGATGCCGAGGTCGTAATACTTGAGGTCGATGTCGAGATATGGGGTGATCAGCGTCTCTTTGATCTTCGCCCAGATGATCCGGGTCATTTCATCGCCGTCCATCTCGACGACGGGATTCTTGACTTTGATTTTTGCCATGGTTGACTCCCGATATCCTTAAAATTCAGAGTAGGTCCGTGTGATGCGGACAAGGTGTGACCTGCCGGTTCCCTGGCTCATTCTTACCCGCGCTGCCGGGCGATTTATAGCCGATTGGGCGGCATAGCGCAAGTGGTTTTTCACGTTGATGTATGCCATCACCCAACATGAATTAAAAAATCTTGACGATGAACATCCTATAGGATATAGCATCCCGACCGGCGGGTTATTGCAACGATGGTGCGAAAAACATGGCGATCGCCTCCAAAACGAAAAATGTGGCTGTCTATAACAAACTGAGACAGGGCATCATCAAAGGGAAATTGAGGCCCGGCCAGAAGGTGGTCATGGCCGAGTTGGCGAAGAGTTTCGGGCTGAGCGAGACCCCGGTCCGGGAAGCGATCCGAAGGCTGGAAAGCGAAGGCTATATCGATTTTACGCCCCACATGGGCGCCATTGTTACGAAAATCGATGAGGCGGAGCTGGTTGAAATCTACGTCATCCGGACTGCGCTGGAGGAACTCGCGACGCGGCTTGCCGTTCCGCATGTCGTCGGGAAGGATATCGATTTTCTGAACCGGAAGAACCACGAAATGGAAGTGGCGATCCAGCAGGGCCGCTACGAGAATCTTGCGGCGATGAACAAGGCCTTTCATTTGAGAATCTATAAAGCGGCGCCGTTTCCCCGTCTTTGCAAGATGATTTGCGATCTCTGGGACGCGTTCGAACGCTGGCCGAGTGTCTTCTCGTATGTTCCGGAACGGGCCGCCGCGTCCGTGGAGGAGCATAAGAAAATCATTCAGGCGCTCCGGGATGGGGATCGGGATCAGGCCGATCGTCTGATCAAAGAGCAGAAGGAGCGTACGATGGAGGCGCTTCAAAAGTATATGGCGCAGTGCTATTAACCGCCCATTTTGTGGATTCCAGGGGCGGTCGAAAGACTTTGCATTTTATACCGGCATGCAGGACATCGGCGCGTTGTCCTTGCCGTATGCCGGCGGCCTTATAACAATGGTGGGTGCGCGGAGAAGGATTCGAATGTCATTTCAAAAACAGGAGGAGAAAATGGGAATCAAAACAAGAGTCGTGGTAGCGGTCGCCCTTCTTGTCAGTCTGTTCGTCGGTCTTCCAGTGGCTGAAGCCCAGACCAGGACAAAGATCAAGTATGGGCTGGGAGATGTTCTCACCACCGATGACCTGCAGCTCCTGATCGCGGTGGAGAGGGCGAAGGCGCGTGGTGTGGATGTGGAAGTCATCCCGCTCAAGAGCGAGGAATTGGCGACGCAGGCGGTGATCAACGGCCAGGTCGATATGGGGCAGGGGACGCCTTATGCGGCGATTCAGAAGGTCAACGTTCCCGTCCGGTTTATCTATCAGCTCTACGCGTTGCAGTTTTTCCCGGTCGTGAACAAGGAGTTCTACAAGAGCTGGAAAGACCTGGACGGCCAGGAGATCACCGTGCATGCCCGTGGATCGGGAACCGAAGCGATCATGAACCTGATGGCCAAGGAGCACGGGATCAAGTACAAGAACATCAGCTATGTGCCCGGTTCGCAGGTGCGCGCGCTGGGGCTGATCCGCGGGAACATCAAGGCGTCGATCCTGGACAGCACCAACTGGAACTACGTCCAGAAGGAGGCCCCCGGCAAGTTCATCGTCCTGCCGATGGGCAGTGTGAGTGCCAGCGACGAGTCGATCTTTGCCACCAAGGCATTCCTGGACAAGAATCGGGATGCCGTAAACATCTTCGTCGAGGAACTGCTCAAGGTCAACCGGGAGATCAACGCAGATCCGAAGAGCGTGGCGGCCGAACGTAAGAAGCTCGGGATCATGAAGGATCTTCCTGCCAAATTGGAAGGGGAGATCACCCCCTACTTCGAGGATGCGGCCAAGAACGGGATCTTCTCCGACAACGGCGGCGGTGAGGCGGCGGCGAAGAGCGACATCGAGTTCTATACGCTCTCCGGGCAGCTCAAGGGAGAAAACCTGAAGATCGAGGATTTCTGGGACATGGCGCCGCTGAAGGCCGCCTACTCCAAGATGGGATTCAAGAAATAGGAAGTTCTTCTCACACTCAAAGCGGGTGCCTGAATATGGATGCACAAATCAATCACGGCCGGCGGAAGACTTACGAGCTTCTTCGGCTGGCGGCCTCTTTCGCCTTTTTCTTCGGCGTCTGGGAACTGGTGGGCCGCTGGCCGCTCAGCGCCGCGTTTCCGCCGTTCAGCCTGACCTTTCTGGCCTTTCTCCGAATGATCGGGGACGGCAGCTTTTTCAACGCATACGCCTCCACGTTGCAGCCCCTGCTGATCGGATTTGCGATCTGCGGAATCATCGGCGTCGGCTTCGGAATCTGGATGGGGCTTTCCCGCGCGATGGAGTGGTTCAGCCTGCCGATCTTCGTGATCCTCCAGGCGGCGCCGATGGCTGCGGTGATCCCGTTGATCACGTATACCTATGGGGTCGGGCTGACCGCGAAGGTCCTGGCGGTGGCGGTCCTCTCGACACCGCTGGTCGTGATGAATTCATACAAGGGCATCCGCAACACCAATCCTTCCCTGATCCAGATGTGCCGTTCTCTTCAGGGGACCAAGACACAGGTGGTTCTGAAGATCATTCTGCCCTATGCGGCCGGGATGGTGTTCACGGGACTCCGCATGGGTCTGGCGATGGGGTTCGTCGGCGTGGTGATCGCCGAACTGCTCATTACACCCACCGGGATCGGCGATCTGATCACCTACCACGCCTCGGTGGCGGATTTTCCGGAAATGTTTGCGGCCGTCTCTTCGATCATTTTGCTTGCCGCCGTGACGATCAATGCACTGGAGAGGATTCAGCGAAAGCTGTTTCCTCCGGAGTTACAAGGATAATAAGCCATGTCTGTCGACTCAGTTGTTACGCTGAAGAATATTGGAAAGATTTACGATACGGGCGTCGAGGCGCTCAAAGGCGTGAATTTCGACTTCCCCGTGGGGAAGCTCAGCACGCTTCTGGGGCCCAGCGGGTGCGGCAAGACGACCCTGCTGAAGATCATCGGCGGACTCATCGATGCGACCTCCGGCGAGGTATGGGTGAACGGGAAACCCATCACCGGTCCGGGACCCGACCGCGCCTTCGTCTTTCAGGACTTCGCGCTGTTGCCCTGGGCGACGATCCTGAGAAACGTCTCTTTCGGCCTTGAACTGCGGGGGGTTCCGAAGGAAGAACGGTTCGAAATCGCCAGAAAGTACATCAGGGAAGTTGGCCTCGAGGGCTTTGAATCCAACTACCCCCATCAGCTCTCCGGGGGGGATGCGCCAGCGCGTCGGGTTGGCCCGCGCGTTGACGGTGGACGCCGACATCATCCTGATGGACGAGCCATTCTCCTCGGTGGATGAACAGACGAGACGGAAGTTTCAGGAGGACATGCTGGATCTGCTCCAGAACCGGCATAAAACCGTCATCTTCGTGACCCACAGCATCGAGGAAGCCGCGTATATGTCCGACCTGATCGTGCTTCTGTCTGCGCGGCCCGGAGCCGTATCCCAGGTGATCCGACCCGAAATCGATCGCAGCGGAAAATGCGCCGACGACATTCGGCGGGACAAGAAGTACCTCGACGTCGTCGATACGATCTGGCGTGAACTGAAAGTTTACTTGTGCTGACCGGAGCTTGAGATGGAAATATTTGGCAAGAAAATTCCTTTTAGCGTTTCGCTGCTCTTCTGGTGTGTTCTCTGGGAACTGGTGGGATGGATGGGGCTCTCCAGCATCTTTCCCCCGATCTCCAAGATCGTTGTAGCGGCAACGACGGTTTTCACCACGGAGAAATTCATCAAGGCGATGGAGATATCGCTGCGCACCTTTGCGTTGGGGATGTCGCTGTCGCTGGTGGTGGGCATCGCTGTGGGCACGCTGATGGCCCGGGTGAAGATTGTCCGGGAAATTCTCGGCATGTGGGTCAATATCTTCGTCAGCGCACCCATCTCTGCGCTGGTGCCCATTCTGATGGGGATCCTCGGCATCGGTGAGGCGACGGTTGTGGCGACGGTGTTTCTTTTTGCAGTTTTCATCATCATCCTCGATACCCAGGTGGGGATCAGCATGGCGGACCGGTCGCTGGTCGAGATGGGGAAATCCCTGGGTGCGAGCCGGTACCAGATGTTCACCAAGATCCTGGTGCTGAGCGCCCTGCCCGAGATCCTGGCCGGGATTCGCCTGGGGGTGATCCGTGGCGTAAAGGGGGTTGTGATCGGCCAATTGCTGATTTCCATCATCGGAATAGGCGAGTTGTTCGAGTTCTATTCGATGCACTTTCTGATGGAGGAATTCTGGTCTCTGGTGATCGTGGTCTTTACCTTTGCATTCGTCCTGTCCGAATCGATTGCCTTCTTTGAGCGCCGGGTGGAGTACTACGCCGGCAACCGGTGAGCGTTTCGGCCATGATGTCGAGAAATGAACGGATGTTCGATTAAAGAAAGAGAGGAAGCACTATGGATTTTGGAATCGCCGGAAGAAAGGCCATCGTCGGTGGGGCGAGCGCCGGATTGGGAAAGGCCTGTGCGATGTCGCTGGCCCGCGAGGGGGTGGAGGTGACCATCGTCGCCCGGACGCTCGTCAACATAGAGGCCGCGGCGGAGGAGATCCGTTCCGCCACAGGTTCCCGGGTGACGCCCGTGGCCGTCGACATCAACACCGACGAGGGGCGGGCCGCGGTGCTGAAGGCCTGTCCGGCGCCCGATATCGTCGTGAACAATTCGGGCGGACCGCCCAGCGGCAATTTCCGCGACTGGGACCGCGCCGCCTGGATCTCGGCGCTCGACAACAACATGCTGGGGGCCGTCTTCATGATCAAGGCGACGGTGGACGGCATGATCGCCCGCAAGTTCGGGCGCATCGTCAACATCACATCGAGCGCTGTGAAGGCCCCGATCAGCATCCTCGGGCTCTCCAACGGCGCCCGGTCCGGCCTGACCGGCTTCGTCGCCGGGGTTGCCCGCGAGGTCGCCAAGCACAACGTCACTGTCAACAACCTGCTGCCCGGCGATTTCGATACCGAGCGCCACAAATCCAATACGCAGGCGCTGGCCAAGGTTCAGAACCGGAGCTACGAGGAGATGCGGGCGATCCGGATCGCCCAGGTCGCCGCGGGTCGGTTCGGCGCTCCATCCGAACTGGGCGAATATTGCGCTTTTCTTTGCAGTGTCCAGGCGAGCTTCATCACCGGCCAGAACCTGCTGATCGACGGCGGCAAATACCCCGGCACCTTTTAACCCCGGGCCTTCCGCCTCCCGTGTTGAAACCGTTCCTCCCGGACGCCGAGGGTCAGTAAAAAAACCCTTCATCCCATAAAACGCCTTGCCGGCCTGAACGCCGCTGAGGCGTTTTTGTTGAAGTGCATGTAGCGGGTCGCGCTGATTTCAGATTGAATTTCCCCGGCGTTGCCCCCGGCATGCCGGGCAATTCGGGTGGCAGGCAGGGCAGAGGAAGTGCATCCCGTCGCAGAGGAAGCCGTTCAGGATGGGGGACTGGCAGGAGGCGCAGGGGATGGCTTCCAGCAGGCCATTCAGCGGGTTGACGGGCAGTTTGATCTGCATAACCTGTTTGCGCCGCTGCATCCGGATGTGAAGCATGACGGCAGCAGCCCAAAGACGGAGGGCGCCCAGGGGCTCCGCCTGAATCTCGACGGCGTATTTGTCACGGACATCATCGATTTTCTTCTCGTATTCCAGGCGGGTGGCCTCCATGCGGCCCGCAGCTTTTTCCCGTTCGCCATCGCGGTCCCCCCGTTTTTTCAGCCCGGTTTGAATTTCACGGGCGATAGCGCCGTAGTACTCCTGCAGCCGTTCAAGGTCGCGGAGCATCCGGCGTTCCGAGCTGCGGAGGAATTCGGGGAAGAGCTGCATCGCCTGCCGGTGAACCATCTCTTTCATCAGGGAGAGTGCCTCGGTCGCGCCGGCGCCGCCGGAAGGAGCCGGGTCGGCGGCCGTGGAATGCGCGGATGAAGAAAGCGCCTGCGGCAGAGCGGCCGTCAGATCGTTTTCCATGCCCAACGGCACAGTCCGCGTCGTTTCGTTCAGAATGATCGTGATGATCCGTTCTGTTTTCATGTCGGAAACGGCGCCGACCAGGAACGGAACAACGAGATAGCGGACCGCTTCGATTTTCTGATCCTGATAACGGTAAATGAAGTTCTGTGCCGTGAAATGGCGTTCCAGGAAGGCTTCCGGCCCCTGGAGAAGCGGCGGCTTCCCCGGAAGTTCGACTGTTGCGAAACGTCCCTTTTCGGCAAGGATCGCGCCCATATTCGCAATCAGAGGATTCCCGTCGTGGAGGAGACGCCCGACATCGGAATCCCTCTCTTCCATCCCGAAAGATTCCATCTCCCCGATCTGCAGACGCCGCTGGAGATGGTCGGGAAAGAGGACCGACAACCGGCCGCCGCCTCCCTCTTCCACGAGGGCGCCTTCCAGTTCCGCGACCGCTCCGAACCAACCGATGAGATCCATGGGCTACACCTCGTAATCCTCGCCGAAGAGCGCGCTGTCCAGCGCGCGGCTCTTTTCGTAATTCTGGCGGGCCGCGATGATCTCCTCGCCGAACCGCTCGAAAGAGGCCCGGCGCTTCGCCTCGTCGTCCTCCCGGACCCACATCTCCAAGATAAGGCTGCCGAACTCCCGCTCCGAATCGAGGTTGCCGAGGATCGTGTCGATCTCTCCGACGACCAGCTCGAACATGTGGATCTTCTCGTCCAGGATGCGCATCATCTGATCCTCGATGCTGCCGGCGAGACAGAGGTTGAAGACAAAGACGTCCCGCTGTTGGCCGATCCGGTGGAGGCGGCCGATCCGCTGTTCGAGCCGCATCGGATTCCAGGGAATGTCATAGTTGATCAGGGTGTTGCAGAACTGGAGATTCCGCCCCTCGCCGCCGGTTTCCGTACTCAGCAGAACCGGAACCTCCTCCCGGAAACGGGCGACTGCCTGATCTTTCTGCGGACCGGTCAGTCCGCCGCTGAAAACGGCGAAGGGAATGCCCTTCGAGCGCAGCAGCCCCTCCAGGTATTCGAGGGTCTTCAGGTATTTGACAAAGACCATCTTCTTGTCTTCCCTGGTTTTCAGAAGCTGGAGCAGTTGCGCCCCTTTTGAGGTCCCGTCGCCGCTCCGCAGGCTCTCCGCGAGATCCCGGAGACGGTCCGCCTCGGCGGTCGTGATTCCCCCGTGTTTCTCCAGAAGATGGAGAACCGACTCCCGCAGGGCGAGCGGGGAGCTTCCGGCGGCCATCTGGAGGTTCTGGACGGTCCAGAGGGAAGACTGTCCCCTGGCGGCGCAGAAGTCGCGGCAGAAGCGGCTGGCCTGGTCGTACTGCTCCTTTTCGTGGGGCAACGGGGGGACATAGAGGGTGGTCGCGAACCTTTTCGGAAGTTTCACATCCACAAGGGAGCGGGTGTTGCGAATCATCACCTCCCGAAGGAGACGGCGCAGTTTCTCCGGATGATTCGGCGTCCGGAGACTGCCCCGTTTGACGTATTCCTTCTTGAAGGCCGCTTCCGTGCTCAGGAGGCCGGGCTTGAGCAGCGTGATCAGGTTGTAGAGCTCCAGCAGGTTGTTCTGAACGGGCGTGGCGCTCAAGAGCAGGATGAATTTCTTGCGGATCTCGTTGACGAAACGGTAGCTGGCGGTCCTCAGGTTCCGCAGGCCGTGGGCCTCGTCCACGATGACCAGGTCATAGTCAATTGCGGTGATCGCGTCGATATTCCTGGAGGATTTGGCCGTGTGCAGGGAGGCGATGATCCGGTCGTGGCGCCGCCAGAAATCCTCCGCCCCCTCCCGGTAGGATGGATCTTCCGTAGTCACGAAATCCACGCCGAATTTTGTTTCCAGCTCCTCCCGCCACTGGGAGACCAGCGAAGGCGGCGTCAGGACCAGGAGCTTGCGGACCATCCCGCGAAGCAGGTACTCCTTCAGGACCATGCCCGCTTCGATGGTCTTCCCGAGACCGACCTCGTCGGCCAGAAGAACCCGCCCGCCGAAACGCCGCAGAACCTGGGAGACGGTTTCGATCTGATACCAGTACTGGTCGATGTTCCGCAGATGGCCCAGGCAGAGCAGCTCATCGAACTCCCGGATCAGCCGGATGCGGTGGTATTCCACCCACAACTGCCAGGCGCGGGGATCCCCGCCGTCGGAACGGTTCATCTCCGCGAAGAGAGGTTCGTTGATGAACCGGAAGCGGACATTGGGTTTTCCGGCTCGCCGGGCGGGATCTGTAAAGGCGGAGAGGTCGAAAAGCGGCGTCTCCGGGATGGCGGCGGCTGTTTGCTCCGGGGGCGTTGTCGCCGTTTCCACGGGGGCGGCCCGTTTTCCGGAAGGAGGTTCCGGCTTCCCGAGGTGCGCCGCACGCTTCGCAAAGGGCAAGTCATGCTTCCCTTGCAGCGACGCAGGCTTCTCTTGGGAGAGGTCGTTCTTTCCGTGGAATGGTGACGGGTTCCCGGAATCGGGATCCGGTTTCCGCGGGGACGCCGCGCGCCTTTCCAGCGGCAACGACCCCGCGCCGGTCGCCCGTGTAGCGCCGGACACGTTTCCGCTCCCTCGGAGGCGGTCCCCCTTTTCCCGGACCGGCGACGGGTGAGGCTGATCAAGAGCGGCGGTCTCGTCTGCCGGGGAGGAAGGAGCAAGGGGCGCCAAGGCCAGTTGCTTTTCGAACCGGTCAATTGCCTGAACCGCGGCGCGCGCCTCCTTCCGATAGTTCTTGACCTCGGCATCGGATCGCCGGCCGCCGGACACGGCAAGAAACGTAAAGAGAGCCTCCCTCGCCTCGCCGTATCTCCGGAGATCCATCAGGACGCCGCCGAGAAAGTAATGGACTAAGATCTCCTCCGGCCATTTTTTCAGAATGGTTCGCATGATCCTGATCGCTTCCGGAAGATTCTTTTCATCGAGGGCGATCTGGGCCAGGAGCTGATGGGACGGCAGATGGTTCGGATGGACCGTGATCGCCTTTTGAAGAGAGCGCCGCGCCTCGGCGAAATTCCGAATTCGATAGAGCGCCACGGCCAAATCATGATGATTCTCCGCTTCGTCCCGCCGCAACCGCCGGGAGCGTTCCTCACGGATGCGCTTTTCCCGCTCCTTCTTTTTTCCACTCGATTTGTCCGCCATAATGGGATGGACGGTTGCCACAATTGCCGCAATCTGTCAAGGGCGAGGCGAGGAACAGCAGCAACCTCAAGCGGCTTACGGTGCCAGCCTGCGAAGGATTGTCGGACCTGAAAACGGTGGGACTGAATGGCTAAGCAGCACGCCTTTCGTACCTCCCCGCCACATGAAAAAAAGCGGAAGCAACACGCTTGAAGGGCAGCTCATGACCGAGCTGACTTCACGGGGGTTTCCCGCACCTGCAGATATACGGATACTCAATCCTCGGGACAATGTGGATCTATTACGTCAGAGGCATTTTATTCGGTCCCGCCGGTCTGGTCCGGCTGCACCGATTGATTGTGGATTTTCGCTTCAACTACGTTTTGACAGACCGGTGTCAGGACCGATTTGCCTGGGGTATGGCAGCCACTTCGGTCTCGGTCTTTTCAGATCAGTCACGGACGATTGAACGCTCCTTATTTGCCAACCTGTTGGTGCAAACATGAACATGTCGCCCCCGATACAAGGAAGAATGATACGGTGTTGCTGATGTGTTCAATCAGGTTGGTTGAACTGCTTCCATAATCCGGCGAGGTCGCGGGCACCATGGATGAAGGCAAGAATGAAAACGGCTTGGGGAGTCACTTGGTAGATAAGGCGGTAATTCTTGACAAAGAGTTCGCGGATGGTTGGATCGTTTCCCTCAGGAACACGGTGCCCGCGTTCAGAGAAGTGGCGAAGAGACAGCGCAGCCAGTCGTACTTCTCTTACCAGAGCGGAGGCGTAAAAAGCCGAATCCCGCGCAATAAAATCAGCGGCGGCCGCCAAATCCATCGCAGTGGCTTCGGTCCATTTTACGGTTCGAGCCACTTGCTCATCCTCTGGTCGAACTCCTCTTCCGTCAGTGCCCGGCCCCGGGCGGCGTCATCAAGCCCGCGGTCGATCTTCTGGCGGACATAGATGTGGTATTGGATGTCGTCCAGCGTAGCGTCGTCCGGAAGCTGATCCAGGATCCGTCGGATCTCTTCTTTGGCTTGCTGCATAGGTCCTCTCCTTTGTCGCGGCCATCGTAGCAGAACAAAAGGATGAATTCCATCCCCTTTTTCGGGAGCGGAGCATGGAGGCAGTCGTTACCCCTGACAGAACCGACAGCCGGGACATTCCGCCCATTCCCGTGTGGATGCTCAACGAGTACATCTATTGCTCGCGGCTGGCCTACCGGATGTGGGTCCCGCGGGAGTTTTCCGAGGGCGCCGACACGGTCGATGGCAGGCTTCGTAACCGGCGGGTGGACAGACCCGGCGTGCTCCTGCCCGAGACGGAACCTTGCGCGGTAGCGGGACGCGGTGACTCAAATTTCATGAATCCTTACGCCGGGTATCTGCTTGAAGTGATCGTCACTGGTAAAAACGGAGATATTGTGCTCGATGGCAGCGGCGCCGATGGCGATATCGGAAAGAGGGAGGGTGATGCCTTTGCGCCTGAGCGAACATGACAGCTTGCCTGCTTTGATCCAGATGGCTGCAGTTATTTCGATAGCGGGAATGGCGTCGATCAGTTCGGTTACATACGCCTCCTCCTGTGCGTTTCTTGCGCCCTGGAGAAGTTCGGCCATGATGATGCCGGTTGTGAGAATCCGTTTTGAACCGATAAGCGCCGCAACGGCAGCGGCATTGGGCGCCTTGTCTTTCAGAAAATCGATCAGAACGGATGTGTCAGCTATTACGCCATCGCCGGTCATTTTCCTCCTGCTCCTTTATCTCGAGTTCGTCAATCTCCTTCGTGACATCCGCAATTTTTATTTTCCCTCGCAACTCGAGTATCTTACCGAGTTTTTTTTCCCGCACGAACTCGTTCATGGCGGTGACGATGGCTTTGGTCTTGGACTTCTTGCCCGTCAATTTCTGAACCTCGGAAATGAGATCTTCCGGAATGTTCAATGTTGCACGCATATTTTGCACCTCCATAATGTGCATCCACTTTATTTGTGATGAACGTGAAAGTCAAGGTCGTACTTTTTTATGAACAGCGTAAAGGAAACGACGATGAAACAGCCCGAGCTTCTGAAGTTCCCTGACGGACTGCCGCTCTTGCCCGTCCGGATGCTCAATGAGTATGTCTATTGCCCGCGACTCGCCTACCTGATGTGGGTTCAGGGAGAGTTTGCAGCCGCGAGCGGGTCCCGGTGCCCTTCACCGATGAGCTCATAATGCCATCTCGGGGGCGCGCGCAATCGGTGGGGCCTGGGGAGGTTGGCGTTTTCCGGGGCATAACCGCCCCGGCCTCATTGAAGCGGGTTGCAAAGTTTTCCGTTTTGCTTATAATCCGTCGAGCAGAGCCCGGCCAATCCGGAAAGGGGTGGTATTGATCCGGGGCAGGGCCGCGGTCGTGCGAGGGTGGTGGATCAAAACGGGAGGTGGAAATGAAGGTCAGCAGCGTCACTGAGATGCGGGCGATGGACCGCCGGGCCATCGAGGAATTTGGGATTCCCGAGACGATTCTGATGGAGAACGCCGGGCGGGCGGCATTCGAGATCCTCTCCCGGGAGTGGGGGGTAGCCGGCAGGCGGTACCTGATCTTCTGTGGGGCGGGAAACAACGGCGGCGACGGGCTGGTCGTGGCGCGGCATATCCTCTCGGACGGCGGGACCCCCCGCGTCTTTGTCGTTGGAGACAGCGCGCGGTTCCGTGGCGCGGCAAAGACCAATTTTGAGATCATCGCGAAGCTTCCGGTGGAGATGTCGCCGGTATCCGATCCGGAAGCCGTCCGGTCGGCGCTCTCCGATGCTGACGGGATCGTCGACGCCCTCTTCGGGACGGGTCTCGACCGCGACGTCGACGGCGTTTGCCGGGAGGTGATCGAATGGATCAATGCATCCGGTCTGCCGGTTCTCAGCCTGGACATCCCTTCCGGCGTCCATGGCGATACCGGAGAAATTCTGGGCGCCGCGGTCCGGGCGGACCATACCGTCGCTTTCGGCCTTCCGAAGATCGGAAACATGCTCTATCCCGGCTGCGGCCTCTGCGGCTGGCTCCATGTCTCGCATATCTCCTTCCCTCCCTCCCTGTACGAGGATGACGCAATCCCGGTCGAGACGAACGGCTTCATTCCGCTTCCGCCGCGTCAACCGACGGCCCACAAGGGCTCCGTCGGGGACGTTCTGTTTATCGCCGGCGCCGCCGGCTATTTCGGCGCACCTTACTTCTCCGCGATGTCGCTGCTGAAGGCGGGCGGAGGGTATGCCCGACTGGCCGCCCCTTCGTCGATGATCCCCTTCCTGGCCACGCGGGGGAGCGAGATTGTCTTTGTTCCCCAGGCGGAAACCACGGAGGGAAGCCTCTCCCTGAAGAACAGAGACCCCCTCTTGGCGCTGGCCGGCCGGGTGGACATGGTCGTGATCGGTCCGGGCCTCTCCCTCGCGGAGGAGACGCAGGAGTTGGTTCGGGAACTGGTGGCCGGCATTGAAAAACCGCTTCTGGTCGACGGCGACGGAATCACCGCGCTGGCCGGTCATCGGTCGA
>Ga0351876_1128_pt1 | contig 19304 bp, 12 predicted proteins | sample BONcelFGM3001C15_FD_206774 | JGI IMG/M metagenome (GOLD analysis project Ga0351876, IMG submission 206774) | Enriched cells from coal bed in the Powder River Basin, Montana, United States - BONCAT cells FGM rep3 HSBNCT.FGM.300.1.C15 ...
GTCCTCAAGGGCGCCCCCCACCCCAAGGCGGCCCACGCCTTCATCGAGTTCCTGCTGACCGAGGAGGGCCAGAGGATCTTCATGGAACGCGGCCTCTACCCCATCACCTCCAAATACAAGGTGCAGGGTGCGCCCGGCTCCGCCGCGGAGAAGGCGGTCCAGTTCACGGCCGGCATCCGCTCCTTCTACGACATCCAGGTCGGCAATGTCTACGACCCCGCAATTGCCGGCGAGAAAAAGCGGAATGCGGAGGTTAACGCCTACTTCCGGAAGGAGATCGCCGAGAAGCATAAGGATCTCATCAAGAAATAACGTTTTAGGAAGATAAATAGGGACAGATGCCTGCTTCCCAGAGGGGAAATGGGTATCTGTCCCTCGCATATCCCATTCTTCCGGCGCGGGCGGAGGGTTGCGGCGGGGATTGGGTTGCAGGCGGCGGATGAGGCGATGGGGACGGGAGCAGGCTTCGCAGGAATAACCGGCCGGTCGGGTTTATAAGGATTGATCGATGAATGTCCAATTGAAAGACATGGTGAAAAGGTTTGGAACCCTGGAGGCGGTGAGCCACGTCTCCCTCGATATCCGGGATGGCGAACTGTTTACGCTGCTCGGCCCTTCGGGCTGCGGCAAGACAACGATCCTCCGTCTCATCGGCGGCTTCCACAAACCCGATCATGGGGAGATCTACTTCGGAGATCGCGAGGTATCGGCGATCCCCCCCTATGAACGGAATATCGGCATGGTCTTTCAGAACTATGCCCTCTGGCCGCACATGACCATCTTCGACAACGTTGCCTACGGCCTCAGGATCAAAAAAACGGCCCAGACGGAGATGGGAAAAAAGGTGGAACACGCCCTGTCGCTGGTCAATCTGACGGGCCTCGAAAAGCGGTATCCCGGCCAGCTCTCCGGCGGCCAGCAGCAGCGCGTGGCCCTGGCCCGCGCGCTGGTCCTCAACCCGGATGTGCTTCTGCTCGACGAGCCCCTCTCCAACCTGGACGCCAAGATCCGCCAGCAGGTGCGCGCCGAGATCCGGAAACTCCAGAAGGATCTGGCGATCACCGCCATCTATGTGACCCACGATCAGGAGGAGGCGCTGACCCTCTCGGACCGCATCGCCGTCCTCGACCACGGGAAGCTCCAGCAGCTCGGCTCCCCGAGGGACCTCTATCAAAGGCCGGAAAATCCCTTCGTGGCCGATTTCATCGGCATCAACAACCTGATCGCCGGACAGGTGAAGGAGATCCAGGAGGCGAAGGGGTGGATGGCGGTCGAGACCCGCTTCGGGATCATCAAATGCATCTTCGAGACCCGCTTCAAGACCGGAGATGGCTGCAAGGTCACCGTCCGCCCCGAGGTCGCCACCCTTTGCAACACCGCCGAGAGGGCGGAGGAGACGAACCTGCTCCCCGGAAAGGTCAGCTTCGCCTCCTATATCGGCAACACCATCCGCTATGACATCGAGCTGGACCCGGAGACGATCTTCAAAGTCGACGTGCAGAATCCCTGGAACCAGCAGCCCTTCCCCATCGACGAGAAGGTGTATGTCTGCTTTCCGGTCCAGATCACGCTGGGGATTCCCGCCTGAGAAGAGAGGACGCTGAATGTGACTACAGAAACCACCCCACCCCTGCCCAAGCGGGGCGTCTGGTCGGAGATGAAGATCGGGGGCCTTTTGGCTTATGCCGCGGTCTGGGCCTTCTTCATCATCTTCCTGATCTATCCGCTGATCCGGCTCTTCTACGACAGCTTCACGACCGAGGCCGGGGTCTTCACGATCGCGAATTTCCAGGATTTCTTCACCGACGCCTTCTACCTGAAATCCCTGATGAACTCCCTGATCCTCGGTGTGAGCACCGTGATCACCACGTCGATCATCGGCATCGCCATCGCGTTTCTGCTCCTGCGGTACGATTTTCCCGGTCGGGGGCTCTTCTCCTATCTGACGATCGTCCCGATGATCATGCCGCCCCTGGTCGGCGTGATGGGCTTCGTCTTCATCCTCGGCCGCGCCGGAACCGTCAACATCCTCCTCCAGGACTATTTCGGTTTTCAGCATCCGATCAACTTCATGTACGGGCTCCACGGGGTGCTGCTGGTGGAGACGCTGCACCTCTTTCCGCTGATGACGCTTTCCATCGTCGACGCGATGGGGAAGATCTCGCCTTCGCTCGACGAGGCGGCCGAGAGCGTCGGCTCCCGCGGGGTCCGGAAGTTCTGGGACATCACCTTCCCGCTGACCACCCCCGGCTACGTTTCCGGGGCGCTGCTCGTCTTCATCTGGACCTTCGCCGATTTCGCGACGCCGCTGGTGGTCGGCATTTCGGACCTGCTCGCATCGCAGGCCTATCTGAACATCGTCCAGTTCGTGGACCGGCGGCTCTTCAAGATGGGGATCGTCATTTCGGCCATCATGGTGATCCTGGCCATCCTGTTTCTGATCATTGCGAAAAAATATGTGTCGATCAAGGACTACAGTTCGCTGTCCTATTCGGTGATCGAGCGCAGGAAGCTCTCCCCGCCGGCGCAGGCGGGGGCGATCGCGTTCCTGATGTTCATCCTGATTCTGGCCTTCATCCCCTATCTGGGGCTCGCGCTGGACTCCTTCGGCAAGGGGTGGGCGCTGACCCCGTTTCCGGTGAAGTATACGCTCCAGTATTTCGAACGGGTGGCCATCGAAACGCCGAAGTTCATCATCAACAGCCTGCTCTATTCGGGAATTTCGGTCGTGATCTGCATCGCCGTGGGGGTGCCCGTGGCCTGGGTGATGTCCCGGACCAAACTCCCCGGGCGGGGGGTTCTCGATTCGCTGACGACGCTGATCCTGGCGCTGCCGGGGACCGGCATCGGCATCGCCTACATGCGCGCCTTCCGGGACCCCTTTCCGTTCATGACCACGGCGCTGATCGGCATCTGGATCATCATCCCCATCGTTCTCGCGGTGCGGCGGCTTCCTTACACGGTGCGGGGGACCTTCGCCTCGCTCCTGATCGTCCACCGCTCCTTCGAAGAGGCGGCCGAGAGTGTCGGCGCCACCAAGGTGAAAACCTTCAAGGACGTCACGCTGCCGCTGATTTGGAAGGGGGTGCTGGTGGGCTCCCTCTACTCCTTCATCCTCGCCCTCCAGGAGGCCTCGGCCACGCTGCTGCTGGTCGTCCCCGGCCATGAGATGATGACGGTGGGGATCTTCAACTTCTATATCGGCGGCTCGGTCAACGAGGCGGCCGCCCTCGGCTTCATCCTGCTGATCCTCGGCGCGGTCTGCCTCTTCATCATCAACCGGATGGCCGGCTCCAAGATGGGAGGGGTCTTCGGCTAAATGTTGAACGGTTTCATCTTCGATCTGGACGGGACGGTCTATCTGGGAGAGCGGCTGATCCCCGGCGCCGACCGGATCATCCGCCGGTTGCGGGAGGCGGGCAAAAAGGTCGTCTTTCTCTCCAACAAGCCCCTCTACACCCGTGAAGACTATGCGGCGAAGCTGACCCGCCTCGGCATACCGACGCCCTCTTCGGAGGTGGTGAACTCCACCTTCGTGCTGATCCGCTACCTGGAAAAGGTCGCGCCGGATGCGAAGGTCTTCGTGATGGGGGAGCTCCCCTTCGTGGCGGAGATGGCGAGGGCCGGGTTCCGGCTGACCGAGAACCCCGACGAGATCCAGTACGTCGTAGCCGCCTTCGACCGGACCTTCGATTACCGGAAGTACAACATCGCCTTCCAGGCGATCCAAAAAGGCGCGCACTTCATCGCCACGAACCCCGACCGGACCTGCCCCGTCGAAGGCGGGGAGCTGCCCGATTGCGCCGGGATCATCGCCGCGCTGGAGGCGGTGACCCTGAAAAAAGTGGAGGTGATCGTCGGAAAACCATCACCGATCACCGCGCAGACCGCCCTGGAGGTGATGGGGCTCGGAGCCGAGGAGTGCATCCTGATCGGCGACCGTCTGGAAACGGATATCCGCATGGGAATCGAAGCGGGCATGAAGACCGCCCTGGTGATGACCGGGGTGACGGATCCAAAGATCCTGGAGGCCTCCCCCATTCGGCCCGATTATGTTTTTGACAGCATCGCCGATCTGGAAACTCTGCTGCGGTAATTCCAGCCATAATGACGCGGGCATCCCCCGAACCAACGTAAAAGTGCGATCCGGTTATGCCAATTTTATAACCAGGGTCCTTTCAAGGAATCAGGGGAGAGTGGTTTTTTACCGGATTGGATAAGGTCGCGGCGGAGCTTGTCCGTTTGGCTTTCCGGATCGGCATGAATAACGAGAAGGGTATCGGCGAGATGGGCCACAAACCGGTTGCGACGGTCGGCAAGGTCCCTTGTCTGCCGGTCCTTCTGCGAGGAAAAGGGCGATAGAATCAGGAGTCGCCCTTCAGCCAAGGGTTGTTTCAAAGGCGTGGGAATGCGCATCCCTACGATCCCTCTGGCCGGGCAGATCACGATGGGTTGTTTCCCCTTGACCAGGAGGGCCAGCATCTCTTTTTCCATCGGCGTCTGAAAACCGCCGACCACGGGAACCCCCCTTTCCCTCAGGTCAACGGCCAAGTCGTAGGCCCGCAGAATGATCTCCCCGGGGCACCTCCGCGAACAGAGGATTCCGAAGAGATCCTTCTCCAGGATGCCGAGATTGCCGATGGCCCAAAACTTACGGAATGCCGGCTTGGCGGGAACATCCCTTAGTTTGGGAGGGCAGTCATTGTGATTCGGATCGATGATGATGGTATCCATGTCATCTTATCGGAATAGTTTCTGAATTTTCATTTATCAAGAATTTCACCGAATAAATTCTTGATAAATTCTTGATAAATTCTTGATAAATTCTTGATAAATTTCCGTCAGCTTTAAAGGCATCGCTTCAGGGCAACACATACCGTCTCGACTTTTTCTCGCCCTTGGCCTTCAATCGTCCCGCCCGGGTCAATTTTGCTAGCAGATATTGCGCCCCGGAAGCCTTAATCCCCAACAATTCGCGGCATTCCCTGTTGGAAATGCCCCCCCGTTCCCGGACATAGGCAAAGACCCTCTCCTCGTCTGATTCTCGGTTCACTTCCCTTTCCGCCGTCACACCTTCATCGGACGAAATATTGAGTCGATAGGTCGTCCAGCGACCGACGTTTTGCTGCGCGACCAGCCCCGCCTCGACCAGCCCTCGAAGCTCCTGTCCCGCAGACATCGAATCCACCCGGTTCAATCGCCGGTAATCGCCGTTGTTGATCGCGTCGTGATGCCGCAGGTAAGCCAGGGCCAGCCGCTGGCGATCGTTGAGGGAATGCGCTGCGAAGCGGTTCAGCCAGTCAATCGCCGCAGGATTCATCAGGGTATGGTTGTGGAAGGAAACATGAAATGAAGAGCGGCGGTCGTTGAAGCCCGGCGGCTCCAAATTGGCTTCCCGTAAGGCCCCAATCATGGCCCGGATGCCGCTGCCGCGGTTCTCGACGATACGCAGATCCTCCATCATCCGCATCAGGCGCGCATTGCGGGTCGAATGATCATCCTCGATCGTCTCCACGGTCACGGTCCCGAACAATCCTCCGGGGCTCTGAATCTCCAGGCGATCGGCGAACATACGGACCCGGATGTAACTGCCGCGGACAAAGGGGCTGTAATCGCGGTGGGCGACGGCGTTGGCGATGGCCTCCCGGAGCGCCTCACGGGGATATTCCGGTATGTCGCGCCGGAACAGGCCGTCAATCAGGGCGGACTTCCGCATGGCTCCCAGGATGTATGTCTCCGCCCGATCGACCATCTCCGGGATGGGTCCCTCGAAACGCTGATTGTCCAGAAAGCGGTCGCCGCGGGGCGTGCGCTCCTCCTCCGTCACGCCGTAGTGCTGGACAAAGGTGATCATCAACTGCGGAAAGAATTCCTGGGGATATTTCCCGAACATCAACAGCCCTGCCAGCGTGGGGCGTGTGATGGGTCCATCCGGTTTACAGACATGGAGTCGGGTCAATACCTCCTCCCGCCGGCCGTTCAAGGGGGCGATACGTGGGCTGGCGCCGCGGATGCGGTCCAAATAGACATCCAACAGGGTGGCGTCAAGATCCCCAAAGGCGGCCTCCGGAACGACCTCCTCGTCGAACCTCGGCTGCCCGCGGGAACTGATGTACCCGAAAATTTCATAATCGGTCATCGGCCGGTCCGTGCCGCCCGCGCGAATATAGGCGCCGCCGTTGCCGCGCAAGCCCTTCGGCCGGTAATAACAGGGTTTCTGAGTAGCCGGCGTCTCCTGGACTTCGACGGCCATGACGACCTTGCCCTCGATCTCGTCCACGGTGAACTCGACGGCAACCGGCGGTTCCATTTCATCGCGCGCCAGATTGGCGACATCCATCTGAGCTTTTTGGGGGTCGCCTACTCCAACGATCGCGAACCCCTGCGATTCGTCCAGGCCCAACAGGATCACACCGCCGCCGGTACGATTGGCAAAAGCGGAAAGCGAATCCCAGGTCTTCTTCGGCGTATCGTGCCTTGCAGCCTTCACTTCGACGGCGTCGGGTTCCATCCGCCGATTCCCGATCTCTTGCACAAGTTTGTGTAAATCACTGAGTTCCATAACGATTACCGGTTATATCTCATCGGATGGCTCTTCATCCTTTCCGCTCTGCCCCATGCGGTACTTGATATCGTAATTGATGATGAAGTCCAACTCCTCGTCTGTAAAGCCGTAGTGTTTTGAAATTATAACGTCGATCGAATCTATAATGGATTTACTTTTCCTTGGCTGGAATGACTGAATCGTTAATGTCCCGACATTCCCGTACCTGCTCGTAATATTCTTTGCATGTAACACAAAGTCCTGCATTAACGATTTACTAACTTTCCTGAGTTCTAATACAATATCTTGGGGTATTAGACTAATTGAGCAACGAAAATATTCAATTTCTCTACGATTTACATTTCGAACGTCTGAATACAAAGTGAAGAACCAGAAAAATAAATTTGAGTTAAGAATTGCGATTAGGACATCTCTATCGTCTTCAGTAGCAACGTATATTTTTTTAAGTTCAGACGGATCGATACTATTTCCAGTAGCATCTTTGATTATCGGAACGAAATCATAGAATTGGACGAAATATCTGAGCTTTCTAGTATAATAGACAATTGCATCAGCTTCATTATGAAAATAGGATTTTATTGTACGCTGATTGGAAAAGCGATGAAGTATATTCAGCTCCGTTTTACTGCATAGCTTAGGGAGGGAAGTATTGACAAGAGATGAGCCCTCCTGATTAAGAACATAACATGCTCTATGGAATAAAGTTTCTCTTTCTTGAGAGAACCATCTTTGATAATTCGATAAATAAATAGAAGTAAACTTATTACCTTTTGACAATATCCATATGGTCAGACGTTTTTCGACTCCATTAAAAAGTTTGGATGGCCGTTCTGCAAAGTTGAGGTTCCACGATAAGCTGTTTGAAGATAGTAAAAGGGTTCGTAGTTTATCGAAACCGTCTGTACTAACGATGGACACTGGAATAATCATGCCCATGCCGCCGCGGTTACCTGCAAGATTTAAAGCACGTTCCAAAACAAATGCATACAAATCGGCACAGCCTTCAGTATAGTATCCTTTAACTGAGTAGTCTTTCTTTATATCTTTGTATTCAACATACGGTGGATTCCCAATGATCACGTCGAATCCGCCTCTGCTCATGATACCGTAGAACTCGGCGAACCAATGAAACGGCTGGTGGCTCTTTCGCCATCGATCATATTCCTTTTGTTTTTTCAGATCGATCCCATATTCCGCCGCCAGATAACGGTCGAGTTGTTCGGTCAGGATTTTCAAACGTTTGCGTAAGTCATGCTTGGATTCGGCAAACTGAGCCGCGTCCATGCTGGATTCGGTTTGCATCCGATGGAAGAGGCGGAATGCTCTGTCAACAATTTCTGCGCTTTCTTCAATATGCTTAATCGCGTCGTCCGCTTGCCCATAGAGCATTTTTACTTGTTCCAGGTCTCCGGCTCGTTCCTTCTCAGCGCTGCTGCGGATCTCCTCCAGGGAGACGAAACCCACAAGGGTATTTCCCGCGCGGATGTTGAAATCGATGTCCGGCAGGGGCTCCAGCTCTTTCACCCTGTCGATCTGCGCCACGAGCTTCAGGAAGAGCCGGAGTTTGCAGATCTCCACGGCCTCTTCCATGATATCCACGCCATAGAGGTTATTCACGATGATGGACTTGAGGATAAAGTAGGAACGATTGGGGTGTCGCTCCACATCCGCCAGGATCTTGCGGAAATCCTCGAACTTCCGCGGGGAATGATGAGCGCCGGATCGCTCCATGTCATCCACGAACGCCTGCATTCGCTCCATGCAGGCTTCGTACAGTGGCTCCAGGATGTTCAGAGCCGCAAAGAGAAAGGCCCCGGAACCGCAGGTTGGGTCCAGGATGGTGAGGCCCGTCTCGAATCTTTCATTCGATCTCTCCGGGATTTTACCGGCGATGGCCTGCCAGAAGGCCCGTAACAGCTCCGGCCCTTCCGCGGCGACCACGGCGTCCTCGGCAAATTGCCGGATGTCGAGGTTGCAGGTGATCAGGTCGTTGATTTCCCGGATCCCGCCGTCGGCAAGCTTATCCCGGATCTCCAGGCAGCGCGCTCGCCGGTTTGCGTATTCCCGCCACGTTTCCGTGGGCATGGCCAGGTTGAATCCTTGTTCGTCGGGGATGAACGCCTGTCCCAGGTTGTAGTCCCGGTCGAACATGCGCGCCTTGGGATCGTGCATTCCCCTTTGGACGAAATCCGGGAGGACAGATTCGGGGATGACCGCGCCGGTGGGGTCGATGACCCCCCGGCGCATAGCAGGATAAATATAACGGTCCGGGTCGTCCCGGAGCAGCCGCCAGAGGGCGGCGTCGCCCTGGAAAGCTACGGCACACTTTTTCCGGGCCGTGTCGAACAGGCAGGGGATGATGGTGTTCCGGCCGATGTACCCGGTGATGTCTTCTTTGGTGTAGTAGGCTCCCATCTGCTTCTGGTTGATGTACTTCTCGAAGATGTAGCCCAGAACATCGGGATTGATTTCCCTGCCGCTTTTCAACGGGCGGGTGTCCAGCGTCCAGTCGTACTGGCCGAAAAAGACGAAGATATTTTCGAAAGCCTCGTCGGGAATGTCGATGTCGGGATATTTCGTTTCCAGTTCGTGCAGCTCAAACAGGCCGCCGTTTAGAAAGGGAACATCCCCCAGGAGCGCTTTCAGATCCGGATCGAGCCGACGGGCCTCCGGCCGCTTGTTGAACCCCTCCTGAAAGAGCGCCAACAAAAAGTAACGGTAGAAGGTATGGAACTGCCCCTTGCCCTTGCGTGACTGTACGGCTCTGAGCCGATTGGCGAGATATTTCATATCGCCATCAAGAAATCCCTTTCCCTGGATGAAATAGACGAACATCAGACGATTGAGCATCAGGGAGGCGTACCAGGCCTGATCGCCCTTTTCGACGATGCCCTTGACGAACTTGAGAAAAGCGGCATGTTCCCGCTTGAAATGGTCATAGAAGCGCTTCGTGACCAGATCGCGATCGAAGACATCGCGGAGTTTTTGGACGGCGCCGGCCAGGTCGATCGCCTCCTCCTCGTTCAAGGGGATGGCGATGGCTTTGAGTTTGCTGATCAGCGCATCACCCGTCTGGAGGTCGGGGTGGTAGGTATGTTCGCGACAGGCGGCGGGCCGGCCGGGCTGCCGTGATACCCATTGCCAGACCTGAGTCGTCCTGCTCCGGTCGATATAGATGATCAGGTGTTCGTAAGCGGCCTTGGTCGCCTTCTTTTCGATTTTCCGGCGGGTGGCGTAATCGGGGATCTCTCCCTCGCCGTCCGGCATGCAGAGGAAGATCTGAACCCCTCGTTTCTCGGCAAACCCCCGAAGCGTGTAAACATGACTGTCGATCGGGATTTCAAGGGTCGCGGCGTGCCGGTCCCAGCCAAGTTCCTCGATGAACAACTTTTCGAGTTCAAAGTGTTGTAGATAATGGCGAACCCGGGGGGTGCTGAGATTGATCGGCGGTGGTGCATGGAAAAGGGCGTGCGTGGCGCTGTCTTTCATCCTCTTCAATCCTCAAGGGTCGGTCCGCTGTCCTGAGCCGTTCAGGACTTTCCATCGCTGTCTTCCCTTCTTGCCTTGAACAGACCGAGGGAACAGATGATCCGTGGCTCCAGAACCTCTTCTTCTTCATGGATGATGCAGAGCCGGCCTTCATTACGGAGCATGAAGACCAGGTCGGCAAGCTGCTGATCGTCGATGCCGGCCTTGAGTTGCCGGTTCAGGGTGTCGAGGGCGACCTGGCGCAGGGGATAGCGGTATATCTCGTCCAGTGCCTTGCGCAGCTCAGCGGCGATGGGCTCGAAGAGAGTGCCTTCCAGGTCCCCGAGATAATGCTTTAGCCTTTCGTAAGCGCGGAAGCGGGCGCCACGAGGAGAGCCGAGCTGGCCCCCGACCCGCTTTTCTTCCTGGACGATGTGTTCGACACCCTTCCGGACCAGTTCATGGTGGACCGGGGATCGCTTCTCCGCGGGTGTCTCCGGTGTGCAGGAGGCGGCGCGCAGGATCTCGATCTGTGACTCGGTGATGCTGCGGCCGTTCTGGTCAACGTAGGCCAGGGCGTCGTTCCCATCCGCTGTCTGCAGATAGACCAAGACTCCCTCCGGTCGGTTCGGAACCGGCAGATGAGCCCGGGAAGAATACACGACGTCCGGCAGCTTTGCGATCTCCTTATTCAGCTCGGGATCGTTCCGGATCGCGTTTTTCCATATCTCATAGGCATGAGAGGCCAGATCCACCTCCGCATCGTCATCCCCGTCCAGAATTCCCGCCTTCTCCGTGAAGAGATCCCGCACAGTTTGCTCATCGGCCTGGTCTTCAAAAAAAGCCTCATCGCTTCCGACGACCTCGGCGTTCTCCCGCAGGCGGTTACGAACGCGGGTGCGAAGCCGGATGATACGTTCAACGCCTTCGGCGGTAAAAAAGGAGTAACAGTGTATGTTTTCCGCATTCTGGCCGATTCGATCCACACGGCCCGCCCTCTGGATCAGGCGGATGATGGCCCAGGGTAGGTCGTAATTGACGACAACGGCACAATCCTGGAGGTTTTGTCCCTCGCTGAGGATATCCGTGGCGATCAGAACCCGGAGTTCTTCAAGGGGTGAAACGCGATCCCGTTTTTGGTTGCTGACCGGACTGAACCGCCAGGCGCCGGCGGTGGGATTCGCCGTGTCGCCGCAGATCCCTTCAATCCGATCCAGGCGCCTTGCCCGCAACTGGTTTTCCAGATAGCGGACCGTATCGGCAAACTGGGAGAAGACGAGCACTTTTTCGTCCGGATGGGTCTTCGTGAGCAGATCTTGAAGGGCGGCCAGTTTCGTGTCTCGTGTCGGATCCCAATCGCCGCTTTGCTTTAAAACGTCGAGAAGCTTCTTCGTATCGGCCCGCAGATCCCTTGCCAGGCGCGCGCTGAAAAGATCGGTACGCAACCAGCGGAATCGGGTCTTGAAGGACCCTTCATATCGACGGTAAAGCTCCTCGGCAAGCTTACGGCATTCCGCCTCGCTGTGAAGGTTCGAACAGGATCCGGCAGAACCATGATTCCCTCCGTCCTCATCCTCAAACAGGTCTTCGCCGGAGAGATCCGGATCATCATCGCTGAATCGGGTATCCAGCAGTTCGGCATTCTGCGCGCCGATCGGCAAGGGAAGCCGGTTTTCAATGGCATGGAGAAAGACATGGTTGCGAAGGACATGGCGTTCGATGGACTGGATGAAGGCCATCCCGGAGCTTTCCAGTCGTTTGAAAAGGTTCGTCCGGCAAAAGCCCATGAGCCGTTTGCCGGCGCGGGATAGATCCTGAAGCTGCCGTTGCTCGGCGGGGGTCGGAGGGTCCTCAGGCGCCGGGACGATATAATTGCCGAGGCCGTACCGCGGAAGCATCAGCGAATTGATCGTATCAACGACATCATCCGAGTAGAGGCGCGCATATTGATCGACGGGGTCTTCGTCGTTCACTGAAAAACGAACTGTCCGCGGAAGACGGGTGGGGAAGTAGGAGCGCCGCCCATCCGGATATTTGAGATATTTTCGATGGTTTTCCGGATCGATTGCGGCATAGTTGTCCTGAATGAAGGTTCGGGTTCGGCGGACGAGATACAAACGCATCAGGTCCCGCCAATCATCCGGGGATTCACTCTTTTCAAATGCGGCCAAACTTCGGACGGAACATTGGTGACGGCGGAGAAATTCGGTCTCGGTCATTTGGCGAAGGAGCTGCTCCGGACGGACGCCGATATCCCGATCCTCCGCCACAAACAGGCGCAACTGACTGGACAAATCCAAATAGGTCTTATTGTACGGGGTGGCTGTCAGCAGAACGACTTTGCTGTCATTCTCGCGGATGTACTCCTGAATGGCTCGGTAGGTTTTCGTGTCCCGGTTTCTCAGATTGTGGCTTTCATCGATAATGACCAGTTGATAACGGCGTTCTTCAGGCAGTTCGCGGACGGCGCGGCTGATGGACAGGACCTTGCCCCTTAACCCGTACCGTTCACGATAGTCCTGCCACATGGGCACGAGATTCTTCGGGCAGAGAATCAAGGCGCGCATCCCATCTTCCTCAAAAATTCTCGTCAACGCCGTTGCCATCAGGGTCTTGCCGAGCCCCACCACATCGCCGATCAGGACACCGTTGCGTTTTCTGACATGATGGGCGGCGATCTTGACGGCCGCTTCCTGGAACTCAAACAGGACGTTTTGAAATTCCCTGGGAATGTGAAATTCCGACAGCCCTTCCCTCGCTTCCCGGGCAAGGTGATAAGCCATCTTGATATAGATATGGTAGGGGGGGAGGAGATCCTCCCGCGCCCAGCTCTCCTGGATGATTTGGATCAATTCTTCAGAAATATCAATGCAGAAACGATCGTCCCAGCGGTCTTCGAACCAGAGGGAAAGTTTCTGTGTGGCATCATGATCCAGGACATCAATATTCAATTCACCCTGACCCGAAAGGCCCGCCATGGTCAGATTGCTGCTGCCCATATAACCGATGATCGGGTTGATGGGGTCCATGCGGAATAAAAGATAAAGCTTCGCATGCAACCGATGGCGCAGGAAGAGCTTGACGACGACCTTCTTCTGCTTGAGTCGGAGGGCAAGCTTCCGAAGACCTTCCTCATCTTCATTGCTGGGAGTTCCCAGCGTAAGTTGCCGACGGAACTCCTCAGCCAATCCGCGTTTGAGTCGAATCGCAGCTTGGTTGTCAATCTGCTTTTGGCCATCCAGCAGACTGAAAGCCTCTCGAAGTTCGTCATAAGGCAGCCTCTGCATGCCGACCAGCAATCGGCAGACCTCCCCAACCTGTGACCAGTGATCGATACACGAATCCAGATGTTTCCATCCGCGTAGATTGAAATAACCAACGCAAAAATCGCTCCTGCCGGAGAGTCGAATGGCTTCCTGCAAGGCGGGAAGAAAATCCTGATCGATATTATCGAAGATTCTGGGCATGGGCTACCCCCCCCTTGATGACGTTGGTATACCTGGATTGAAGCATAGGGGACCATGAAGACGACATCCGGCACTTCACGATACTTCTTTGTCGGAAGATCAGAAAAGGTGAAAGAGCGGAGATAGGCCGGGTGACCACCGGAATGAGGTCGGGAAAAGTCATGACCTCCGTCATCTCTCTCTTCCTGAATATCATAATCATAACCAACTTTTACCATAGATTTTCGAAATATCAACAGCAAATTCGACGTTTTCACGACTGCCTGCATAATACATTTCTATAATCAATGTTTTATCTTCACAATACCAACACGCCACCCACTTCCGAGTCAAATGACAATGGTACCGAATCTTCATCTTGGCATTAGAAGGAGTTCGGACGGGACGGAACCATTGACTTGAACGAGTAGGAAGGGAGGTCCTCCACCACCTCCCTTCTTTTTAGTTGATTTTAAAAGGAGTTATCCATAGCCGCCACGGCAGATTTTGCGGAGCGCGGCGGGGCGTCCGTTCGGTTACGGGAGAACCTTGACCGACTTGATGAAGACCGGCTTGAGCGGGGTATCCGGGAAGCCTCTCAGCGCGCCGGTCCGGACAGCGGCAATCTTGTCGACTACGTCCATCCCTTCGACGACTTTGCCGAAGACTGCATACCCATACCCCTTCATCGTCTTGTCACTATGGTTGAGAAAGCCATTGTCTCTCACGTTGATAAAGAACTGGGCCGTGGCCGAATCGATCACCATGGTGCGGGCCATCGCGATTGTGCCGCGCAGGTTTTTCAATCCGTTGTCTGCCTCGTTCTTGATCGGCGCGTTGGCCTTCTTCTGCTTCAAGTCGGCAGTGAACCCTCCGCCCTGAATCATGAAGTTGGGAATGACCCGGTGGTACAGGGTGCCGTCATAGAATCCGCCGGCGGCATAGTCGAGAAAGTTCTTCACCGAGATCGGCGCCTCCGCGGCGAAAAGCTCGATTTTAATATCCCCCAGGCTGGTTTCCATGAGCACGACAGGGTTCCCGGCGGCCGGTTCGGCGGCGCCCGCGGCGCCGGCGCAGAGAATCGAGAGACCGCAGACCAGGATGATGATAATCTTTTTCAGCATGGTTTTCTCCTTGAAGTTGTATTGCTCCGCCGCCCATTTTCTTTCTTCAACGGATTCGGGATGCGACAGGGCCTTTCCATGATGGCCGCCTATGCGTATGGCGATCCCCGGCATTTGTCAATGAAAAATTGATCCTGTTGCGATCAAAATCACCTTGACACACCGGACTCCTTTCCCTATCTTCAATCCATGCAAAAGCAGGCTCTTATCAATCCATCCATGTCAATTGAGGTTGTAGGAACTACTCCGGCAGCGGCATGAAGGCGTCGACCGGCCGGGCCGCCGGAGCGGCAACCGTTTTGTGCGCGGGGAGACGGGAGAAGGAAATGTTCACAGAGGCCGATTTCCAGATCAGCAGCAAGGCATACGAATGGACGTCCCGGGTCCTGACACTCCTGGAGAAGGCGCTCAAGGTCAACATCAAGCTTCACGGAGAGAAGGGCCGGATCGAAGAGGGGGACATCTTCGTTTTCAACCATTTTGCGCGGTTCGAAACCTTCATCCCCCAGTATCTCATCTATCAGGCCACCGGCGCGTTCTCCCGCTCGGTGGCCTCGCCCGAATTCTTCGGCGACGACGCCTTTACCCGCTACCTGCTCAGCCTCGGGGCTCTGCCCACCGATTACAGGGGGCTCCTGCCGTTCCTGGCCGCCGAGATCCTGAGGGGGCGCAAGGTGGTGGTCTTCCCGGAAGGGGGCATGGTCAAGGATCGCCGCGTGCTTGACCACGCGGGCCGTTACAGCGTCTACTCGCGGTCGCGCGACGAGAGGCGCAAACACCACACGGGTGCGGCCGTCGTTGCGCTCGCGATCGACGCCTTCAAGACCGTGGTTCGGGAAGCCGACCGCCGCGGCGAAGAGGAGCGGTTGATCGCCTGGACCCGGCAACTCGCCCTTCCCGGCGTGGACGAGCTGCGGCGCGTGGTCGCCCGTCCGACGACGATCCTCCCCTGCAACATCACCTTCTATCCCATCCGGATCGACGAAAATATGCTCCAGCGCTTCGCCGGGTTCCTGAACCGCGACTTGAGCCCCCGCGCAATCGAAGAACTCCTCATCGAGGGGAACATCCTGCTGCGGGATACCGACATGGATCTGCGGATGGGCGATCCGGTGCGTCCCGCCGACCGGTGGACCTGGTGGGACCGGTTGCTCCTGCAAAGTGTGGGACGCCGGGCGCGCTCCTGGGAGGACTTTTTCTCGCTTCCCTCCGGCCCTGGTTGGTGGGACGGCCGCTGGCTCGACAGGCGGGACCATGCCCACAGTCTGGCCATCCGCGATGCCTATATGGTGGGCGTTTATGCCTGCGTCACCGTGAACATGAGCCACCTGGCCTCCCGGATCATCCTGCGGATGGTCGAGAGCGGGTTGGAGCGGGTGGATGCGGCCGACTTCCACCGGACCCTCTATCTGGCGGTGAAGCGGCTCCAGGGAGAGCCGTCGGTAAGCCTCCACCGGAGTCTTCAGAACCCCGATGCGTACGCAGGCATCCTCGTCGACCAATGCCCCTGCTTTGCCTGGCGCCATTTTCTCGAAATTGCCGGAGCGGAGGGTCTCGTCGAGGCGACGGAGGGGCGCTATCGATTCCTGCCGAAACTGCGCGAGGAACAGGCATTCGACAAGATCCGTCTCGAAAACCTGGTGAGCGTCTACGCAAACGAGGTGGCGCCCCTTGCCGCGGTGACGCGCGCGGTCGGCTCTGCTCTGGATTCGGCGGGCGGACTGCGGAAGGATGAACTCGCGCAACTGCGCTTCGATGACCAGCTTAGGGCCTATCGGTGGGACCTCGCAGCCTTCCGCAAGCCGCGCCATGAGGCGGTGAATCGGGAAGAACAGTTCACCGAGGACGCCGCGCCCTTCCTCTCGATTCCCGCGAACGGCGTTCAGAAGATCGGCGTGCTGCTCATCCACGGCTTTACCGCTTCGCCGGCCGAGGTCCGGCCCCTCGCCGACCGCTTCATATCCCTCGGCTACCCTTGTCTTGCCGCGCGGTTGAAGGGGCACGGCACCTCGCCGTGGGACCTCCTCGAAAGGAGCTGGGAGGAGTGGTTTGCCTCCGTTCGAGAGGGGTACGAGATCCTGTCGGCTTTCGCGGAGCGCGTCTGCGTGGTCGGATTCTCAGCGGGGGCCTCCCTGGGACTCCTGCTGGCGGCCGATCCTCCCGACGGGCTTGCCGGAATGGCCGCCGTTTGCACTCCGCTCCTCTGGCAAGATAACGCCATGAAGCTCGTTCCCGTGGTTCACGGGGCCAATCGGTTCTTCAATCAATTCGGGGTGGCGGGGGGAGTTTTCCCTTTCCACCACGACGAACCCGAGCACCCCCGGATCAACTACATCCAAAAGCCGATCAAGGCCATCTATGAGCTTCAGCAGCTCGTCGGCGAGATGAGGGATGCCCTGGCCCGCGTGCGGTGCCCCGTGCTGCTGGTGCAGTCCACGGAGGACCCGGTGGTCGACCCGGAGAGTGCGGACCTCATCTATCAGGGCCTCTCCACAAACCGGAAGCGCCTCTTGCTGATTCCTTCGGCGCGACACGGCATCCTCTACGAAGGGGTGGGGGAGACCCACGAGAAGATCCTGGAGTTCGTGCGCCAGGTCGAAACGGCAGAGGGATGAACCCCCGGGGCCGTATGCGACCGGGCGAGGCGTGGGAGAAGACGAAGCGCGTTTTGATCCACTTGCGCATTTCATAGTATTTTATTACGACTAAACTTCTACTTAATTATCATTGATCTGCCCCAATGGCTGGAGTAATCTGTCTCCAGCCTCTCGGCGGTCAAGCGGCGAGCAGTCGTACCGCTGGCATCGAGTTGAAGTCAACCTGAGGCATTTGTAAAAAAACATTTAAAGAAGTTCCTCTTTTTCGAAAGCCACAAGGACAAGGGGATGGCCAGCATGCTGGAGGTGCGAAACGGATGATTGTCAATGAATGGATAGACCTCCTCAAGGTCCTGCACGGCGCCTTCAACGCTCTGGTAGCCCTTGCCTTCCTGTACCAGGGATGGCTCGGGCTGAAGATCAGAAAGGCGAGGAGGAGCGGAGGCGCCAAGGATTTCGGCGCCATCAAACGGCACCGGGGCAACGGCCCCGTCCTGGCGCTTTTGGGCGTTTTGGGGTATGCGGCGGGCGTGACGCTGATCGCCATCGACAAAGGGCTTGTTCTCGAGTATCCGGTCCATCACCTCGTGGGGCTCGTGATCGTCATTCTCCTGGCGGCCACCTTCTTCGTCTCCCGGAAGATCCAGGGCCCGGTTTCTCCGTGGCGAACCCCGCATTTCCTGCTGGGCCTGGCCGTCCTGGGCGCGTACCTGGTGCAGCTTTTTCTGGGCATCAACATCCTGTTGTGAGCGCGGATGGCAGCGGCCCCGATCCCTGATAGATTTGCCATACCATTTTACCTCCTTTGAATCACCATTGTCTTCCGCAGCCGCTCAGGGTATCTTATCCCACAGGCGGCTTATCCCGCAGGCGGCCAAAGGCGTGAGAAAAGGGGGCAATCATGACAAGGAATGCGGCGGGTGTCCTGCTCTCGCTGATGCTGCTCCTGCTGGTCCTGGGGAGTTCCGGATGCGCGGCCTCGGAAAAAAAAGCCGTGGCGGATGTGCCCCGGATGCCGGCAGAGGGGTTGAAGTCCCGTCTGGGCGATCCATCGCTCGCGGTGATCGACGTCCGGGCGAACGGCGACTGGAAGGAGAGTTCGGCAAAGGTCAAAGGGGCCATCCGTGAAGATGCCAATAGCGTAGCGGACTGGGCGTCCGACTATCCCAAGGACAAGACCATCGTCCTGTACTGCGCCTGACCGAGCGAAGGAACCAGCGCCAGTGTGGCGCGGAAACTGATCGACATGGGGTATAAAACGGTTTATGCCCTCAAGGGCGGCTGGAATGAGTGGGAGAAAGCCGGTTATCCGACCGAACCGAAGTAGCAGAGGCGGATCTTGTTCATCCCGACGCCGGGCATGCGGCCCGGAGGCAGAGGAAAGAGAGGGTCAGAGTGATGATGAGAAAGCTGTACATTCGGCCGCTGATGTGGGTGCTGATCGTATCGCTTGCACTGCCGGCCGGGGGCTTCACCCAGGGAGACGCCGGGGCTCCGGCGGTTTTCATGCAGGAGGAGTTGGACCAGATGCTGGCCCCGATCGCCCTCTATCCCGACTCCCTGCTGGTACAGGTTCTGATGGCGGCCACCTATCCTCTCGAAGTCGTGGCCGCTGCGCAGTGGGTGAATGCCAATCCCGGCCTCAAGGACGACCCGTTGGCCGAGGCCATGGAGCAAAAGGATTGGGACCCGAGCGTAAAGTCCCTGGTGAACTTTCCGTCGGTGCTGGCCATGATGACTGAGCGGCTCGACTGGATGCAGAAGCTGGGGGACGCCTTCCTGGCTCAGGAGGAGCAGGTCATGTCCACGGTCCAGTCGCTGCGGGAGAAGGCATATGCCCAGGGAAGCCTCCGGACATCGGGCAATCAGAATGTCATCGTCCAGGAGAAGGAGATCATCATCGAGCCGGCCAGTCCGGATGTCATCTATGTTCCCGTTTACGATCCGTACGCGGTGTACGGCCCCTGGTGGTATCCCGCCTATCCGCCGTATGCCTTCTATCCGCCCGGTTTTGTCGCCGGGAGCAACGTCCTTTTTTTCGGTACGGGCGTGTTCTTCGGAGTTTCCTGGGGGTACGCCTGGGGAGGATTTGACTGGCATCGCC
>Ga0351876_1079_pt2 | contig 19211 bp, 17 predicted proteins | sample BONcelFGM3001C15_FD_206774 | JGI IMG/M metagenome (GOLD analysis project Ga0351876, IMG submission 206774) | Enriched cells from coal bed in the Powder River Basin, Montana, United States - BONCAT cells FGM rep3 HSBNCT.FGM.300.1.C15 ...
CTGCACCTGCTTCCCCCGGCGCTACTTCAACCACTGGCGAACCCGGTGCAACTGGCGAAACTGGTATGACTGGCGAAACTGGTATGACTGGCGAAACTGGTATGACTGGCGCAACCGGAGCTCCCGGAGGAGCAACTGGCGAAACTGGTGCTACTGGCGAAACCGGTATAACTGGCGAAACTGGCGCTCCTGGCGAAACTGGTGCTCCTGGCGCAACTGGCGCAACTGGCGCAACCGGTGCTCCCGGCAAACCCTAAAAATAAGTAAGAAAAAAAAGGTATTGCGTAATTATTTTTAATTAATTAAAAGCGTTTTACTGTAAAACATAGGGGGCTGATTAATCAGCCCCCCTTTAGTTTTTCTAACCACTGTATCCGCTGGTTATAGGCATTCTTCTGTCTTTACCGAAAGCCCTTGGAGTTATCTTTATACCCGGTGCTCCCTGACGCCTCTTAAATTCACTTCTATCAACAAGGCGCATAACATCTCTGATTACTTCTTCCTTATAACCCATATTCACTATGTCTTTAACACTTTTATTTTCTTCTACATAGGCTTCCAGTATCGGATCAAGAACAGGATAAGGAGGTAAACTATCTTCATCTTTCTGGCCTGGGCGCAATTCTGCAGAAGGAGGTTTATCTATAGTATTTTCAGGAATAACATAACAGCCTGCTGCAGTATTTTTATAACGGGACAGTTTATAAACAAGTTCTTTCGGAAGATCTTTTATAACAGAAAATCCTCCTACCATATCACCGTAAAGAGTACAGTAACCCACACTTATTTCACTTTTATTGCCTGTAGCTAAAACCATGTAGCTGAATTTATTGGATACAGCCATAAGTATATTTCCCCTTATTCTTGCCTGAAGATTTTCTTCTGTCACATCAGAAGGAAGATCTTTGAACAGGCCAGAAAATGTTTTCTCATAGCTGTTAAAAATATCAGTCACAGGTATTACCATAAATTCCATACCAAGGTTTTCTGCAAGTTTTCTTGCATCTGTAATACTTCCCTCTGAAGAATACATGGAAGGCATTGAAATACCTGTTACATTTTCTTTTCCCAGGGCATCGACTGCAATAGCGGCCGAAAGAGCAGAATCTATACCTCCGCTCAGACCAAGCAAAACTTTCTTAAAGCCATTTTTTCTTACATAATCGCGGAGTCCCAGAACAAGAGCGGAATATATTTCTTCTTCTTCGCCTAAAGGCTTAATTTCTCTGAAGGGTATAACATTTTTATCAGGTTTTTCATACCATTCTTCAAGTTTTATGAGACGAAGTTTTTCATTTGCCTGAAAGAGAGATTTTCTTTTCTGGAATTGACTGTTATTGAGTCTGTTATGTCTGAGTTTTACTGTATCCACATCAAATATGATAAAATCTTCTTCAAACTGTTTTCCTACAGCTATAATCTCGCCATTTGGCCCTATAACAAGACTCTGTCCGTCAAAGACAAGTTCATCCTGTCCTCCCACCTGATTGACATAGACAATAATTACATTGTTATCTGTTGCCCTCATAGATATAAGATCCTGTCTGATTTTCCATTTAGACATGTGGTAGGGTGAAGAAGAAATATTTATTATTATTTCTGCATCTCCCTTTAATGATTGAAATCTTGTTACATCTTCAAACCATATATCTTCACATATATTAACTCCGAGTCTTACCTGTCCCGTATCAAATACTGTATGTTTATCCCCGGGAATAAAATATCTTTTTTCATCAAAGACTCCGTAATTGGGAAGAAGCAATTTCTGACAGGTTCCAATTAATCTTCCGTCATATATGAAAGCTGCAGAGTTATAAAGTTCTTTCTGTCCTTCTACAAATCCGAGGATACAACCGGTACCGTTACTTGCTGAAATCACCTGTTTTAACATATTCAGATTTGCCTCTATAAAACTCGGTTTAAGGAGCAGATCTTCCGGTGGATAACCGGTAGTTGTAAGCTCAGGAAATATTACTATATCAACATTATTTTCTCTTCCCCTGTTCAGGCAATCTATTACTTTTTTAAGATTACCTTTGAAATCACCTGCCGTAGTATTTATCTGCCCGAGAGCCATACGGATTATACTCAAAACAATTCACTGCCTTTCTTTGTTTATAGCTTTGTCAAAATATTATATATTATAAAAAATAAAAATTCAATTCAAAAGTTTTGACCGGAAACTATTCATTTATTTCATAAGATTCTGCAAAAGCATAATCAGATTATTTATTCTTTTTTCATTGGATTTTCATACTCTATTCTCTTATTCTTAAATTTAGAGTATCAAAATTTTCATTTTTAAGTCTTATGTAAAAGAATAGATAAAGAGACATTTAAACAAATATTTCGAGAAAACCGGGACGACTTCAGAATTAAATATCCAGGATATTCAAGCGTATATTATGATGAAGTTATAAAAAAAATGATATTCTGTGGTGATGTTGTGTCAGGCTATATATATCGTTGTATAAACTTAGTACAGAAACAGGTAAAATAGTGACCAAAAAATTTCTAATCTGTCATTCCCGCGTACGCGGGAATCCAGAGAAACGCAAAATGGATTCCCGCTTTCTCCTGAAAGTCCAAAAAGACTTTCGTTCTCCTTTGTGACAGATACCTGTCATGAATGTTTCGCGGGAATGACAACAGTTAATTAATATTGAGCACCAATTTATTTGGAGCGGTAATTAGGGTGATGCACATGGGGCGAGGCCTGCCTCACCCTTACAGAATAACGATTTTTCAAGATTCTGCAAAAGTATAGTAAAAGTTAACAAATTGTTTACAATTATATAATTGTTTATATATTGAAACTGTAGTATATTCTACACAAGAAAAGTAATATATATTTTAAGGGGGGTAAAATTATGAATACACAAATAAAACAAAGCGATTTAGGTCATTTCAAATCAGTTCAGGACGCAAGAAATTACCAGGACGCTATGAAGGTAAAAAAAGAAATTGAAGAAGTAGCAGGGGCTCTTATCAGGAACGATGATAAGGTAGATATAGATTTTAATTGTCCTGCCGCCGGAGACATTCTGGTTGATAGACTCAAAGACAATGGAAATACTTACAGTGGAAGAGTTACCTATGATACAGATACTGGAGCATTAACGAGCGTAGATCTTGAAAAAGAAGCTTTTGATAGATCGCTGGGAAGTAAAAATAATACACATTATAGTTTTAAACAGAGTGATAATAAAAAGGTTTATGAGATAGATGACACATGCAACTGGAATGGAGGCCTCTATCTACATGGCACAACTAATGATACACAAAAACTTGTGGTAGATCAAAATGGTGACATGAACTATAATAAAGATAAAAAAGAAGATATAAAATATGAAAGATAGTGAAATAAACTATAATACAGAAAAACAGAAGGTATGAATCATAATCCTTACTAAAAAATATAATATTACTCCTATTTTGTATTTTTGCATTTTTCAAACAAAGCCTTATACCACAGCGAGGCATGCCCTATGAGATAACGGTTTTTTAAGATTTTGCAAAAGTATAGCCAGGTTCTAAAGATAAAGATGCTTTATAGATAATACTTTGTTTAAGCTTAAATAAAAATAACATAACCAGTAGAACTATTGTCATACTATGGCTCCAACCTCTCCATTCTGTAACTTGATATTCAGCCATTCCTGTTAATCCTTTAGGAATGAAGTCAAAATAACTGTCGCAGATGAGGGTGTTGGGTGTTGGATTAAGAAGTTTTAAAACCTAAAAACCATAACCCATAACCTAAAACCTGAGACAATTATTAAATTGGCATTCCTTATTAGCTTTGCCGACTTATTATATTATTATAAAAAATAAAAATTCAATTAAAAGTAGTTGACTGAAATATACCTTTGCTATATGATTTGTTATATAGTAATATTATCTAATAATCAGGAGGCAAGTTTTTATGAAGAAAATCTTATTTCTTTCTTCTCTTTTTATTTTAATTTTCTCACTTATGGCTGTTTATGGGCAAGACAAAAGTTTTTCTCAGCAGGTAGAACTGGTAGAAAGTGTCCCTCTGGAAACAATACTGGATTCTCCTTCTATAAGAAACGCCCCGGACGTCTGGATGGATATGATAAATGAAGCAAAGAAAACCCTTGACATAGAAGTATTTTATATATGTAATGAAAAGGGGCAGCCTCTGGAGAATATAATAAATGCCATAAAAGAAGCTGCACGACGGGGAGTAACAGTAAGAATAATATCAGATTCCAAATTCTATGAAACCTATCCTGAAACACTCGATGAATTGAATAAGGTTTCCAATATTTCCGTAAGGATAATACCTCTGACAGAGATTACTGATGGGGTCATGCATGCCAAATATTTCATCACTGACGGAAAAGATGTATTTTTAGGAAGCCAGAATTTCGACTGGAAAGCATTAAATCAAATACATGAGATAGGCATAAGGATAAGAGATGAAAAATTCGGAAACACCGTAGAGAAAATTTTTAATCTGGACTGGCTTATATGTAATGCAAAAGATAAGAGTGAATATTTATCTGAACTTGAGAAAAAAGTGGATGTACTCAATTCAAAAAACACTCTATCTCTTCAGTATAAAGGTGAAGCTATAAGTCTATATCCCGCCTTCAGTCCGTCAGGTCTCATATATAAAGATATGTCCTGGGATGAAGATGCCATAACAGGTTTAATAAATAATGCAAAAGAGGAAATATGCATACAGGTTATGGATTATTCACCTGTAGGAAGAGACAAAACCTTTTATCCTGCTCTTGATAATGCCCTGAGAAGTGCTGCAGTAAGAGGAGTAAAGGTAAAAATGATTGTAGCAGACTGGAGCAATAAAAAACCTGCCATAGATTTCATCAAGAGTTTATCTCTTGTACCCAATATAGAGATAAAAATAAGTTCTATTCCTGAATGGAGCGGAGGATTTATTGAATTTGCCAGGGTAGAACACTGTAAATATATGATAACAGACTCTGACAATATCTGGATAGGTACAAGCAACTGGGAGAAAAATTATTTCTATAACTGCAGAAATCTGAGTGTTACAATAAAAAGCCAGAAGATGAATTCTGAATTAAAAGAAATTTTTTACAGTGACTGGGATGGGCCTTATACTGAAAAGGTTGATCCGGAAAAAGAATATAAGGCTCCGAAGGTAAAGAATTAGGCAAGCAGGGGCGTTTAATTAAACGCCCCTACCTGTCAGGTTTATAAACACATCTGAAACCTATTATGCCTTTTGTTATACTGGGATGATCTCCATATCTTGCAGAACAGCGGAAAACATTCGGATCAGGATCACACCATGACCCGCCTCTTATTACCTTCCAGCTTCCGGAAGGAGGGCCTGCAGGGTTTTCCCTGGGAGTTACTTTATAATATTTATTATCATACCAGTCTGAACACCATTCATTTACATTTCCTGCCATATCCATAACTCCATAAGGGCTTCTTCCATCGGGGAAACTTCCTGCAGGTACAGTGCCGCGATTTGCCATCATTATTATCATCTTATTTACAAGGTCTGATCTGTTCATTTTTTTGTTATTACATTTATTTGGATCCCATCTGTCACCCCAGGGATATTCCCTGTTTTCTGTGCCTTTTGCAGATTTTTCCCATTCCGCTTCAGTAGGAAGTTTTTTACCTGCCCATGTGGCATAAGCTTTAGCATCATTCCAGCTTAATTCTACTGCAGGATAATTTGCTTTATCAGGGGAGTAATATTTCATCCAGTTACCTTCACCTGAATAACCTGTTTCCTGAACAAACCTTTTATACTGCTCATAGGTGACAGGATATTTATCTATATAATAATCATCGAGTAAAACCTCATGGACAGGTTTTTCATCAATATTTGTATTACTCCCCATATTGAAAGGTCCTTTCGGAATAAAAATCATTTCCGAATTATCCTTTGGATGTATTATGGACTGGACAGGCATATCTTTCATCATAACAGTAGGAGCCGATGGTGTAACATCAAGGTGAGGAATACATTCAATGCAGTATTTAACATTATCTTTAACAGTCATATCACTGGGATGAAATAATTTCTTACATCTGTTACACTTTTCTCCTTCCTGTGGTTCATCTGAGGTAATGATTACAGGATTATACTTATAATCCTGAAGAGCTTCTTTCATTTCTCCTGCATTAGAAAACCTGCTGTCAGGTTTCTTTTCCATTGATTTTATTATAATTTTCTCAAGTTCTTCAGAGCAATTGTTTGTGATAGAAGATATAGGGTCAAAATCATAAGGAGCAGGCAGTATACCTGTAAGTAAATGGTAAATAGTAACTCCTAAGGAATATATATCACTTCTTGGTTCGGCTTTACCTGACCATTGTTCAGGAGCAATATAACTGGGAGTTCCTATAGAGGTCTTTTGAGTTTTACTTTCAATCTGCATAGTTCTTGCTATACCGAAATCTATAAGTATAGTTCTGTCATCTGAAGAACAAATCATTATATTTGAAGGCTTTATATCACGATAAATTACAGGAGGATTTTGATTGTGGAGATATTCCAGAACATCCAGAACATCTATGGCATATTTAACAACTCTTTTTTCCGGCAGACCGGGAGTACCTTCTCTCTTTAATAACTCTTCAAGATCACTTCCGTAAATAAACTCCATCACAAGATAATAACGATCATTTTCTGCAAAATAATCTATGACAACAGGAAGGTTTACATGGGAGAGATTTGCCAGAATAAAAGCTTCTTCCTGAAATCTTTTAAGGGCATAGAGCTGATCCTCAGGTTTTTCATACTCTCCGAACATTTCTTTAACTGCACAGTCTCTTTTAAGTCTTACATCTCTTGCTTTATAAACAGAGCCCATACCGCCGGATTTTATAAGAGATAATATTTCATACCTTCTATCCAGAAGATTACCGGGTTTAAGATTTTCTTTTATATATTTTCCGAGAAGCTTATTACCACATTCAGAACAAAATTTTGATGCATCCCTGTTCGAAACACCGCAATTAGAACAAAAATTTGGCATAATAATTCAGTGAGTAGTGAGTAGTGAGTAGTGAGTAGAAATCCACTCACTTTTCACTTTTCACTTTTCACTAACTACTCCTTATAATTAAAATTTGCAATATGTCCGTTTTCCAGGAACAGATTTCCGTCAAATTCCACATGACCGTCTTTTCTCAGATCAAGTATTAAATCCATATGTATACAGGATTTATTTAATCCGCCAACTTCCGGATAGGAGTCTCCCAGGGCCAGATGAATACTTCCGCCGAGTTTTTCATCAAAGAGTATATTATGGATAAACCGTTTTATTTTATAATTTGTTCCAAAACCAAGTTCTCCTAAATAAGATGCTCCTCTGTCTGATTTTAAAATTTCTTTAAGAAAATCTTCTCCTTTTTCTGCAGTTACTTTAACTGCTCTGCCACCTTCAAACCATAACCTTATTCCTGCCATTTCCCTGTCAAGATAATCATTTCTCAAAGGGAAATAAATATGTCCTTCCACACTTTCTTCTACAGGTGCAGTATAAACCTCTCCGCATGGAATATTACGAAGACCGTAGCTATTATGAAAGGTACGTCCCTCTACTGACATTCTAAGATCGGTATCAGGTGCGACAATCCTTACTTCTCCCACTTTACCTATTGATTTTATAAGCTCTTCCTGTCTCCTGTAAAGTTTATCCCATTCCTTCAGAGGATCTTCTTCATCTGCAAAACAGGCACTGTAAACATAATCTTCAAAATCATATAAAGACATACCTGCATCCTGGGCAAAGGAATCAGTAGGAAATATTGTAAGAGACCACCGGTCTTTTTTCATATGAATATCCCTTACAGGCTGCTGTGATTTTCTCCTCATTCTCTGTCTTGCAGGAGAGATATTAGAAAGAGTCTTTGTATTTTTATGTCCGTATATATATATCCTTGCATCTGTATGTTCTGCCTCATAAAGTTCTGTTCTGGACACAAAGGTTACCTGTTCTTCATTTCCCTGCTGAAAGAGTATTTCCATTAAACGAAGGGAATCCAGCCTTACCAGAGGACATCCTCCTGCTTCTATTACCTTCAGGTAGACTTCTTCTAATAGGGGGAAACTTTCCGGCCCTGCAGTAAGAACAACTTCTTCTCCTGCTTTAATCCTTGCAGAATGATTTACTAAAATATTTGCTATATTTACTACTCGTCTATCACGCATTTTTTTAATTAAACCTCCAATAAATCGTGACGCGTAATGCGTAACGCGTGACGGGAGAGTAATTACCCTTTACGCATTACGCATTACGCATTACTCATTACGTCTTCATCATTTTTTGAGCAAGTTTTGCCCCTTCCCATATAGTTTCATATCCTGTACACCTGCACAGATGTTTCTCGAGTATTTTCTTTATTTCCTCATCTGAAGCGTCAGGGTTCTTTTTAAAAAGAGCATAGAGGGTCATTATATATCCGGGAGTACAGAAACCGCACTGAACTGCTCCTGCCCTGACAAAAGCCTCCTGAATGGGATGAAGTGTTACTCCGTCTGCCAGTCCTTCGATTGTCAGAATTTCCTTGCCATCTGCTTTTATAGCTTTAACTATACAGCTTCTTACTGCTTCACCATCCATAACTACAGTACATGTGCCGCAGGCACCCTGGCCGCAGCCGTTTTTTGCTCCTGTAAAATTAAGCTTTTCCCGTAAAACATCAAGAAGCATAGTCTTATCATCAACATGAACTTTATAATCTCTGCCATTTACCTTTAAACTTATAGTAGTCATTATTTATTTCCTCCCATTTTTTCTAATAAAACCTTGGGTTTTACAGGAATTTCAAATAAATCTACCCCTGTAGCATCTTTAATTGCATTTAATACTGCAGGAGGTATGCCTATAATGGGATGTTCTGCAATACATCTCGCGCCGTAAGGGCCTCCTTCGTCAGGTGTTTCTACAAATTTTACAGTAAATTTTTCCGGCACATGAGATAATTTCGGTATTTTATACTGGTTAAGATTTGCATTTTTAATCCTCCCTTTATCATCAAAAAGGAGTTCTTCTGTAAAGGTGGCGCCATAACCCATCATCATACCGCCTAACATCTGAATTCTTGCAAGGCCCGGATTTAAGGCTTTACCGAGATCTATGGCAATGGCCAGATGGGTAACTTCTACATCACCTGTCTTCTTGTTAACCTTAACCTCTGCTCCTTCACATGCATAGGTCCAGGAACCGGCACAGTTGCCTCTTCCCGTAGTGGCATCCGGGAACTGAACATTCCTTATAAGATGAGAACCGGTAGAAGTAATCTGTTCTCCCACACCGTGGCCGTCAGGAGCAAGGTAGGACTGAGCCAATTTTTTCGATTCAAATTTCAGGTTTAAATCGCTCCTTGAAGTTATAAACTCCCCTTCATATTTCAAATCTTCCACAGGTCTGTGATAGAGTAAAGAAATGCTCTGGAGCATTTTTTCAATGGCTCTGTTACATGCCTGAATTACGGCATTCCCTGAACGATATGTAGTTATGGAACCGACAGTCTGCCAGTCATAGGGGGAATGCTGTGTATCTACATATTTGGATATATGAATTTTTTCTAAAGGAACCTTAAGGGTTTCAGCTGCAATCTGGGAAAGAACTGTCTGACAGCCCTGGCCCATTTCAATACCGCTTATACTTATATTAAATGACCCGTCTTCACACATTCGGAGAATTGCGCCGGAAGAAGCATTGGGAACCATCATAGGAGTTTTCATAAAAGAAGCTATTCCGCGTCCATAGACAAAATTTTCATCTTCTGCGGGAAGAGGTTTTTCATAAAGTGCTCCTTCCACATCTTCAAGACATTTATAGAGATTTCCGTTACCAGGTCTTATAATCTGTCCCAGAGCATTTTCTTTACCGTCACAGAGGAAATTCTTTCTCATGAGTTCCTGATGACTCATACCCAGTTTTTCTGCGAGGATATTCATGGCTCTTTCTGTCATGAGATGTGCTTCAGGGTGGCCATAGCCGCGGTAAGCACCTACAGGAGGAGAATTGGTATAAACACCATAACAGTCTATTTTACAGTGTTCATATTCATAGGGGCCTGTAGCGACAAATCCCGAGGCTGTAACTACATTACAGCCTGTATCACCGTATGCTCCGTCTGCATAATAGAGGGAAGCTTCCATAGCTACAAGTTTCCCGTCTTTTTTAGCTCCTATTTTTATTTTTCCTCTCATACCTCTGCCTACAAGAGAACTTGTAAAAGCTTCTTTTCTTGTAAGTACGAGTTTCACAGGGTGTCCCGGGACAAATTTTGATATATAGGCACACATAGGTTCTATAACTACATCGGATTTACCGCCGAAGCCGCCTCCGAGATAGGGAGCTTCTACCTTTATATTTGCCATTGGTATATGGAACATATGGGATACTATTTCTCTGACCAGAAAAGGTGCCTGTGTACTTGCCCACATATGGATACTGTTCGGAGAATCCCACCATGAGATACAGGCATGTGGTTCCATCTGTACATGACTTATGAGAGGATAATAAAAATCTTCTTCCACTGTAACTTCAGCTTCTTTAAAGCCTTTTTCTGTATCACCTTTTCTGAGTTTATAATGATGAAATATATTTGTTCCTTTTACGGGAGGGAAACCGGGAACTCTTGCGTATTCATGGTTTCTCTCATGAATAATCGGAGCACCTTCTGCCACTGCTTCCAGAGGGTCTGTCACATGAGGCAGTGGCTCATAGACAACTTTTATTTTCTTTATTGCTTCTTCAGCCTGTTTTTCAGTTTCTGCAATAACTGCAGCAACACCTTCACCTGCATGCCTTACCTTATCTGTTGCAAGTGGCGGCTGATCCATAATACATGCTCCGAAAAGTATGTCACACCCCTGTGCTGTAACCACTTTTTTCACTCCCGGCATAGCTTCTGCCTCTGAAGTATCTATTGATATGATTTTTGCATGACCATGTTCTCCGCGAAGTATTTTAGCATAAAGCATCCCGGGAAGCTTTATATCTGCAGTAAACTGAGCTCTTCCGGTAACCTTGTCATAGGCATCTGTTCTGAGAACAGATTTTCCGATACACTGAAACTCCATATGTGTTCCTCCTAAATTATTTATTTCGTAACGCGTAACGCGTAATGCGTAACGCGAGGATTACTTATGAACTGTTATGAAATACACTATAAAATAGTAGATAATAATTATAATAAAAAATCAGGATTAATGCAAGATTTTTATAAAGTTCTATCTGTAAAAAACAAAAGGCAACAGGTAAAATTTTGCCTGTTGCCTTATCATTTCAGAGTTAAGGTCAGAAAGGTACTTCCTCAAGATTTAAATCACCTGTGTCATAGGCTTTAACAAATTCTTCACTCACATTATCAGGTGCGAAAGTAGAACCATTGTCTTTTGGACTCATAAACTCAACATGATCTGCTTTTACCTTTGTAAAATAACGGGTCTGACCATCTTTTTCATATCTCTCTTCCTGCATAGAACCTTCTATAAGGACAAGCTGGCCTTTTGTAAGATATTTCTTGGAAAATTCTGCCAGTTTCCTCCAGCAGGCTACTCTCAGAAAATCAGTATCCTTTCCACCTTCGGAATTTTTATAGGGTCTGTCTACGGCAATAACATAATTGCTGACAGGAATACCTCCCAGGACATATTTAATTTCCGGATCCCTTGTAAGTCTTCCTACAAGGATAATTTTGTTATAGCTATACATAACATATACCTCCTCTGTATTATTTTTTAGGGTTAATCTAAATATAAAATCAGAGAGGTTAAAATACGAGTAACACATGGGTAACAATGGTATCAGAATAGAATTTATGTTCAAAATAAAAAGAAGCCATAAGAAAACTGGCTTCTCTTTTCTCTTATTAACCTATTTTGCACCATGCCTGTCATCTGCTCTTTTGTTTTAAATACCGGCAAATACCAGAGACATGTCTATTTCCAAATCTTCCAATATACCAACTTTAATTTTATCTTCATCTGTATAAACCTCTGGAGGCCCATATTTGTTATTATCTCCAGGTTTATATATCTGCACTGTCTTATGTGGGATATCAACAATCCAGTATTCCTTAACCCCGGCAATCTCATACTTAAATCTCTTTACTTTCATATCCATAGCAGCCGTTGATGGTGAAAGTATTTCAATTATTAAATCCGGTGCTCCCTTACATCCTGCATCATCTAATTTCTCAGGATCACACACAACCGCAATATCCGGTATTAATACATCTTTAATATATTTATCAGGTTCGTCTTCCCCGGGAAGTCTTACACCGAGGTTATCAAAGACCTCACAACTTTTACCTTCAAGGTAATTTTCAAATTTATTAAGTAAGCGCCTTAATACCCTTTGATGATTGGTTGATGCCGGAGCCATCTGATAGGCCTCTCCATCTATAAGTTCCCATCTTTCATCATCAGGCCAGGTCATGTAATCACTATATGTAAACAGTTGATCCTCTTTCCTTTTTGGAAGCCCCATTTCAATCACCTCTATATCATTATATCATATCCAGCCATTATAGCGAAAAATTAAAGTGAGCTATAATTAAAAGTTGAAGTGTCAATGGCACACAAAATTGCACCACTCCCTCTGTGGAAACCCGGGAGGCTCTTGCTCATAAACCTGGAGATTTTTGTTAGAAAGTTTATAAGTGAAATGTCAATCTGTCTGTTGATCTTTTTGTTTTACCTGCCGGCAAACACCATAGACAGATCTATTTCCAGATCTTCCAATATACCAACTTTAATTTTATCTTCAGATGAATAGATTATTGATTTTCCGTAGAGTTTATCTTCTCCCAGTGTAAACACCATAACAGTCTTATGAACAGGATCTACTATCCAGTATTCCTTTACTCCGAACCTCTCATATAATAATCGTTTTTTCTTCATATCCTTAGAAGCTGTTGATGGTGAAAGTATTTCTATAACTAAATCAGGAGCACCTACACAACATTTATCTGCAAAAAATTTATTACTATCACAGATAACCATAATATCTGGTTGCACTATATTTGTTGCAGTGTCAACTGTTTCTCCTTCTTCCAGTAACAATACATCTAATGGAGAATCAAACACTTCACAGGTCTTACCTCTGAGATACACTTCAAATTCTGTCAGCAATCGTCTTAAATATCTTTGATGTGGTATTCCAGCCCCTGGACTCATATCATATGCCTCTCCTTCTATAATCTCCCATCTTTCATCATCAGGCCAGGTCATATAATCTCTATATGTAAACAGTTGATCATCTTTCCTTTTCAAAAGTCCCATTAAAATCACCTCATCTTATATTATAACATAAACTCATCTTAAACTAATAAATATTTAAATCTTAAATGTTATAATAGCTCCCGGCTGGCCGGAATTTTCAACCCATATTTTACCTCTGTGAAGTGTGATGATTTTATGGGTAATAGCAAGACCCAGTCCTGTGCCTCCTGTTTTTCTGTTCCTGGAAGGATCTTCTCTGAAAAAAGGTTCAAATATCTTTTCTCCATTTTCTTTTAATATACCCTGGCCATGATCCCTTACAGATACTGAAAAGTGGTCATTTTCTCTTCTTAAAATTATGTCAATGTCACTATCAGGAGGGGAATATTTGATTGCATTGGACAGTATATTATAGAGAACTCTGGATATCTTCTCAGGGTCTATAAATACTTCCTGAAAGGTACCTTCTTTCTGGATTTTTATTCTTATATTCTGCCTGTCTGTCATGATGCTAAAACTCTCTATTACTTCATCCAGAATCTTTTCCAGGTTAGAAGACTTTATATCAAGTTTATAATCTTTAGTATCCATACGGGATAAATCCAGTAATTCTTTGAGTAAAACAGACATTTCTTTAATATTTCTGGAAATATCCTGTACAGTTTTCATAGATGGATTTTTTCCCTCTTCAATCTGTTCTTCAATAATTTCTGCAGCAACATTTATTCTGCTCAGAGGTGTACCCAGTTCATGGGCAACATATAAAATCAGTTCTTTCTTTGCTTCAAGCATGGCAAGAAGCTCATCTTCCATATATGAAAAAGCCCTGTTAAGTTTTGAAATCTCATCACCTTCGTCTTTATTTATATCGTCTTTTTGTATACTTGTGCATGTTTCAAGGGAGAACTCAACTGTCTTTCTCGTAAGTCTGGCAAGAGGATTTGTGAGATATATGGCAAGAGGATAGACACCTATGGAAAGTATAATAGACACTATTAATAAACCAGTAAAAAATTGCTTCATATCATCAGCTATTTTATCAGGATGATCCATGGTATATAGAAAAACCAGTAATATCAAAAGGAGCATAATGAAAATAATAGAAAAAAAATAAAGATATATTTTAATATGTAATTTTGTTATTTTAAGCAGAAGTTTAGCCTCCGGTAAAAATATATCCCACTCCCCATACTGTTTTTATAAGAGAAGGATTTTTCGGATCATTTTCCAGTTTTTGCCTTAAATGACTTATATGAACATCTACGGAACGATCAAAAGCCATAAAATCTTTTCCCCTTGCAAGATCCATAAGACGGTCTCTTGAAAGGACTATGCCTTTATTTTGAACTAAAATGCTCAATAAATCGAATTCCACGGATGAGAGTTCTATTTCTTTACCATGTTTTACAACCTCTCTTTTTTCCAGGTCAATTTTTATTGCAGTGACAGAAGTTACACAGTCATTCTTTTTTACAGCTTTTTCCTGTCTTCTCACTATGGCTTTAATTCTTGCGAATAATTCTCTGGAGCTGAAAGGTTTTACTATATAATCATCTGCTCCGAGTTCCAGTCCTATAACCCTGTCAGCTTCTCCCCCCATGGCTGTCAGCATAATAACAGGGAGATAACTGAAATCACTGTTTATATGCCTGAGGACTTCAAGTCCGTCCATTCCCGGCATCATTATATCCAGAACTGCCATATCAAAAGGTTCTTTTTCAAGCATCTCCAGGGCTTTTACGCCTGAATTGACTTTGCATATTTCTATTCCCTTGTTTGAAAGATATTCTCCCAGAAGGTTTAATAACTCTTCATCATCATCTATAATTATAACCTTCAACAGTTACATCCCTTCTTTCACATAATTTTCCTTTCAATTTTAACACAGGAATAGAAAATTACAAAGTGAAAATAATATTATCCGGCAATATAATTGACAGACATATGGTAACTCACTGCTATAAGAACAATTATCATAATATGCATAATAATATATCTTGTTCTCAGGGAATAAAAAGATATTGAAGGTATTTTAAATATAAAGATAATGGATTTTATAAAAACTATTGTTCCAAAAAGGAGAACCAGAACAAAGGGGAATAGATTTCCCAGGATAACAAGAAAAGGCACAGAGCACATAAAATATAATGCCAGTAAGGCAAGTATTTTTATAAGAGACCATAAGGACAAATCCTTTTTCACAGACTTTACTATAACAATAAGGAAAATAAATACAGGGATGGCAAACAAAGGAGAATAAAAAGTAAATGCCAGTAAGGCAAGACCTGCAATGACAATAAATGATATTTTTATGACTGTATAAAAAGAGCTTTTTACTGCATCCAATCGTGAAATTATAACTTCACTTTCTACAGGGGAAACATGATTTTTTATATGGTAGAGAGTAATGATTTCCCATATAACATATATGCCCATCAATATTGCCCAGGGAAATATAAAAGGAAATGCGTGAGAGAACCTCTCACCTGGAGAGGGCGTTCAGGCAAAGGCCGGTGATGCGAGAAATAACATAAAAGTTAACGAAAGAACATATTTCATAATAGTATACCTCCTATTCTAATATACATGGCTTTCCCAGTTACTTATAAGCCCGCTGCCCGGTGAATACTGGGGGTAACATTGTTTTTTAGCTTTTTCCAGATTTTCATAAGCTCTTCCTGACAATTTATCAGGATGGCTTCCCGGTATAGAACAATAGAGAGTAAAGCTATCTCCTTTCTGAGAACAGATATAACCATAACCTCTGTTACTGTGGGGACATAATGGAAGACTCTTTATATAATTACCTTCCAGAAAATTTAAATCAGCAGGATATTTGCCGTTCTTCTCTTTATATTTATCCAGAGATGCTGCTAATTTCTTAATATTAACCCTGCAGCCGCTCTCCCAGTCACGATCCATAAGAGGGCCGCACATGGTGTCATGTATGCCTGCCGACCAGGGGAGTATAAAATAAAATATTAGCCCTATGAGGAGCATATCAAAAAAGATATAGAAGGCAGTTCTTACCGAACGGCCGGGAGATTTTGTTACTTCATATTCCGACACTTCTTTATTGCATATTTCTTTTTCACATGGATAATCTACTGAAACTCTCTCTAAAACTCTTTTAAATTCCCCAATATTCTGAAATCTATCTTCCGGATCCTGTGCCAGAGCTTTCTCTACAATAAAGTCCAGTTCAGAAGGAATATCTTTATTATTTACTCTTACCGGCTCAAAAACAAAAGCTTTTTCCTTTTCTCTCGGATCAATACCTGTAAGCAAATAATGGAGGAATACTCCAAGGCTATAAATGTCACTTCTGCAGTCAGTCTGACTTCTCCCGTACTGTTCGGGAGAGGCAAAGCCAGGGGAACCGACTGTTTCAGTGTCTTTTATCTGTCCTTCCTTATAGGTTCTTGCTATACCGAAATCAATGAGTTTTATTCTTTCTTTTCTGTCTATGAGAATATTTTCAGGTTTCAAATCACGGTAAATAACAGGAGGTGACATATTATGGAGATAACCCAGTATGTCACAGAGCTGTAAAGACCAGTATAAAATTTTATTGAGTGGTATTCTGCTTTTTTTATAATTTTTTTCTATAAATTCATCTGAAGAAAGACCGTCAATATACTCCAGAACAAGATAAAAACTGTTATGTTCCTGAAAAAAATCAAGCAGATTGACTATGCCTGGATGATAAAGTTTAGAAAGCAATTCTTTTTCCCTGAAGAAAGAATTGACATAAAAATTCTCTTCTTCCTGTGTGAAAATTATTTCTTTTATAATGCAGTCAAGGCCTGTCTGTCTGTCTGTAGCAGTATATATTACACCCATACCGCCTGCAGTGAGATAGGAAACTTCGTATCTTTCTTTAAGGACTGTGCCGGGAGAGAGAATATAAATAACCTCTCCCCGGTAATCTCTTTTTTCATCAGGTGCAGCTATACGTCTTTCTTTTATGGTATTCATATTTTTCACCCCTTTCAATTTTATTCTAACAGGTAAATAAAGAAAAAGGGTCAAGTTTTATTCTATAAATATATAATATAAATAATTTTTCAACCGAATGATGTATAACTCTATCAATAATAGGAGAAGCAAAAATTTCAAAAATCATTATTGATTTTTGTGAGCTTATAAATATGATTCCATTACCTGTCAAATAAAACAATCAGGATGTAGCGAAACAGAGGTCTCAAAGCCTTTTTTATCAGGCCATCATTTCTGCTTTTCTTAAGAAAATAGAAAATAATCCACAAGTTAAGTCTCAATGCCTTTTTAATCAGGACATCATTTCCACCCAATGGTATTAAGTTATTCAGTTGCAAATATATTAGCCTCAATACTTTTAGTAGCCCTTTAAAGGGATTTTTTAAAAAAAATGTAACATTTATATTTCTATGAAAATTTGTTTTATAGTTTACGCACTTAATGTGGGTTCTGCTTTTTTAAGAGGCTATCAAATTACTGAAAGCCTGGCTCGTCATAATATCGAAGCCCATATATTAGACTGGCCGGATTTAACTATTAAATTATCCCGTGAAAAATCATTAGAATATAATATTTTTATATTTGTCAAAGAATGGTCACCAGAACTCGTTAGTATGATTAAAAAAAAATCAAATGCGAAAATTATAATAGATATAGTTGACAATTATCAGCTTCATGATGAATTCAGTTATAATAAAGTCAGTTATGATTTAGTAGATGTATTTGTAGTACCTACTACTTATCAAAAAATGTTATTGACACAACGATTTCTGAATTATAAAAAAAAGCCGGTATGGGTTATCCCTCATCATCATACTAATTTTTATAATCTTATTAATGATGTAATCAGACCTGTTAATTGTATAGGTTTTCAGGGTACTGTCAGCAACCGTATTCCAAAGACTCTCGAAAAAAAGCTGAAATTTTTCTGTAAATCTCATAAAATAAAATGGAAATCTTTTTTTACCAGGGGAATAAAAATATTATATAATTCTCTTTCAATTTCAGAAATTAACTTATTAGTTCAACATCAGTTAGATAATATAGATATCGGAATTATCTTTCCTCCTGATAACTCCAGTATTAGTAATCCCATTGAAAGGGAAAAATTCACCATGGAATTACTTTTATTTAAACCTGCTACCAGACTGCTTAATTTTTTAAGTCATGGCATACCAACAATCTGTTATCCCTATACGTCTTATTTAGAGGTATGCGTTTCCTCAGGCTATCCACTATTTGTCAGCGATGAAGATTCTTTATTTAACTGTTTAAAATTATTGATTGAAGATGTTTCATTACGGTCAAATATAGCAAAAAAAGGACTGGAGATTGCCAATAGATATTCCCTTGAACAAATAGTATTATATTATCGTGATTATCTTTTAACTTTAAAATAGATTAATCAGGAATGAATCTTAACAGGAGAAATAAGTTATTATATCGGCAATGGTTAAGCATACCAGATGCTGATGACACACAGCTATAACATTTTTTTTACATTTACTAACGGCCATGACTGATGTCAGTCACAACCAGGAATGAGAAACTGTCCTCCCGTCACGCGTAACGCGTCACGATTCTCATATTAATTTCTTCAGTAATATGTGATACTTTTCTCCTACTCTGGAGCAGGTAAAATCTTGCAGTAATCTATGAAAGGCCTTTTCTGATAATTCTCTTCTTATTTTTTCATTTTCAATTAAATAAATAATCTTTTCGGCCAGTTCTTCTGCATTTCTCTGCTTTACTATTATACCTGTAATATTATTTTCTATTATATCATTAATACCACCGGCATCTGTAGTGATTACAGGAACCTTTGCTGCTGTAGCTTCCAATATGATTGTCGGAAGTCCTTCTATATCATAATTTAAATTTATAGAAGGCGCTACAAATAATAAAGCTTCCTGGAAAAAAACAGGTAATTTGCTATGTTCAACAGCTCCTAAGAACATGATATTATTTTGTAAATTTAGCTTTTGCGTTA
>Ga0351876_1125_pt2 | contig 18709 bp, 13 predicted proteins | sample BONcelFGM3001C15_FD_206774 | JGI IMG/M metagenome (GOLD analysis project Ga0351876, IMG submission 206774) | Enriched cells from coal bed in the Powder River Basin, Montana, United States - BONCAT cells FGM rep3 HSBNCT.FGM.300.1.C15 ...
ACACGTAGCGTTTTACCACACAAGCAGATTCTCTTTTCCGGAGCAAAACGCACAAGCGGCGGTTTGGGGAACAAAACAGAAGGCGCTGTCTCCTTTGACAACCTGGCCAAATCGTCATTTAGTGCCATCAATGCTTTAAATCCGAAGGATGAATCGTTTTTTTTAAACCGTGTTGCTCGAAAAGCCTTACGACTTGAGATGGATTGATTGCAATACCCTTGTTGCGAGAGATTGTTTTGGCCAATTGGTCGAAGCTGGCATTGGGGCTTCGTATACACTCCGCCAAAATCAGAACTGAAATTTCTGCCGGAAGCTGAATTATTGATAAACTCTCGGCACTCTGGCGCTGAACGGCTGCAATGCCGGAATCCATGGCAAGGTATACGTGAGAATGTCCAATTTTCTGTCGTTGAAGTTTGCCTTTCCTGCATAGCTGAAGAAGAACGGAGTGGCATCTGGATCGGAGTTTTACACCAAGCTGCTCCGCACTCATGCCTGCCGGACTGGATGTAATGAGATCTACAAGGGTATTGGTCAGACTGCCTGCACGTGAGAAGCCGATGTCGGTGTAAAACCACAGGCCGTCGGTACCAAAACGGGGTATCGATCGAAGTGTATACCAACTGCCATTGTGAGTGAAACTGCTGTAGTATCCAACTTCGGCAAGAAAGCGTCGAACCGATGGTATCGAATAGCGCATTTGGGTGGCTAACGGCTTGATCATCCAGCACGGCTGTTCGAGGAAAAGTGTGGAGAGGCGAATGCTTGGCTTTGTGTCTGGTGGCATATTGGTCTCCTGATAAAGTATTGCATACAACTGAATATATGGTAATTTTATGCAATACTTTATCATAACAAATGACGCTTGCCAAGACCTTATTGAAAACAACTGATATGATAAAACTAATTGATATTGGCATTATATTCATAATGTTATGCACCAGACTATCTCAGGCATCAAATCATGATATTTCTAAGTGGTTTCAAAAAAAGGATGATCAAGTATGGCATGACATGTCCTGTAATGCCTTTGCAGGCAATCATTCAACCGTTATTTGTGATCATAGCAATTTCCTGATCCTGCTGGGCAACCGTTATGGGTGGAGGCCCTTGCCGGAAGAGATTTCGCAGGTGGAATTCGAGACGCTCGTGACGGCCGCGACATCCGGTGGAGATAAGCATTCGGCGATTTTTGGTACGCACGGAAAGACGGCCGAGCAAGTTCTTCGTGATTGGTATCGCTGTGACGAGAACGTACGGCTCTCCGATCCGGCGGAGGTCACACCTGACCGTGCGCCACTCAACTACATCCTTCAACCGCGTACGCAGAGCCTCGGCGACGGGCGCGACTACACCCGTACGAATGAGGAACCGCAGCGGGATACGCAGGACTGGCAGGATGTCCAGCAGGTCTTGTGGCGCATCATCAACGCCGCCTTTCCTGCCGAAGCGCTGGATCATCGGTTCGAGAACATCGACTGGACTCGGCACGCATCCGACGTTTGCGACAGGGTGTATCCCAAACGCGCGATCCCCCAGATCGCCCGGTTTCAGTCCTCTGCTACTGAGCAGGAGATTTGGGGTGGCGCGCTGTCGGCGGAAAATGCCGAGCGACATGTGCTCGCCTTCTTCCGCGATATCGCCAACGGCGACGAGTTCTCTCGCTTTGACCTTACGGACTTTTTCGACTTCACTGATTCGGGTGATATCGACAGAGCAGCGGCATCGAGGCAGTCTGCCTTGAAAGAGGCGATCAGTCGGCGATTGGGTAAGGACGCTGTGTCTACCATCCCGTTCATGCGACTCACATTTCAGGACGACAAGGTGGTTGTCGATGCCTCGGAAGCAGGCACTCGGGAGTTCTGCGGAGATGTCGAGAAGCGGATGCAGCTCATCATCGAGCGCCAAATCGAGCAGTACTGGCACAAGACCTCACAGTCCTCCGTGGAGCGCACGGTACGCGAACTGAAGATCGAGCAGCAGGAGCATGCACGCTTCGGTTGGGAGCGTGGCGGCGCGGAGAGCTTCGTTGGCCGAGATGCGGAACTGGAGGCGATTAGAGACTATCTGCTGAACGAATGCGCCTTGCCGCTGGTCGTACACGGCGCCTCCGGTTGCGGCAAAACGGCGCTGATGGCGCGCGCAGCGCAGGAGGCAGGGATCTGGGTCCAGAGCTCAGGGACAGCCAAAAACGAAGAATCGGGAACGAAAAACGGCTCAGTCATCTGCGTTCGCTTCATCGGCACAACGCCCTGTTCATCTGACCTTCGCGGGCTGTTGACCAGCCTCTGCCAGGAATTGCGGCTGCAGTATCCGCGTGAAGATGATCTGCCCACGAACATTAATCTGCTGGAAGTGGAACTGCACGACCAGTTCAAGGCGGCCACGCCGGAACAACCACTGATCGTGTTTTTAGATGCCCTCGATCAGCTTGCCGATACGGACGGCGGCAGGCTTTTGCACTGGATAACGGTTGGACCACTGCCGGCCCATGTGAAGCTCGTGGTATCCTGCCTATCTGACCGGACGGGTGAGCGGGGTGGAGAGCCTTGGACCGAACTCCAGCGCCGCCAACTCCCGGAGGGGAACTACATAAACCTTGACTCGTTATCGGAGGATGAAGCCCGGACGCTGCTGTTCGAGCGGTGGTTACCTCGGGTGGGACGAACGGTCAATCGGGACCAGCGCGCATGGATCGAACAACGCCTGGCCTCGGATGCATGCCGTCAGCCAATCTACCTCAAGTTGTTGTTTGAGGAGGCCCGGCTCTGGCATTCCTACGATGCGGTGTCGAAGTTGGGCGGGAGCGTGCCAGCGCTCCTAGGCCAACTCTTCAGACGGCTTGGTCGGCGTGAGAATCATGGGCCGCTGTTGGTTGAACGCGTGTTGGGCTATCTCGCTGCGTCCCGCCATGGACTGTCGGAGAACGAAATTTTGGAGGTTCTGTTTGACGACCCCAAATATAAAGCAGAGCTCGATCAGGCCGCTGAGCAGACCAGGCATGAGCTGCCCGCCAATGCGACACGCATTCCTATTGCGATCTGGTCGCGCCTCCGCTTCGACCTTGCTCCCTACCTCACCGAATGCGCCGCTGTTGGGGCCAACGTGTTGACCTTCTATCACCGCCAGGTGGCTGAATGGGTTCAGAAGCATTTTGTGAAGGCGTCCGATCAGAGCTGTCAACCTCACCAGCTGCTGGCGGACTATTTCACGACCTGTGCAAGAGGAACCGACCCGCAGAGGAATTGGGAAACGGACAGCGTTCGCGGGTTTGCCGAGTGTGTCTTTCAACTTATTAAAGCAGGACAAGACGAACAGGCCGGAGGACTTTTGAACAGCTTCCCATTCCTGCTTCACAAACTCCGTGCGGGATTACTTGAAGGTCTGTTCGAAGATTACGACTTGATCCGAAGTACAGCGTCGGCCGAAGTTGTTAGACGGCTGGAGATATGGGCCGACTTCTTTTGCGAGAAAGCCCACATTCTCCGGCGCGGCTACGACGAATGGCCGGTGTACAAAATTCTGCTTCAACTGGCCCTTGAACACGCCGACGACAGCCCGATTACCCTCAAAGCTGATAAATGGCTTAAGGAAAAGCGTTGCAACTGGCTATGGTTGCGCCGTGTGCCAACTCTCCCTCACGTGCAGCAAAGCCCCTGTCTCGCGGTTCTCGAAGGGCACAAAGGTTGGATCAAGGGAGCACTGGTGTTGTCCGACAATCGGTTGTTATCGTGGTCGAAGGATACGACCTTGCGTGTCTGGGACGGGCGAAGCAGCGTGTGTCAGTTGGTTCTCGAAGGACACAGTGAAGAGGTCTCCGGCGCGCTGGTGCTGCCCGACGGGCGGCTGTTGTCGTGGTCGGAAGACACAACCTTGCGTGTCTGGGACGGGTGGAGCTACACATGTCTGGCGGTTCTAGCAGGGCACACCGGTGGGATCTCCGGCGCGCTGGTGCTGCCCGACGGGCGGCTGTTGTCGTGGTCGGAAGACACAACCTTGCGTGTCTGGGACGGGCGGAGCAGCGTGTGTCAGTTGGTTCTCAAAGGACACAGTGAAGAGGTCTCTGGCGCGCTGGTGCTGCCCGACCGGCGGCTGTTGTCGTGGTCAGGGGACATAACCTTGCGTCTCTGGAACGGGCGAAGCGGGACATGTCTGGCGGTTCTAGCAGGGCACAAAGGTCGGATCGAGGGCGCGCTGGTACTGCCCGACGGGCGGCTGTTGTCGTGGTCGAGGGACAGGACCTTGCGTCTCTGGAACGGGCGAAGCGGCACATGTCTGGCGGTTCTAGCAGGGCACAGCGATTATCTCGCCGGCGCCCTGGCGTTGCCCGACGGGCGGCTGTTGTCGTGGTCGATGGACGATACATTGCGTGTCTGGGAGGGGCGGAGCAGTGCATGCTTGGCGGTTCTCGCAGGGCATAGTAGTATGGTCAATGGCGCAATGGTGCTGCCTAACGGGGACTTGTTATCATGGTCGGAGGACAAGACATTACGTGTCTGGGACGGGCGGAGCAGTGTATGCTTAGCGGTTCTCGCAGGGCATAGCGGTGGGGTCGAAGGAGTGCTATCTTGGCCCGACGGGCGGCTGTTGTCGTGGGCAAGTGGGCGATTCTCAAATGACAATTCCTTACGTCTCTGGGAAGGACGGAATCGCTCGCGCGTGGAGATTCTCGAGGGGCACAGTGTTGGGGTCAACGGCACGCTGGTGCTACCCGACAGCCAGCTGTTATCGTGGGCGGGTTGCGAATTGCGCCTCTGGAACGGGAGGAGTGGGTCGTGCCTGGCGGTTCTCGAAGGGCACAAAGGTTGGATCAAGGGCGCGCTGGTACTGCCCGACGGGCGGCTGTTGTCGTGGTCGTGGGACGATACATTGCGTCTCTGGGACGGACGAAGCAGCGCGTGTCTTGCCGTTCTTGAAGGGCACAATCGTAGTGTTCTAGGAGCACTGGTATTGCCCGACGGGCGACTGTTGTCGTGGTCGATGGACGAGACATTGCGCCTCTGGAACGGGCGAAATGGGTCGTGCCTGGCGGTTCTCGAAGGGCACAAAGGTTGGATCAATGGCGCGCTGGTGCTGCCCGACGGGCGGCTGTTGTCTTGGGCAAGGAGGTGGTTATCAAATGATGACTCCTTGCGTCTATGGGACGGGCGGAGCGGCATATGTCTGGAGGTTCTCGATGGGCACAGCGATGGGATCTTGGGTGCGCTGGTGCTGCCTGACGGGCGGCTGTTGTCGTGGTCGTGGGACAAGACCTTGCGTGTCTGGGACGGGCGGAGCGGCGCCGGGCTTGAAGTGATGTCGGAAGCTACTGCCGCCAATAAACATCCAAACTGGCTTCATGCACGAAAGGCCGCAGAGAAAACGAACGCGGTTGTTGGGGACTATTTCGCCGATTCCATGTCGGGTTTTTCATGTCTGCGGCATAAGACCGTACCTTCCATCCTTGCTGGTTGGGAGGCAGATTCGGATTCGGAAGTCCCCTGCCTGCTGCCAGATGGCACCGTCGTAGTCACGCAGGAGAACGGCCAGGTCTGCTTCCTCAAGCTCCACCACGGCCAGCGCCGCATTTCCCTCGCTGAAGCAGAAGCCTTCCTTGCTTCGGAAAGGAAGAAGGGAGAATGAAGAAAACAAAACGCGCCGCAGACAGATGCCGACTAAACAGTATGTCAAAGGAGCGGATGAATATGGGATACTAAACTTTGAGCAAATGAAACGTTTCGACGAGAGCCGCCCCCGCCAGGTCTTGATGTGTTCGTGGTCGCCGCTTTTGAACTATTCATGCAGCAGAGAATCCCCCGGCTTGATTTCGGTTGCTGCAAGAAACCGTTGGTGGTAGGCAGATGGAACGCCGCCTTCAAAGTCAAAATTCTGTTGGAGAAAGCCGACGCGGTCTTCGCCGACGAAAGCACCTACGAGGCAAAGCTGGCGTCCATTCGCGGCATTGACGGCGCCATCCTGATCTCTGCCTCCGGAAAGAAGCACGCCGAGAGCATTGCCAGGGACCTGAAAACGCCCGGCTATGATCGCCGGTTGCTGGCCTGCAACCCGGACGCCCCCGCCGCAACGCATTTTGAGCGCACCAAGGTGTTTGTCTACAATTGATTTTTCAAGTCGTGACTCCATCTGGAGTGTGGGTGTGACAAATAGCCACGGATCACCAAAAGTTGATAAGGAGGCCTTATGAAGCCAACCGGAATCGAAAGTCAAAGCCGCTCTATTCGCGTCTTCATCTCGCCCACCTTCCGGGACATGATGCGGGAGCGGGACTTGATGGTGAAGAGGGTCTTCCCCGAATTGCGCCGCAAGTGCGCCAAGTGGTTTGTCACCTTCACCGAGGTGGATCTGCGCTGGGGCATCACGGAGGAACAGGCGGCAGAGGGGCAAATCCTGCTGCTGTGCCTGGCCGAGATCGAACGCAGTCGGCCGTATTTTCTCGGCTTGCTGGGCGAACGCTACGGGTGGACTCCGGACAGCATCCGGCCCGAGATCATTGAACGCGAACCCTGGCTCAAGCAACACGTCGAGAACCGAACCTCCGTGACCGAACTGGAGATTCTCCACGGCGTGCTCAACAATCCCAAGATGCAGACCGCAACTCTGAGAAATTATCCGTATGTGTGACCAAGCTTGTCGAACCTACGATGTCTTCATCAGTTACGCCTCTACCGACTTGGCCTTGGCGCAACGGCTGTACGACCGTCTTGTCGTTGCCGGTTTTAACGGCGATGACACCAAGAATCCCAGGATCTGGTTCGATAAAAAGCGCCTAAATCACGGATGCGACTGGCCTCGGGAGATCAAAGCCGGTTGTGAGAGCAGTCGGATCGTTCTTCCCATTCTTACCCCGCGCTGGAAATTGTCCGAGTGGACCAGGTATGAAACCTACGGTGCCGAGCGGGTCGTCCCGATTTTGTGCGAGGGCGACCTGGGTGCGGTCATGACGCCACCATTGACCCGATGGCAGGTCGCCACCGTTTCCTTCGACGGTGACAATTCGCACTCTTGGCAGTTGCTGTTCGAGCGCCTGCGGTCTCTGCTCTCGGAGCCAGCACCGGTCAAGACGGAGCGATTGATGAGAGTCCGATACCGTCCGGCCGAACACTTCGTGGGACGCGAGCGTGACTTGTTGGCTATTCATGAGGCACTTCATCCCGATCCCACAGCCGATCTCACGCAGGGTAGGGTAAGGGCAATCTCTGCGCTGGGAGGTGTTGGGAAAACAACGATAGCTCGTCAGTATGTCGAGAAATTCTGGCGACTTTATCCGCAAATCTTCTGGGTGGATACCAGAATCGGCTACCAAGCGGAGTTCGCAACGATTCACGATATGCTCTTTCCGGAGCGTGCGTCCATCGGTTTGGACATTGCCCAAAAGGCCCGGACGGCGTTTGCAGCGCTGAACGACCAAACCGAGCGACTCCTCATACTCGACAATGCCGAGAACGAAATCTCCGCGCAGACGTGGATTCCAAAGAATGGAGGGTGTCGAACGATCATCACTTCACGTTTTGCAGGATGGTCGTCAGCTGTGAAGACCCTGTATCTTCATCTTCTCGAACCGGAACCTGCCCGCGAACTGCTGCTGCGCCGTGCGGAGCGCGATACAGTCGCGCTTCCCCCAGAGGAACTTGAGGCAATCGCCGCTCTCGCCGCCGATCTTGGTTGGTTGCCACTCGCGCTTGAACAGGCGGCAGCCTATATATGCCGGCAAGGCCATCGTTTCGGGTTTGCGGCCTATCGGTGCCTCTATCAGAACAACCCCGTCAGGCACCTGGGTGACGTTACGCCGGGTAGCACGGAATACCCGGAACCCGTTTTCACGACTTGGTCGATCACGATTGAAAAACTCGGTCGTACTGCCAAGGAGCTACTACACATGGCGGCTTACCTTGCCGACACAGCGATCCCCTTCAGGTTCTGGGTCGCGGCCGCCCCCAATCTGGAAACCATTGCACAGCACAGCACGATCGTGGAAGACGAGATCCGCGAAGCCTTGGTGAACCTTAAGGACTACTCGATGGCGGACTTCGATGGTGAGGACACTCGGTTTCACAATCTTGTCCAAACAGTGCACCGCCTCCATCTCTCCGAAGATGAGCAGCGGGCGGGTTGGAAAGCCGTCGAGACCACAATTCTGCGTTATGGGCCTAACGACTCCTGGCGCTTCGAGAACTGGGCCGTGTGGAGAGCGCTCATTTCTCACTCTTTTAAACTTCACGATCTTGCCGCGGCAACGCCTATTGTTTACTCCTCTGGTGATCTATGTCGTCGAATTGCACTCTATGAGTGGAAGCAAGGAGACCCAAAGCAGGCGTTGTCCTTTGCACACTTTGCCGTGCATGCCTTCGAGAAGGACTTTGGCGAAAATCATCACAAAACGCTGGCAATGTATGGCGACCTCGGGAATGTTCTCGAAAGCTGCGGAGATTATACAGAGGCCGAAATATATTTTAGACGCTCAGTTGAAGGTCAAAAAACAATTGTTTGGGAAAGTCACCCTGCCGTTTTGGTGGGCAAGGTGAATCTTGGGAGAGTTCTTTGGCGTCTTGGAAGAATCGCAGAAGCCGAGACCTTGTTACGTCAAGCTTTGGAAGGACATAGGCGGTTCTTAGGGCCGGAACATCCTGACACGCTAATGAACATGGACATTCTGGCAACTATGCTTGCGGAAGAAGGTCACTACGGGCGGGCTGAGCCATTGAATCGGCAAGCGCTGGAAGCCAGCGAGCGGGTGCTGGGGCCGGAGCATCCAGATACCCTAATATCCATGATACACCGAGCCCTTTTGCTGGCGAACAAAGGTGACTACGCGCAGGCAGAGCTGTTGAATCGACGGGCGCTGGAAGCTAACGAGCGGGTGCTGGGGTCAGAGCATCCCAGCACTCTGACAAGCGTGTTCAATCTGGCTGCTTTGCTGTTCAGAAAAGGCGATTATGCGGGTGCCAAGCCGTTGTTCAAGTAAGCCGCTTCGCGGCAGTTGCCGTACTCCAAAGCCGGTGCTTAAAATTCTGACAGGCTTCACGCCTGGTCATTTTTAATCTGCAATCCCATTTGCGATGGGAAAATGATATCTCTCCTCAGGGTTTTCCATAACCATAACAAAAAGGAGAGATATCATGTCACACACGCTTCAGACCCCCTGGTACACCAAAACCATCAATGCTTTGCAACTGGCCGGTAAGGGTGACAAAACCCAGGAAAGTTATGCCAGATCCGTTCGTCAACTTCTGGAATACGTCAACAAAGATCCTCTGCAAATTACGGAACAGGAGCTGAAAGACTATTTCCTGTACCGTCGCAATACTTCAAAATGGTCCGCCAGCACTCTCAATATCTGCTACTGTGGTTTAAAATTCTTTTTTATCCATGTCCTGCAAAAACAGTGGCCGGTATTTGAATACCTCAAAGCCCAAAAGGAAAAGCTTCTGCCGTGTGTGTTGAATCGAGATGAAGTCCTTCAGGTTCTGCAACAGGTTCACACATTTCACAACTATGCCTATCTGGCCACGGTTTATACCTGCGGCCTTCGTCTTCAAGAAGCTCTGTATCTGCAGACTTCCGATATCGATGCCAAACGCATGATGATTCACGTCCACCGGGGCAAAGGCGCCAAGGATCGATATGTTCCCCTGCCTGAAGAAACATTGGCACTGCTCAGAAAATACTGGGCCACTCATAGAAATCCGGTTCTGATATTCCCGGCTCTGGGCAGGGGGCACCAGAATGCCTCCAAATCCAAAACCCCCATGGCCATCGACAGCGTTCAGGGTGCATTCAGAAGCGCAAAACACAAAACCACTATCAATAAACGCCGGGTCACCATTCATACGCTCCGTCATTCCTATGCCACCCATCTCCTGGAGGAAGGGGTCAATATCCGCGTCATTCAGCGATATCTGGGGCATACCATGCTTGAAACCACCATGGTCTATCTGCATCTGACTCAAAAAGGACAGGAAGATGCCTATACCATCATCAATCAGACCATGAAAGGGTTCAACCATGCCTACCGTTCAGGACATCTTTCGTGAATATGGACCGGCATATCTGGAAAAATATGGTGAACGGATACCGACTTCGCACAAAAAGGTAATTGATGCCATCCTGTCTTGCCGAACATCCGCCTGCGGCATGATTGTCTATGAATGCACGGGATGTGGCAAAAATCATCATATCTTCAGATCCTGTGGGAACAGGCATTGTCCGACATGCCAGAATCAAAAGGGGCTGGACTGGCTGGAACATCAGTTGGACATTCAGGTTCCGGGGCCATATTTCATGATCACATTTACCGTACCGGAAAATATCCGAAGCTTTTTCAGAAGTAATCAACAAATCGCCTACGATGGCCTGTTCAGGGCATCTTCCGAATCCATGAAAAAGCTTGCAAAGGATGACAAATTCATCGGTGGGGATGTACCAGGATTTTTTGGTGTTCTGCATACCTGGGGAAGAACCTTGAATTACCATCCCCATATCCACTATGTGGTTGCCGGAGGTGCCTGGTCCAAAGATGACCATATCTGGCATCCGTCCCGGTCGGATTTCTATGTGCCCAATAAAGCACTCTCCCGGATTTATCGGGCAAAGTTCAGGGATAAAATGATTGAAGCCGGACTGATTGATCTCATTGATTCCGTTGTCTGGCATGAAGGCTGGAACGTCAATATCCAGCCGGTCGGCGCTGCCGAGCAGAGCATTCGGTATCTGTCCCATTATGTCTTCAAGGTGGCCATCTCCGATCACCGGATTGTCGATGTGAAAAATGGCATGGTCACGTTTTCATATCAAAAGACAGGCAGCAGGCGAACCCGGTACATGACACTTTCTGCTCTGGATTTCATGAGCCGGTTTCTCCAGCATTGCCTGCCGTCCGGATTCATGAAAATCCGCTACTATGGTTTCATGCACGGGTGCAGTTCCATACCGATAGATCATATCCGGGCATCCATCGAGCTGATGCATGGCTTTGATATCGTGGTTGCTGACCCGAAACCGGAAGTTCCGGAAAAACCGGGACTTTGTTGTCCGGATTGCGGATGTGCCCTGAAATACGTTTATTCGGTGCTGCCATACCAGATGCCAAACCATCGGGGCAGTGGATAGACCGTAACGCACACGGTATCAGCAGATTATCAAAGAACAAAACTTCGGGCCGCAAAATCGGACGATTGAGGCGGACAGGCGATTTGCGGCCTTTGAACCTGAAAAAAAGGAAATTGGGCAATTTTGATATGGTAAATTTGACAGATGCTATCGCTACTGACCCACTTTTATGGCCTGAATCGGTAATTCCAAACCTTCCCGGATGCCTGTCCACCAGCCATCTCAGTCCTGACTCAAAAGCAATCCCCTTATAACCATACCTTTTTTCAACACGGGCTTCTTGAACAATGGTTTGATTCTGACCGGAACCACGTCTTTCATGAATCGACTTCCCGTCGCCCGGTCAGATCAAACCTTATGGGTTGCGGCGGGCGCTCGAAGGGTGGTTGAAAATCTCACATTCGATCGGACATGCCCACCCCGAACTGATTATGAAAATTGGTATCTACTCTAACTGCTTAAGAAAGATAGGACACAACGAACAAGGCATCATAGCCCAAATTGGAGAACTGGTGACGTGTTACGCGCCCGCTCTTACTCTTCCAAACGTAACGGAGATTGTTGAGAAATCCGCGTCCGCGGCAAAGAGGCTAGCTCGGTGGGCACTCCTCGTCGATGTTTCTATCTGGCTCCTTGTTTTCTCCATCATCTTCGGATGCTTTGGGTTGGTATGCTGGTGCCTAGGCTTCTGGAAAGCACTATCAACGACCGTTGCCACGTTTGCATTGCTCTTCGCGCTTCTGGTTCTGCTTGATCGTGTGAAACGGCCGGGAACACCCCGAAGACTCCGCGCAGTAGTCAAGCAATTGAATCGCGAACCGCAGAAAAGCCAGGAACTTTACGCGAAGCTCCAGCGCGAGGACCATGCCTTATACGAGGAACTCAAGTATTGGATTCAGACTCAGCAGAAGGACAACCTTCGCCAGCAGGTAGCGAAGAGCGAGAAAACACTTGGCCCCTACCACGCCGACACCATCGCTGCTCTCAATCTGTTGGCCAAGCAGCTCGAATCCATGGACGTTTTAGATGAAGCGGAGGCAGAGTATAAAAGAGCCTTAGAACGTGCGCTCGGCGACTTTGTAGTGTTGGGTAATTACGCTTTCTTTCTCCAGAATTTCCGGCGTAACTACGCCGAGGCACGCAATCTCTACCTGCGTGCGCTCCAGGCCGATCCCACGGACGCCATCAACCACACTAACTTCGCGGGGCTGTGTCTGATTATGGACAATCACCCCGAGTCTGAACACCACCTGCGCGAGGCATGGCGGCTTATTGCAGGCAAGGCAGACCGCTACACCTGCCGCACGCTCTTCCTCCGCGCCGCGCTGGCTGCCATGCGCAAAGAAGATACGGCGATCTATCTCGGCCAACTCAAGACGATCTTCGAACAAGAAGGCATACAGCCCATATCATCCCGCAACACCACTGTCCTGGACTATCTGAGGAAGCATATTCCTGCCGATCAATTCGCTATGTTCGATGCCATCTACTCGGCGACCAACAAGCCCGACGGGATCGCTCAATTGCAAGCGATATCGGCATGGCAGCGAGTACGACCTGTTCCTCTGTCTTCCCCTTGGCCATGATTCTGAAGCAGACCATTACGGGGAGTTGCTGACTGAGACGCAGAGGAACCGTTGGAGCCAAGGAGTCGCAGGAGTCAAGTTTTGTAATACAATAATACTGAACTTCACCCGTTTCTTGGACCAGTTTGGGTTATCGTTTTCGGCATATTGGAGCTGCTGGGACACAACGACAAATTCTCTCAGAGTCATATGTTTCAGTAACTGTACGACAAAGGGTCAGACTTCAAAGTTGATAAGTTGCAATAAAGAGTTCACCAGCGAAGCGCAGCGGAGACCTATATAAGAGCTGATTGGCATTTTTTTTCTTTGATCGTTCCATCAATGCGTGCTTTGTTGAATCCCACATTAAATGGACACCGATATCCTGATTATTTTGAAAAGAAAGGGCATTTCCCAAACTATATAGCCATTAGTGGCCACAGGCAATGATGATTTCCGCCGGGGAAATCGTGGACGGGTATTGATTAATCGACAAAATGGGAAATAGATATTGAAAGGAAAATGGGTGTGACGCTGAAGGAATAGTCTATGCCAATATATCAATACCCGTCCCTATTTTCCCTATGTGAAAATGGTCTTTATCAAAGAGCGAACATTGTGTCCGTGACGTTTTCGAATACCGCACCGATGCAAGGAGGAACCAATATTGAATCGGTTGAAAAAGTCGTCTATTTTGCCAAGAACGCAAATGTCTGCTTGTGTTTGGGGGTCGATGCTGCTATGAATCATTTGAGCCCTTTCCTTTTGATAATATTGTGTTATTTCGCAAATTCACTGTAAATCAAAAGACTGGGCTCTTCAACTTATTTCTTATATTATTTCAATATGTTAATCTCTTTCTTGGGTTCTTTCTGCTAATTCCGAAAGTGGAGATAATAAGCCAATGACTGACAGAGTTTTGCATGATTACATTAAACCTGGTCGTGCTTGGGCCCAAAAAGGTTTCCAAGGACGGGGTCTATTTGAAGTCGGTTATCGCAAAGAACGGTAAGCCGGAGAAATTGGTTTGATATAAATTAAATTCATCCGACACCCTATGCCCTACGACATCTTCATCTCCTACTCCCGCCTGGATAACCAAAACCAACGCGTCACCGAGCTGAAGGAACGGATAGAGGCCGATTACCGCACCTTTACCGGTGAAGAGCTGCACTGTTTTTATGATATTGAAAAGATCCACGGGATGGACGACTGGCGCCACCGCATCCTATCGGGTTTGCGGGAGTCCAACCTCCTCTTGCTTGTTCTCTCCCCTGCCTACCTGGCGAGCAAATACTGTGAGTGGGAGATAAACGAATATCTCAAATACGAGTATTCCAGAGCAGCCGCCGGCCAGGGAGTAGCTCCCATCTATTTTGTGGAAGTGCCCGGACTCGATACACCCGGTTTCGAGCAAAAGGCTGCGGCATGGGTTGCCCGCGTGAGAAGGCGCAACCATTTCGACCTGCGCCCGTGGCAAGATGAAGGGGCCACGGCTCTAAGGCGCCAGGATGTGCGCAACCGGCTCGATGACCTGGAACGCACCCTTCAGGCACGCATTTCGAAACTGCGCCGACTGGCAGCAGCCCCCGGCAACCTACCATCACACAATCCGCATTTCGTTGGAAGGGAGACGGAGATGCAGCGCCTCCATGAATCGGCGGGACTGGGGCGGTTTGGCGTTTTGACGGCCCTGCAGGGAATGGGAGGCCTCGGAAAGACGGCCATTGCCATTCAATATGCCTATGCATACGCAGACTTCTATCCCGGCGGTCGCTGGCATATTGGATGCACCTGTGAAAAGAGCCTTGCTTCGGTTATCCGTAAACTGGATGTCGATCTTTGCATTTCGTTCAGTGAAGAGGAAAAGCGCGACGATGACCGTGCCGCCCGGCGTATTCTGGCCGAGTTGGAAAGCCGAACCTGGAATGCCGCGGGAGCCCGCTCCGGCGAGAAGGATCCGCCGGCTCCGCGGGCGCTGCTCCTGCTCGACAACGTGGATTTCCCCGACCTGCTAAGGCCGCCGCAATCGGACCTAGTTACCGGCCGGCATTGGCTTCACGTGATCGCTACTACCCGTCTAGGCGGTGACGACTTCGGCCATGATCCCGAACGGCAGACCCTCCTTGCAATTGACGAACTTCCCAGCGAGGATGCCGTGCGCCTCATCGAAAGCCATCAGCCGCAGGGTCGTTTTACAGGATCGGAAGAGGAGGCAGCTGCCTGTGATATAGTTAATCTCCTTGGTGGATTCACGCTTGCCGTGGAGGTTGCAGCCATCTACCTTGGCGAACGTTACGGCCAGGTCACCTGCAAAGCCTTCCTGGAACGGCTACGAACCGGGGGACTGGCAGGACTGGAGGAAGTTGCCAGATCCACCAAACGTGCCTTGCACCACCGGCAGAAGCTCGTTGGTGCAACCCTTGCTCCAACGCTCGACCTGCTTGCCCCGGAGGAAATATTCATCCTCTCCTGCGCAGCCTGCCTACCGCCCGATAGGATCCCGATCCCCTGGCTGCGGGCTCTGGCGGTCGAAGTATATCCTCAACTGGGAGAGGATGCCCCCGTTTGCTTCGAAGATCCCTGGATGTCGCACATCAACCACCTTCTCGGCACACGACTGCTCCAGGTGGTTGAAATTGACCAAAAACAGGGCCTGATCCTTATCGGGAAAATGCACCGGCTGGTTCAACAGGCGATACTCCTTCAAACCGGATTTGAGAATTCAGGCGTCGTTTCCTTTGTCAGGTCACGTGCGATGATTGTTTCCCTGCCAGGTTCATGGGGAGGCAGTCAGACACATTGGGAGGCACTTGCTGTCACAGCTGCTGCGCATTTGTGGCTCGACCGCCCGGATGGTGCCGGTGTTGAAATCGGCGCTGCCGTATCGCGGGCACTTCTGGGTCTGGAATGTGTTCAGGCCGCCGAACAGATCATCGAAACGGTAGCCATCCATTGCCGGAAAATATTTGGTCCGGACCATCCGCTGACCGCAACCTGCCTTGATAGTTACAGCGACCTGTTAAGGGAGATGGGTCGCTTTGATGAAGCGGAACGTGCGGTGATGGAGGCAATTGCCATCGACAGGGTAAAATCCGCTGCAAGCCCATGGTTACTTGCCCGTGATTACAATTATCTCGGACTCCTGCAACATGTGCGGGGATCCCTTGCAGAAGCAGAGACAAGTTACCTCAATGGACTGCGAATCATGGAGGAAGTGCCGGAAAACAACTCTGAAGCCGCTCTTCAGAAAGCCCTTCTCCGGCATGATCTGGCAGACCTCTACCGGGAACAGGGCCGACTGGATCAGTCAATTAAAGGTTTGCAAGAATCCATACCCGCCTTCGAGGCACTGCTGGGCAAGCAGCATCTCTATGTTGCCACCGTATACAACAACCTCGCAGTGGCATACCACCAGGTAAAACTGTTTGACGATGCCGAGCAGGCCTACAGGAAATCCCTGGACATTTACATAACAACTCTGGGAAACAACCACCTGCGGGTGGCGAACAGCCTGCACCACCTTTCCATACTGCTCATGGATACCAGGCGCTCGCGGGAAGCTGTTCCGCTGCTGCGACGGGCAATCGGTATCATGAAAGGCCTGCACCGCTTACCCGGCCGTGACGACAAGCTCCTAAAGAGAATGACGGCTGACTTCACAACAGCATCGATCTGGTCGGGCAGCACAAGATCCCAGCTTTTGAATGATGAGGTCATAGTTGGTTCGGGTGGAGTCGGCCTGACGGTTGTAGAGTATGCATACGCCGCTTTAAGGGCAGGGCAATATGGCGCTGCTCTAAAAGGCCTGTTTGAATGAGTTAACGCCCTTGCCGATGAGCAAAGCAACCAGACAATTGTGAACTTGAAAAACGTGAAGAATAAAACGAAACTATGAGTGAATCAAGAATGAGGTTCAGCAGCCCATCATCGCCTTCATTTGGAAACAACAGACGACGCAGGCTTTGATAATCTTAATCATAGCGGTAATTGCCGTCATTGCCGCCTGGATAATCCTGCTACTCTGATCTTATAGAAGCAACTTGTTGATGATAATGGATTCGGGGCTTCAACGAGTCGTATTCAGAAATGTATCAGTACGCATCGCGAAAGGAATTGAACAATGAGCGAAAACAGAAGAAGTGAAATGCGAATGAGCACACCAACTTCACCCGAATTGCGCACTGGCGGAGGCGGTGGCGGAGGCAGGTTATTGGTCGTAATAGTGGTAATTGCCGGCATTATCGTTGGGATCGTTGCCTTGGTGAAGTGGCTGATTTAGGAAAATGAGGGGGAATAGTCGAAGGTAAAAGGGGACAGATTTATTTAGTGAAAAGTTGATTTGTGACTGCGCCAGGAGGCCAATATTGATCCCCAACGAGTCACTCACTCCTTCCAGTATGGTTTTTTTTGAAGGTTATCTCCGTTTGGGAGACTATGAACGATATTCAATTATTGCATTTCATTTGGCGACAGATTTTATAAACACCACCCCTGCAGAGGTGAATAATCTTTAAAAAAACCTGGCTGTCTGCCTCAGGCAGCTAATCGGATGGGGCGTGTTTTTCTATCTGCCTTTTCTAATTCCTGGAGCATTTTTACCTGTACTGCTTTGCCAATGATTTGAATGTTTCTGGCCAGTACCGCCAGACCGACATATCGGTTGAATCCGGAAAGCCCGTGATCCGGACAAATATATAGACCATGATTCTCCAAAGCATTGATTGCCGATTCAACAGCCGAATGTTTTCGTCTCAATTTTAAAAATTCTGGCTCTTTTTCAATCGCTGCCGTTTCCGATGACAGTTTTCCCTTGCGGGGTAAAACCACCTTGTCAATTAGCGACGTAAGCTCTTTCTGGTTTTCTTTACTGTGAAATCCTTTGTCAAAACTGCAACTGTAAAGCGCTGGTAAATTCTTTTTGGTCTCTTTGATGATCGTTAAAGCTATCTGGTTGTCGGTTTCGTTTTCCATTATACGGTGATGCAATATAAACCCGTACTGATTTTTGATAATACAAACCTTTATACCAAGCTCTACCGGGACCCCGGCTTTTCCTTTGCTGATCCATTCTGTGTGCGGTTCAAATAATGAGAAGACCTTTTCTTCGTGTGGAATCGTTTCACCTTGCAGTGCTCTGCGCCGGATCTGATCGATCTGCCTGTTGAGAATGGTCATAATATTTGATGGAAAAACCCGCAATTTTGATCAAGCTAAATGATGGAAAATTTTATAACATCCTTAATTTGTTTAATATCTATTTTTGATCAAGATAAATGATGGTTGATTTCATCACAATAATTGATGGGGTATGTTAAACTTATGCTGTTTTTTTCTGTCGCAAATCACGCTTAAGCTTAACGATAGAAGCATGTCACAGGGGGTAAGGGTTTTGCTATTTGAGGGACCACGATAATCGCTCATTTTTTCTTTGAACCAGTACATTTTTTATCCAAATCACTTGTGAAAAGGTGGTTTCCCTCAAATACTGTGAAAATATGTCCATCAATTATCGAGATCACTCTCACCTGTCACTATGGATCAGATAGTTCTTTATCGTTTGTATTCGAAAGTAGATCATCGGATTTGTCGAATGAACCGAATCCAGAGTGCAACGAACTTTGTCGACCTGACGACTGGCGATGTCCAGGCAATTTCGATGTGCCTGTTCAATTTCTTTTTGTTTTTTCTCTTTTATGGATTCATTTTTGGATGTGGAATGTCTCAGTTTGGAAACCACCCTGATACTTTGTTTCAATTTGCGTTGCTGATATTTGCCATGCAGCCAATCGGTTATTCCAAGGTCATTGCATAACTGCATTGTCAAACGAATTGCGCACCGGTTTGCATCCCAGAGTAAAAAAAGGTCGGTTGGAAAATGAACATTGGTTTCTACAACAAACGAATCGGCAGAGGCATCCAATGTCAATTGTTTGTTCCGCTTTTTTAGCATGCCGTGACCGTGCTGAACAATCAACTGAATAACCCTACAACGATATTTTAAAATTGACTCGCATATAACATTCTGCTAATCTTTT
>Ga0351876_1134_pt1 | contig 18521 bp, 15 predicted proteins | sample BONcelFGM3001C15_FD_206774 | JGI IMG/M metagenome (GOLD analysis project Ga0351876, IMG submission 206774) | Enriched cells from coal bed in the Powder River Basin, Montana, United States - BONCAT cells FGM rep3 HSBNCT.FGM.300.1.C15 ...
GGCCAGGGCTGCGCCATGCCACCAGGGGCTGCGCTCGGCGTCCACTGGCTGTTGCTGGCGCCCATCGCCGGCGCCATGGAGACATTGCCATAACTGGCTGCAGGCGGCGGCGCCACCGGGCCGTAGGTGGCAGATGGCGCGTAGGCTGGGCCAGCCGGGGGCGGCCCATAGGACGGCTGGGCGGGCGGCGGGCTGGCCGGCCACGATGGCGCCACGCTGACAGAGGGCGAGGCGCTTGACTGTGGCGGTGGCCCATAGGCCGGAGGCGGCGTGGGCAGGGGTGTCACGGTCGCACCCGGGGCAGGTGCGCTGGCTGTCGACACCGCTGTGCTGGCCACGCGCGCGCCACACGCTGGACAGAACTTGTTGCCGGCGGGCACCGTCTGGCCGCATGCGGCGCATTTCAGCGCCAGGGGCTGCCCGCAGTTGCCACAGAAACGGCCCGGTGAAGGGTTCTCCTCACCACAGCTTGGACATTTTGCCATCGTCCCTCCCCTTGTCATCAATGTCCCCCTGCCGACGTCCCCGTCGGTCGGGCGCGGTGCAACGCTCCAGTCTGGACCTAGATCTCGACTTGCCAGCCATCATAGGCGACGATGATATCGTGCGGCCCCAGAATGTCACAGAGCTCCTCATAGGGCGGATTGGCGCCATGGGAGAAGTGATGGGCGATGAACAAGGCGCCGGGGTTCAGCAGACCCTCTCTTTCGAACAAACCACGATAATGGGTGACGTCCGCGATGTTCATGTGGGTGCTGCCCTGGCCGCGCCCCATGGTTTCGTCAATGATCACCGCGTCATAGCGCAGGCCTTGAATGGCCTCCCAGGTGTCATCGCGATAGCGCGCGGTGTCAGTCGAATAGAGAATCGTGCGGCTGCCGTCGCTGAGAGCGTAGATGGTCGGACAGGCCGTGCCATGAGTGGCAGCAAAGGGCGTGACCGTGTAGCCATTGCGCTCAACTCGCATGCCGGGCTTGAGATCGGCTAGCCACAGCCGATAATGCTCGCTATGGCGGCCCCAGACGGCCTCCACACGCTCGGTTGCATCCCACGGCCCCAGCACGGCCATCATGGGCAAGGGTGTTTTGGCAAAGGGGTAGGCGCGCCACGTCAGCTCGATCGGGTCGAGATGATCAGAGTGGCTGTGGGTGAGCAACAGCGTCGTCACCTGATCCAGTTTGGCGCCGTACAGCGCGCAGGCGGCGACGATATCGTTACAGTCGATCAGCAGGTCATCATTGACCAGCAGCGAGCTGCGCAGGCGTAAACTGCGCCCACCGCGCTGCCGCGCCAGTTCGCAGTTATCACAATGGCAAAAGGGCGCGGGATAGCCCTCTGCAGCGCCGGTTCCCAGGAAAAACAGCTTCACGGCAACCCTCCTCAGCAAAGGCCAAGATGACGCGAGTATGCCACGCCGGGCGGGCAAAATCAAAGCGGCTGTGAGGCAAAGGTGCCTGACAGCCGCTTGTGGTGTTCTCGCGCTCTAGTAGAGCAACACATCTCCCTCAACCACCGGCTCAGCCTCATCATCCAGCGGCGCCGTTGGATCGTCGTCATCATCATCAGCAGCAACCGCGACGTCTGGGTCAACAGCCACAGGCACGTCCTTTTCGCGCAGTACCTCCAGCAGGCCCAGGCTGAGCTGATGCTTGTCATGATCGACAGCCAGTATCTGCACCAGCACATTGGCGCCGGTGGCGATGTCGTCGCGCGTCTCACCATAGAGGCTTTGCAGCTTGGTTTCGTGCACCAGCCCCTCGACACCCTTGCCGATCTCTACAAACAGACCAAAGTCGACCACGTTGGTCACCCGGCCCACCACCGTGTCGCCGATAGCTAGGTCTGCGGTGACCTCATCCCACGGGTCGGGCAGCAGCCGCTTGCGGCTCAGCCCGATGCGCTGACGCTCCAGGTCGACCTGAAGCACGTACACCTCGATCTCCTCGCCCAAAGAGAGCACCTCTGAGGGGTGGGTCACATGCTCCCAGGCCAACTCGGAAATATGCACCAGCCCATCGATGCCCCCGAGGTCGATGAACGCGCCGAAATCAACCAGGTTCTGCACATAGCCCTTGCGAACCTGCCCGGTCTCTAGCTCGGTGATGATCTCTGAGCGGCGCTTGCGCTCCACCGCGCGGCGCGATAGCACCAGTCGCCGGCGTTGCGCGTTAACATCGATCATCGCCAGGCGCATCGTCGTGCCCACCAGCGCTTCCTTGGCCTCATCAGACTGCCCTGGCCGCCCACCGGATGGCAGCGAGCCCAGATGCGAGTTGGGCACAAAGCCTCGCAGCCGCCCGAAACGCACGACCACGCCCCCGCGGTTGGTCTCGACTACCTCACATTCGACGGTCTCGCCGGTCTCGACCATCTCCTGCGCCCGCAGCCAATCTTCTTGCTGCAGGCCCTGGCTGAATGACACCGGAATCAGGTCGTTAGTGCCGGGACCCATCCGCATCACCATGACGTGGATTGTGTCCCCCACTCGGAGGGCGTCAACACGCTCGCGTGGCACATGCTGTAGATCATGTGCTGGCACCACCGCATCGCGCTTGGCGCCAATATCAACCACCAGATCGCCTGCGCCCCTTTGGAGGATGAGCGCCTCGCAGATCGTGTTAGGGCGCGGCATAGTATAATCGTACTTGCCGCCACTCAACAGTTCCATGAACTTGGAGGCGAAGCTGGTGTTCTGTTCGTTAAGCATACCTCTCCTTGCGTTGAAAAGACTTGGCGCGGCTGGGTCTCACTCCGGGTGAACACCATAGCCACGCCCTCGCCCACAGAGAGGTCTGTCGAGCCAACTGCCTAAAGAGACCGCGGACACACGTGCTGCAATGAGGTACACAACCGGTCGTGGTTTGACAACCACTGCCATCCTGGATATTATACCCGGTTTCTCGTATTCTGTCACATTAGCGAGTCGACTGCAGATTTTGCGGGCGCGGCCATAAGCGACACGCCGCCTTTGACGGCAGCCATTCCCATATTGCTAGACAGTAGTATAATGTAATTAAACAAAAACAACAGCAACAGCGATATGCTGCCGCGTCCTGGACCGGACCGATGCGTTCCTACGCGCTGGCCGGCTGCGCTCACCATCATACTTTGCAGCCGAGTCTACATTGGCCGCCGACCGTGCTCGGGGGCTCTCTCCTCGCCCTTTTGCGCCTCGAGACGCGCCAGGCTCAGGCTTCTCAAGGATAGCGGGGGCCTTACGGCCCCCGCAAACACCACCAGGTCGAATCGCCGACACGACTCAATAAGGGGCGACCGCGCTCCCGGTCCGCGCCGCCTCGTAGAATGCCATGGCCACGCCAAAGGCCTTGCGCGCATCGTGAATGGTCAACATCGGCTCTGTGCTCTGTTCGATGCAGGTAATGAGATAGTCCAGCAGCAAAGGCGGCGTGGGAGCCCCCGACCAGTATTCGCCACCCGGGCGCTCAAAGACCCAGCCTTCAGCGCCCTGAGCCAGAACGCCCAAAGCTGGTAGCCGGAGGCCGTCATCGATGATCTCGCCGCGGGTCCCGATGACCTCAAGTCGACGAACACTGTTAGCCTTGGGCGAAGGCCCCGTCTTCCGCGGTGAGTTGATGGTCCACGAGGCCTCTTGCGTGGCAATGATGCCATTGGCAAAGGTAAAGGTGGCCAGCCCCCAGTCCTCGACGCCCAGTTCGGTGTGCACCAAATTCGCGGTCCGGCCCTCGACCCTGACGATGTCGCTGCCTGCGAGCCAACGCAGCAGTTCGATGATGTATATCCCCTCGTCGATGAACGACCCGCCCGGCACACACTTGGGGTCTGTAAACCAGCCCCCCTTCCCCGAGTGCGGCCAATCTTCGGCAATCGACCAGCGCCCGGCGTGGTGCATCACGGCGACTGGGCCGATCTCGCCCGCGTCAAGGCGCCGTTTGAGGTCCATGGCTCGTAGACAAAAAGAGTGCTGAAAGCAGACGCACTTGACGCCAGCGGCTTGCACAGCGGCCACCATCGCATCAGCTTGAGCCAAGTTCATGGCCATAGGCTTGCCCATGATCATGTGCTTGCCCGCTTCTGCTGCCATGATGACGCACCGGGGCATGTCGCAGACTGGCGGCGCGATATGCACAATGTCGATGTCGTCGCGCGCCAACAGCGACTCATAGTCGGTGTAAGCCTGGACGCCAAAGGTGCTGGCGAATTCTTGCACGTGCGACTCGACAGAGTCAGCCACCGCCACCAACTCGGCCCTGGGATACTCTCCAATCGATCGAGCCAGGCCAAATCCAGAGTACCAATGTCCCAGGCCCATCACGGCCACACGCCATTTCTTCATTGCGCCCCCAAATGAAAGGATTGCGGTCTCGGACAACCGCAATCACTATAGGGGTCGAAACAGGCAGACGCAAGGCGTTACGTCAGCCCTGGTCGGTGGAGCAGGTCTATGTCACCATTGTCCAGCATTATCAGGATGGATTGTCACGCGATTCACAGAGGCGCAACCGCGCTCCCCGTCCGCGCCGCTTCATAGAATGCCATGGCAACGCCAAAAGCCTTGCGCGCATCGCGGATGCCAAGCGATGGCTGGATGTCTTGCACGACGCAGTTGAGCAAATAGTCCAGCAACGCCGGAGGCGTGGCGCCAGGAAACTCACCGCCCGGGCGCTCGAACACCCAGCCTTCGGCGCCTTTGGCCAGAATGCCAAATGCCGGCATGCGCAGACCATCGTCAACGATCTCGCCGCGGGTGCCGACGATCTCGGTGCGGCGCACACTGTTGGCTTTAGGTGACGGGCCGGTCTTGCGGGGCGAGTTGATGGTCCACGAGGCCTCTTGCGTAGCAATGATGCCATTGGCAAAGGTGTAGGTGGCCAGCCCCCAATCCTCGACCGCCAGCTCTTTGTGCACCAGGTTGGCTACGCGACCCTCGACCTGGACGATGTCGCTGCCGGCCAGCGCCGTCAAGAGCTCGATGCCATAGATGCCCTCGTCGATAAAGGCGCCCCCCGGAACGCATCTAGGGTCAGTGAACCAACCCGGTTGGCCTGAGTGGTACCAATCCTCGGCGATGGACCAGCGTCCGGTGTTGTGCATCACGACGATGTCGCCAATCTCGCCAGCCTTTAGGCGACGTGCAAGGGCGGACTCACGCAAACTGTAGCCGTGCTGGAAACAGACACACTTGACGCCAGAAGCTTCCACCGCCGCCACCATGGCGTCGGCCTCAGCCACCGTCATGGCCATTGGCTTACCCATGATCATATGCTTACCCGCCTGCGCTGCCCCGATCACACAGCGGGGAATGTCGCACACCGGCGGCGCGATGTGAACGATGTCGATATCCTTGCGCTCGAGGAGCGCCTCGTAGGAAGTGTAGGCATCCACGCCAAACGTGCTGGCAAACTCGTTGACATGCGCCTCATCGAGATCGGCCACCGCCACCAACTCTGCTTTGGCGTACTCAGGCAGCGCTCGCGCCAGCCCATAGCCAGAGTACCAGTGCCCCAACCCCAACACCGCCACGCGCCACTTGTGCGTCATTTCGATCCTCCAGAGTAATGATCGGCCCTACGGCCAGCGTAGCGCTATCCTACACTGAGTTACTTTTCGGGCGCAAGTGGCCTCGGTTGCAGAGGCGTTGGTGCTGCCATACAGTCCGATGCCCAGATCGGCCACTGGCTAATGGCGCAACGGAGCAAGGTGGCTAACACGTAAAAAAGACCAGATTACAAGAAAAAAGAGCAAAGCCAAGTATCACACGTGCTACGGGTCGCCTGTGGTTCCCTTATGTCTGTGCCTTCCGTGGTTACATCCGGCCTCTTCCGCGGCCAAACACAATCTGCAACCGAGCCCATAAGTGGACCCTGAAGCGCAAACGCGAGGCACACTTCAGAGGAGCAGTCGGCGTTTGAGCAGCTAAGGCGTGACCACGAGACCATAGCCAGGCAACACCCGGCGACCCGCAAGCTGCAGTTGATCAGCAGCACGAGCAATGCAGTGGCGCTGCCGAGCGAGGCCCCACGCCCAACAAGAAACGAACACGATCGCGAGATGCAGGCTCGGGCTCGTGTAGCACCTCCTCGACGCACAAAGAGTGTCACAGTTTCTGCCCAGAGGCATGCAGCAATCAGCGGAGCTTTCCCCTGGCAGGTGGACGGGGGGGAACTAACGCGAGAACAGGGTGATTCCCAGCACCGAGAGCACCGCGAGCAAGATGGCCCCCAAGGCAAGCAGCACCATAAAGCGCCGCTCCTCTTTTTCGTCAGAGTTGAGGGGCCGCACGGCGCCACGATGGCGCCTCTCCTGTAGCTCGCCAACGACCAATCCCCCCAACAGGCCGGTCGGCACACCGACGATAATGCCCAGGAAAGTGTTGCCGCTCACAGCCGTCAGCGCGGCGTCGATCAACAGCCCGGCTGCCAGCCCCCAGGCCAGCCCCTGGCTACGATAGTACCCTTCAGTGGGCTGCATTTCGCGTCTAATGGCCTGCTGATGGCCAAGCCAGGTATACACTATCACCAGCACAGCCCCGACGAGCGGCACGATCACAGCGCTACTGGTTGCTCCCATCATGTTTGCTCCTCTGGCGATCTTGCACGCAGATCATGTAATGAAATCAAGAGTCGTTTTGCCATCGGTTGCCACATCAGGCCCTCTCCTTCGAAACTATGCCCGCGCCGCGCGCCTGTAGTCTTCTTGTAGCCAACACGTTCGTAAAAGCCGATGGCCTCTAGCGTGGCGGCGACCTTGATCTGGGTCACCCCACATGCCTGACTGATGCCCTCGAAATGATCAACCAACAGGCGACCGATGCCTTGCCGCTGGTGGTCCAGTCGCACAAAAAGGCTGCCCAGCCGACCCTCGCGGCCACGCAGCACACCCACAATCTCGCCAACAGCTTCAGCCACCCATACCCACTGCGACCGAATGGTTGCGGCGATAGCTGCCTGGTGCACCGGATCGGCGGAATGCGCCTGGGCGAACGGCCCCAGCAACGCCGGCAACTGCGCGAGGGAGGCGAATTGCAGATTGCAGGCGCTATAGGTCTCGGCGATCAGGACGCCAACCGGGCCGGCATCCTCGTCTCGATACGCGCGTATGTCTGCATTCACGGTCATGGCCTCACTCTCTGGGTACCCATTCTACATACTTCGGTCTGGCGCGAGCAATCGCCCTGGCTTGGCCGTGCATCAATCTCATCCCGCCCGGCGGCTATTCGAATAGCGTATCTCCTGTCATCAGCAGCTCCCGAGCGGCGTCGCGGTCTAGCTCAATGCCCAGGCCCGGCGCATCGGCCACAGCCATGTAACCTTCTCGAATGAACGGCTTGTCGCCCTGACACAGATCGCCCCACCAGGCGATGCCGCGCCCATGAAACTCGAGAATGAGGAAATTCGGAATCGCGGCGCATACGTGGCACGCCGCCATCATGCCCAGTGGCGAGGAGACATTGTGTGGCGCCACCGGCACATAATGAATCTCAGCCAGCTCGGCGATGCGCTTGCCCTCCAGAATGCCGCCAGCCTTGGCCAGATCGGGCATGATGATATCCGCTGCTCGCCGCTCTAGCAGCTCACGAAAGCCATAGCGCGTGTACTGGTTTTCGCCAGTGCAGATCACGGTGCTCGTTTTGGCGCGCAGCTCGGCCAGGGCATCCACATTCTCGGCAGGCAGCGGCTCTTCGAGCCACATCAGGCGCAGATCCTCGACGGCATGAGCCAGACTGATCGCCGAAGGGAGATCGAACTGCCCGTGGCAGTCGATGGCCAGATCGTTTTCAGGCCCGATGGCATCGCGCACCCCCGCGATCACTTTGACGACGTGATCCAGTTCTCGCGCGCTGAGGGTATAATTGTAGCGGTCATGCTTGCCCGGGGCCATGCCATCCACATCGAACTTGACCGCCGTATATCCCTCGGCCAGCACCTCTCGCGCCTTTTCGGCATAGGCTGCAGGGCTGTTGTCGTGACCGGCGTGGCAGTCAGCATAGAGGCGAATGCGCTGGCGAAACGCGCCGCCCAGCAGACGGTACACGGGCGCGCGATAGTGTTTGCCAGCGATGTCCCAGAGGGCGTTTTCGATGCCGGTCAGGGCAAAGGTCATCGGCGCCGTGCTGCCGCCGCTATAGCGTCCATCGCGGCGCAATCTCTCCCAGAGCGGGCCGATATCGAGCGGATCCTGGCCCAGTAGCAGGCTCCTGTATCTGCCCATGACGATCTCCTTGGTCGCCATGCGCGACCAAATTGGGCCTGCCGAGTTGCACTCGCCGGTGCCATAGAGGCCAGCATCGGTGTAAACGCGCACAAATGTCCAGGTGCTCCCGCCCGAATCGGGCACATTGCGCCCCACTACACTCGCCTGGATGTCGGTGATCTTCACAGATGCCTCCTTGGCTGAAATGGCCTCAGTGAATGCGCGCATTCTGCCATCGGCAGGGCGGCGCCGCAACTGCCCTACGGCTTTGCATCATTTCCGCGGGCAGACTTTGTTGACAGGCCGGGGCAGGTCACTACAATGCCATCGGCGCAGAAGACAGCATCATGCCGCATGGCAGCGGCGCCGGGGCGCATTGCCTCTGGGTGCCGTATGCTCCTCGCCAATATCCATGGCATGTGCCGTCGTTCGCCTCTATGAGCGGCGCGCAGCAAAACGCAGGAGTTCAAATGCTCACTTTGTTGATGGTGCTGGGGGGTCTCGCCCTGTTCTTGTACGGCGTTCACATGCTCAGTCAGGGGATGGAGCAACTCGCCGGCGGCAAACTGCAGCAGTGGCTCGACAAAGCCACCAATCACCCGCTCAAGGGAGCCACTTTTGGCGCTGCGGCCACCGCGATTCTGCAGAGCAGCAGCCTCTTGATGGTCACCATCATCGGCCTGGTCAACGGCAATCTCATGACGCTCGGCCAGGCCATCGGCGTCATGCTCGGCCAAGAGATCGGCACCACCCTGACGGGACAGCTGATTGCCTTCAAGGTGGGTGACGTGCGCTTTTTGGCTATCGCGGCCGGCTTTGCCATGATCGAGTTCGGCAAAAAGCGCAGCCTGCAACGCTACGGCCAGGTGCTGTTGGGCTTTGGCATCATCTTTACCGGCATGGAGACCATGTCGGGCGCACTGCGACCTCTGGCAGACAACCCCGCCATCTCGGCCTGGTTGATGATCATGGGCCAGAGCCCGCTGTTAGGCGTGCTGGCCGGCACCATCATCACAGCGCTCATTCAGAGCAGCTCTGCCATGACTGCCCTGGTCATCGCCCTCGGCGCCGCCAACCTTATCACCCTGCCCGGCGCCATCGGCCTGATCTATGGCGCCAACATCGGCACCTGCATCACGGGCTATATTGCGTCGCTCCGCGCCTCGGTGACCGGCAAACGCGTCTCTATGGCGCAGATCCTGATCAATGTCATTGGCGTGTTGCTGTTTTTGCCCTTTATCACCCCCTATGCCGACCTGCTGCTAAAGACCGCGGGCTCTCTGCCACGCCAGATCGCCAACGCCCACACGCTCTTTAACGTGGCCGTCAGCGCCGTGCTGTTTCCCTTTGTGCACCAGATCGAGCGTGTCGCCTCGCTACTCGTCCCAGACCGCCCACGGAAGACCAAGCCGCCCGTGACGCGGTTCATCAGCGACCATTTCCGTGGGGTACCCTCCATAGCCATCATGGAGTCAGCCCGTGAGCTGGGCTATATGGGTGAAACTGCCCTGCGGATGCTGGATCTCAGTCGTGAGGCCCTACTGCATCAGGATTTGGAAAAGGCCGACGAGGTGCTGCATCTGGAGCGTGAGGTGGTGGACCCGCTTTGCGACGCCATCGAGCGCTTTGTAGACAGCGTCATCGCCGAGGACCTGGACGAGTCAGAGCGCCACAAGTGCTTTCAGATCAAGAACATCAATGTCGACCTGGAGCGCGTGGCCGACCACACCGAGAATATGGCCGAAGCCGCGCAGGATCGCGTCTATCACGAGGTGGCGTTCACTGCTTCAGCTCTGGCGGACCTCGACCGGGCCTTTGCCCATGTGCGCGAGACGCTGGCGGTGGCGCTGGCAGCTATACAGACTGGCGACCAAGAGTTGGCGCTGCAAGCCTGCCGCATGGAAGATGAGATGGACCGCATCAACCTCAGCGCGCGTAACAACCATCTGAATCGTCTGCACACGCAGGAATGCGATTCAGAGGCCGGGGTGCTGTTCATCGAGACCCTGCGGAACCTGGAACGCATTGGCGACCACGCCGACAACCTGGCGGTCAGCGTCCTGCGCAAATCATAACCCCGGCCAGCCTCATCGTCTTTGTGGGCGCCCTCTAGGCGCCCAGCAACGCGGCGAGATCCTGTTCCAGGCTCTGTCGAGGGCGCTCGACCAGCCGGCCGATCTCACGGCCTTCTCGGGCAATGATCAGCGTGGGAACTCGCTCTACGCACCAGGTTTCCACAAGCCCATCGGGATCGCGCTTATCCCAGTCCACGCCAACGAGGCGCAGGCGCTCATCTGGCCAGCCGGCGCTGGCCAGCACGTGCAGCAGGCGTGGCAGTTCACGCTTGCAGTCGCCACACCAGGTGGCCAAGAACACCAATAGCTCGGCCCCTGCCAGGCGCGCCGCGATGTCCTCAACAGCTTGCGTCGCGGGCGCATAGGGCTCGGCCAGCACCTCGCCCCAGGCACGAAAGGCCAGCAGCTCGTCTAACGTGACTTGGCCCTCCAGCACGTAGGGCTGCGGCGCCAGAGATCGATCAGCGTCGTCTGCTGCTGACCTGGCGTCGGTCAGCCGATCCAACAACCTGCCCAGCCACGACCTGTTCATGCGTCCCCCTGGCACAGAATTTGGCGTGATTATACCGCGACCGTCGCTTGGCAGCGCAACGCGCAACTCATACACCAGTTCGCTGGCGGCCCGTTGTCGGATCGGATAGGCTCAGGAAGCGTGTGCCCGGTAGTGCAATAGGAATGTCACCATGGCCTTCTGTCCGCCTCCTCCGCCTGGCAGTCGCATCGCCGTCGTTGGCGGCACCGGATTTCTTGGCGCCCACATCGTTCGTGAGCTGGCGGTGGCGGGCTACCAGCCGGTGGCCGTCGCTCGGCGCCCCGAGCTGATTCACAAACTCTGGCCCCAGGTCCATGCCGAGACTCGCGTCGCGGACGTTAGCGACCCCGACTCGCTCGAGGCCGCGCTGGTCGGCTGCGCTGCCGTTCATTCCACGGTGGCGCTGGTTGATCAGGCTTTTACGTCCACCCGCCCCGAGGTGGAGGAGCAGCTCATAAGCACCAACGTGCAGGGCGCGCTAGATGTGCTGCGCGCCGCTCACCTCAACGGCATCGGCCGGGTGATTCTGGCGGGTAGTTGCTCCATGCGCTACCAGGCCAATGGCACGGTGGCGCGCGAATCCTCTCCCCCTACCGATCCGGCCCTGGTGGGCGATGCCTATGTGCGCAGTAAGCTGGCGCTGGGCGAGCAAGCGCCAGCGTTGGCCGACGAATTCGGTCTCAACCTCACCATCACGATGCCGGGAGCCCTCTTTGGGCCGGGTGACCATCAGCCCAGCCTATTCGGCGGGACGATCATCAAGCGCCTCAAAGGCGCCGCCGATCCCAGCATCGAGGGTGGCATGCCGCTGGTGGATGTGCGCGATGTGGCCCGCGCTCATGTGCGCGCCATGGCCCGCGACCGGCCCGCGCCGGCCTACCTGCTGGTGGCCGAGACCATGCCCACCAAAGCGTGGCACGACTTGATCTCGGAGCTCTCCGGCGCGCCAGTCGTAGAGCGGTACATCTCTGCCAAGATGGCCCTGACGATGGCCAGGCTGGCCGAGGCAGCCGCCAAGCTCTCAGGGCAACCGCCACGGTTCACCCGCGACACGATTCAGCACGTGGCCATCGATCAGCAATTCGATTGCTCGCTGGCGCGCGAGGAATTGGGGTTGGCGTTCACGCCTGTCGCCGAGACGTTGCGCGATACAATTGCGTGGTTCGGCGACAACGGCAAAATCGACAGCAGCACTAACTGACAGCACTGCTTTGGGCGCAAGACGCCTGATATGCGGGAGGCGCCATGCGCAGCCAGCGGACGGGCGCACCGAGCGGCGTACGCGTCACTCGCTATCTGTGGCGCCATAGAGCGCCTGATATACAAGTCGATCTAGCATGACGCGCTGCAGGTACTCACGGGTTTCGCCAAACCACGCCAGGCGAAGCAGATCGTCGCGATCATGGACATTCAGAACGGCAAGCCACTGATCGACGTTGCCCGGGCCGGCATTGTAGGCCAGGACCGCCAGCTCGAGATCGCCATCATAGTACTCGCGATACTTGCGCAGGTGGGCGGCCCCCATGCGGATGTTGTAGTCAGGAATGAATGACGAGCCCGGTGCGCACGGCGCCTCGCCTGCTTCACAGTACTCCTCATGGGTGAACGGCATGATCTGCATCAGACCCCGCGCCCCGGCCCACGAGACGATTTCGGGCTGGTAGGCGCTCTCCTGCCTCATCACAGCCCAAAGCAATGCTTCATCGACGCCCTCGGCCTGCGCGGCGCTCTGCACAGCTTCCTCATGGGGGCGCGGATAGGCCAGCTCCCAAAACGCTCGTGGTGCGCACCTGTCGCGCCGCAGATAGGCGCTGGCCAACGACCAGGCCTCGGTGGCGTAGCCACGCGTCAGCAACTCTTGCGCCATACGCTGCAGAACCTCTGGTGTCTCGCTGACCAGAGCCGTCAGACGCAGTTCCTGGTGGGCCAGCTCTGGCAAGACCAGCTCGTCGAGCGCCACAACGCGGGCCATTGTGGCCGCCGTCAGATCGCTCACCGCTTCCGCTGGAAAGTCATCTCGCACGCACAGCGGCAATTCACCTGACACGCGATAGGCCAGCCAACTCGGCTGGGTCTCAGCGAGAAGCCTCAGGGCCTTAGCCTCGGTCGCGCTGTCCTTTAGGCGGCGTGACAGTATCAGAGCCCGATAGGCGGCATCGTCAGCATAGACGCTGCCCGTGGTGGCCAGATCGAGATAGATGGGAAGCAGCGCAGCATAGTCGGCGGCTTCCTCAAGAGCCCAGGTTTTGTTCCAGAGCTCCAGGGGCGTTGCAGCGGCCTGAGTAACTGGAGTGGCGTCCCCGCTGCCAGTTGTGTCGCGAGTTTCACCGCATTCGGCACACATGGCTGCTGTCGCGCTGGCTTCTGCAGCTCGCCCCAGGCGCTGAAAAGCCTCCGCGCGCAAGCAGTAGGACTCACACTCCCCCACACGGTATAGCACATCGACCACATCATTGAGATAACCACGCACCAAGAGATCCTGTGCCAGTACCGTGGCGTTTGGCGCCGTCCGACGCGCATCCACGAACGCGTCCGGGCGGTTGGGGCCGAGCAATTGCAGATAGTGACTATAGGCGCTCCGGACCGCCGCCTGGGTTTCTAGATACCGCGCCAGCTCCAGCCTTATGTCTGCACGATCGTCTATGGCCAGCGCGGCTTGATACTGGGCCACGGTTTGGGGCGATTCGATGCCAGCATAGTAGCGCGCCAACGCCACGTGTGCGCTCAGGGCAAGCGGGCCATCTGGCAGGTATTCCCCCAGGTCGTGCAACGACTGCACGGCCTCCATGTCAGGCAACTCACTTTCAGCCAGCCAGAGCCTGGTGTACGGCTCTAGCGCCGGGCGTCGCCTGGCCAACAGCCAATACAGCCACCTGTTTCGCGGACTGCCGACCTCTTGAGCGCGCTTTAGGGCCCAAGGCGACCAGTCGGCGTATTTGTAAGCCAGCCCGGCGCCAACAGCCAGGGCCATGAGCAAAGCGCCCAAGGCAACTAACGCAATCCGGGTTCGCTTGCCTCTCTGCTCTCTCGATCTCATGGCGCCAGTTCCTTGGAGACCAGGAAAGCATGCAAGGCGCCATCGGTGGAGCCCGCATAGATTCTGCCCGCCGCGCATCCCGGCGCGCCCAGCACCTGCCCCCCGGTAACGTACCGCCACTCGAGCTGTCCCTCTGAGCTGATGGCATAGACGCCATGGTCATCGCTGCCAACAAAGACACTGCCTTCGCAAGACACTGGCCCGCCGCGAATTGGCCCCCGGGTCTGATAGCGCCACACAGGCCGGCCAGACATGGCGGAATATGCCTGAACGCCGCCGTCATTGGCGCCCGCGATGACAAGCCCGTCCACCAAGGCGACGCCGACCTCGCTCGCCGCGCCAAGATCACGCTTCCACAACACGCTCCCATCGCGCGCATTCAGGGCGTAAAGAAAGCGATCGGTGGAGGCGGAAAAAACCACGCTCTCCGAAACAAGAGGCAGTCCGTAGGCGCCGCCACCCAATCGATGTCGCCACAACACTGAACCGTCAGAGGCATCGATGGCATAGAGATAGCTATCAAGGGAAGATGCGTAGAGAGCATTGCCAGCCAGCACGACGCCAGCGTGAAGCAGCCCCCCCGTACAGACCCTCCAGCGCAACTGCCCCGTGTCGCGTGTCAGAGCGTAGACCCAGCCATCGTGCGACCCCGCATACACGGTCTCATCTTGAGCGGCCAGCGCGCCAGAAACCGGACCTTTGGCCTGATGAACCCAGAGCGCCTCGCCGGTCACCTGGTCCACACAGCGTATCGTTCCATCCCACGAGCCAAAACAGACAGAGTTCAATGTCACGGCGGGGCGGCCGGTCACGTTATCGTGGGTCACCACCGACCAGAGCGCGACTCCCGAATCGGCTGCGATAGCGTGCAAGGCATTGTCGTCAGAGCCGAAAAAGATGATCCCTTGGGCGCTGGCCGCGTGCCCCCGCACATAGTCTTTGGTGGCGTGCTCCCAGAGAAAAGGGGCCTCCTTTTCCGCGGGTAGAGAGCGCAACGGGGCGCAGGCAGTCGCCAGAAGCGCGGCCATCAGCGCGCCCAGCAGACTCACCGTCAGACGGCCACGGTCTATCGTCAACCCCATTCAGCTTACCCTCTCTGCTGCCAGGCCATGCTAGCTGAGGCCACCTGAGGCTGTCAACCGGGCCGCAGTGTGCTTGAGACGAGAGCGTTGGCGGTTCTCGTCATAGAAGAGACAAGCAGCCGTTAGCCAACAGCCTCGACTGCTCTTGAAGTAGCCCGTAGCATCAGCGTCACGATTGCGGGTCAATTCGCTGGCGCGCTGCCCTCCGCAGGCGGCGGGTAGATGCTTTCGGGCGGCATGCGTCGCGCAGGCCGCTGGATCAGCTCGATCATCACGCCCAGATCAGCGACCGTATCGAGGTAGGCAAAATGCCCGTCGCCATCGCGGCCAAAACCCCGGCCATCCTGCACCATCTCATAGCCGGCCGCCTGGCCAGCGGCAATGGCCGCTGCCATATCCTCGACAAGCACACCGAGATGATGCACGCCGTAGCCGTGCTGCTGCACGAAATCGCGATAGACTGTGTCGCCCCGCCCCACCTCGATCAGCTCGATGCGCAGAGCGCCCACATTCGCCAGGGCCAGCCGCATGGCGTAATCCGCAGGTGCACCGTGGTAGGTCATCTCCTTGAGCAGCGGGCGCTCATAGGTGTAGATCTGCCACGGCCCGATGCCAAACTGCTCCCAATAGCGCGCCACGGCTTGATCGAGATCAGGCACCACCAGCGCAATCTGCGCGATGCCCCCTTGCAGCAGTTCCCAGGGTTGGCCCACGCTACCCTCCTGCATGACTGATGGTGGCTACTCGGCAGCCAGCATGGCGTCTTGCATCTGCCGCAGCTTGTAGACGAACTTGGTTTGGTCGGGAGCCACGTTCTGCCAGGTGAGCATCTGCCCTTTGGCCACTGGCGCCACCACTCGCGCACCTGGCGTCAGCCCCATGGGCATGCCGCCCAGCGCCTGCGCCTCAGCATAGGAATAGATGCGATTGTAATAGTCCGCCTCGCCAACCTCGCCCAGCGCCTCGCCGGGCGTGAGGTCGCGCTTGGCGATGGCCACCACCTCTGACACCATCGCCTGGGGCACGATGGTGGGCTCATGGTTCAGCACGGCCTCAGCCACTGAGAGCGGCGTCTCGATGTTGCAGAGGTGATAGGGCCGATAGAGCGCATAGTAAGGCCCCTCGCCCATGGCCAAGAAGGTCATGTCTACGCGCACGCGCGGCTCGTCAGTGGTGATGACCGCAAACACGCCCGGCGCCACCTTGCCAGTTGAATACTCGACACAGCCACGCTGCGAGAGAATCCCGCCGTCCGCGACAGGGATCAGCATCTTGCTCAGCTCGGGCACATCAACTCGGGCGCCGTGCATGCCCGGCACATCGGCCACAAAGCCGGTGGCGTTGGACACCGCCGCCATCTCGACCATGGTCTTGCTGCCATCCTTGAACGCCGCCAGCATCTTGGGGTTCATGCCGCGTGATAGCGCCTCGGCACGGCACGAGTCGGGGGTGGCATCGAAATCGATGGTGTTATTCTTGCCCTTGCCGATGCACACCACGTCAAAGCCCAGCGTGCGCGCGAAATTGTACAGGCCCATGCAGACACCCGGCTCGTCGCCCGAGGCTACGGTGTAGACCACCCCGGCCTGCCGCGCCATGCGGTTGAGTAGCACGCCCACAGTCACGTCGGTCTCGACATTGAGCATGATGATGTTCTTGCCGTTCAGAATCGCGTGCCAGGCCACCGTCGCTCCCACCTCGGCCAGGCCCGTGGCCTCCACGATCGCCTCCACTGCCGGCACCTGGGTCAGCAGTACGGCGTTTTGGGTGACCACCCGCCGCCCGGCGCGCAGCGCATCCTCGGCCACGCCCACCTGATCAGTGACGACGATATCGTCACGCGCCACGCCCAGCGCGGCAAAGGTCTCGATGGCCCGCGCAGGCGCGATGTCAGATGCGATGCGCACGTCCATGCCCGCCATGCGATCCATCACGTGCACCATGCCGGAACCCATGTGCCCGCAGCCCACCAGCCCCACCACAATTGGCTGGCCCTCGCTCTGCCGTTGCTCCAAACCACGTCGCAAGTCCATGCTGTTATCTCCTAGCCCGTGTACTTGGCCCTCAGGGCCGCCAGGGCCCCAAAGTCGTCTTTCAGGTGCGCATACAACTGCCTGTAGAGGCCAAAGAACTCTTGATAGCGCCGATGGCGTGCCGCATCTGGCTCGATGGGATCGATGTAGGTCGTCCATTCGCGCGAGATATCCAGCCCCGGCAGATGACCGGTGGCGACGCCCGCCAGCAGGGCATCGCCAAAGGGGGCGCCCTCGCGCCGCTGGACGAGCACAATCGGCACGTCGAACACATCGGCGATGATCTGCCGCCAGAGTCTGCTCACGGCGCCGCCCTCGTTGAGCACCAGTGGCAGGTTCAGTTTGAGCCCGCTCCGTTCGATGAGGCTAAAGGAATCGTACATGGCATAGGCCACCGCCTCCATCATGGCCCGCACCAAATGCCCTTTGCCATGATTCAGCGACAGCCCGAACACGACGCCGCGCGCGTTGGCATCCCACAGAGGGGTGCGCTCACCCATCAGAAAAGGCAGCACGATCAGCCCGTCGCTGCCCGGCGGCACGCGCTCAGCCTCGACATTCAGCAGGTCATAGGCCGACAGGCCCAGCAGCCGCTCGGCCTCCACCTCAGCCTGTCCAAAGCTTTCTTTCAGATAGCGGATCGACTGCCCGCCGGTCATGGTGGTCGGGATGGTCACCAGCGCACCGTCCACGGTGTAGGGCACGTTGATCATCACCCGCCCCACGTTCGAATAGACAAAATCCAGCGTATCATGCACGACGCCAAAATTGCCGACGGTGCCCAGGTTGCTCTGGATGTCGCCGATCTGCGTGGCGCCAGCGCCCACCCAGCCGGCGTTGTCCACCTGACCGGCGGCCACGGGCGTGCCCGCGGCCAAGCCACAATCCGCCGCCGCTGCAGACGTCACTTCGCCGATAAGGTCGGTGCAGGCGCACAGCCGTGGCAATAGCTCGGCGGGCACGCCGGCCTGGGCCACGAGGTCATAGTCCCAGTCACCGGCGCGCAGGTCATAGCAGCCCGAAAAACCCGCGCCCGAGCGATGCAATACGCGCTGCCCGGTCAGCCGCAGGGTGATATAGCCGTCGATGGTGAGCGCCGTCGTCGCCCTGGCCAGCACTTCGGGCCGCTGCGCACGTTCCCACATCAGGTTCACCAGCGTGGGATGGTCCTCCAGGCGATTGCCGATGCTCTGAAAGACTCGTTCTTCGCCGACCTGTGCATAGAGCTCCGCCACCTGCTCTGTCGCACGGCGATCCATCAAGTTATAGGCCCGCTCCACCGGATTGCCAGCGGCATCGACCAGCACCAGACAGGGCATGGCAGAAGACACGGCGATGCCCTTGATCTCACTGGCCGCCACGCCGGCCTGCGCCACGGCCTGCTGCAACAGCCGACAGACCAGCGGCCAGTAGCTGCTCGCCTCATGCTCCGACCAACCGGCGTGGGCGTGGATGAGTATGAACTCAGCAAAGGCATAGCCGTGCACCCGCCCCTGATCGTCGATGATGCATGCCTTGGCGCCCCCCGTGCCCAGATCTACCCCCGCAAAAAACGCCATTGCCCTGCTCTCCTGCTCTACAGCTGGCCGC
>Ga0351876_1139_pt1 | contig 18173 bp, 17 predicted proteins | sample BONcelFGM3001C15_FD_206774 | JGI IMG/M metagenome (GOLD analysis project Ga0351876, IMG submission 206774) | Enriched cells from coal bed in the Powder River Basin, Montana, United States - BONCAT cells FGM rep3 HSBNCT.FGM.300.1.C15 ...
CTATATTAATAAAATCTCTTGTGCTTTTCGTAAATAGCTGAAGACTTCGACGGATCGCGGTCGCGGCGATCAAAGCATCCGGGAACTGGAAAAATAGGGGAGCTGTCCCCCTATTTAATAGGGGCTCTGTCCCTAATTACGATGCTTTCGCTTCTTTTTGTCGCCTTCGCCGTAGTAGTAGTGTTTGTAGTAGTGGTAGTAGTAGCCGCCGTGGTGGGTGTCCACGTTGTTGAGGACGGCGCCGAGGATGCGGCCCTGGACGTCCAGGATCTGCCGGATCCCCGCGGCAATGATGCGGCGGCTGGTGGCGCCGGACTGGATCAGGATCACCGCGCCGTCGACGAGGCGCGACAGGAGCACCGGGTCGGTGACCGCGGTGATCGGGGCGGTGTCGATGATCACCCGGTCATAGGCCTCCGCCCATTCGTGGATGAGGCCCTTCATCCGCTCGGAGGCGATCAGCTCCGCCGGGTTGGGGGCGAGCGGGCCGGAAGCGATGAAGTGGAGATTCGGCACCGGGGTCTCCTGGACGAACGAACGCCAGTCGCCCTCCCCGACCAGGATGTTGGAGACCCCCCGTTCGTTCTGGAGTTTCAGGCTCTTGTGGAGACGGGGGCGCCGCATGTCGAGGTCCACCAGAAGCGTTCGATCCCCCGCGCGGGCCATGACCAGGGCGATGTTGGCCGAGGTGATCGTCTTCCCCTCCGAGGCTGTTGCGCTGGTCACCAGGATGGTGCGGGGCGAACGGTCCGGCGTGGAGAAGAGGATCCCGGTGCGGAGACCCCGGTAGGACTCGGCCGCCTGCGACTGCGGATCGTCCAGCACGAGGAGGTCCGATCCCCCCTTGGCTTCCGGTTTGAGGTTGAAATGGGGAAGCGATCCCAGGTAGGGGAGGCTGAAGTGCCTCTCCAGATCCTCCGGCGACTTCACCGTGTCGTCGAGGTATTCGGCGAAGAAGGCCAATCCGAACCCGAGGCCGAGGCCCAGCACGAGGGCGATGAGGATTCCCTGGCTCTTCTTGGGCCGCACGGCGGAGGTGGGCATCTCGGCCCGGTCGATGACGTAGATGTTGACCGTCCGGTTCTCCTCGGTGACGCTGCTCTCCTTGAGGCGCTTCAGCAGCAGGTCGTAGAGCTGGCGGTTGGATTCCGCCTCCTGCTGGAGCACCTGGAACTGGATCGCGATCTTGTCGCGGCTGATCGTCTCTCCCTCGCTCGCGCGCAGCGCCTGGTTGAGGGCCCGCTCCTGCTTCAGGGCGATGTCGTGATTCGCCTTCAGGGAATCGACGATATTCTGGATCTCCCGTTTTTTGAGGGCGCGGAGGTTATCGAGCTCCTGGTTGAGGGCGACCATCTCAGGGTGCTTCGGCCCGTACTTGCCGCCTTTCACCGTTCGTTCCCGGATCAACTGCACCTCCTTGTCCTTCATGGAGATGATGATCGGGTTCATCGCGACCTCGGGGATGCTGTCGGCAGACTCCGGGTTTTTAATGAGCTCGAGCGCCTTGTTGTATTTGATCTCCGCCTCGATGCGGCTGTTCGTCGCATTGATGAGCTGGGTGCTGACCTGGCTGAGCCGCTGGCGGCTGATGTCCTGCGACTGCTGGCCGCTGTCGGTCTTGCCGGCCATGATGGAGACGCCGTGCTTCTCGCGGTACTGCTGGATCGCCTGCTCGGAGGCCTCCATCTTCAGCTTGGCCTGCTTGACCTGCTCATCGAGGAAAATCGAGGCGGATTGGGAACTTTTGATCCGGAGGCCGAGGTTCCAGTCGATGTAGGCCTGGGCGACCGTGTTGGCGCCGTGGGCGGCAAGGCGCGGATCGATCGATTCGAAGCTGATCTCCACCATCCGGCTGTTGCGGACCGGCTTGATCGCCAGGCGGGACTGGAAGGCGCTCACAAGGCCGGTGTCAGACTCGGGCCGCATGGCGGTGAGGGCGTCGCCGGGGAGGAGGTCTTCCTCCACCGGGGGCTTCTTTGTTTCGAGGCCGGGGATCAGACCGGAGATCAAGTCGTTGAGGCTCTCGGCGACCCATTTCAAGGAGTCCCGAAGAGAAAATCCGCCCTTCTCGGAGGGCCGGTACTCGGGGTTGCTTTCCAGGCGCAGGCGGCCGATCACGTCGCGGGCGATCGCGCGGGACTCCAGGACCTTGTACTGAGTCTGGTAGAAATCCTGGCCCGAGGGGTCGATCGCAAAGATCTCCTGGGCGGAGAGGATGCCCGGATTGGCGCGCTCGATGAGGATCTGGGCGGTGCCCCGGTAAACGGGTACGGCGGTGAAGAGGTAGATGACCGCCGCCGTGAGGACCGTGAGCAGGCAGGTGATGATCAGCAGGCGGCGCTTGACGATCGTGCGCCAGTAGTCGAGCAGGTGGACCTCTTCCAGGAGCGGGGCTTTCTTTGTGACAGGCATATGGATTCCTTCAGGGAAATGGGGGGTGAAATGGGGGGACAGCTCCCCTATTTTGCTGCGACAAAATAGGGGAGCTGTCCCCCCATTTCACCAGAAGCTCTCGGGGACGATGATGGTGTCGTCGGGCATCACCAGCGCCTCCAGGCTGGTCTGGATTTCGACCTTCTTGCCCTCCTGCTCACGGGTGATCCGGGTGCGGTTGGGGGCCGCCTTGGGGGTGAGGCCGCCGCCGATGCTGATCGCCATCAGGACGGTCGTTCCCGGATCGAGGTTGTACTTGCCCGGCGACTTGACCTCGCCCATGACAAAGAAGGAGGGTATCTGGGGAACGACGATGGTGTCGCCGGGCATCACCAGCGCCTCCATGTCGGTCCGGATCTCGACCTTCCGGCCGTTCTGTTCCCGGGTGAGTTGGGTGCGGTTGGCCGCCGCCTTGGGGGTGAGGCCGCCGCCTGTGCTGATGGCCGTCAGGACGGTCGTTCCCCGCTCGAGGTTGTACCTGCCCGGCGATCGAACCTCGCCCGTGACAAAGAAGTAGGACATCTGGGGAACAACAATGGAGTCGCCGTCGCGGATCGGGATGTTGTTCTTCTTGTCGCCGGCAAGCGCGTCCTTGAGGTTCACCTTGATGATCTGCTCGCGGTGCCGTTCGGCCTCCTCGATCGTCAGGGCGCGGTCGACGGGTCTGCCGGGCCGGATGATCACCACCTCCTCGCCCGCGTCTTTGGTCGGGCCGCCGGCCTGGGAGAGGACATAGAGGATGTTGTTCTCCCGGGTGACAGCATAGGTGCCGGGATTTTTAACCTCCCCCATCAGGAAGACCCGCTGGCTCTTGTACTCCTTTACCGTGACCGTGACCTGGGGATCGACGATGAGCCCGTCCCCCAGCTTGGCCGCAATCGCCTTTCCAAGACTGGAGGCGGATGCGCCCGCCGCCTGGACCTCGCCGATGAGCGGAAAGGAGATCATCCCCTCGAGGGAGACGGGCATCGTCCGATGGAGGTCGTTATGGCCCCAGACGATGATTTCGAGGACGTCCTCCTTGCCGATCTGGTAGTCTCCCTGGGCCTGGAGCGTCGCGGAGAAGAAAGAGACGAGGCACAGCGCGATGAGGAAAAAAAAGAGCGGGCCCTGTTTGATGGCGGCCCGCCCAACCGTTTCAGAGGGCGTTATGTCCATTGCCGGTTTTCCGTTTCCTTCCTGTTGTCATCATGATGAGACCTTTGAATTTCTCTCGAAATTTGGGGATTCGTCATTCCTGCGGAAGCAGGAATCCAGTTTTTCCAAGATCTTCTGGATTTCCGCTTTCGCGGGAACGACAAAGAAGGAGCGTTTTTCAAAGGTCTCATGATTTCGGAACCTTTAGAACGAGAAGGTGGCCTTCAGGAACACGCGGTTCTCCTTGTTGTCATAGCGGATGAAATTGGAGTCCGTCTCCTGATAGGTGTAGCTCAGGTTCCAGGTCAGCCAGCGCCGCATCGCGTAGTTCACGCCGACCGTTGCGCTGTAGATGTTCTCGTCGCGTGTCTTGAGGGCGCCGTCCGCGTCGAGCGAAGCTCCCTCGAATTTGCTTTTCCCATACCCGATGAGGCCGAAGAGGCTGATCTTCTCGTTCATCGAGAGGATGTGGGTGTAGCCGAGGGAGTAGTTGTCGCGGGTGTAGGCGGCATTCGTGTCGACATCCTCCTCGATCGTCCGCGACCCCTTGAGGCTGATCACGTCGTAGGGCGAGAGGTTGTACGACAGGTCGATCTGCGTCGAGAAGGCGCTGAACTTGCGCTCCCCCCCCGCGTTGGTCGCGTCGTATTTCTTCTGCGTCCAGCCGACCTTCAGGAATCCGTTGATCTTCGCGGAGGGATCGAAGCCGATACCCACATAGGCGGTGTCGTTTTTGTTGTTGTCGAAGGAGCTCTTGGGGTAGTCGACCTTGGAGTGCGTGTACTCCACGAGGAGGTCCGTCTTGGGCGTAAATCGGTAGAACAGCGTCCCGCCGAAGAGGTTGCGGTCGAAGTCGCCGGTGCGGTCGTACTCGTGGTCGTAGCCGTACTTGTAGTAGTTGTACCGGAGTTCGGCGGCCCAGCGGTCCGCGAAGCTGTATTTGGCCTTGGTCAGGAAATCGTTCGACCGGAAGGGGAGCGCGCGGTAGGGATCGGCGGCGCCGGAGAGGCCCGGCTGCTCGTTCCACTTGCGGGGGATCTCGGAATCGAGGAATCTGTCGCTGACCGTAAGGAGGAGACCGCCCGGAAAATCGAAGTTCAGGCTGCCCGTGGCGGCCTGGCTGATATAATTGCTTTCACGGAGGTCCGCATACCAGTAGATGTCGGCAAGATAGCCGATCCGGAAGCTGTGGCGGCGCATCGGCAGGACCAGCTCCAGACCCGGCGAGAGGGTGGTGATCCATTCGCTCTTCTTTTCCTTGCCGTCGTAGTTGCGGTAGAAATTGTCGGTGTAGGTTTCCATCAGGCCGACGGAGGGGTGGACCTCCACCGGTCCGAGCTTGATATTGCCCTGCCCCGCCTGGGTCTGGCCCCAGGCCTGAAAGGCCGTGAAAACAAGGACGATGCAGATGAAAGGGATAATCCGTTTCTTTTTCATTTTCAACCTCTCAAAAATAACAAAGAAAAATGCAGGGTTGGGTATCCCTGAACAGAAGGTCCGTTCCGGTTAGCTGCTGGGGGAGGGGTTGACCCCGCCGCCGCCACCGCCGCTGCCGCCGGCGCCGCCTGCCCCGCCGGCCCCACCGGAACCTGCGCCGCCGGAGCCTGCACCGCCCGCGGCGCCGGGCGCCGGGCTGAAGCCGAAGACGCCGCTGCTTCCGGCGTTTGCGCCCGTTGTGGCCTGCCCCTGATTGCCGCCCGCATTGGTGATGGCCGCGACAACCATATCACCGGAGAGGCCCGCCCCGGTGCCCGCCGCCGCCACCACCGCCGACGCATTGCCCAGCGTACCCAGCGACGCGCCGGAGACCGTGCCCGTCGTGACCGCCGCCTGGACTGAGGTGTAGAGGGCGGCCATGAAGCCGCTGTTCGCCGGAGCATTGGCGCTCCAGCCCCCGGCCGGTGTGATCCCCAGCGCCGTCAGGGCGCTGATGGCGTCCGCCGCCGTTGCCCCCGGGGGAAGATTCAGGTTGAGCAAGGTGGCCAGATTCAACGCTACCTGCCCCTGTGTTGTGGGCGCGTCTACAGCGCCCGGGCCGTAGGACGCGCCTGCAGCGCCCGCGCCGCGCTGGGCGAAGACGGGACCGGATGCAAACAGGAAGATGAGCGCAATCACAATGAGTGCAAATTTCGAAACGATGCCCTTTCTGTTCTTTTTCATGGCAACCTCCTTGAATGATGGATCGAATGTTTTGTCAACGGACTCTCTCGAATAGGGAAAGAATGCATAAAATTTTCGCTATCCGATAGCCCAACGCCGGATGCTTTGCAAGCAAAAACTTATACAGTGAAGCCGGATGCGCACGAGACGGGATCCTGGCCGGCGAGGATCCGCCGGGGGTTCCCTTCGACGAGGCAGCGCGCCCCCTCTTCCCCGATCCGCTCCCGGAGCAGCGCAGCCGCTTTGGAGAGCACCGGCCTGCGCCAATCGGGGGAATGGGCGTCCGTCGCCACAAAATGCACATATCCGCGCTCCAGCAGCGCGAATGCCGCATTCCGGGGCTCGGCGCCGAAGTCGCCGGTGAGGCTCATCGCGGTCACCTGCGTGAAGGTGCCGCTTTGCATCCACTCCTCCACGAGGGCGGGACGGTGCTGGATCATCCGGTTTCGCTCCGGGTGGGTCAGGATCGGAGCAAAACCTGCCAGGCGCAGCGAAAACAGAAACTCCGGGACCAAACGGGGGATGGAATCGGACGGAAGCTCGACCAGGACGAAGCGCCCGCCGGTGCAGAGCGAGGGATTGTCCTTCAGGAAGGAGGCGAGGTCCGGATCGATGTGCATGTCGCCGGCAACCTGAAGGTTCAGGTCGATGCCCGCCTCGCGGACCCTGCGCTTCAGCAGGTCGTAGGCCGGCAGGATGGTCGATGCGTCGTTTTCATAACGGCCCTTGTAGCAGTGCGGCGTTGCGACGATCGTATCGATGCCGTCCTCCACGGCGATCCGGCACATCGCCAGGGCGCCGTCCAGGGTTTCGGGGCCGTCGTCGATGCCCGGCAGGATGTGGCAGTGCACGTCGATCAAAACCAACCTCCGGCCGCACCGCGAGGGATCATTGAGAACCGACCGGCCATGAGTGATTCGTTATCCACGAAGGACCCTTCCCACCAAATCGTTCATCTCCTCTCCCTTGAACGGCTTTGTCAGCGCGCCTTGAAAACCGTACGAGGCAAAGTTCGCTATGGTGGGAGCATCCTCGTGGCCCGAGGCGATGATGGCCCTGATCGATGGGTCGATCTTCAACAGCCGCTCCATCGCCGCCTGCCCCCCCAGGCCTTTGCGCACCGTCAAGTCCAGCAACACCAGATCAAAGGGATTGCCGGAATCCATCGCTTTTCTGTAGGTATCGATCGCCTCCTCTCCCTCCTTCACATCCGTTACCTCACAACCCATCAGCTCCAGATAGGCCCGTTCGATCTCTCGAATTTCCGGTTCATCGTCCATGATCAACACCCGGGCGGCGCCGGTCGATAATTTCTTCGCAACCTCTTTGTTTTCACTCAGGTCAGCCCGCGCCGGAAGGTACAGAACAAAGGAAGAGCCTTTCCCCAACTGCGATTTCACCGAGATATGGCCGTCGTGTTTCTTCAGGACTGAATAACAAGTGGCCAATCCCAACCCCTGACCCTTCTGGGAGGCCATCTTCTTCGTCGTAAAATAGGGATCAAAGACGCTCGGCAGATGCTTCTCCGGGATGCCGTTCCCATCATCGTCAAACGTGATTTTGAGATATGCGCCTTCTTTCAGGTCAAGAACCGCTCCGGCAGGTATCCGTATATTCTCCGCATGAATCGTCAGATTGCCGCCGGCCGGCATGGCCTCCAGGGCATTTGTCGTCAGGTTGCAGAAACACTGCCTCATCTGGAGCTCGTCCACTTCAGCAGGCCAGAGCTTTTCCATGAAGGCGAACTTTGCCCTGACGTCCGTCCCCTTCAGGGCCTTGTGGACGACATCTCGAATGATCTCCGCCGCATCGAAGAGTTCCCGGTGCGGACCCCCGCCCCGTGAAAAGGTAATCAGGCGGCTTGTCAACTCCTTTGTATTCTGAACACTTTGCATTGCAATCAGCAGCCGGCGGCGGGAAGCATGATCCGGAGGCAGATCCATCAGGGCCAGATCGATATTCCCCTGCACAACGGCCATCAGATTGTTGAAGTCATGGGCAATGCCGCCGGCCAAGACACCCAGGGACTCGAGCTTGTTCGCCCGCAGCAGCTCCGCCTCCATCTGCTTGCGATCGGTGATATCCTTTGAAAGACCAATGATGCCGATAATATTTCGTCCGGCATCGTAGAGCGGCGCCCTGTAGGTTTCGAACCATTTGTTCAAGCCGCTGCCGCCAATGAACTCCTCGACAACCTTCTGCTTTCCGGTTTTCATGATTTCAAGATCGTCGGCGCGGTAGGCCTCGGCGAGCGGCTTCGTCCATAGATCAAAGTCCGTCTTGCCGATCAGATCCTGGGTTGAGGGCGAGCCGCAGGAGCGGGCAAACGGTTCGTTGACTGCAATGAAGCGACCCTCGCGGTCCTTGATCCACGTGAGGAAGGGCAGGTTGTCGATGATGGTTGCTGCGTCCATGCCGCTCCTTTGCGACACCTCCGATGTTATCTTGCGTAGATCCACTGCCTGGCCGGAACCGGTATTTCCCATATTCCCAAGAGGGCGGGATGCCCTGGATACAGCTCCGCCCTCTCAATTACAGAGGGAGCGTTTTTATTCACCGTTTAAACTGCTTTACGTAAACCCGGCGATTTTGCCCTTGCACTGCTATCAGAAAAAATTAAAAAAGCAATATCGAATTATATGATGGATAATATATACTAAAAATATATGGTGCTCAGGAAACGCAGACCAGGTCTGAGATTGCCGCCTTCCGCATTCAGGAGCTGCTTTTTAAAAAAATGGTACAAAGGAGAAATTTGTTTTGAAAAATGGGTTATCCGTCGTTGCGAGCCGCGCAACCGGAGAAGAAAATGAGAATAAATGAGATGCGGCAGGCCAAAGAGGCGATGGAAGAAGGCGGCGCGTAACCGGAGAAGAAGCGGAGAATGGATGATACGGTCGCGGCGTTTGGCCTGACCCTGGGCAATCGCAGCAACGGGATTGATCGATGGGAGATCGTGAAGCCGGTGGGCGCCACGACCAAGAGCCGGAAAATACTTGATCTCCTGCACGGTTTTATCCATGTGGCTATCAGAGTCTCTGCCCCCCTTGGGCAAGTGTGACCGGGAACAGACGGCAGGCGGAAGCCTTGGCGGCACAGCCGGCCGTCTGTTCCCGAGGGGTGGAAAAGACTACCCCTTCTGGGGTTTGGCCTCTTCGTCTTTCTTCTTTTTCTTCTTGGCCTTCGCATCCGCGGGCTGTTCCGGTGCGGCCTTTTTCGCTTTGGGGGCCTCTTCCTTCGGCTTTGCGAGACGTTCCGCCTTCGCGGCGGCGAGGTCCTCCGTCCGCTGAACATTGGCGGCGATCGCCCTCAGGCGGGTTGCCGTCTCTTTGAGTTTCGCCTTCAATTCCTTGATGGACACGTCCCGCGCGATCGCCGTCTCATCGAGACCCTTTTCGGCAAGAAGGGCCTGGCGCTTCTGAAGCTTCGCCTCCAGCGTGGCCTTCTGTTTCAGGCGTGTTTCCTTGCTCTCCGATGCCATGGTATTCTCCTTATTTTTCCGAATTTGCAATCAAACGCCGCTTCCAGGCGAACCGTTCAGTCGACGGGAGCGTCGTTGTATCAGGGTTTCAACTGAAAATCCAGTTATTTTATATTGCTTGAGGGGAGAGATTGGCCCCCCGCGTTGTCCTTGACAGAGCCCCTCTTTTCTCCTATGTTGCGAGGCGGATCGGGTGTTCCGGCGTAGAATCAACGGCAACGGGCGCCGTTGCCGCTTCCATTGGGAGAGAGATGATGAGAAAGTCAAAAATGAAGGTTGCGGCTGCGCTGCTGACGGTGCTGTGGCTCGCGGCATGCACGACCTATGAGCGGCAGGTGGTGCCTTTCAAGATGCCTTCCGCCTATCCGAACGCCACGGTCGTGGCGCAGGCGACCATTGCCGCCAAGGCGTATGATAACAAGGAGGAGGCGACCGCGGCCTTCGGATTCGACATCCGCGGCGCGGGGATCCTTCCCGTCCAGGTTATTTTCGACAACAAAGGCGGCCATCCGCTGGAGATTATGACGGATAGAACCTTTCTTGTCGATCAGGAGGCCAACCTCTGGCCGATCCTCGATCAGGGAATGGCCTATGACCGGCTCTCCGGGAAGACCGAACTGGGAAGGGTTATGCCGGAGGCCGCAAAGGGGGGCCTGCTGGCCGGCGCGGCCGGCGCGGTCATCGGGGCGGCGATCGGCATCGTAACCGGGCAAAACGTGGCGGCTTCCGCCGGAAAGGGGGCCGCGGTCGGGGCCGCCGCCGGGATAACAATGGGCGGGGCCAAGGGGCTGGGCGAATCGGATGTCGGGTATCAGATCCAGGAGGATCTCCGGAACCGCTCGCTCGAAAAGCGCGCCATCGCGTCCGGCGAGGTCGCCCATGGCTTCATCTTCTTCCCGGGGGAGGCCGGGAAGCCGGCGGAGCTGCGGATCAGCATCCGGGCGGTGGATACGAGGCAGGTCTATTCGCTGATCCTGAAATTCTGACGGCGGGGTGCGTCTTGCTTGACGCGCCGTTTTTGACGGGAGTTATCGGTGTGCCGCGGCCTCCGCCGGACGCGCGCTATAGATGAAAAATAGGGGCGCTGTCCCCCCTTTTTGAGGTATGCAGCATGTCCGAAACCATGAAAATTGTTCTGATGGTCCTGATCATGATCGGGGTCTTCATTCTCACCCTCCGCTTCTCCGCATGGAAGACGAAAAGGGCCTGCGATTTCATCCTGCGGGATCTAAAGGCGAAGAAGGCGTTCGATCCGGCCTCGGCCGTGGAGCTGCCCTACAGCAAGACCTCCCTGTTCCACCTCGGCATGCGGGACTACCGGCCCAGGGCGCTCAGCGCGCTCGTGAAATTCGACCACGTCCGTATACAGCAGGAGGGCCGATATTACCTGCGCGACGGCCACAAACTGGACGGTCCTTCTTGAAATGACTCTATGATCGAGACAGGATTCCGCCCCGTTCCGGTCATGAAACCGGGCAAAGACTTTGGAGTGTAAAGGACGTGGATTTCAATCCCTGCATGAAACATAAAGTGGTGCGCAAGGCGGTTCGCATGTTCGCCGAGGCGGAGCTCGGCCCCATCGCCCATGATATCGACCGGGACGCCCGCTTCCCGACGGAGGTCGTCGAGAAGATGCGGCCGCTGCACTTCTTCGGCCTCCAGGCGCCGAAGGCCTACGGCGGCGCGGAGATGGACACGATCAGCTACGCGATCACGATCGAAGAGATCTCGCGCGTCAGCGCCGCGGTCGGCCTCTGCCTGACCGTCCACAACAGCGTCGGGATCTACCCGATCGTCCGTTTCGGGACGGAGGAGCAGAAAAAACGGTTCCTGCCGGCGATGACGGACGGAGCGCGGATCGGGGCCTTCTGCCTGACCGAGGCCAACGCCGGCTCCGACGCGGGCGGCGTCGAGACGGTTGCCGTCCGGGACGGCAATGACTACGTGATCAACGGCACGAAGATCTTCGTCACCAACGGCGGCGTCTGCGGCACGGCGCTGATCTTTGCGATCATGGACACGGAAAACCCCCAGCGGAGCGCCGGGGTGTTCATCGTGGAGAAAGGCGCCCCCGGCTTTACCGTCGGTGAAATCGAAGACCTCTGCGGGATGCGGGCCAATCCCGTCTCCTCCCTCTTTCTGGAGGAGTGCCGCGTCCCGGAGGCGAACCTGCTCGGCCGCCCCGGCGACGGGATCAAGATCGGCCTTGCGACGCTCGACACCGGCAGGATCGGCATCGCCGCCCAGGCGCTGGGGCTCGCCCAGGCGGCGTTCGAGGACTCGGTCCGCTACTCGAAGGAACGGCAGCAGTTCAAGAAGCCGATCTCCTCCTTCCAGACGATCCAGAACTACCTCGCCGACATGGCGACGGAGATCGATGCGGCGCGGCTTCTGCTCTACCGGGCCTGCGCGGTACGGGACGCGGGCAGACCCTTCGGCGCGGAGGCGGCGATGGCCAAGCTCTACTGCAGCGCCACGGCGACGCGGGTGACGAACACGGCCGTCCAGATCCACGGGGGATACGGCTACAGCAAGGAGTACGATGTGGAACGCTATTTCCGGGACGCGAAGGTCACGGAGATCTATGAGGGGACGAGCGAGGTCCAGCGGATGGTCATCTCCCGCGCGGTGCTCGCCCGGAGGAGTTAATTTTAATTAGGGACAGAGCCCCTATTTCTTTGCAGGTTCAATGGGGGGAAGGAAAATAGGGGAGGTGTCCCCCTATTCGGAGGAGTTAGACGATAGTGAAGATGGTTGTGTGCATGAAACAGGTGCCGATGGTCTCGGAACTCCCCTGGGACCCGGCGACGGGGACCCTGCAGCGGGATCTGGCGGAGGGGATGATGAACCCCGCCTGCCGTTCGGCCCTCGATGCGGCCCTCCGGATCAAGGAGGCGGCGGGGGGCGAGATCACGGCGATCACGATGGGGCCGCCGATGGCCGAGGAGGTGCTCCGGGAGGCGATTGCGCTCGGGGCGGACCGGGGCGTCCTGCTGACCGACCGGAAAATGGCCGGCGCGGATACCTCCGTGACCTCCCATACGCTCGCCCGGGCGATCGAGAAGGCCTGCCCGGGTTTTGATCTGGTGTTGTGCGGCTGCTCCACGAGCGACAGCGAAACCGCCCAGGTCGGCCCGCAACTGGCCGAGGAGCTCGACATTCCCGGCGTGGCCTATGTCGACGAGATCGAGCTGTTCGACGGCAACGGAGCGGTCCGGATGCGCCGGGTCTCCGACCATTTTCTCGAGACGCTGGAGATGGAACTTCCCGGCATCGTCACCGTAACGACCGGCCATTATGCGCCGAGGCATGTGCCGATGGGCGGTCTCCAGGCGGCGTTCGCATCGGCCCAGATCGTTTGCCTCGATGCGGCGGCCGTCGGACTCGATCCGGAGCGGATCGGCGCGAAGGGCTCCGCAACGAAAATCCGCAACGTCTATTCGCCGACGGCGGGGAAGAAGAACATCGTGTTGACCGGTGCGCCGAAGCGGGTCGTGGAGCAGCTCTTCGAACGGTTCGACGACAAGATCGGCGGCGCGATCGGGAAGGACTTGAAAGCGGACAGGAATTGAAGCTCCGCGCAGCTTGCGGCGAAGCGTTTCAATCCGTAAGGGGAACGTACTCTTTTTTACTCGCTTATCCCGGCGGCGAGCCGCGGGGAATGCGCTTGTGGGCGGATTCAACATGACAGCAAAAAAACGGGCCATCTGGGTCTTCGGAGACTACCGGAACTACTTTCAGAATCGTGTGACGCTGCAGCTCCTCTCCCGGGCGAAGGATCTGGCGGAAAAAATCGACGCCGAGGTGTGCGCCGTCGTCTTCGGCCACAAGGTAGACGAGTGGACGGGCGACGTGCTCTCCTCCTACAACCCCGCCTTTTGCGGTGTCGTCGGGGAGTCCATCGCCCACGGCGCCGATAAAGTCTACCTGGCCGATCATCCGCGCCTGGCCGCCTACAGCATGGAAACCTACACACTCTTGATGGAGCGGCTGGTGCGCCAGGAGAAGCCGGAGATCATCCTCATTGGGGCCACCACCTTTGGAAGGGAGTTCGCCGCCCGCGTCGCGAAGCGTCTCGGAACGGGCCTCACCGCCGACTGCATCGGCTTGGATATCGATTCGGAGGGGCTGCTCGTCCAGATCGCCCCCTCCTTCGGCGGAAACCTGGTGGCCGAGATCGTCACCCCGGAGCGGAGGCCGCAGATGGCCACGGTTCGCCCGGGGACCTTCCAGGAGATCCCCCACGATTACAGCCGGACCGGCGAGGTGGTGAAGCTTCCCCTGCCGGAGCGCCTTCCCGCCGACCGGGTCCGCCTGGTGAGCTCTGAACGCTCTCCCCTGCGGGAGCAGAAGCTGGAGGATGCGAAGGTGGTCGTCTGCGGCGGGCGCGGCCTGGGGAGCAAAAAGAAATTCGCGAAGCTCTTCGAACTGGCCGAACTGCTGGGCGGCGAGGTGGGGGCGACGCGCCCCGTCGTCTATGCGGACTGGGCGGATCATGACGCGCTGGTCGGCCAGGCAGGCAAACAGATCCGGCCGCAGATCCTCTTCTCTTTCGGGATCAGCGGCGCCATCCAGCACACCGCCGCCTGCAATGATGCAAAATTCATCATTGCGGTGAACAAAAACCCGAATGCGGCGATGATGAAGCGGGCCGACGTCGCGATCGTCGCCGATGCAGGCCAGATCTGCAACGCCCTCATCCAGGAGCTCAAGCGGCGGATCCGCTGACAGGGCTGTTGAAAAACGCCCGTATCCTGTACGGGACAAGCTTTTGAATAGCCATGACCCGGCCCGGCGCCATCATAATCCGAGACGCCCGGCAATCCCCTGCATCGCGGCAAGCGCGATCTCCACGAATTCGTCGAGCGGCAGGCCGATCTTCTCGCACTCGCGAATCGTCTCCCGGTTCACCGAGGCGGCGAAGGCCCTCTCCTTCATCCTTTTCGTGATCGACTTCACCTTCACGCTTGCGATCTTCCGGTCGGGATAGACCAGCGCCGTCGCCACGACGAGGCCGGTGACCGTCTCCCCGGCGGCGAGCGCGTGCTGGAATTCGGTGTTCCGTGCAACGCCGCAGACAGACTCGTTGTGCATCTTCACCGCGTCGACGATTTCCGGATCGATCTTTGCCTCCGTCAGGATTCGCACCGCCTCGCAGCCGTGGCGGGTCAGATCGCCGTCCACGACCTCGATGTCGATGTCATGCAGCAGCCCCGCAAGCCCCCATTTCTCCTCGTCCCTGCCGAGCCGCCGCGCCAGCGCCCGGAGGACCGCCTCGGAGGCGTAACTGTGGTCCAGCATCCGTTCGTTTTTGACGTACTTTTGGAGCAGCACTTCCGCTTCGTCTCTGGTCATCCGATCCACCCCTTTCCTCCCTGTCCGGGAGCGTCATGAATCCATTTTGATGAATCATACCCCTTTCGCGGAAAATTCAAAAGAGGCGGAACAGGGGCGGCACAGACAATTTTTCATCCGCCATTGACTTGCGATGCCCTGTTTCTTATACTGCGGCCGTGCGCTGCGGACCGGTCAAGTCGCTATCCTCTCCTGTTATTCTCTGCGGCGCGGGTTGCCGTTGAACCGGCATAATCCTTTTTATTTGGCGGAGGTATGGATGATTGATATCCTGATTCTTGTCGCGGCCGTGTTCCTGCTGCCGGGGCTCCTGATTTCCGAGAAAAGAGATTCGACAATGGGGCGTCTGTTGACGAAACCCTTTCTCTCCGCGCTTTTCGTTGCGGCGGCCCTGACCGGATCGCAGGCGGATCCCGGATACTTCCGCTGGATACTGGCCGGTCTGCTCCTCAGCATGGCGGGTGATCTCTTTTTGATCTTCTTTTTCTCAAGGAAACTCTTTCTCGCGGGGCTGGTTTCGTTCCTGTCGGCGCATATCCTCTACACGGTGGCGTTTTTCACGCTGGCCGGGCCGGGGGAAACAAACGGGATCGCGATCGTCCTCTTTCTGGTTGTCAGCGGCGGCGTGTTCGCCTGGTTCCGCCCTCACCTGGGGAAGATGGTCGTTCCGGTGGTCGCCTACATTGTCGTGATCACCGCGATGGTGATCGGCGCCTCGTCTCTGGCGGTGACCGAATCGGTCCGCTTTCCGGGCCGGGCGCTCGCGTTTGCGGGGGCGCTGCTCTTCTACCTCTCGGATGTCTTCGTCGCCCGCCAGCGCTTCGTTACCCAAAACTTCTTCAACCGGGCCGTCGGTCTGCCGCTCTATTTCGCGGGTCAGTTCATGATCGCCTACTCGATCCGTTTTATCTGACGGCGGAAATGCCTTATACCGTTTCAGGCCGGGAAGGGGGCGTTCCGCTCTGCCGTGGGTTCGCCGATCCATCGCTGCAGAGATCCGAAGGTGTCCTTTGCCGACGCAGACCGCATTTCCGTCGAAGCGGACTTCCCGGTCTCCCCATCCGTTGACCTTTGCCCGATGTAGAGTGAGGTGATGCCGAGGGTCAGGGAATAACGCTCCCGGTTGCTGAAACCGGCCTCTTCCATCATCGCGAGGAAGGCCGGGGGCGGCGGAAAGTGGGTGATGGAGTCGACCAGGTAGAGGTAGGCGGCGGGGTTCTGTGAAAAGAGGCGGGCGACCTTGGGAAGAACGCGGTTCAGGTAGGGGGCGAAAACCGAGCGCCAAAGACGGTTCTGCGGGGCGTTCATCTCGAGGACAAAGACACGTCCGCCGGGGACGAGGACCCGCCTCATCTCCCGGAGGGCGGCGAGGCGGTCCGGAATGTTCCGGATGCCGAAGGCGATCCCCACGGCGTCAAAACTCCGCTCCGGGAACGGAAGCCCCATCGCGTCCGCCTGGAGAAGCCGGACCCGTCCGGCAAGGCCGCGTTGCGCGATCTTTTTCCGTCCAGGGGCGAGCATTTCGGCGATGAAATCGATCCCCGTCACCTGGATCGACCGATGCCTCCGGGCGGCCTCGATGGCCAGATCCGCCGTGCCGGTCGCCACGTCGAGAAAGCGGAAGGTGTCGAAGAACCGCATCTTCCGGACGGTGAAGCGGCGCCAGGCGACGTCGCGACGGAGACTCAGCAGGTGGTTCAGGAAGTCGTAGCGCCCGGGGACCGTCGTGAAAATCTCCCGGACCATGCCGACGTGCTCATCGCAGCCGATCCCGGTCACTGGCGGGTAGTTGTTGCGGTCCGTTTCTGTACGGGAGGGATTATCCATCATGATGCTCTCATAAAAGTACAGGAATCCACGTTTCTGTCGTTTCCGACAACGGGAATCCTTCTTTTCAATCCGTTCACTGTGGTTCGGATTCCTGCCGGGGGCGCACCCTCGCGGAGACTGGGGGGATGACGACTTTTTCCGCACCCGTCAGGCGTTGCCGGTGAAGATTCGGGCGTAGAGGGCGTCGAAGCCGTCCTTTCCGGCCGCGAGCATCAGCGTAATCGGCATCGCTTCCCGCCCCAGTTCCACCATCCGGGCGGCCATCTCCCGGATATCCCATTGGGCGTGGCCGTCCGCCCGGACGCGGGCGAGGTGGTAGAGCTCGCGGGCGCTGACCCGGATCATCACCCGGCGCCGGTGCGCGTTCGTCAGGATGTAGGGGGCCGCCGCGGGCGAGGTCCGGCGGATCTGCTCCCAACTCTCCTCGGTCCGGGCGCAGATCTCCCGGAAGGGGGCCTCCATCCCGACCGCCGTGATCGAAGGCGGGATCGTAACGCCCTGCGCCGGGGCGTAGTTCTGGACGGTGATCGTGGCCATCCGGTGGCGCTTCACCTGGGCAAAGCAGGTCGCGCTGATGACCAGTTCGAAGGTCAGCCCGACGTGCTCGAACTCCCGCGGGGCGGCGTCGTAGGCCTTCATCCACCGGAGGGCGGTCCGGAGCAGACCTTTCTTTTCTTCGATCTCCATGCGCGTTGCGATCTCCAGACATTCCGGAAGCGGAAGGTGCGATGCGCCGTGGAGGAGCGCCGCGATAACCTTGTCGTCCGCCGCCGGCGTCGCGTCGATCAGACGGACGAGGCCATCCGCCGTTGCCGCGCCGTTCAAACCCTTGGCGGCGAATCCCTCTCCCTGTGCGCCGACGGGAGAACGTGTTGACATTTTTGAGACGATCTCGTCCGCCGCAGAGCGGACCGCCTCCGGCGTCTCGCGGTCGTACGGGGTGGGCTCCGTGTAGCGGACAAGCGACGGGGCGACCCCCTTCACCGCGTCGAAGAGCCGGCGGCTGTATTCGCGCGCCTCGGCGAGGGGGGATGCGGCGAGACGGCGGACCATCAGTTCGATGTTCCGGGCGTTCGCGGTCATCCCGAGCTGCGTCTCCGTCGCAAGCGAAAGGCAGTAACGGGCGTCCTCCTTGGCCCACCCTTCGAGGAGTGAACGGTTTGCCGGGTCGGCGGCGAGCTCGGGGTTCCTCTCCAGGACATAGGGGCGGAGTTTTTCATAGAGCGTGTGGTAGAAGCGGTTCTGGCGGCGGACGGTTGCGATGAAGTTCTCCTCCAGGCCGGCCTCCCTCACCTCCTGCGGGATAACGAAATCGTCGGCCAGGAGCACGTAGCGCTGGGATTTTTCGGTGTAGGAGGCGAGGCGGAACCTTTCAATCTCCTCCACGAGGAGGCGGGAGACCCCGATCAGGTCGAGGTTGAAGACGGCATGCTCGGCGATGGAGCTGTGGCCCATCTCGAAGACGATGTTCCGGTTGGAGGCGCGCGCCTTTTCCACCTCGCCACGGGCGACGGCCCGAAGCTCGTTCACCGGCCTCGGGTTCCGGCTGATCCGGGCATAGGCGGCGGCGACGGTCTCCGGCGTCAGATCCCGCCGCTCCGGCTGCAAGTCCTGAAATTCCCGAATGAGCTCATGATCGATGTTATGGCCTGCGAGAATGACGTCCATCTTCACCTTGTCCCGGATCGTTTGATCCTGTGTTCGTTCGATTGCGGAATGTCGGTTACCGGATCTCCGAGGAGAGCCGCTCGATCGCCTCCATCATGTTGCCCGCCGT
>Ga0351876_1149_pt1 | contig 17407 bp, 11 predicted proteins | sample BONcelFGM3001C15_FD_206774 | JGI IMG/M metagenome (GOLD analysis project Ga0351876, IMG submission 206774) | Enriched cells from coal bed in the Powder River Basin, Montana, United States - BONCAT cells FGM rep3 HSBNCT.FGM.300.1.C15 ...
AGGGGATGAGGAAGGACGGTACCCTAGGAACAAGTCTCGGCTAACTACGTGCCAGCAGCCGCGGTAAGACGTAGGAGGCGAGCGTTATCCGGATTTATTGGGCGTAAAGGGCAAGTAGGCGGTTGTCAAAGTTGGGCGTGACATCTCCTGGCTTAACTGGGAGCAGTCGTTCAAAACTAGGCAACTAGAGGGCAGAAGAGGAAAGCAGAACTCCTGATGTAGCGGTGGAATGCTCAGATATCAGGAAGAATACCAGTGGCGAAGGCGGCTTTCTGGTCTGTACCTGACGCTGAGAGGCGAAGGCCAGGGTAGCAAACGGGCTTAGATACCCCGGTAGTCCTGGCAGTAAACGGTGGATACTAGGTATCAGGGGTTAAGGCCTTTGGTGCCGAAGCTAACGCGTTAAGTATCCCGCCTGGGAACTACGGCCGCAAGGTTAAAACTCAAAGGAATTGACGGGGACCCGCACAAGCAGCGGAGCGTGTGGTTTAATTCGATGCAACACGAAGAACCTTACCTGGGTTTGACATATACGTAGTAGGGAACCGAAAGGGGACCGACACTTCGGTGAGCGTATACAGGTGCTGCATGGCTGTCGTCAGCTCGTGCCGTGAGGTGTTAGGTTAAGTCCTACAACGAGCGCAACCCTTGTTGCTAGTTACAAGTTACTAGCGAGACTGCCGGCATATAACCGGAGGAAGGTGGGGATGACGTCAAGTCAGCATGGCCTTTATATCCAGGGCTACACACACGCTACAATGGCCGGTACAGAGGGCAGCGAAGCCGCGAGGCGGAGCGAATCTCACAAAGCCGGTCTCAGTTCAGATTGCAGGCTGCAACCCGCCTGCATGAAGTTGGAGTTGCTAGTAACCGCAGGTCAGCAATACTGCGGTGAATACGTTCCCGGGTCTTGTACACACCGCCCGTCACGTCATGGGAGCTGGCAATACCTAAAGTCGGTGAGCTAACCGCAAGGGGGCAACTGCCTAAGGTAGGGTTAGTGACTGGGACGAAGTCGTAACAAGGTAGCCGTACCGGAAGGTGCGGCTGGATCACCTCCTTTCTAGGGAAAAGCAGGGCATCAGCGGTGGTGTCCGCGAGAAGGTCGCGGATTGGGACACTTGTCACTCTTTAGGCGTTAAGGTACGCCTAAAGGTTAGGGCCTTTAGCTCAGCCGGCTAGAGCACTCGTCTGATAAGCGAGAGGTCTCTGGTTCGAGTCCAGAAAGGCCCACAGAGCGATGGGGATGTGGCTCAGCTGGGAGAGCGCCTCCCTTGCACGGAGGAGGTCAGGGGTTCGAATCCCCTCATCTCCACAAGAGGTAAGGGGCGAGCGCAAGAAAGCCCCAAAGCGACCTTGTACCTTAAAAACTGAACAGAATGCAAGTTCTGCGATCGCGGGTTAAGTCAAGTTACTAAGAGCACACGGTGGATGCCTAGGCGCATGAGGCCGATGAAGGACGCGGCAGGCTGCGAAAAGCTTCGGGGAGCTGTCAACGAGCGTTGATCCGGAGATATCCGAATGGGGGAACCCACCCGGGGGAATGCCCGGGGAGCGTTTGATGAATACATAGTCAAACGTGGGGCACGAGGGGAACTGAAACTTCTAAGTACCCTCAGGAACAGAAAGAATTCCCTGAGTAGTGGCGAGCGAAAGGGGAAAAGCCTAAACCTGATACGTGTAAGCGGTGGGCGTTGCGTAACAGGGGTTGTAAGGCTCGCAGGGGGTAGCCACCCTACCCCAAGGAGTAAGAAACCCTACACTTAGGAAAACGGCACTGGAAAGGCCGACCGGAGAGGGTGAAAGTCCCGTATTCGAAAAGTGTAGGGCTCCTAGCGAGACCTTGAGTACCACGGAGCACGCTAATTCTGTGGGAAGCAGGGGAGTCCACTCTCCAAGGCTAAATACCTCATGCGACCGATAGTGAACGAGTACCGTGAGGGAAAGGTGAAAAGAACCGGGGTAACCGGAGTGAAATAGAATCTGAAACCGTGTGCTTACAAGCAGTGGGAGGTCGCAAGACTGACCGCGTGCCTTTTGGAGAATGAGCCAGCGAGTTACTCTTTGTGGCGAGGTTAAGGGGGCGTACACCCGGAGCCGAAGCGAAAGCGAGTCTGAAGAGGGCGAATAGTCGCAAGGAGTAGACCCGAAACCAGGTGAGCTACCCATGGCCAGGAAGAAGCAAAGGTAAAACTTTGTGGAAGACCGAACCCTTCACTATTGCAAAAGCGAGGGATGAGCTGTGGGTAGAGGTGAAATGCCAAACGAACTTGGAGATAGCTGGTTCTCCCCGAAATAGCTTTAGGGCTAGCGTCGGGAATATAAGTATTGGGGGTAGAGCACTGAATTGGCTAGGGGGCGTATAGCTTACCGAACCATATCAAACTCCGAATACCAATACTGGAACCCCGGCAGTCGGACAGTGGGGGATGAGCTTCATTGTCGAGAGGGAAAGAGCCCAGACCGCCAGCTAAGGTCCCAAAATGGTGCTAAGTGGAAAAGGAAGTGGGGTTACCCAGACAGCCAGGAGGTTGGCTTAGAAGCAGCCACCCTTAAAAGAGTGCGTAATAGCTCACTGGTCGAGTGATCCTGCGCCGATAATATAACGGGGCTAAGCATCATACCGAAGCTGCGGATTCGATGGTTAAGGCCGTCGGATAGTAGGGGAGCGTTCTGAGCGAGTCGAAGGCAAATCGTGAGGTTTGTTGGATTGCTCAGAAGTGAGAATGCTGGCATGAGTAGCGAGAAACGTGTGAGAAACACGTTCGCCGTAAATCCGAGGTTTCCGACGCAAGGTTAATCCGCGTCGGGTTAGTCGGTCCTAAGCCGAGGGCGAGAGCCTTAGGCGATGGACAACGGGTTAATATTCCCGTACCACGTCGCAATGTTTGAGCGAAGGGGTGACGCAGGAGGGTAGGTCAGCCGGTTATTGGATTCCGGTGCTAAACCTGTAGGGTGTTGATCCGTGTAGGAAAAACCGCACGGGGAGCCTAAGGGGTGATGGCGGGGCCCAGAGCCCAGAAGTGATTGAGCCCAAGCTGCCAAGAAAAGCCTCTAGTGAGTTGCACGTGACCGTACCGCAAACCGACACAGGTGGATGGGTAGAGCATACCAAGGCGATCGGGAGAACCCTTGTTAAGGAATTAGGCAAGATGACTCCGTAACTTCGGGATAAGGAGGGTCCTTGATGGTGAAGCTGCAAGCCAGTGGAGCTATCGGGGATCGCAGTGAATCGGCCCTACTGACTGTTTAACAAAAACACAGGTCTCTGCGAAAGCGAAAGCTGAAGTATAGGGGCTGACACCTGCCCAGTGCCGGAAGGTTAAGGGGAGAGGTTAGCGCAAGCGAAGCTTTGAGCCGAAGCCCCGGTGAACGGCGGCCGTAACTCTAACGGTCCTAAGGTAGCGAAATTCCTTGTCGGGTAAGTTCCGACCCGCACGAATGGTGTAACAAGTGGGGCACTGTCTCAACAAGGGACCCGGCGAAATTGAAATAGGCGTGAAGATACGTCTTACCCGCAGCAGGACAAAAAGACCCCGTGGAGCTTTACTGCAGCCTGATATTGAGTTAGGGCTCAGTTTGTGTAGGATAGGTGGGAGACGGAGAAACTGGGGCGCCAGCCTCGGTGGAGTCAGCCTTGAAATACCACCCTAACGGAGTTTTGACCCTAACCCTAGCCCGTGATCCGGGTAGGGGACAGTGTCAGGTGGGCAGTTTGACTGGGGCGGTCGCCTCCCAAAAAGTAACGGAGGCGCCCAAAGGTTCCCTCAGGCTGAATGGAAACCAGCCCAAGAGTGTAAAGGCAGAAGGGAGCTTGACTGCGAGACCTACAAGTCGAGCAGGGACGAAAGTCGGGCTTAGTGATCTTACGACACCGCGTGGAAGGGTCGTGACTTAACGGATAAAAGCTACCCCGGGGATAACAGGCTAGTCTTGCCCTAGAGTTCACATCGACGGCAAGGTTCGGCACCTCGATGTCGGCTCGTCGCATCCTGGGGGCGGAGAAGTTCCCAAGGGTTGGACTGTTCGTCCATTAAAGCGGTACGCGAGCTGGGTTCAGAACGTCGTGAGACAGTTCGGTCTCTATCCGCTGTGGGCGGAGGTGATTTGAGGGGAGTTGCTCCTAGTACGAGAGGACCGGAGTGAACAAACCACTGGTGTGCCAGTTGTACCGCCAGGTGCATAGCTGGGTAGCCACGTTTGGCAGGGATAACCGCTGAAAGCATCTAAGTGGGAAGCCCGCCCCAAGATGAGATCACCCATTGCGCAAGCAAGTAAGATCCCTGGAAGACCACCAGGTTGATAGGCGGCATGTGTACAGGCAGCAATGTCTTGAGCAAAGCCGTACTAATGATCGAGGACTTGACTGACCCAAAGCGATTGCAAGAAGGCATTCTGTTCAGTTTTAAAGGTACAAGGACCTTAAGAAGACAGGTTTCTTGGTGATATGAGCGGAGGGGGTATACCCGGTCCCATTTCGAACCCGGCAGTCAAGCCCTCCAGCGCCGATGGTACTTGCCTGGTGACGGGCTGGAAGAGTAGGTCATTGCCAAGAAACCTGTCTTCTTTTTCTGCCTGCGCTTTGCACCCAGAGGGGTGCGCGCATTCTCGTTTTGCCGCTCGCGCTGCCTGTGCTAGAATCCAGCTATCTTGGGGTGTCGCCAAGCGGTAAGGCAGCGGCCTTTGGAGCCGCCATTCGGGGGTTCGAATCCCTCCGCCCCAGCCTGATGACGATAATGGACAGTCACCCATCACTATCCTAGAATATGCCAGACTCGCACGAGTCTGGCGTTTTTCGTTAGGAGGTGCTTGTGCACGAACTCGGTGTGGCCATTCTGGCGGCGGGCCAGGGCACCCGCATGCGCTCTGAGCTGAACAAAGTGCTCCATCCTGTGCTCGGCAAGCCCATGATCCTCTGGTCGGTGGGCTTTGCCCAACAGCTTGGCGCGGGCGCCGTCACGCTGGTGATTGGCAATGGCGCCGAGGCGGTGCAAGAGACAGTGGGCGACGGCGTGCAATACACGCTACAGGCTGAGCGCCTGGGCACCGGGCACGCTGCTTTGCAGGCCAAGTGTTCGTTGGAGGGGCGAACACGCACCGTCTTGGTGCTGTATGGCGACATGCCCACACTGCGCCTGGAGACGCTACAGGCGCTGGTGGCGCTGCACACCGCGCGCCGCCCCGCCGTGACGCTGCTCAGCGTGCTGTCAGATGACTCGATGGGCTTTGGCCGCGTGGTTCGAGACGCGCAGGGCCGAGCGTGCGCCATTGTAGAAGAGGCGGTCGCTACGCCAGAGATCATGGCGCTGCAAGAGCTAAACTGCGGCGTCTATTGCTTTGACGCTGAGTGGCTCTGGCGGCGTCTGCCCGAGGTGCCCCAGACCATGCCCAAGGGCGAGTACTATCTCACCGACACAGTCGGCCTGGCGGTGGCTGATGGTCTGGGGGTCGAGGTGCTGCGGATTAGCGATGTGAGCGAAGTGCAGGGCATCAACACGCGCGTGCACCTGGCCGAAGCGGAGCGCATTCTGCGGCGCCGCATCAACGAGCAGCACATGCTCAACGGCGTTACGCTGGCCGACCCCGACACGGCCTACATCGAGCCGGATGTTCTGATTGGGCCCGACACGGTCATTCAGCCCAACACCTCATTGCAGGGCCAGACGCGCATCGGCGCCCACGCCGTCATCGGGCCCAACAGCGTGGTGCGAGATAGCATTCTGGGCGATCATTGCCGCGTAACGGGCTCTTGTGTGGAGGGGGCGACGATGGAGGATCACGCCGAGATTGGCCCCTTTGGGCATCTGCGCGCGGGCGCGCACCTGGCCCAGGGCGTGCATCTCGGCAACTATGGCGAGGTCAAGGCTTCGTACATCGGGCCGGGCACAAAGATGGGGCATCTCAGCTACGTGGGCAACGCCCGCGTGGGCGCTCATGTCAACATTGGCGCGGGGACAGTGACCTGCAACTATGACGGCCAGGCCAAGCATGAGACGGTCATTGGCGACGGTGCGTTCATCGGCTCGGGGGCGATGCTGGTGGCGCCGGTCAACATTGGCGCGAACGCGCGCATCGGCGCAGGGGCGGTGGTGACTCACGATGTGCCCGCGGGCGGGCTGGTCTATGGCGTGCCGGCGCGCGACCATAGCTCGTCCGACAAGGAGCAGCCGCGTGAAGGCTGAGGCCATCGCTGTCCAAACCCTATCGCCCGCCTGGCGCGAGCTCTTGGATGCAGCGTCACAGGCCCGCGAGCGGGCTTATGCGCCCTATTCGCGGTTCGCCGTGGGCGCGGCAGTGCGCGCGGCTGGCGGCAAGGTCTATACGGGCAGTAATGTCGAGAACGCTTCCTCAGGCCTGACGGTCTGCGCAGAGCGCGTGGCTATCTGGCAGGCAGTGGCGGCGGGAGAGCGTGAGTTCACCGCTCTGGCTGTGATCACCGAACCTGGGGCGACGCCCTGTGGCGCCTGCCGCCAGGTGATGATCGAGTTTGCGGCGGGGCTGCCGATCTTGGTGGCCGACACAGCCGGGCATGCCTGGCTCACTGACTTGCAGACCCTCTTGCCAGACGCGTTTCCCCGCGTCGTCTATGGAGCCGCTAGTGAGTGAATGGCGGCCAAAGATCGCGCGGCGCCAGATCGCCGGGCGCAAGCGCCCCAGGAGAGAACCATGATGGACTATGACACTGACTGGATAGAGCAGATCGTTGCCAGGGCTCGGGCGCTGACGGACGCGTTCACCGCCAGCTATGCCGAGCCAGCGATGGCGCATGTGTCTCGCGCCCAATTGGCCGCCATGATCGACCACACCATTCTCAAACCAGAGGCGACGGTTGACGATGTGGAGGCCGTTTGCCGCGAGGCCATCGCGCACCAGTTTGCGTCGGTGTGTGTCAATGCCTGCCACGTGCCGCAGTGTGTCGAGCTGCTGGCCGATGAGGAGCCGGCAATCTGTGCGGTGGTGGGCTTTCCGCTGGGGGCCACGCTCACCGAGGCCAAGGCTTACGAGGCCGATCTGGCCATCGCCGAGGGCGCCACTGAGATCGACATGGTCATCAACGTGGGCATGCTCAAAAGCGGCGCCTACGGCTTTGTGCTGGACGATATCGCCGATGTGGCCGACATTTGCCACGAGGCTGACGCCATTCTCAAAGTGATCATTGAGACGGTGCTGCTGAGCGACATAGAAAAAGCCCTGGCCTGTCTGCTATTGGCCGAGGCTGGCGCCGATTTTGCCAAGACCTCCACCGGCTTTGCGGGGGGCGGGGCTACGGCCCGAGATGTGGCCTTGATGCGCGCGGCCATCGGCCCTGAGCTGGGACTCAAGGCGGCCGGCGGTATTCGCGACTATCAGACCGCCGCATTGATGGTGGCGGCCGGCGCGACGCGCATCGGCGCCTCTGCCGGCATCAAAATCGTCCAGGGCGCGCCGCAATAGGAGCGGCGATGGCCCAGCCGCGACTCTATCGCGTCGAAGCGATCGTCTTGCGCCAGCAGGACTATGGCGAGGCGGATCGCATCCTCACGCTACTGACGGCAGGCGGCAAAGTGACCGCCCTGGCTCGCGGTATCCGCCGCACCACCAGCCACAAGGCCGGCCAACTGGGGCTCTTTGCGCAGGCCAATCTGATGTTGGCGCGGGGGCGCAACATGGAGACGGTCACGCAGGCCGAGAACCTGGAGCAGCACGAGGGCCTGCATGGCGACTTGCTGCGCTTTACTTATGCGTCTTACCTCGCCGAGCTATGCGACCGCTTTGCCCAACCCGAAGAGGATAGCCAGGCGCTCTATGAGCTGCTTTCGGCCGGCCTGCGCTGGATGGCAGAAGAGTCGCAGCTCTGGATTTGGGCGCGCTTTTTCGAGATGCGGCTGCTGGAGCTGGCAGGCTATGATCCCGAGCTGCACGCCTGCGTGCGCTGCGGGCGCGCGGTCGAGGCGCTGGATAACTATTTCGCCGTGGCCGAGGGCGGCATCGTCTGCACCCGTTGTGGCCCGGGCGATCCGCCTGCGGTGACCATCTCGTTGGGGGCGCAAAAGGTGCTGCGCTATCTGGCCGGCCACGACCCCGATCAGGTGGCGCGCCTGCGTTTGCGTGCAGCCACCGCCCGTGAGCTGGAGGCGCTGCTCTGGCGCTATCTCGAATACACGCTCGAACGCGAGCTGCAGAGCACCCAGTTTCTGCGGCGTTTGCGGCGCGAGCTGGGCGTTTCGGGCCTGGACGAAGCGAGCGAAACTGCTGCTGCCCTGTGACTATTTGACAGCCACCTGCCCTGCCCCTACATTTGAGGGCTAACCTGCTAACCGCGACGGGGGGATCCATGGATCTGCAGCAAGCCACTATGCGACTCAACGCCTTCTGGGCCGATCACGGCTGCCTGATCTGGCAGCCCTATAACGTGCAGGTGGGGGCTGGCACCATGAATCCCGCCACCGTCCTGCGGGTGCTGGGCCCCGAGCCCTGGAACGTGGCTTATGTCGAGCCGTCCATTCGCCCTGATGACGGGCGCTATGGCGAGAACCCCAACCGCTGGCAGCAGTTTTACCAGTACCAGGTGATTCTGAAGCCCGATCCAGGCAACCCGCTGGAGCTTTATCTGGACAGCTTGCGCGCGCTGGGCATCGACACCGCCAAACACGACGTGCGCTTTGTCGAGGATAACTGGGAATCACCCGTTGTGGGCGCGTGGGGATTGGGCTGGGAGGTCTGGCTCGATGGCCAAGAGATCACCCAGTACACCTATTTCCAGCAATCGGGCGGCATGGACCTGGATCCCGTCTCGGTGGAGATCACCTACGGTTTGGAGCGCATTGTCATGGTGCTGCAGGGGGTCAATGGCTTTACCGAGATCGCCTGGGGCGGCCAGGTGACCTATGGTGACATGTTGCTGCGCCCCGAAATCGAGCATTGCACCTACAGCTTTGAGGTCGCCGATGTCGACAATCTGCGCGCCATGTATGACCTGTGCGAGGCGGAGGCGCGCAACGCCCTGGGCCGCGAGCTGGTGATGCCGGCGCACGACTATATGCTCAAATGCTCGCACCTGTTCAACGTGCTGGATGCCCGCGGCGCGGTGGGGGTCACCGAGCGGGCGCGCTATTTCACCCGCATGCGCGACCTGGCGCGACCCATTGCGGCGCTGATGCTGCGGCAGCGCGAGGATCTGGGTTATCCTCTGCTGGGCAAGGTGGATGTGCAGGCGCTGCCTGTGGGCGAGCCGCCTGAGCTGGTGCAACCTCAAGCCGAGCCGCCGTTCGAGCTGCTGCTGGAAGTGGGCGTCGAGGAGCTGCCGGTCGGCGACCTGGACGATGCGCTGACGCTATTGCGCCAGAACGTGCCCGCCGCGTTGGACGCAGCCCGACTCCCCTACTCCGCGGTGCAGGTGGAGGGCACGCCCCGCCGCCTCGTGGTGCGTGTGAGCGGGCTGCCCGCCGAGCAACCCGATCACGAGAACGTGGTGCGCGGCCCGGCAGCGACCATCGCTTACGATGCCGAGGGGCAGCCCACCAAAGCCGCGCTCGGATTTGCGCGCAGTCGCGGTGTCGAGGCCAGCGTCTTGCAGCGCCGCCAGATCGAGGGGCGCGAGTATGTGGTGGCAGTGATCGTCGAGCGCGGGCGCAGCGCCGCCGAGGTCTTGGCCGAGCTGCTGCCCAATCTGCTGGCGGGCCTTCGCTTTGGCAAGGGCATGCGCTGGAATGCCAGCAACGTGGCCTTTTCGCGGCCCATCCGCTGGCTGGTGGCCCTGTTGGAAGAGGCGGTCGTGCCCTTTGCCTTCGCCGGCGTGCCCAGCGGGCGCGTCAGCCAGGGCATTCGCGCCCTCGGCTCGCCCGAGCTGACCATCGCCTCAGCCCGTGACTATGCTGAAGCCATCGCCGCGGCCGGCATCGCGTTGGCGGTGGAACAGCGCGAGCAGTTGGTGCTGGAGCAGGCACGCCCGCTGGCCGCTCAAGTGGGCGGCGAGTTGGTGGCCGAGGCCGACCTGCTGCGCGAGGTGGCCAACCTGGTCGAGTATCCCTTGGCTATTCGCGGCGCGTTCGATGAGAGCTATCTGCGGCTGCCGGATGCCGTCTTGTTGGCCGTGATGCGCAAGCATCAGCGCTATCTACCGGTGGTGCGCGAGGGCCATCTGCTGCCTTGCTTTATCGCCATTGCCAATGGGCGCACGCTCGACGTCGACGCCGTTCGCGCGGGCAACGAGGCGGTGCTGCGCGCGCGCTATGCCGACGCTGGCTTTTTCTATGATGCCGATACCAAGCGCTCGCTGTCCGAGTTCACCGCCGGACTGAGCACTCTGACCTTCCAGGAGCAGGTGGGCTCGATGCTGGACAAGGTGGAACGGCTCAAGCTGCTGACGCCCGACTTGGCCGATCTGCTAGGTATGGATGCGGCTGCCACCGCAGCCGCGACGCGAGCGGCGGCGCTGTGCAAGAGCGATCTGACGACGCAGCTTGTGGTCGAGCTGACCTCGCTGCAGGGAATCATGGGCCGCCACTATGCCGAGCAGTCGGGCGAGCCCGCTGACGTAGCGCTGGCCATCGCGGAGCACTATTTGCCGCGCTATGTGGGTGACAAGCTGCCCAGCGCACTGCCCGGCATAGCCGTTGGCCTAGCCGATCGGCTGGACACGCTGGTGGCCCTCTTTGCCGTGGGCATGCGGCCGTCGGGCGCTGCTGATCCCTGGGGGCTGCGGCGCGCGGCTTTGGGTCTGTTGCAGTTGCTAGTGGAAAAGCGCATCAACCTGGCGCTGCCTGAGGCGCTTTCGCTGGCCGCCGAACGGCTGCCCATCGAGGTCACCGAAGAGGCCTTGCGTGATGTGACGGACTTTGTCACGCGGCGCTATCAGGGCTATCTGCGCGACCTGGGCTATCGCTACGACCTGGTGGATGCGGTGCTGGCCGAGCTGAGCTATGATCCCTTTGCCGCTCTACAGGCGCTGCAGACGCTGGCGCCGCGCGCCGAATGCGCCGATTGGGACGCACTGCTGGACGCCTATGCGCGTTGTGTGCGCATCACGCGCGACCAGCCCGCGCGCTATGGGGTGGATCGCCGCGCGCTGACCCTGGAGGCCGAGCTGGCGCTGTACGAGGCTCAGGCGCAGGCTAGCGCGCGCCTGGCGGCCCAGCCCGATATGGCTATGCTGCTGGCAATGCTCGATGGTCTGGTCCCCGTCATCACGCGCTTTTTCGAGGACGTGCTGGTGATGGATAAGGACGAGGCGCTTCGCCGCAACCGCCTCGGGCTGCTGCAGAGCATCAGCGCCCTGACCGAGGGCATCGTCGACCTGTCTTTGGTAGAGGGCTTTTAGCAAAAGGGGCAGGTGTGGCAGCATCTGGCTGCCCGGGCGCTGCTGGATATGCAACCCACCGGTCGCTTGCGCGGTCAATATAGATTGTTGCCACCGAATAGGAGAACGTATATGCCGGGCGTGGCCGTGGTTGTTGATAGCACTGTGGGGATGTCGCCTGCCTTTGCGCGCGAGCAGGGCGTGGCCATTGTGCCTCTCTTTATCCAGATGCAGGGGCAGAGCCTGCGTGATGGCCTGGACATCTTGCCTGAGGCGTTTTATGCGCAGCTTCCGAGCTGTAATCCACTGCCCACCACTTCGCAACCGTCGGCGGGCGATTTTGTCAGGGTCTATCGTGAGCTGCAAGAGGCAGGCTATGCGGGAATCGTCTCGGTGCACCTCTCGGCGGGCATCAGCGGCACCTGCAACTCGGCCGTGCTGGCGGCCCAGGAGGTGAGCATCCCGGTCGAGGTGATTGACACGCGTTGCGCTGCCTCAGCCAGCCTGTTTGCCGCCGAAGCGGCGGTCAGAGCGGCGGCGGCTGGCGCAGATCTGCAAGAGTCCGCCGATCTGGCGCGGCGCGTCAATGCGGCGCAGCGCACCATCTTTGCGGTCGATACGCTCGAGTATCTACACAAGGGCGGCCGCATCGGCGGCGCCTCGGCGTTGGTGGGCTCTATTCTGCAATTCAAGCCCTTGCTGCACTTTGCCGAAGGCCAGATCACGGCGCTGGAGCGCGTGCGCACCTCATCGCGGGCCCTGCGCCGCACGGTCGAGGTGATGGTCGAGTGGCTGGGCGCCGACACCCCCGTGCTGGCGCGAGTCATCCACGCTGCGGCGCCCGAACGCGGCGAGCAGTTGGTCGCGTTGGCCAAAGAAGCGCTGAATATCGTCGATATGCGGTTGGGAGATGTGCCGCCCGTGTTGGGGGCCCACGTGGGGCCGGGCACCGCCTCTCTGTGCTGCTGTCCGGCCGAGATCGCCGGCCTCTGAGGCAATTCGCGCCGGGCGCTAGTCGCGGGTGATGATCATCTGCACATCGCGGGGCAGCGCCAGCCCCGCCGCCACCTCGATGGCTTTGATGATGGCCGCTGGCACCGGGCAGGCCGCGTGGCAGCGCGCCGCGCCCGCCGCTTGATAGATGCTGGTCTCGTGGATCGGCCGCCGCAACAGCTCCAGTGCCGAGACGTCGGCCACCGCCGTGCCCAGCCGTATCACCTGAGGGCAGGCCGAGCTGAGCTCGATGTGGACGTTCATATCCTCGTCGGCGGTGGCATGGATTTCCGCATCAAAGCCGCAGACACCTGGTTGCACGTGTACAGTTGCCATGAGCGCTCCTCTGGCTGATCTATCTCCATAGTAAAGCCGACAGTCCTATGTCTCAAGTGGCGCTGTTCTGTGCATTGACAGGCCCGAGTGCCGAGCCTAACATGCACACCATCTGCACGGGGAGGTCGGCATGCTGACTGACTGGTTGCGTCGACTATCGCGCGGCGTTCTGGATCCCACTGCACGCGCGCTGATTCGCATCGGGCTGACCGCCAATACGGTGACGCTGCTGGGCGGACTGTTCAACATCGGGGTGGGTGTCATCATCGCGCTGGGGCATCTGCGCCTGGGCGGGGCGCTGCTCATCGCGGCATCCGCTTTGGACGCTCTGGATGGCGCCGTGGCGCGTCAGTCTGGCAAGGCCACACGCTTTGGCGCCTTTTTCGATTCCACCCTGGATCGCGTCTCTGAGGTGGCCATTTTCGCGGGCCTGTTGTGGCACTATATGGCCCTGGGCCAGCCCGCCAATGCGCTGTTCTCGTTCCTGGCGCTGGCCGGCTCGGTGATGGTGAGCTACACCCGTGCCCGGGCCGAGGGGCTGGGCATCGATTGCAAGGTCGGCTGGTTCACGCGCGTCGAACGCAGCATCCTCACCGTTGCGGCGCTGATTCTGGGTGTCATGCCCTATGCTCAGTGGCTGTTGGCGGCGGGCACCTGGTGGACCACAGTGCAGCGCATCCTGCACGTGCGCCGGGCCGTCAAGGACGAGCCGCTGACCCCGTGAATCGAATTGGCAGCCCGAGCACTTTGTGCTAATATGCTCCTGCCGTGGTGGGCGTAGCCGAGTGGTCAAGGCATCTGGTTGTGGCCCAGAAGACCGTGGGTTCAAATCCCACCGCTCACCCTCAAGCCCCAAAGAGAGCGCTATAGTTGCGCGCTTTTTGGGGCTCTTTCATTGCCCCCCGGGGGCACGCAGTCTGTAGCCATGCGCCTTGGGCGCATCACTGGAGATGCAGATGCTTCGACATGCTCTGCGCCGCTTACTGGCCGCCCTGGTCGTCCTCGTCGTTATCAGCTACCTGTCGTTTCTCGCGCAGGATCTCTCATTGCGCGCTCGCACGCACCGCGCGGCGCCCGCCGGAGAGGTGCTGTGGGAGGCGGCGCGGCAGACCGGCGAGCTATGGGCTAATCTGGCGCGCGGCGATCTCGGCAGCGTAGTGGTGGAGCGTGGCCAGTGGCGCGTGCGCCGTGCCGAGCAGTTTGGCGAGCTGCTCGGGGCCTATTTCGTGCGCAGTCTGGCGCTGTTGCTGCTGGCGATGGCATTGGGGGGCCTGATCGGCGGCGTGGTGGGGTTGCTGGCAGCTGGATGGCGTCGCAAGGGCGTGGCTTTTACGCTGCTCATGCTTTCCATCGTCGGCATCTCCACCCCGAGCTTTTTTCTTGGCACGTTGCTGCAATGGGGCGAGATAGCCCTTTACCGCTCCACCGGCCTGCAACTGCTGCCCGTTGGAGGCTTTGGCTGGGACGCGCACCTGGTGCTGCCGGTGCTGGTGCTGGCGGCGCGGCCAATTGCACAGGTGACGCGCCTGTCGTATGCGCAATTCTCGACGATCTTTGGCGCCGACTATGTGCGGACGGCCCACGCCAAGGGCTTGCGCGCCGCGACCGTCTGGCTCCGGCACATCACCCCCAATGGCGCCACCACTGTGCTGACCGCCATGGGCACCTCGTTGCGCTTTTCGCTGAGCAGCCTGCCGGTGGTCGAGTACATGTTCGGCTGGCCGGGCGTGGGCAAGGCGCTGTTGGATACGATCAACGCGACGCAGATGGGCGCCGCCACGCTGCTCCTGCTCTCGATGGGCGCGCTGTTTGTGGTGGTGAACCTGGTGTTGGATGTGGCCTATCGCCTCATCGACCCCCGCCTGCGCGCTGCCGAGCAGCAGATGCGCCCGCGCGAGAGCTGGCGCGACTGGTTGGGCGGTCTGTTGGCTGACCTGGGGAGCGCCGTGAGTCTGCGGCGCTGGCGCGAGCGGGCCGTGGCGCTGCTAGAGGCTCGCGCCAGAGCGCAGGGCGGGGGAGAGCAGCCTGCAGATCGGGCCGAGGATCGCGCCGAGGCTCGCGCCGAGGATCGGGCCGAGAAGCGGGCAGACGAGCGCGCGAGTGACCGGTACGAGGTGGTTGCTCTGCGCGGTGGACGGCGGCGCGAATGGCTCGCAGCGCTGCTCGCCAATCCCAGCCTGCTCATCGGCGCGGCGCTGGCGCTGTTGCTGGTCGTGGTCGTCGTCTTTGGGCCTGCCCTGGCGCCCTATCGGGTGGTGGGCACCGATCCCGACTATTACTTTCCGGGGACGGAGGTGCGCCCGCCGCTGCCGCCCGGAGAGCGCTTTAGCCTCGGCACCGATGTGCAGGGGCGAGACATTCTGAGCCTGTTGCTGGTGGGCGCGCGGCGCACGCTGGGCATCGCTCTGCTGGCAGTGCTGGCGCGCATCCTGATCGGCAGCCTGCTCGGGTTCCTGGCGGGCTGGTTCGTGGGCTCGGCGGTGGATCGCACGCTGATGGGCATCGCCGAGGCGCTGTCGGCCTTTCCAGCGCTGCTGTTAGCGATGTTGGTGGTCTATGCCATTGGCATTCGACAGGGGCTATCGGCCTTTGTCATAGCGCTGGCCTTTGTGGGCTGGAGCGAGGTCATGCAGACCGTTCGCGCCCAGGTGTTGTCCATCAAGCCGATGGATTACATCGAGGGTGCGGTGGCCACGGGGCTGCGCGAGGGGCAGATTCTCTCAGCCCATGTATTGCCCAACGTCTGGCCGACGATCATCAGCCTGGGGTTTTTGGAGATGGGTGGCGTGCTGATGCTGCTGGGCGAGCTGGGCTTTTTGGGCGTGTTTATCGGTGGCGGCCTGGCTGCCGGAGGCGATGGCGTCCCCACGCTGGTGTACTATGACGTGCCCGAATGGTCGGTGATGCTGGCCAACTCCTGGCGGGGCTTTCGCTCCTACCCGTGGACGATGATCTACCCGGCGCTGGCTTTTTTCGTCGCCATTCTGGCCTTTACCTTTGTGGGGGAAGGGTTGCGTTGGCTGAGCGAGCGGCTGACGTTGAGCTTTGGCAGCCTGTTCAACCGCTACACGCTGGTCGGCGCGCTGGTCTTGAGCGTGGCGGTGTGGGGCGTCTTTAACGAGGCGAGCTTTTACTCGCAGCACAAGAACCGCGCGCTGGCGTTTGATGGGCAGCGCGCGTTGCAGGATGTGGCCACGCTGGCCGGCGAGCAGTTCAACGGCCGCCGCAGCGGCACCCCGGACGCTGATCATGCGGCCGAGTGGCTGGTGGGCGAATTCAAGGCGCTGGGCCTGCAATATGCTGGCCAGGCCACGCAGGACTATACCCAGACGACCAGCGGCCAGTATCGCGATCTGACCGCCATGCCGTCGCTGGTGCTCACGGCGCCTGATGGGCGGCAGATCGCAGCCACGCTCAACCAGGATTACTGGCGCTATGGCAGCGAGCATGATGTTGGGGGCGTGGGCGCGGGCGATGTGGTCATTGCCTCGGACGGTGGCGGCTATATGGTCAACCCGGATGTCGCCGCCTATCGCTATGGCATCACCGTGGAGGAGCTGCTCTCGCCCGGGCGCATCTTGCTCGAACCACTGCCCGAGCTGTCCAGTACGGGCTGGTATCTGACGTACTCGGGCCGGCTGCTGGCCGCACAGGGGCAGCCCTCGGCGCGCTTTGAGCTGCTGGCGCAGACACCGCGCACTACCAGCGAGGTGGCGCCGGTGGTGCAACTCAGCAACGAGCTGATCGCTGCGATGCTGGCCGAAACCGGGCATACGCTGGCCGAACTGCGCGCCAAGCTGGAGGCCGGGACACCTTTCTATCTGGACACCGGCTGGGATGCCGAGTTGAGCCTGCCCAACGAGCATCGCACGGGGGTGCCCGGAGTCAACGTCCTGGGCTATTGGCCCGGCGAGGACGTTGAGCTGGATGCCGAGGCGATCATCGTGGCGGCGCACTATGACGGTCTGGGCCGCCTGCCTGATGGCACGCTCTACCCCGGCGCCAACGATAACGCCAGCGGCGTGGCGACCATGCTCGAGATCGTGCGCTCGCTGCAGGAACAGGGCTTTCGCCCCAAGCGCAGCCTGATCTTTGTGGCCTACACCGATGGCGAGCGGCACCGCGCCATGGACTGGAACAAAGTCATGCAGGCGCGGCTGGGTTTTGACGAGTTCAAGGTGGTGGCCGCCATACAGCTCGGCGGCGTTGGCGCCGGCACGGGCGATCAGGCGGTGGTGTGGCTCTCGAGCCGCGAGCGGCTGACCCAGGTGTTCGAGCGGGCGGCGCGCAAGGTGGGCACGCCCATGAGCACGCGCGCAGCGGGGCTGCACGCCGACCCGGCGATCTGGCCCCGGGCGAGCGATGCTGTTCCGGCGGTGGCTGTGTCGTGGGCGGGCGCCGACGATGTCAGTCACCTGCCTACTGACGCGGTCGAGAACATCGACAAGCGCAAACTGCAAGATGTGGGCGAAATGACCTCGCTGGCCATCATGGTACTGGCCACCGATCCGGCTTACTGACGTCGGCCCCAGAGACACAGCGGTGTCTTGTCCCCAGCGCATGACTGTACTATGCTCTCGGTGAGCGGCCCAGCCGCTTCAATCGCAGCGGAGGGTGGAGATGCCACGGAAACGATTCGCGCAGGTCGGGTTGGGCGGGCGCTCGCTGATGTACACCGCCGCCATTCTGGAGCAGTATGCCGATGCCTGCGAACTGGTGGGCCTATGCGACCTCAATGCCGGACGCCTGGCGTTGCGCCAGCGCTGGACGGCTGAACGTGGCGCCGATGCGCCCGGCTAT
>Ga0351876_1151_pt1 | contig 17243 bp, 12 predicted proteins | sample BONcelFGM3001C15_FD_206774 | JGI IMG/M metagenome (GOLD analysis project Ga0351876, IMG submission 206774) | Enriched cells from coal bed in the Powder River Basin, Montana, United States - BONCAT cells FGM rep3 HSBNCT.FGM.300.1.C15 ...
TTCACGCTTTCGCCTCACTCCCGTTGGATGAGATTGGCGATAAACTTTGGGACCTCCGGACCGGGAAGAAAGGGTCTTAGAGGCGGAGAGTTGCTACTGTACATTTTTCTCATGGCAAGCGTGACCTTGACGATGAAGCGGCAGATGCGCTTGAGGAGCAGGACCATGACGGCCATCTGTGCGAGAACCCCGGCGTTTTCGAGTCCTCGGATCTTCGGTTTTTTGAGGATGCAGAGATCTTCCTTGGCGGAGGAGTTGGTTCTTTCGGATGCGGAGCGGAGGGCCTTGAGCTTATGATGATGGTCCGTTCCGCGGAGAACCTCAATGATCAGCCTGGGGAAGTCACTGATCGACATATGCGATGTAAACCCATGATAATTGATCCAGTGCTTGCAGTTTTTGGCGTGTTGTCGGATTTGCGGATCGTTTGATCCGACGCAATGACGCCGGCAGGAGAACGAGGCTATTTGAGATTTTTGATCGAAACCATTGGGATGGGTGAGGATGCCGCAGGGGGCGTAAGGACGGCCTTTGTGATCATAACCCCTTGTTTTCAAGGCTTGCGGTGAGAGGTTTTCCGATCTGGGGTTGTAATCGATGATTGGGATCGCCCCTTGGGAACGGGAGAACTGATAGTTGTTTGTTTCATCGTACTTGGCGGCGGCCAGATGGATTTTTGAGACTTTGTCGTGATGATGCAGGATCTGATTCTTGTTGGAGATAAAATGCCTTCCCTCTTCGCCGTTGCCGGCGATAGTGGTGCAGGCCACGGGCAATTCTATCCCGAGATCCAGTTCGATGGAGGTATCGATAATCGCGTTAAAGCCGAAGATCTTCTCGATGCGGTCCGGGTTTTTGGGGTTTCGCCGCACGCCGATTTTGGCGTCCATGTCATGAGGCAACTTGGGACACCGAAAGAAGAAGGAGTCGGTCTTGGCGCTGTCGCCCATGATAATCTCGGTAAAGAGGCCCCGTTTGACGATCAGATCAAGATTCTCCCGTTGCAGCTCTTCCTGAACACCGAAGATCTGATTGAAGATACTGGGCTTTTCCGGGTCGGCCTCCTGAAGGGCGAGGGTCAGGACTTCCACTTTGGGCCTGGGGATTTTGGCATCTTCCGGAAACCGGCTGGAGGGGCACTCCACCTTGATGCGGATCTCTTTATGAAGGGCCTCTTCATCGGGATGGCTGAGCCGGTAGCGGACCCTTTTGCGAACATTATCGATAATGCCGACAAATCCGATGCAGTTGCATTCCCCTTCAAACCAGGTACATCCTTTGTATCGGGCGTTTGTCGGAAAGAGGGTCCCGTCTGTGGCGATGATTTTATAGGAGAGAAACCCGAGACGCTCGGCGATCTCCACCAGGACGTGAAAGATCTGATTGTAAAGTTCCTCCCCCAGGCGCTTTTTAAAGTTGGTAAAAGTGGCTTCACAGGGGATGTCCTTACTGGTGATCCCGGCGTAAAGACAAAAGTTCTTTCCCCGTTCCCAGTCATGCAGCGCCTCCACGAAGGCTTTCATGTCGGGATACTTTTCGAGATGTCGGAAGAGATCCAGAAGAAAAAGGCTGACCGGATCGTAGGCGATTCCGACCAAACTGTACTGATCGGCGACGATGGAGCGAATAAACGAAAAATCTACCAGTGAAGAAACAAACCGGGAAAGGCCTCCCTCAATAAGGGGGCACCCAGACTTTAAATTGGCTCAAATCGAAGAAGCTTCTTGCATGAGAAAAATGGACAACATATCAAAAACGATCATTCTGAACTTACTTCCAGTCCATGCAGGCGGCGGGCTTCAGAATGCCTTGAGTTTTATTGAGACGGTTGCGTGTGATTCTTTATTGCGTGGCCAGGTTAAAGTCGTTTGCAATTTGGGATCGAGGATCCATCAAGTTTGCTGCGAGGACGGGATTAATTGCATTCCTATAGCTGCTAACAAAATAGCGAGACTCAACTTTGAAATGAATTGCAAAGCGCGTTTCACATGCGGTTTGGTTTGCTTTACATTTTTTGGCCCGCCCATGCTTAATTCTCAAAATCATCTTATAAATGTAGTTGGTTGCGCATATTCAAATCTTTTCTATCCGGAGATTCCATTCTGGTCATATATGGGGCCGATTAATAGAGGAATCAAATATATGAACGATATGGTAAGGAAAAAAGCGGTAGCTCGCGGGGACTACTGGATATTCGAGACGGGCACGATCCGAAAGCGTGCGGTTCAACTATTTGGTTTTCCGGAATATCGAGCCAACGTTGTGCGGATGGCCCCAAGTAACCTGATTTCGAGAGACCGTATTAAACCTGAATTGAGATCTCAGATACAGAAGAAACTGCCTGAAGGGTTCAAAGTACTTTATTTAAGCGGAGCCCACCCAAACAAGCGACAGCACCTTTTATACAAAATAGCTTCTTATTTTTGGGAATCCGGACTTGGTAAATTGGTTTTTGTCACGACTATGGATTCTTCAAGTCTATATGCTAAATCTGTTATGCAACCCTTTGAAAAAAATGGTTTACAAAAAGCCATATACAACATTGGTCCCATTGCACCGGAAGACGTGTCTACTGTAATCGATTGCTGTGACGCGATGTGTACATTCAGCTTACTTGAGAGTTTCAGTAATAATTTTGTTGAAGCATGGAAAATGGGACGGCCTTTACTTGTTACCGATGCAGATTGGGCTAGAGATGCGTGTGGAAATGCAGCGCTTTATATGAATCCTGAGGATGCGAAATCAAGCGCGATAGCTTTATTCTCATTAACAGCAAGAAGTGATCTGCTTGAGCAGTTGGTAACCAACGGAGAAAGGCAGTTATCTCTTTATCCAACTCCACGGGAAAAGAACCTGCAATACATCGAGCACATAGAGAAGGCACGTAGTCTCGGGTTTTGCAAGCGTGAAGAAAGATTAAATATCCATTGGACTCATCATCAGACGTTTTCAGATGCCAATAACCCTACAACGATACATAGCTAAATAAACGATTGACAAATACGCCTGACTCTGCTACTTGTTTTTGAAAAACGAGGACAGGAGGTAGGCCATGATACCAGAAAATCGTGTTTGTGATGGTAGCTTTCCCATCCCTAAACTGTTGATTGACAAAGAGGATATTCCCATTTTCATGGAGGAATTCAAAGGATTTCACGCCCAGTTTGCCGATTGTTTTTCCCGTGAGGAGCCGCGGGAGAACTTTTATCAGTACATGGCCGGCCAGATGAGCCAACTGGAGAGGAAATCCATCGAGCCAATCGCCCTGAACATTGAGAGTGGCAAGGTGAGGGCTATGCAGCATTTCCTGAGCGATATCAACTGGGAAGAAGAGCTGATTCTTTCCCGATACCACGTCATGGTGTCCGAGGATCTGGGAGATGCCGAGGGGGTTCTTATTTTCGACGAATCGGGTTTCGTGAAGAAAGGGAATGATTCCATCGGGGTCTCCCGGCAGTACTGCGGCAACGTCGGAAAAGTGGAGAACTGCCAGGTGGGCGTCTATGCGGCCTATGCCTCGCCCCACGGGTATGGTTTCCTGGATAGCCGACTGTTTATCCCGGAGAAGTGGTTCGGCGAGGATTACGCCGAGCGCAGGAAGAAGTGCAGACTTCCCGCCGAGATTTCCTTCAAGACAAAGCCGCAGTTGGCAGTGGAGATGTTGGAGAAGATCGTCATTGAGGGGGTGATTCCTTTCCGATACGTGGTGGCGGATTCGATTTACGGGAACAGCCCGGAATTTCTGGCGGCGGTGGAAAAGATTCCTGGGGTGACGTTCCTGGTCGCTCTTCCCCGTGATACCCTCTGCTGGCTGCAGGACCCGACGACGATGGATAAGACCTACCGGTACGGTGGTGAGAAGAGGACGAAACGTATCCTTGCGGAAACCGAGAAGAAACCTGTCACTTTTGATAAGATCGCCAGAGGAACGAACGACTACTTCTGGTATCGCCGGACGGTCTCCGAGGGGACGAAGGGGCCGGTAACTTATGAGTTCATGAAGCGTCGGGTCGTTCTGTGTAAAGACGAACAGCCCGACCGGACGGTTTGGATGATCGTTCGCAGGACTCTTGGGGAAGGCGCCACGTATTCCTACTTCATCTCGAACGCAAACAGATCCGCCCGCTTGAAGAACTTCGTCTGGCTTTCGGGGGTTCGCTGGGCCATTGAGCAGTGTTTTGAGGAGGCCAAATCGGATCTGGGGATGGATCACTACGAGGTGAGGAAGTTTCCCGGATGGCGACACCATATGCTGACATGCATGCTGGCTCATTTTTTCCTCTGGCACATGAGAATCCGGTGGGGAAAAAAAAGCACCAGCTATTACGCTGTCGCAGCTTAGGCTGCTCATCAGCGCCGTGTTGCCCATGAAAGTTTTCGACATCGCTGATCTCATTGAGCTTGTCTCATGGATACAGATGAAGAACCATCGGGCTTATCGCTCACATCGGAAACGGAAACTGGCTGCATTGGAGTCTGAACTTTATGTGTCGTTGTAGGGATAATAGATAATATAATTGACTACTTCCATTCGTCAAGAAAAAAGCGACCAACTTGAGAGCCAGGGTCAAGTCATTCATGGGTGCAACCGCATGAAATTACTTGGATAGTATGCGAAATGACCTTTTTGGCACATGTTATTGATATTAAAAGTTTTTCACTTGAGAATGACGTGGTCCTGACTTGAGAGCCGTAAATAGATCATTCCATAGGTGGCTTGTGGTATCATATGAAGCTATCATGCATATTCTCTTTTCAATGCCGAGGTACCGATTATGTAACAGTCTCAAGGCGACATTCCTAAGGGCGCAGGGTGCTAAAATCGGCAAGCGTGTAGTGTTTTATCCCGGTGTTTGGATTACACCAGGAAGAAACTTAAGGGTAGGGGATGATGTGGATTTTGCTTGCGATGTTATAGTAACAACCACCGGTGGTGTTGAAATCGGGGAAAGAACACTTCTGGGTTACCGAACTCAGATACTCTCAGGAAACCATGTTGTGCCGACTAAGCCTCAAAGAATATTTGGTTCTGGTCATGATTTTAGAAAGGTTATCATTGAACGCGATGTTTGGATCGGGGCTAACTGCTTAGTGCTTCCTGGTGTGTCGATCGGAGAAGGGGCAGTTGTTTCCGCTGGGAGTGTGGTTACGAAAAATGTCCAACCTTATTCAATAGTAGGAGGTTGTCCAGCTAAAGTGATACGAGAGCGTTCTTGATGGTTATCATTCTTTGTGCCATGGATTTGATATTATGAAGCAAATCCTTCAAAACCTTAAAACCGGTAACACGGCAATTGTGGCTGTGCCGGCTCCCGCCGTCGGGCGGGATCAGGTGCTGATTCGTACATCATGCTCGCTTGTATCGGTGGGCACGGAGCGGATGCTGATCGATTTTGGCAAGGCAGGATGGATCGAGAAGGCCAGGAAGCAGCCTGAGAAGGTTAAGCAGGTGCTGGACAAAATCCGTACGGATGGTTTGTTGCCTACCGTTGATGCCGTTTTCAACAAGCTCGATGAACCGCTGCCACTGGGCTATTGCAACGCGGGGGTGGTTCTGAAGGTAGGAAAGGGCATCATGGATATGCAGCCTGGTGATCGGGTGGCGAGTAACGGTCAGCATGCGGAGATGGTCTGTGTGCCTCGGAACTTGTGTGCCAAGATACCGGACGAGGTGGCGGATGAAGAAGCTGCCTTCACAGCCCTGGGGAGCATTGCCTTACAGGGGGTGCGTCTGGCGGCGCCTTCGTTGGGGGAGCGGGTCATGGTCTTCGGCCTGGGCCTTGTGGGGCTTTTGACCGTGCAGCTTCTGCGAGCCAGCGGATGCCAGGTTTTGGCGGTTGATTTCAGCGAGGTGAGGTTACGTGAAGCGGATGCGTTTGGGGCGACGTTCGTGAATCTGGGGGCGGGGGCGGATCCTGTGTCGGCAGCTCTGGCTTGGTCCGGCGGTCGGGGAGTGGATGTTGTGATTATCGCCGCCTCGGCCAAGGGAGATGATATCCTGCACCAGGCGGCGATGGCCTGCCGGAAGCGGGGGCGGATCATCCTTGTCGGTGTGGTGGATCTGAACCTGCGACGAAACGACTTCTATGAAAAGGAGATCACGTTCCAGGTATCCTGCTCCTATGGGCCGGGTCGCTATGACAAAAAATACGAGCAGGGGGGGCAGGATTATCCCGTCGGGTTTGTCCGCTGGACGGAACAACGGAACTTTGAGGCGGTACTGGAGGCTATGCGGGCCGGGCAGTTGCGGGTGAAGGAGATGGTCACGCACCGGATTCCCTTTGCGGATGCCCCCAATGCTTACGGGACTATCCTGTCCGACCCTGCCGCGCTGGGTATTATTCTGGAATATCAGCAAAATGTAGATCGAACGCCTACCATAAACATTGTGGGTTTAAAGGCAAAAGGGGGCAGTCCCCAAGACGACATAAAACTGGATTCCCGCCTGCGCGGGAATGACAGAAAGGAAAACGGGAATGACAGAAAGAAGGATGGAAAATGCGTGGTTGCTTTGATTGGCGCGGGCAATTTCAGCAAAATGACGCTGGCACCGGCTCTGGCAAAGACGTCCGCCCGGCTTATGTATGTAGCCGTCCGCACGAACGGGGCGGCAGCCGCGCATATTGCCCGTAAATACGGTTTTGATTACACAACGACCGATCTGGGTGCGATCCTTGCCGATGGGAAGATCAACACGGCTTTCATTGCCACCAACCACAACAGCCATCCCTCACTGGTCTGCAAATCTCTTGCCGCTGGAAAGCATGTCTTCGTGGAAAAGCCTTTGGCGATTGATATTGATGGACTGACACAGGTCATAGATGCAGTCGCGTTGCATTCGGAACAACACCTGATGGTTGGTTTCAACCGCCGGTTCAGTCCCCATACCGCTAAAATCCGGGAACTGCTTGCAGGAAGGACTGAGCCGCTGACTATGTCCATGACTGTCAATGCCGGATTTATTACCCCAGACCACTGGACACAAGATCCGGAACAAGGCGGCGGGCGGATTATCGGCGAGGGGTGTCATTTCATCGATCTGCTCTCCTTCCTGGCGGGGGCACCGGTGGAGACGGTATCCGCACAGATGGTGGGCGGCAACGGCCCTGTACGGGAAGACAAAATGTCGATGCTTTTGGGATTCGCTGACGGTTCAGTGGGGACAGTGCACTATTTCGCCAACGGTTCAAAGAGCTATCCCAAGGAAACTCTGGAAATCTTCGGGGATGGGCGGGTGATCCGGATGGAGAACTTCCGGCTCACGGCGGGATTCGGTTTCAAAGGATTCCGCTCTTTCAGGACGTGGTGGCAGGACAAAGGACACCGGGCGGCGATCGCGGCATTTGTCGAGCGGGTATCCTCGGGTGGTGCGCCTTTGATTCCTTTTGAGGAAATTGTGAACGTCACAAAAACGAGCTTTGCTGCGGTGGAATCGGCGAGAACAGGAAAGGTCATATCAGTATGAAAATACTGCATGTCGTCGGTGCCAGACCGAATTTTATGAAGGTGGCCCCGGTCATCAGGGTGCTGGGGAGCAAAAGCGGGCTGTCTCAGATACTCGTTCATACGGGACAGCACTATGATATTAATATGTCAGACATTTTCTTCTCTCAGTTGGGTATTCCGGCACCGGATATCAACCTCGATGTTGGATCGGGTTCGCATGCTGTCCAGACGGCGCAAATCATGACGCGCATGGAGACCGTCCTTCTGGAGGAAAAGCCGGACTTGGTTCTTGTGCCTGGGGATGTCAATTCTACCGTGGCAACAGCGCTCGTATGCGCCAAGTTACTCATTCCCGTTGGTCACGTGGAGGCCGGTCTGCGTTCTTATGACCGGACAATGCCTGAGGAAATCAACCGGTTATTAACAGATCAGATAGCAGATCTGCTTTTCACGCCGTCAGTTGATGGAGATGAAAACCTTATTCATGAGGGTATCCCACCGGAGAAGATCTATCTTGTCGGCAATGTCATGATTGATACCCTTGTCCGGCTGCTGCCAGTGGCGGAAGCGTTGTGGTCTAAACTTTCTTCGAAATTGAACATTACGGAAAAGCAATACGGGCTGGTCACCTTGCACCGGCCATCCAATGTAGATGATCCTATTGTTTTATCTAATATCCTCAGAGCGTTGGGAGAAATCAGCACAGATCTGCCCATCATCTTTCCGATCCATCCTCGTACGCGGGCACGAATCAGGCAAACAGGTCTGGAAATCAAAACAGATGGTCGCTTGCAGCTTACGGAACCTATCGGCTACCTGGATTTTCTCTGCTTACAACAGCGGGCAAAGCTGGTGATCACCGATTCCGGTGGCATCCAGGAAGAAACGACTTTTTTGGGTGTGCCCTGCCTGACGGTTCGGGAAAATACGGAACGGCCAGTGACGGTATCGACCGGTACAAACATCTTGGTGGGTCGGGACATGGGGCTTCTTAGATCGGAAGTCGAGCGCATTCTGGCTGGCGGTTCGAAAAAAGGGACTATTCTGCCGCTTTGGGACGGCAAGGCCAGTGAGAGAATTGCGGACATAATTGTGAATCGGTATCGATGTTAAATGCGACCCGGTACTTTCACACCCTGCGTTATCTGCGGCCTGTTCAGATCTACGGTCGTCTCTGGCATAAGCTCTATTATCCCAACCCCGATTTAAGCCCACCCCCCACCATTCGCCTTGTTTCCGGTACTTGGCGCGATCCAGCAAGGAAATCTCCCTCCCTCATTGGTCCCGTAAGATTCCGTTTTCTCAACATTGAGCATGATATTTTATCGGCTTCTGACTGGAATCATCCCGTTTGGACCAAACTCTGGTTGTACAATCTTCATTATCACGACGATTTAAACGCAGTTAATGCCGCTGAACGCCTTGAGTGGCATCGCTCTTTGATAAGGCGCTGGGTGACGGAAAATCCACCCGGAACAGGCAACGGCTGGGAACCATATACTCTTTCCCTTCGGATTGTGAACTGGATCAAATGGGCTCTGGCCGGTAACTCATTGCCGCGAGCTATGTTGGAAAGCTTGGCCATACAGACGCGATTTCTTGCCAAGCGCGTGGAATTTCACCTTTTAGGGAATCACCTGATTGCCAACGCGAAGGCTTTGGTGTTTGCGGGGTTCTTTTTTGAAGGGAAAGAAGCCGACGTGTGGAGTGTGAAAGGGTTCCGCATTTTGAACAGAGAATTGCCTGAACAGATTCTGCCAGACGGTGGGCATTTTGAACGGAGCTCCATGTATCACAGTATCATTCTGGAGGATCTGCTGGATTTGACGAATTTATTTGGATGCTATTCCGAACTTTCTTTTTCAGTGATTTCCGCGAAAGCGGGAATCCATAATGCTTTAAAAATGAAGGATTCCCACCTGCGCGAGAACGACATAATAGAGCGGAGGAATGACGCAAGAGGAAGAGGGCAAAATGTAATAGATGACATTGAAAGCTCTCCAATTACTCCAATTACTGAGGCAGCCAGACGCATGATTGCCTGGCTGAAAATCATGTGTCACCCGGATGGTCAGATTGCCCTGTTTAATGATGCGGCGCTTGGTATTGCCCCCCAGCCTGCCGCACTGTATGAATATTCGGAAAGACTGGGGATTCATGAAACGGATGGGACGATAGCTGAAAGGCAACCGCTTGATGAATCATTCATTAAATGCTTATTTTTCGGGAATATCAAGCTGACCCATCTGAAGTCGTCAGGATACATACACGTGGAAAACGGTCCTATGACGGCGACTTTGGATGTAGCGCCTATCGGGCCGGATTATCTTCCGGGACATGCTCATGCGGATACGCTGTCTTTCGAGATGTCCCTTCATGGCCAAAGGGTGATCGTTGACAGTGGTACATCCCGATATGATGAAGGAACTGGGAGACTTTGGCAGCGGGGTACTGCGGCACATAACACGGTTGTTGTCGACGGGAAAGACTCCTCGGAGGTATGGGGCAGCTTTCGTGTGGCGCGACGGGCAAGCCCTTTTGGCTTGGAAATAAAGGAAACGACCGGGGGGGGTGTCATGGTGCGCTGCGCCCACGACGGCTACCAACGACTTTCCGGAAAGCCTATCCACTGGCGGGAGTGGCATTTCGAGAATAATTCATTGACAGTCCGAGATATTATCGAAGGACGATATTCCGAGGCTGTTAGTCGTTTTCATTTTCACCCCACTGTCTCCATAGAAAATAGGGTCAGCGCCCCATTTTCTATCGTCTTGCCAAGCGGAGAAAATCTTTCCTGCCATGTGCAGAATGGCCACGGCGGATTGGTTTCCTCGACATACCATCCTGAATTCGGTCTAAATTGTCAAAATCAATGTCTGGAAGTTCAATTAAATAGCAAAGGGTCACACGTCATATTCAATTGGTCATAAATGAAGATTCTGATTATTTCATTCTATTATGAACCAGACTTATGCGCCGGTTCGTTTAGAACAACATCTTTCGTGAAAGCATTGAAACCTCTTTTAAAAGAAGATGATTCTATAGACGTAGTAACGACTATGCCAAACAGGTACAGCACCTTTGCGGTTTCGGCAAATGAGGTTGAAGCTCAGGATAATGTACTAATAAAAAGAATTAAAATACCGCTTCACAAAAGCGGCTTTTTTGACCAATCAAAGTCTTTTTTAGTTTATATGGTTGATGCGTTACAGTATGTGCGTGGGAAAAAGTATGACATTGTATTTGCCACATCAAGCAGGTTATTGAGCGCCTTCCTGGGTGCTGTCATATCAAAACAAAAAAAAATACCCTTGTACTTGGACATGCGCGATATCTTTACGGATACCATGTTATCCGTTTTAAAACAATCAAAATTAAAATCAGCAGTTCCGCTGTTCATGCTGATAGAAAAATTTACAATGCGCAGTGCCTATAATATAAATTTTGTTTCAAAGGGATTTATTCCATATTTTCAGGAAAGGTATGGGCACGGCTTGAGGTATTCTTTTTATCCAAATGGGATAGATGAGGAATTCTTAAATTTTAATTGCCCTCAACCAATGACGAACGATAAATCGTCGAAAATGACATTTACTTATACGGGCAACATTGGCGAAGGGCAAGGTTTGGAAAAGATCGTCCCTCCAATTGCACAGAAATACCCGAACATAGAATTCTGCATTATTGGTGATGGAGGCAGAAAGAAAGTTTTACAGGAATGTACGGCACATATTAAAAATGTGAAACTAATTGATCCGGTAAATAGAATGGAATTGATAAAATATTATAAGAATAGCGACTTTCTTTTTTTGCAGTTGAACGATTACGAGGCATTTAAGAAAGTGTTGCCTTCAAAGATATTTGAATACGCAGCGACTTATAAACCAATTATCGCCGGTGTTGATGGTTATGCGAAAGATTTTATTGAGGAACATTTGCCGGATAGTTTAATATATAAACCATGTGATATTGATGATTTCTGCAAAAAATTCGCAAGCTTCGACGCAACAGTTGACATCGATAATAGACGGAAGTTTATAAATAAATTTTCCAGGAAAAGCATTATGGATGCAATGTCCCAAGACTTCCTGAAAGTATTGAAAAAATAACACGGGTTTTACACATGTCGAAAGAAAACCTTATTCTTATTACAGGCGCCACCGGAGCTGTTGGGCCGCGTGTGGTCCATGCTTTGGATCAAGCAGGTTTTCGTATCCGTTCCTTCTCGGTCGATACTCCTGCATCGGGCATGTTCCCGAAAGGCGTAGAAGTTTTGATTGGCGATGTCACTGATCAAGGGGCGGTCGAATCTGCGATGCAAGGCGTAGATGCCGTTGTTCATATGGCGGCGCTCCTGCACATTGTCAATCCGCCGCCTGAATTACGAAAAAGATACGAGATCGTAAATATCGGCGGAACAGCGACGGTGGTTGAGGCTGCAATTAAGGCGAGTGTGAAGCGCGTTGTCTTGTTCAGTACGATTGCGGTGTATGGCCCTTCAGATGGTCGCGTGCTCAATGAGATGTCGCCAACCCATCCTGACACTTTTTATGCAGAGACCAAACGTGCTGCCGAACAGATTGTCTTGAATGCGAGGGGCGCCGACGGCCAGCCATTGGGAACTGTGTTGCGTCTGGGTGCGGTTTATGGTTCCCGCATCAAGGGAAACTATGAACGGCTGACGCGAGCGTTGGCAGGGAATCTGGGAGGCAATTTGGGGACACGATCCCAATTTCAAGGGAAATTGGGTCATGTCCCCAAATTGCCTTTTATCCCTATCGGAAGTGGACTCAATCGACGGACGCTGGTTTATGATAAGGATGTTGGCCGTGCGGCTGCGCTGGCTGTTTCTCATCCCGGCGCCGCAGGCCGGGTATTTAACGTAACGGATGGCGGGTTTCATACCTTAAAGGAAATTATTGAATCCATTTGCGCGGCCCTTGGCCGTAAGCCGCCCCGGTTGTCATTGCCTGTGGGGCCAACGCGTTCATTGATAGGTTTAATCGAAAAGGGAAGCAACGCCATTGGTTTGAACCCCCCAGTTACACGGGCGATCATTGATAAATACATCGAAGATATCGACGTTGACGGCAGCCTCATTCAAAAAGAACTCGGTTTTGTACCCCAGTATGATTTAAAGACCGGTTGGGAAGAAACGATCAGAGAAAAATGGAAATAGGGGGACAGCTCCCCTGGAAATAGGGGGACAGCTCCCCTATGTGCGGCCGGGCAAGGTCGCGTAATCAAGCGGGTGTGAATCCCGTCCCGGAAGGAAGGCCATCCACCGGGTAGCGAGTCCTTGGAGGTCTGGTGGTAACATCAGATTTTAAGCGTAGGACAGCAAGCAGATAGGCCGTAATCCGTAAGGGTGAAGGGATAGAGCCCCGTAATTGTCGCGATGAGAAGGACAACACCGTATAGGGAGTGGAAGTCAACACAGGCATTGCCGCTAAAGGCAAGGGGATGCCTGCTTCTCCGGGGTCAGAGACCACGGCATGTTTGACATTGTGATTACACGGCAACCCGGGAGGCCCTGTGTCTCTCTCGCAACAAAGAGAGTATGCCGGACAACTGAAGAGGGAGGAAGGCAAATGAGGCACAGGGAGTCGGATAGCCTCGAAGTACCTGTGAAGGCGGGTAATGCTGCTGGAGGGAAGGAGGCTACACATGTCAGCGCGTTGTGAGGAAACATTGGCCGTTCACGGAAGCGGAGAGCCGGTGGAAACGAAACTGCAACGCATAGCGGAAAAGGCCCGTAAGGAGCCGGACTTCAAGTTCACCAGTCTTTATCACCTGATGAACGAGGAGCTGTTACGGGAATGCTTCAAGCGGCTGCGGAAAGATGCAGCCGCCGGCATTGACGAAATGACCAAGGATATGTACGCCGAAAATCTGGACGCCAATCTGTCAAATCTGATAGGGCGGTTGCACCGGATGGCGTATATACCGCAACCTGTCCGGCGCGCATATATACCGAAGCCGGGCAGCGCCAAACAACGTCCCCTGGGGATACCGTGCTTTGAAGACAAACTTGTTCAGGCAGGGCTTGTGCGGATAATGGAGCAAGTGTACGAGCAGGATTTTATAAATGATTCGTACGGGTTCCGTCCGCGGCGAAGCTGTCATGATGCGCTCAAAGCCTTGAGCGAGACGGTGGAGAACAAGCCAATCAACCACATCGTGGAAGCCGATATCAAAGGTTTTTTCGATAATGTGAATCAGGAATGGCTGATGAAATTTCTGGCTCACCGGATTGAGGACAAGCGTATTCAACGCATGGTAAAGCGATTCCTCAAGGCAGGGGTGGCGGAAGATGGAAGCATAACGGTCAAAGACAAAGGGACTCCCCAAGGTGGGGTAATTTCTCCGCTTTTGGCAAACATCTATCTTCACTATGCCCTTGACCTCTGGTTCGAGAAGGGTTACCGCAAGCGCTGCACAGGCTATGCCCGGCTCATCCGATACTCCGATGATTTTGTCGTTTGCTTTCAGTACAAGCAGGAGGCGGAGCGGTTTCGCGAGGAGCTGGTCGAACGTCTGGGAAAATTTGGTCTTGAGGTGGAACCGACGAAGACTAAAGTGATGGAGTTTGGGAGATTCGCCGTTCAGAATGCCAAGCAAAGAGGGGAGAGGCCCCAGACGTTTGATTTTCTGGGCTTTACCCACTACTGCGGGACAAGGAAGGACGGTACAGGGTTTCGGATGAAGCGGGTGACATCCCGCAAGAAGTTTACCGCCAAGCTGAAAATCTTCAAGGAATGGCTGAAGAAGGCCAGGACGCTGAAGACAAAGGAACTTTGGGAAACAGCCCAAGCCAAATTGAGGGGCCATTACAACTACTACGGTGTAACCGACAACCTGCGTGGCATTGCGAGGTTCGGGGAGGAAGTGAAGAAGCTGCTGTTTAAGTGGCTGAACCGTAGGGGGAAGAAGAACTGCCTCAATGGGGAAAAGTTCAATGAGATGTTGAAGCGATATCCTCTACCGAGACCAAGAATCAGGGTCAGAATGTTTGGATTTTCTGTGAATTGACTATGTGAGGAGCCGTGTGCGTAAATAGCGCAAGCACGGTTCTGAGAGGGGTTAGCGCCAACCGATGAATGGTTAAGATACTGTGGCACTGCCGGGAAACCAGGCAGAAACAGAGAACACAAACATTGACCTGTAGCATCGGGAGAAACTAATCTACTCGAATTTTTCTGGTTATATGCACTTGACATTTCCATAAATTATCATTTATAATAAGTTCATGAAATACAGTGAACTGACCGCCGCGATCAAGGGCCCCGTGTTCTCCCGAACCGACCTTGCATTATCGGGGTATGAGGTCCTCGACTACCAGCTCAGCCTCTGGGTAAAAAAGGGGTATCTGGTCCGCCTGAAAAACGGGCTCTACGCCTTCCGCCGGGAGATGGAGAAGGTACGGGGCGAAGGCGTCGCTTTTCTGCTTTGTCAACCCAGCTATCTAAGCCTTGAGAGCGCCCTGGCCTGGTACGGCTTCATCCCGGAGATCGTTTACGCCTATACCAGCGTCACCGCCAGGATCACCCGGACCTTCGAGAATGCCTGGGGTCGTTTCATCTACCGCCATGTGAAGAGCGACCTTTTCTGGGGGTATGTGGAGATGAAGACGGAGCAAGGCCCATACCTGCTGGCGGAGCCGGAAAAGGCGCTGCTCGATTACTTTTATCTCAACCTGGCCCGGATCAACACGGAGGATGATTTTGATAGCATCCGCCTGAATGAAGAGGAGATGGAAAAGACCCTCGATAAAGATAAATTCATTAAATATCTGAAGGTGTTCGAGGTGAAAAAGATGGAAAAATGGGCGGGGCGATGCTTACAGTAGAGCAGGTTTCCGGATACTTCCCTCCCGCTTTGCGGCAGAGAAATCCGCGGGGAACGCTGGTGGAGTATCTCCAGTACGAATTGCTGGATTCGCTGTTCAAAAATACAGCGGCGGCAGAATTGAGTTTTATCGGCGGTACGGCGATTCGCATCCTCCGCGACAGCCCTCGTTTTTCGGAGGATCTGGATTTTGATAATTTCGGCCTCTCTTTTTCCCAGTTCGAAGAGCTATTGAAGACGGCCTGCCGGGACATGGAGTATAAGGGCTTCCTGATTGAATACCGGGTCGTCGAAAAGGGCGCCTGGCATTGCTATATCCGTTTTCCGAAGATCCTTCAGGAAGCGGGGCTGAGCCCGGACGCGGAGCGGAAAATTCTCATCCGCATCGACAGCGAGGCGAAGGAGAAGCTGTACGATCCCGAGAAGGTTTTCCTGAACAGATTCAGCGTGTACCGCCAGATCCTGGCGGCGCCGGCCGCGATACTCCTGGCCCAGAAAATGATGACTATTCTGTATCGGAAGCGGGAAAAGGGGAGGGATATCTTCGATGTTTCTTTCCTGACCGGTTTTGCCACTCCCGATTTTGAGTATATTGAAAGGATGGTCGGACTGAATCGGGCGGAATTTCTCCGACGCTTTGATGAACGGCTCGGGGAACTGGACCTGAATGCTCTGGCCCGGGATGTGGAACCATTCCTCTTTGCTCCCGAACAGCGGGAGCGTGTCGCCGGTTTTAGAGATTTCTGGAAATAGGGGGACAGCTCCCCTATGTGCGGCCGGGCAAGGTCGCGTAATCCAGCGGGTGAGAATCCCGCCCCGGAAGGATGGCCATCCACCGGGTAGCGAGCCCCCCTCAATTTTCCATCTCTAAAATAAAGATAATATTTTATTGTTTTGTCTCTAAAAAAGAGATAGTATGGCATCATGAAAAATGTAATATCGCAACTTATTGATGATTTCCATGAACGGAACTTGCCTGAGCTTGCAACCCGGAATAAGGTATTTTTTGAGGTTAGGGGCAAGGCGGATGTCGTTATCGGTATGAGGCGAGCGGGTAAGACCTGGTTTTGTTATCAGAAAATAAAAGATCTGATTGCCTCGGGAATAAAAAAAGAGGAGATGCTCTATCTTAATTTTGAAGATGATCGGTTGCTGGAGTTTACCGTTAATCATTTTCAGGAAATTCTTGATGTCTATTTCGGCAAATATCCGGAACATCGCAATGGCCGGTGCTATTTTTTCTTTGATGAAATACAGAGAATTGATCAATGGGAAATGTTCATAAGGCGCTTGCTTGATACGGAAAATATTCAAATTTTCATTACCGGCTCATCTTCAAAGTTACTTGGCTCGGAAATAGCCACCAGCTTACGGGGGCGATCTCTCACCATAGAAATATTCCCCTTCAGTTTTGAGGAATTTTTGAAATTTCACGGGCTTTTTTCCGGCAGTCCAAAAACGTTTGGCGCAAACACGGCCTCCATATTGCGCAAGGCAGCGAAAGATTATCTTGAAGTTGGAGGCTTCCCGGAAGTACAGAACCTGGATCGCAATCTTCGCATTGAAGTATTGCAGGGTTATATCGACTCTGTATTGCTGAAAGACATCATTGAGCGCCATAAGGTCAGCAATATTCTTGTGCTTAAGCATCTTGTCCGCCATATTATGAACTCTGCCGGCGGGCAGTTCAGCGTCAATAAGTTCTTCAATACGATGCAGAGCATGGCGATCAAATCAACCAAGAACAGTCTGTATGAATATATTGATCATTTGACGGATGCTTTTTTGTTTTACAAAGTTCCCATTCACAGCCGTTCTGAAAAATCAAGGCTGATCAACCCGGCTAAAATCTACACCATCGATACCGGACTTTTGAATGCCATGACCTTTCGTAATTCATATAATTACGGCCAGTTACTGGAAACCATGGCATTTATGCACCTGCGTCG
>Ga0351876_1152_pt1 | contig 17149 bp, 14 predicted proteins | sample BONcelFGM3001C15_FD_206774 | JGI IMG/M metagenome (GOLD analysis project Ga0351876, IMG submission 206774) | Enriched cells from coal bed in the Powder River Basin, Montana, United States - BONCAT cells FGM rep3 HSBNCT.FGM.300.1.C15 ...
TTTAACGGCATCCCGCAGCGCTGTCGCTTTATCGGAAGCGGTATCGCCGGCAATGCTGAATTCTCCGGCGGCAAGGGCGTTGGCCGTGGTTGTAACGTTCGTGGTGATTCCAATGTCGCCAGCGTCCGCCGTTCCGAGTTCGACCGTACCCGCCGCCAAAGGCGCGCTTCCGGCCGTGATCGTGACGGTGCTGTTGGCTCCGCCGACGGTATAAACATCTCCGTTACCGGTTCCCTGACGGGCGTTGATCGCCGCCCGGAGGTTTGTTGCATCGGCATTCGCATCACCGGTAATGAGGAATTCTCCTACGGCAAGGTCGTTATCTACTTCGCTGGTGGCTACGGCGACATCAATATCACCCGAAGTAACCGAAGCTACATCTAAACTCGCTGCTCCGGCCGTGATGACCACATCAGTGCCATCGACCGTGAGCGTATAAAGACCCGCCTGGTGAGCGTCAACGGCGGCCTTCAATCCTCCGGCGCCAGTGGCGAATTCTGTTGCGTTGGCCGGTGCGCCGTCGGTGGCCGTATAGGTCACGCCGCCGATTACAATCGAATCACCTTCGACCATCGTGGTGGCGTCAACCGTAAAGCTGTCGTACTGTGTCGTCGTGGAACCGGCGGTGGCCGTATAGGTCAGCCCGCCTACGGTCAGCGTATCGCCGCCTGCCAGTGAGTTGGCCGAGAGATCCAGATCAAAGCTGTCGACGGTTACCGTATTCGAGCCCATGGTGGCCGTGAAGGTTGCGCCGCCGACTTTAACGGTGTCGCCACCGGTTATCGTGTCGGCGCTGAAATCCAGTTCAAAACTGTCGTACGATGTGACGATTGCCGTCGGACCGGCGGTCAGGGTCGTGCCCTCGATCGTAATCGCATCGCCGTTGGCGACGCCGTTCATCGTGACCGTCTCGGTAACCAAACCACTGCTTGCAGGCGCGCTCTGGGCCGCCTGGGCAATACCTTTTGCCTGTTCGATCATCGCGCTGATCGCTTTGATCCCTTTGTCGGCGGCCTGGATGGTCTGGATCGCCTGCCCCATGCCGTCCTTCAAACTGTCGATGGTGGATGCGCGGGCGGTCAACGCCTGCGATGCAAAAAAGGACACCGGGTTGTCGATGGCCGTGTTGACCTTCTTGCCTGACGAGAGGCGGCTCTGCGTGCGGTTGAGGAGATCCACCGTTCCCTGAAGACTCAGAAGGTTGGACCTCATGCCTGCGGTTAAAGATACGTCGTTGATAGCCATAATTTTCTCCTTTTCTGGGGTTTGTTGCCCGACAATCCTTGTCGGGGGTTTCGTTTCGTTACGGGTTATGTCTGAACCGCTTCCGCAAACGCCTGACTGGTCTTTTTCCACCTCTCCTTCCCGACCCGATTGTCATCTGCGTTCAGACACATTATCGGAACCCCTTCACAGAAACTTTAACACCGTTGAGGAATTATTTTTTCTTGAAGAGATTTTCAAGTTTCTGCGTCGATCTGCCGATAAGGGGAGAAAAGGCGTCGCAAAACGGGGGATGATCATGGCGGGTTTATCAATGGCGGGCGTATCCACAGAGGCGATCGATTATCTGTTCTCTTCAACGACAGCCAACTCCCAGGCCAACCTCGATGCCCTGGCCGGCAACACCCTGGGACAGGGCATCGACTTCTACCAGCAGAAGAGTTACGGCCGCGCGATCAACGCCTTCCGGAGAGCCGCCGTGCTTTCGCCCTTCAGCGACAATGCCGCAAAGGCTTACGACTACATCGGCAAGGCTTACCTCAGGCTGGGAAAGACGGCCGACGCGATCAAGGCATATCAGGAAGCGATCCGGATTTACCCCACGCGCGATGAATTCCAGCTCGCACTGGGAGACATCTATCTGAAGGAGGAGCAGCCGGAGGAGGCGCTGAAGGCGTTCGAGTCGGCTGTCCGGCTTTCCCCGAATTCCGCGGAAAGCCGATATTCGCTGGGGCAGTCCTACCTCAACACCGGTCGATTGGACGCCGCCCGCGAGCAGTTTGCAAGGGTTGTGCGACTGACGCCTGCAAGCGCCGCCGGCTACTATGGCCTGGGACAGACGGCGCGGCTGGCCGGAGATCTTCAGGAGGCGGTTTTACAGCTCGGCAAGGCCATCCGCGTGAATCGAAATTTTGAAAAGGCCTATGTCGAGTTGGGATACACCTACGCGGATATGGGAGACTTTCAAAATGCGGCGGAGCAGGCGGCCATCCTCTCGTCAAAAGGATCTTCACAAGCGATCGCCGTGAACGGCTACATCATGAACGCCGCAGAGCCGCAATTTCTCTTTGTCAATAGCCCGGATGGATTCAATACCCGCCTGGGGAGGGCAACGAAGGTTTCCACGCTGAATTCAAACCTGGCGGCGGCCAACAAGATCAATGGCAATGAGGATATCCAGACCGCGGGATATACGGCCTCGGCAAAAGACGGCGTCCTGACGCTTTCGAAAGCCACGGATATCGAGGCAGCCGATGTAACGGTATCCAATGCGGAGACCATGACGGAAGCATTTGTTCAGCCCGACAGCGAACTGTCCAGTCTCCAGGCGCAGTATAACGAAATGCTCGTTCAGATGACTGCCGTCGCAAATGACTCGGGCTACAAGGGGAAAAACCTTCTGAATGCCGACAATGTTATCGTTCAGTTTGAAGGGAACACATTGACGGTGGGAGGTTTTGACGCGTCGGCGACCGCCGGCATGGGCATCTCGGCAGCGACATGGACGTCGGGCGGCAGTATTGATGCCGGTCTCACGGAGTTGGATGCGGCGATGTCCAACTTGCGTCAGAAGTCATCCACCCTGTCCGGCAACCTGAGCATCATCACGGTGCGCAATGAATTTTCGACGAACATGATCAACACGCTGACCGAAGGTTCGGACAAGCTGACGCTGGCCGACGCCAACGAGGAAGGCGCCAACATGCTGATGCTGCAGACGCGGCAGACGCTGAGCACGACGGCCCTGAGCCTCTCGGCGCAGGCAGCCCAGTCGGTTCTGAGACTGTTCGGGTAACGGGTAACGCGTAACACGGCCGGACGGGGAGGCATGAGAAAAATCTCCCCGTCCGGCTTGATGTAGGAAAACCATTTCAATTCGATCCACCGGTCCGGCCGGGGAAGCATGAGAGCACAATGGCGCTGAAAATCATCCTCAAACCGCACGAGAAATTCATCGTTGGCGGGGCGGTCATCACCAATGGCGACGCGAAAAGCGCATTCATCGTCGAAAATGATGTTCCGATCCTGCGGGAAAAAGACATTCTGACGCCGGCTGCCGCCGATACGCCCTGCAAGAGAATCTATTTCGCCATACAGTTGATGTATATCGATGAGAAGAACCTGCCGGGGCATCACAACACATTCTGGGAGCTGGTGAAGGATGTGGCCGAAGCGGCGCCGAGCCTGAAGCCTGCGCTCAAGGAGATCAGCGAAAATATACTGAACGCCAGGTATTACCAGGCGCTGAAACGAACCAAGAAACTCATTGACTATGAACGGGAGATTATCGACCATGTACGCACCGCAACTTGAAGCATACAGAACGGCACAGAATTCCAACGCGTCCGGCAGGGTAATCGAGACCGCTGCGCTGGCAATGTCCGCGTTGCTGCCTTCAGACTTCCGGAAGAACGATGAAGCTCCGGGCAGGGCCATGTATGCACCGCAGCTTGAAGCATACAGAACAGCAAAGAATTCAACCGCCTCCGGAAGGGAAATCGAAGCCGCTGCACTGACGCGGTGCGCGCTCAGGCTTGCAGACTGCCAGAAAAACTGGGATGCTCCGGGCCGTGAAGAAGCACTGGCCGACGCGCTCAGAACCAACCAGCAGGTCTGGAGCATCTTTCAGTCCGAGTTGACCAGAAATGACAATCCCCTGCCCAGGCCGCTCAAAGAGAATATCCTGAGCCTGAGTCTCTTTATCGACAAGAGAATCATTCAAGTTATGGCGTATCCGGTCCCCGAAAAGCTTCAGATTCTGATCGATATCAACCTGAACATTGCCGCCGGGCTCAGAAGCAGACCGACGGGGTAAAATGGTTGCATGCTACGCCGGCTTTTTGTAGAGATGAAAAGCAGGGTTCCGGTTCCTTGTGTTGAATCCTGCTTTCAGTCGTCCCATTCAGGATCAGAAAACCTCTTTCCCATTTAGCCCGGTGTTGTCTGGCGATCTTGTTCAGGACGGATGTGATCACGGAGGCGCAGAGTCTCACGATCCGCAATGTTGCCGGATATCGCTGCGTCAATCAGCCGATGGGCATATTCAATCTGGCGGCCGGCAATGAGCTTTTTCAGTAGGGAATTCACATACGGAACGCCGTTGAGGCGTTTTTTTGCAATCTTTTTAAACAGCGCCAGCCCTTTGTCATTGTCTCCGCTGATCAGGTATGAGGCGCCGAGCACGGCCATCAGGGTGGGATTTTCATTTTCGCCTGATACGGATTCCTCAAGCAAGGCAGTGGTTTTCACTACATTGCCCACAAGCATTTCACACAACGCGTAATTCAACAAGGCATCTTTTGTTTCGGGTGAAAGTTCGACCGACCTCTTGGCCGCCTGCAAGGCCTCCTGATATTTCCCGATCTGCAAATACTGATAGGCCAGATTGAACAGGGCTTCCACATCATCCGGCCGCAGGGCCAATGCTTGCCGCCACCAATCGATGGCTTCGTCCGACTTGCCAAGTTCCCCTGCCTGAACAGCCAGCTCCCGAAAGGCTACAAAGTCGCCGCCGCCGCGTTCTTCCAGTTTTTTTCTCCCGAGCAGGTAATACTCCTGCCCCTTGGTCAAGTTTTTTTGCTGATCGAGCCTTCCGTAATGATGTATGGGGATGGCGCATTTTTCGATCGGGATGCCGGCCCTCTGCAAGGATGCTTCGAGAAGCTCATGCACGGGATTTTCAAACTTAACCTTACTGATGTTCCTGAACATCCTCACTTTATTGCTTGAATGCCACCCCACCCCGGTCTCTTCATCCGGATACGACCCGTCATTTTCGGTCCACCCCGCGATCCCTGCCTTACGAAGATAGTTCCGCGTAACCACGTCAAAAGCGACAGGCCTTCGATTTCCTCTCTCGATTGTCTTCAGAAGACGCCTATGATCGAGGATGGAGATCGCTTCGTCGGCATCCAGAACCAATATCCAATCTCCCGTAGCCTTGGATAAGGAAAGGTTTCGTGCTGCGGAAAAATCGTCATTCCATTCAAAATCAAAAACCTGCGCGCCAAATGCCGCGGCGAGATCTTTCGTCCTGTCGGTAGAACCGGTATCCACCACAATCATTTCATCCACAATGTCACGGACGCTTTTCAGGCATTTTATGATGTGTTTTTCTTCATTTCTGACGATCATGCAGAGTGAAAGCGTCTCTTTCTTTGTGCCTTTTTTCCCCGGACGCCGAGGACCGATCTTCTCGCGAACCAATAAGGCCGCAGCAAGAATGCCTTCGTCAAGGCCAAACAAGGCGAGCGCGTCTTCTATCCGTGTCATCGCCGAATCAAATTGATCCTGCTGGATCAGTGTATCAATATGTAAAAAAGTCAAATTTTTGTTGTTGGGATATAAATTGCATGCTTCCCGGAACGCCGCCTCTGCGTCAGGATATTTGCCCAGGGATGATACGGCGGAATAATAAAGCGCGCTGGTTTCCGGCACGGTTGGGGACAGGATAAAACCTCTTTGCAGATGCGCAAGCGCCTCATCTTTTTTGTCCATGCTCCAGGAGACAACGCCGAGGTTGGTATAGGCTTCTCCGTAACCCGGATCGGCGTCGATCGCCATCCTGAAATAATCCGCAGCCGTCTCCTTCTCATCCTTTTTATGTGCCAGAACGCCTTTCAGATTCAGCGCCGCCGGATATTTTTCATTCTGAGACAACATCATGTCCGCATACACCGCAGCCTCCTCATCCAGTCCCAGGCCTTCCTTGGCGTAACCGGCACATTCCAGCCCCTTCAATTCATTCTTTGCCGCTTCGGGCATGGATCCGATGACCTCCCATCCCTCGGAATATCTTTTGGATTCAATGAGAATACGGGCCAATTCATGGTAGATTTCTTTTGCATCCGGGGTAAGCTGAATACATTGGATCAGCGTTTCAAGGGCCTTATCCACGTTCCCCTTTTGATAAAGTGCGTTGGCCCTTTCCGTGGCGTTCAATACCGCCAGCTTCTTGCCTTCGGGGCTTGACTTGCTGAGCATCCACTTTTCGTCTATGATTTTTCTATTGCCGGAAATCGACGCACTGTAGTCTATCTTGTTGCCAATGAAGCTTCTGCTTCCGTAATGATGGATGAAGACATCTCCGGCAATATAATTTTTATGTTCCGCCAGTACGGCCCTCAAACAAAAATCATCATCCTCAAAATTGCCCGTGCCGAAGCTTTCATCCAACATTCCTATTTGTTTTGTCAAATTCCGTTTGAAGAGCATGCAAAAGCCGACGATCCTTCTCAGGACAATCCGGCGATGACGGTGTATTTCCCGAAATTCTGCTGCATATTGGTCAAGAAAATTTGCGGACCGGTATGTATCCGAGACAACCTGTTGCGGGCCGCTGATCCGGTTGGTCATGGGGCCGACGATACCGGCGTCTGGCGCGTTATTGAGGCAGTCCAGCATTCCAGCCAGCCAGCCTTCCGTCACCACAACGTCGTTATTCAAAAGCAGAATAAACTCACCTTGTGAAGCCTCGATCCCCTGGTTACAGCCTTTGGCAAAGCCAAGATTCTGTCTGTTTTCAATAATCCTGTAATGGTTATTTTCCCGCGCCAGCGTCCTCAACCATTTCAAGGTGCCGTCCGTCGAACCATTGTCCACAAAGATAACCTCATGAGGTTCCGGCGTATGCTTACGCAGGCTCTTCACGCACCTCTTCGTGTATTCCAGTTCGTTGAAGGCCAAAATGACAATGGATGTAAGCTGCGGAACAACATGGTCCTGTTTGAACTGGGGTAATAAAGGATCCCTTCCGAAGGTGGGATTTTTTGTAGAATCCACCTTTGGCGCTTCTTTGGGCAACTCTTTCTGGGCAATGAGAATGTACTGGTAGGTAAATAACTCGAGAAGTTCTTTTTTGGTCAGGTTCGCGATTTCCAGATTTCCCTGGCGGTATCTGTTCCCTGATTCTTTCACCTTTGTCAAATCAAGGGACGGGTTGATGACATGTTCGACGCTCTTCATGGTTAACCCGGCGCCGCTGAACATTTTTTTTGATGCTTCCAGTGTGAAAAAGCGAAGATGGGTGGCATCAAGAATTCCGGCATCCTGATACTGCCAGTTTCCCTTTATCAACTCCTGCACAATCGTTATGTTTTGAATATTGGGTAAAGAAGCCACGACATAACCGCCGGGTTTGACATAACATGACAACTCGGCAAGCGTATCCCAGGGGTCGTAGAGATGCTCCAAGACATCCAATGCCAGTAACAAGTCAAATTCTCCGGGTTTCAGCCCGTGTTCAGAGGCCAGATCGGTTTTCTCGATGTTGGCGACAATGACCCTGTCCAAATGTATTTTTGCAATGTCGGCCGCTTCCGGTGAGATATCGACCCCCACATAAGACTGTACCGGCAGCCGTTCTTTCAGGTTCTTTCCAGTAGCGCCTCCTGCACATCCAATTTCGAGCACCTTCCCGACAAGCAGGTTATTTTTAATGATCGCCTCAACAACCTCCGGTCTCGCAAAACCATAATAAGAATCCTGCTTGCCATGCTTTAAAGGATTGTTGCGGTTGACAACTTGAGAAGTCCTCGTTGTCTTTCGTTTATGATGGATGTTTTTATCCTGATTTCCCGGTTTGTGTAATATGCAGCAGGTGTCTCCCCATTGATCGCTTCCATCCGTAAAACCCGATTTTCCCCATGATGTTTTCGCATCAAGCACTTGCAGATGCGCCCATTTGGCCAGCGCACGGAAACCATCAGGATAATAGCGCCAGCAGTCCACGGGGTATTTATGCTCCGGCCCGCGCGACGGCGCGACAATGCAGATTAATCCGTTTATTTTCAGTACCCTGTTCATCTCTTCGATGATCCGCCAGGGGTATTCTATATGCTCAAAGGCCTGACCCGAGACGATCACATCAAACGACCCATCTTGCAGTTCCGGCCAGCAATAAGGGTCGGAAGGGACATAATCCACATTGGGTCCGGGATTCACATCGAGTCCGGTATAGAGATATTTTTCAGGGTCAGAAAATATTTCTTTATAGGTACCGTTCACCCCGTAACTTCCTACATCCAGAAGTTTAATTTTTTCTTGCGGGAAATTTTTTTCAACAAGTTCTCTGAAGCGTGTCACAATATGATATGAGCTTTGATGCATGAGCAATCACCTATGTTCCTTCCTGCTTTTCGGTTGCAGTATCCTCAGAAAGCCGCCAGGATCGAGCAGCCAGGTATCTGTCAAGATCGGCTTTCCCCTCGACCTTAACCCACTGTTCGGTTTTAACATCAAACGTCTTCACAACCTTTGCCGGATTGCCTACCGCAACAGAATAATCGGGGATATCCCTGTTCACAACGGAATTTGCCCCTATAACGCAATGCTTGCCGACGGTTACATTTCCCATGATCACAGAGTTAATGCCAATCCAAGTTTCATCCCCAATCGTTACTACGTCATCGTGGGTGGTTATTCCCTGGTGCATGATCGGAATTCCAAGCTTCTGATACTCATGATGGGTATCGGCAACAAAGACATTGGGAGCGATCAAGACAAACTTGCCGATGATGATTCTGTTGGCTGCTGATATCGTACATCTTCTGCCGACATTTGTCCCTTCATCGATCACAATCATTGGCCCCTCGACAGGATTGGGAAATGCAATGTTCAGCCAGCAGTCCTTCTGAATGACAACTCCCTTCCCAAACCTCATTCGATCAACACCGCGAATGTCACAAGTCGGATCTATCATAATATTGACCGAAGAAATGGAGCTGTTTGAATGGACTTTATGGCTGACATTTCGATTTTCGGCCTTGGACTTTTTGATCAGCGCCAAATACTGCTGTATGTCGTTATCGTTGAGCATATTCTAAGGAGAACCTCATGTCAGATTTTTTCGGATGAAGGTCTGAAGCCGGAGACCTTCCTGAAAGGCGGGATTGTTTTTAAGACCCTCTTCCATCGTGCGGTTGGCCGATTTCCAGTCGCCCGCCTCGATATAGGATCGGGCCATGTTGTAATAGAGCGCCTCATCGTCGGGACGGACAAAAAGGGCCTTCTTGAAAGTTATGACGGCCTTATCGAAATCTCCGGCCATCCGAGACTGAATACCGGATGCATTGTAGCCCTCGATGAGGGCATCGGCCGCCTCCTCATCCTTTTCCGCGAGACCTCTGGCGATGTCAAAATCCCCCTTCTCGGCACAGAGCATGATCTCCTGAATGCGCTTTTGGAGATCATTCGTCTTGTCGCCCGATGTGGCCCCGTCTTTCTGGATCTCCATCGCCTCCGCGATCTCTTCTTCCTTGATCTGGATGAGCTGCTTCATGAAATCGAGCGCTGTCGCGATATCATCGTCCTTGAACGTCACCGGCCCGTAGAGATGGCGAAATGCCCGGGAAGAGGCCAGATCGGTTTGGAACGCGTTGATCTCCTGGTTCAGCTTTTTTTCGTCGATCGGAAGCATTCTCGTGGTATGCATCTTTTCGAGAGCATCCTTGAATGTCGCCAGACACGAATAGATATTTTCCTTCTTGAGATGGAGCCGGCATTCCAGAATTTTTTTGGTGATCCAGCCTGCATCCTCTCTTTTGATCTCTCCCGCCATGGCCATACTCCTGAAAAGAAAATGAGCCCATCCGCCCAGCAATTAAGCGATAATCATGCCACTCTCCCGAATCTGTTGATTTGGCATGGAAGTTGATAGTCAACCGTTGGATCAACCGGAGAGGAATCGCTGGACATGTCAATCAACCACCTGCTGCCCATGGACAATATGGACAAAATCGGCCCGGGACTCCGGACCGCGGCTCCTCGCGTTCGAACGGATTCCTACGCCTTCGAGGCGCTTCTGGAGAAGGCCCGCAGCAACGAGGCGGATGGCTTTACACCTGCCGCCCCGCCGGTATCGAAAGCGCGGTTGATGGAGATCGTTCATCATGTCCGGAAGCAAATGGACGCCCATTTGATGCAGGCCCTTGGATCAGGGGCGTCGCTGGATCATGAGGCGACTTATCCGGGCCTCATGGGCCGCTTGACGCTGCCTCTCCCGGATTCGTCAAATAAACAACATGTGAACCAAAATATTGACGTATCCGCGCCGCGCGATCCGCCACCAGCGCCGCATGATCAGCAGCCTGCGCTGCATGTCCAACCGCCCGCGCCGCGCGGCCAGCCTCCCGTACCGCGCGACCCGCCGTCCGAGCCACGCGGCGGCGGACAGATCGATGACGCTATCCGCGCGGCGGCAAAAACCCACGGTGTCGATCCGGCACTGGTCCGGAGCGTGATCAAAGCGGAAAGCGGCTTCAACCCGAACAGCACCTCGCCGAAGGGGGCGATGGGATTGATGCAGCTCATGCCGGAGACGGCCCGGGAACTGGGGGTGCAAAATGGTTATGATCCGGTTGAAAATGTCCAGGCGGGAACGCGTTATCTCAAAATGTTGCTGAACCGCTATGACGGCGATGTCTCTCTTGCACTTGCCGCTTACAACTGGGGGATGGGCAATATCGAGAGAAGACCGGCGCAGATGCCGGTGGAAACAAGGCGCTATGTGGAGCAGGTGACGCGCCGCTATGCCGCGCTGAAGGTCTGAGGCGACGGTCCGACCGGCGCAGGCTGATCCCGGCGGACAAACCGGGGTGCATCAGGGAAACAGTTGCAGGAAACCAGCGACGACGCTCGCGTCAAACTGAAGGTCGCTGTTCCTTTTGACCTCTTCAACGGCGGCGGAAATGTCCATGGCAGACCGGTACGGCCGGTTGTTCGTCATTGCGTCAAAGGAATCGGCAACGGTCAATATCCGGGAAAGGTAAGGAATGTCCGTCCCCGCCAGCCCCTCGGGATAACCTTTTCCGTCCCAGCGCTCATGGTGGTGCAGCAGGACGTTTCGTTCCTGGTCCAGCAGATAGATCGGTTGCAGGATCTTATATCCCACCTCGGTGTGCGCCTTGATGAACGTAAACTCTTCGAAGGTCAACGAACCCGGTTTCAGAAGGATCTTGTCCGGTATCGCAATTTTCCCTACATCATGAAGCATCGCGGCGATTTTAAGCGATTCAACCTCCTTGGTGGTGCAATGCATCGCCTGTGCTAATCTAACGGACAGGACGGCAACCCGGGAACAATGTTCTTCGGTGTAATGATCGCGAACCTGGATGGAGGTGAGCAGGGATTTGAACGTATCCAGCACATTGTTATAGACGCTTTCATACAATACCTGGTTTTCCAGATTGAGGGAAGCGCGCCGGGTCAGGCTGACGACATAGTGCAGATCTTTTGCGGCAAACGGTTCCAGGTGGCCTTTTCTGCGGACGCACAGAATGCCGAAAACATTGTCGCGAATCATCAGCGGCGCGCAGATCAGGGATGGCGCGATCTCGTGACGTTCGGTCGAATGGATCATCAACGCCCGTTTTTCCTCCGCAACCTGGCGGAAAACCGGCCGAAGGGCCGGGAGGGTTTTCCTTTCATAGGCTTCACGGTCCGGGCTTTCCAGGATCTTCGGGTCAAACGTGCCCGCTTCTTCATCGAATAACAGCAGGGCGCATTCCTCTCCATCAACGATATTCATGGCGAGATCGACAATTTTCCGGAAGACATGTTCATTATCTCCTTCGATATTTTCGAATGAGTCATAGATAAATCCCTGTACGGACAAATCCTTTGTTTTATCGGTTAATTTGGTCTCGGCGCCGCCGGGCCCCGGTCCGACCTCTTCCGACAACTCCTTTTCATCGAGACACATTTTGACTTTATATAACAGGCTGTCGATATTGAAGGGTTTCTTCAGGAAGTCGACGGCCCCTTTTTTCATGGCGGAGACCGTCAAATCAACCGCCGGATGGGCGGTAATCATGATCACCGATGTGTCGGGGCTCATCTCCCTGAGCCGGTTGAGCAGCTCCATCCCCCCCATTCCGGGCATCATGACATCGCTGATCACCAGATCGAAGGTGTTCCAGCGGCATTGACCGACCGCTTCCGTGCCATTTTCGGCCTCGCTGAGCTCATAATCGCCGGCCTGGCTCAAGGCGTCACGGATCAAATGTCGCGTCGGAGGATAGTCGTCCACAATCAGGATTTTTTTCTTCAAGAGGACCATTTCCTCGATATTCAGTGGTTGCAGCATCATTTCTCGCCAAAAAGAGAGCGGGATGATCCCGCTCCGCTGTCCGTACATCCTTCAACCCCGCAACGCATCGGGGATCATGTAAATCCGCACGCATCCGTCCGCCTGCGATCGACCGGATCGCTTAGGGCGCAATCTTCGTGTGCTTCAGCAGGACATCCAACAGGCTGTAGGAAATTTTCTTGTTTGCATCCGCCTTCAGGGAATCACCGCCGGATAGCGTCACGACGTCGGCGTATCTCTCCGGCGACGGATTCTGCTGGTCGGCAAGATGAAATCTGGCCTTGCTCTGCTTGTTGTATGCCTTGATGACATTGTCTGCCTGGTATGCCGATATCGTCATTTCTGACACCGCCTCTTCAAATAAAACCCTTTGATACGTATATCGGCTACCGTTGGCTAAAACTTGAGAAAAAAAGCGGGTCAGTCAAAAAATTTATATTCATCAAGAGTAACGAATGGTTGTCGAATCATGTCCCCTGGTTTTCCCAAACAGGAGACCAGTCGCAAAATCGTACAGGTCCGGTTATGAATGGCCGATCCTCGCCTGTTCCAACTCCACAACCAGATCGATTTCACCCAGGGCGACTCCCAGCCGCTTGGCGATCTCTTCCCGACGGAGACCCTCTTGAACCATTCGGAGGATCTGCCCGTACTTTTCCCGATCCGAACCAGCGGATTCCGTCTTGGCCTGCTGGGAGGCCATTTTTTGAATCGATGATTCCGCCTTTTCGAGGAGGATGACGATCCGCTTTTCTCGACTATCGAGTTGACGGGCCAGTTTGCTTAGCCTCTCCTCGCTTTCCTGGAGCGTCCTGAGGAAGAGGTCGGCGGAATCCTGAGAGTTCTTCATCAGACGCGTCAGTTCCTCGACAGTCGCGACATCGCCTCCCGGTTGATTTCTTGCGATACGCCTGTTCAACTGGTGCAAGAGAAGCATGATCACGATAAAAAAGGCGATATCGATGATGATCTGAACATGAAGCAGTGATGGCAAATTTCGACCACTCCCTTCTTTTATGGTTGATGTCGGACCCGGATGGTAAAGAGATCGGCCTCTCCGTCATGGGTCATCTCAACGTCGCCGGCCTTTCGGAACAGCATCAACGCCTGGATCAGATCTTTCTCCCCCTCCGCGGCGCAGGTCAGAGGATCCGCGTCGGCGCTTGCGGGGGACAAGATCTCCCGCCATCCCCGGACGAGACTGCCGCCGACATGGCTGACGGTCACGATCACCCATTGATCGTCACTGGTCGTCGTGATGCACAACGTTTCTCCATTCCGCGCTTGCAGATTTTTTGCCGCCTCACGGATCAACATCCAGAAAGCAATCGAATAATATGCGGTTACTCCGGTGATGCACGGCACGTTCATGTCCAGATGAATCTCTTTCTTGACGTTATGCTTATAGTCCAGGTAGAAATCGGCAAATCCAAGTTCCGCCTCGATGAGAACGGAAAGATTCAACATTTCCGTATCCCGGGAGCCAAGCGCATAAAATTTCCCCGTCGCCATGCGGAACATATCGAAAAACTCGTCGGATGCATGGTTGATGGCCGCGATATCGGATATCAATTTTTTGTAATCCGCACCGGTCTCCTGTGCGATCGCCGGGTAAAGGTTCTCGATTTTTCGGACAAACTCCTCCATACGCCGCTGCATCAATTTCGCTCGGCCCATAATGCCGTTCAGCGGGTTGGCAAAATTATGAAAAATCCCCGGCATGAGCTCGTCCAGAAAAGTGTCGAGAAATTTCTTCTCCAGACAGGTGTACAGATCCGTTTCATTCATGTTTTATCCCCCACAATGGACTTTCAATGGATAAATCATTCGTACCCGTGTCGTCCCTGGGCATACCCGCCCGGCGCCAGGTCAATCCAATTCATAGCGCGTAAAATAGACCTCTTTCACCAGATTCTCACCGAACAGGCCGTTCAGCTCCCGCTTCAGCCTTTCTTTCAAACGACCCCTCCCCTCCGGCGAAAGCCCTTCTTGCGCCGGCTCTTTTTTCAGCACATCGTAAATGACCATTCTCACATCGACGCGATCTCCGGTGATGGCGCTTGTGGTCTTGGGGTTCTCCAGTTCAAGGGCGACATCGCAGAAAACGATCCGGATGTTGCCCTTTTCATCCTTCTGGTCAACGACCATACCCTCAAAGAGGGCGCTCTGTTTTGTCTCCCGGGAAGGGGTTCCGGAAACAGCCTGCCTTTTCTGCACGGCAGATGCGTTCCCGTCCATGCTTTGGTAAAAACCGACCAGGATGCCGGCCGTCAAACCGAGAAATACGACCGAGATCAAGATGATCCAGAAGAGGGGCCTGCGCAGCCAATCGACGACCTTCGATAAAGAATCGCCGCCGGCTTGTTCTCCGGAGGGCCCTTCCGCTCCCCCATGTTCTACGATCACCTTATCCTGTTGCGCATCTCCGCCGGGCTCCTCAGCGGCGATCTCCAGGATATCCAGTTTCGCTTTTTTTGCCATTTACTTTACACCTGCAGCCGCAACCATTCAACGTCCGATTGCCTACTTCGCGAATAGCGCCCGCATCTGACTGATGGTCTGTTGAAAATCGATCTTCTCGTCGATGTCCTGTTTCAAGAATCCGTTGACGCGATCGATCATCGTGACGGCATAATCGATCTCGGGGTTGCTCCCCTGCACATACGCGCCGATGTTGATCAGATCCTCCGCTTTTTTGTGCGTGGCCAGGATCTGCATGATTTTCCGGGCCATTTGTTTTTGTTCGTCATCGACGATGTCGAGCATGACGCGGCTGATGCTGTGAAGCACATCGATGGCCGGATAATGATTCTTGCTGGCCAACTCCCGGCTCAGAACGACATGGCCGTCAAGGATCGATCTTGCCGCATCCGCGATCGGTTCATTGAAATCATCGCCTTCCACAAGTATCGTATAAAGACCGGTGATGCTGCCGCGCTTCTCCATGATTCCGGACCGTTCCAGCAATTTGGGAAGAAGACTGAATACGGAAGGGGTATAGCCTTTGGCCGCCGGCGGTTCACCTACCGAAAGGCCGATTTCCCGTTGCGCCATTGCAAATCTCGTCAGGGAGTCCACCATCAGCAGCACATTTTTCCCGAGATCGCGAAAATACTCGGATATCGATGTCGCCACGTATGCGGCGCGCATCCGGATCAGCGGGTGCATGTCCGATCCCGCAACCACCACGACGGATCTTGCCAGCCCCTTCTTGCCGAGGCTTTTTTCGAGAAACTCCCGAACCTCTCTTCCCCTTTCACCGATCAGGCCGATGACATTCACATCCGCATTGGTGTTCCTGGCCATCATGCCCAGCAGGATGCTTTTGCCGACCCCTGATCCGGCAAAGATCCCCATTCGCTGTCCTTTGCCGCAACTCAGAACGCCATTCAACGCCCGGATGCCGAGGTCCACCGGTTCGGTGATGCGCCCCCTTTCGAGCGGATTGATCGGATCGGCGTAGATGGGGTAGTCGCTTTCACATTCAATGGGTCCTTTATTGTCAATCGGTTTTCCCAGACCGTCGATGACCCTTCCCAGCAGGTTTTTCCCCACATTCACACCGGCTTTCCGGCCGAGGGAGACGATTTTGCATCCCGGGCTCAACCCCTGGATGGATTGCAGCGGCATCAGGAGGACCTTCCCTTTCTTGAACCCAACCACTTCGGCGGTGACAGGTTTGTCCGACCCGGTCGGAAAGATGCCGCAAAGCTCACCGATGGAGGCGGCAGGACCGTTTCCCTCCACCACCAGTCCGATGATTTCAGTGACCTTGCCGTGAATCCGGATGGGGTTCGTCTGTCCCAGGATATTATGGTATTTGGCAAAGTCAATCATGCAGGCATTGTCGATTCATCGGAGAAGGGCCGCATATCATTTCGCTGCGGTCATGGCCGCTTTAATTTCATTGTACTGCTGTTCCAGTCGCGCATCGACCTCTCCGCATACGGTTTCAATGATTGCGCCGCCGCGCTGAATCGATTCGTCCTCTTCGAAGGTTACATTTCGGATCCCGTCAAAGCCCTGCAGAAAGTCGCTCTTGATCCCGATCATAAAGTGAAAATCCTGCGGGTGGACCCGGATCTTCATATTCTCCCGGTCGCTGATTCCCTTGATCGCCTCCTTGAGAACGCCCCGGATCACCTCCCGGTTCGTCGTTGCTTCAAGATGGATCACCTTTTGAGCGATGGCCAGGGACAATTGAACGATTTCCTCTTCCATGTTCGCAAGGGTGTTTTTCTTCAGCGCCGCCATTTCTTTGACGATAGCGGACATCGCCTGGAGGGTTTTCAAAGTCTCTTTTTTTTCAAGTTCCCTTCCCTTGCGGATGCCGTCCGAGAGCCCCCTTTGATAGGACTCCTCTTCGGTGATCCGGATCTTTTTTGCAAAGGCCTCCTGGACCCTCTTCGAATCAAACCCATCCGACGACGGGGCCTGTCCTCCCGGAGCCGTGAAATATTTTACGTCCTTTGACTTGATCACTTTTTGACCGGATTCTTTCATTCCTGGGCCATTCACTTTCCCCTTTACCCCTCTTTTTGGTCTATCGACATCTCTGCAACTAACATACCACCCTCTCCATTCCGACACACCGGAGCGAATCATGATTGGATAGCCGTTGCGATGGCATCTCTTTTGCGTATTCGTTCTTCCGAGCGGTCCGGTCAGCTTTCCGGAAATCGATCTTCGCCGGAGAAGGGACCGATACGCATCTCCCGTGCGGGACTGCGTTTAACACACGGCGGGCGATCGCATTGAAGCAGAGAAAGAAGGGCGCCATGACGGATTCGACCACAATGACAGGCAATCGAAGAGAATGCTCCCGTGTCGACGTCTATA
>Ga0351876_1154_pt1 | contig 17008 bp, 16 predicted proteins | sample BONcelFGM3001C15_FD_206774 | JGI IMG/M metagenome (GOLD analysis project Ga0351876, IMG submission 206774) | Enriched cells from coal bed in the Powder River Basin, Montana, United States - BONCAT cells FGM rep3 HSBNCT.FGM.300.1.C15 ...
TGGTCATGTTCTTCATCCTTGCTGCAATCACCGTGCGTCCCTTAGGTCATCCGGTCTAATGGGCAGCTTACGAATGCGCCGGCCCGTAGCCGCGAAGACGGCATTTGCGACGGCCGGGGCTACGGGTGGCACACCCGGCTCACCGATGCCGCTGGGTGGGTGCGTACTCGGGATGATGTACACTTCGACCTTGGGCATTTCATCCATACGGAGTAATGGAAAATCGTGAAAATTGCCCTGTTCGACCCTCCCGTTCCGGATAGTGACGGCGCTTTTCAGAGTCGCCGTGAGTCCGAAAGCGATGGCGCTCTCCATCTGTGACTCGACGATTCCCGGATTGACGACAATGCCGCAGTCTACCGCGCATACGACGCGATGCACCTTGACCTTCCCCTCTGGGTCCACTGAAACCTCCGCCACCTGGGCGACCCCTGTGTCCCCGTAATCATGGACAGCAATACCCCGAAATACCCCTTTCGACGGCGCTCGTCTCCATCCGGCCCTGTCGGCGGCGAGGTCGAGAACGGCGCGGAGACGGGGCGCCTTATGAAGCAGATCATGTCGCAGATCGTATGGGTCCCTCCCGGCCGCAACGGCGATCTCATCGACGAAGCTTTCGACCACAAAGGCGTTCTGGGAGTGGTACACCGAGCGCCAGAACCCTGTTGGAATACCCGGATCGTCCTTGATATACTCCACCTGTATGTTGTCGATGGCATAGGGCAGGTCGGCCGCACCTTCGGCCGCCTTCTGGTCCTTCCTCAACCGGGGCAATGCGGCGTTGGCCAACCAACCGGCGAGGTCTTTGAGAGACTGGGGCGTACCCCTTGGAAGGATGGAGGGGAGAAACTGCGGAATCAAGCGGTCCATGATGGCGGGGCCGACGATGCGGTGGGTCCATGCAACAGGTCGACCTGCGCTGTCGAGTGTCGCTTGCAGGACGTTATAGGTGGCGGGCCGATAGAAGTCGTGCTGAATATCCTCCTCCCGGGTCCAGATCACCTTGACCGGGCGCCTGATCGCCTTGGAAATCTGGACCGCCTCCGCCACGTAGTCTGCCTCAACCCGTCGTCCGAAGCCGCCACCCAGCAAGGTGGTGTGTACATGGACCTTCTCGGAGTCGAGGCCGGTGATCCGCGCGGCCGCTTCCCAGGCCGTGTCCTGATTCTGAGTCGGCGCCCAGACGTCACAACGGTCCTTTTGCACGGAAGCGGTACAATTCATGGGCTCAGGTGTTGCGTGTGCCTGATAGGGCACCTCGTATGTCGCCCGGAGGGTTTGGGTTGCATTCGCAAATGCCTTTTCCGTGTTCCCGTCTTTCCGCACTACGCCGCCATTCTGGCGCGCCAGTTCGGCCCAATGCTTCCAGATGAGGTCACTCGAGAGTTGATCGTTGTCGGTGCTTTCCCATATCGCGTGTAAGGCTTCGGCGCCCTTCCTTGCCTGCCAGAAGGTATCTGCAACCACGGCAACCCCGTTATCGATGGCCAGTACGTGGCGAACCCCCGATGCGGCTCTCGCCTTGGCGGCATCGAAGGATTTCACCCTGGCGCCGAAGACCGGCGGATGAATCACCGTGGCTGCCAGCAGGCCCGGCATCCGGACATCGATGCCGAACACGGCGCTGCCGTCTGCTTTTGGCGGTGTGTCGAGACGGGGCACGCGTGTGCCGATGACTTTAAACTTCCCCGGCTCCTTAAGGCCCACATTCTTCGGCGCCTCCAGGCATGCGGCCCGGTCGACGAGTTCGCCGAAGCGAAGAGTACGGCCGGTCGGAGGATGGACCACCGTTCCTTGGACGGCACGGCATTCCGCACCAGGCACCCCCCATGTCTGCGCAGCGGCGCTGATCAATAACTCGCGGGCTACGGCGCCGGCTTGTCTCAAGCTTTCCCATGAAGTCCGAACACTGGTGCTTCCACCGGTCATCTGGATCTTGAAAGCCGGGTTCTTGTAGACGGGAGCGACAGGTGCGAACTCGGCGCGCACCTTCGACCAATCCGCTTCCAGCTCTTCGGCTACCAGCATGGGCAGGGCCGTCATGATGCCTTGCCCCATCTCAGAGTGGTTGACGCTAACCGTTATGATATCGTCGCGTCCGATGCGGACCCAGGCATTTGGCGCGAAAAGAGGAGGCTGGCCCTTTCTTTTCCCGGAAGGGCTGTCTATCTTCCTGTCACAACCCGGCATGGAAGCCGTTACCAGGAGTCCGCCCGCTGCCACGGCGCTCACTTTCAAAAAGAGGCGCCGATCATGGTCGATTCCCCCCTTATCCATGGTTATGCCTCCCTGGCGACACGTTGGATGGCATGCCGTATGGCGGAGTAGGCGCCGCAGCGACAGAGGACACCGGACATGGCCGCGTTGATCTCGCTGTCGTCGGGACGGGGATTGGAAGCCAAAAGTGCGGCGGCAGCCATGATCTGGCCGGGTTGGCAGTAGCCGCACTGCGGGACCTCTCCCTCTATCCATGCCTTGCGCAAGGTATCTGCCAGCCGTCCTTTGAGCCCTTCAATTGTGGTGACCTTCCTGCCCGAGACGTCCCCGACAGTCGTGACGCAGGAAAGGGTGGGTTTACCATCCACATGCACCGTGCAGGCGCCACATTCCCCCTCCCCACAACTGAATTTCGTTCCTGTGAGCCCCAATTGTTCCCGGAGCACCCAGAGCAACGGGGTATCCGGATCAACCTCAAGCTCGTGAACTGTGCCGTTGACTTGCAGTGTAATCATACACCGGCCTCCTTTGGTTGTGATTCGAGACTCGCGTCACTGAAGTGCGTTGCCGTGATCGCTATTTCTCGATTCGCCTTTACCGCTTTGTTTTACCTTCCCGGACAACTCATTCAGAACGGACCGTGTCTCTTCACACCAGTGGATGAGGGCCTGATTGACATGTTGCCCATAGCTCACCGTTGCGAGCATATAGGGCAAATGGGGGTTGTTTGCCTGCTCGGTCTTGAGCCGTTCCTCGGTGGCCCGCAATGCGAGGATCTCCCGATTCCGCATTTCTTCGAAGTGGTCTACCTGGCGGATATTGTCTTCAGGGCTGACCTGGTGACCAAAGAACAACTTCAATGCAATCTCGACACGACCAATCTGATCCTTGACAGGTTCAACCAACCAGCGGCCCAATTCGTCCCGCCCGCTGTCCGTCAGTGAGTAGACATGCCTGTCCGGCTTGCCGACCTGTTTCTCAATGGAATTCGTTGCAAAACCCTGGTCGACAAGAACCTTGAGAAGCGGATAGATCTGGCCGTAGCTCTCGCTCCAGAAATTGCCTATCGACTTCTCGTAGATCTTTTTGATGTCATAGCCCGACATCGGTCCCATACTCAGGATACCAAGAATTGCAAACTTGCTCCTTTTCTCTTTCACGAGCGGATCTCCTTCCTCTATTTTTGAGAGATATATATCTTGAAGATATTCATTGTCAAGAGAATATAAAGCAGAAACCGGGGGAGAATCCCTTGGATGATGATCCGGTCATGACAGGAAATGACCCCTCGAATCTGTCGGCATCTCCCTCAATAAGAGACATGACAGCACACCTCTCAAAGCTGTATGTCGTCATAGCATAAACAAAATCGGCTGTCTTTCCAGGGATATTGTGCTATTATGAACACCGTAATTTTAACCTGTTTGGTTCCTGCTTTGCCGGTTTAGGAAATACGGAACAACAGGGGACAGCCACCAAGATGCGGCTGGGCAAGGTCGCGTATATAAAAAACGGTTTCACGTCATGACTCTCAAGGGCGCATTATCGAGCACTTATGCGGGTTGCCCAGCCGGATGCCCGTGATTTCTATGAGAGAGAAGCCATCGAATGCGGATGGGATAAACGGCGAAGTATTCCGTTCTGAATGACCGCAAGCAGATTATCGCATCGAAGTACATGCTCTAACTGCCGACCGAAAAGGAATTGGCGCTGAAGCTGGAGCTGGAGCTGGAGCTGGAACGGGAACGACGGCTGATTGAAGCGCATTTGGCCGATGCGAATGGTGCACTGCTTTCCAATAGGATTACAAGCTGAGACGCCAGATGGAATAATTTACAAAGGAGCATATTATGGCTGTTGGTTGGTCCCGTGACGGGGCTGTGCAGGATCAAATAAACGCCACTGTAGAAGACGGGGTACAATTGGCCAGAAGTCGGTTGCCTGATGGTGAGAGCTTGACTCATTGTAAGGAATGTGAGGCTGTAATTCCAGATGCTCGCCGTAAAGCGATCCCTGGGGTTCGTCTTTGTGTCGGTTGCCAATCGGAACTCGAAAAAGAACAGACGATTTTTACACTATTTAATCGTCGCGGCAGCAAGGATAGCCAACTGAAGTAATTGGTTATGTTACGAAACGAGGGAAGATCGTTGCCCAGTCCTTTGCCGCAAACAGGGCAAAAACGTTGGCCTAAAGCATTCTGATATCACGGACACCATTGCCAAGGCGCGTTCCTCATTCGGGGAGTTAGCGCAAAAGGACTGCTCCGCCCCGCAGTTGTTTGGTCCGTGCGTGCGGGTGGATGTTGGCAGGCAATAAGGAAGAGATAAAAGATGCGGAACCAGACATTCGAGTTTCCGGTGGGTTATCACAAGCTGCACCCCGCGAAGATAATGGATTTTCAGCTTAACCGCTGGCATTCCTATGGCTATCTGCGCCTTGAGGATCTCCGACGGGCTGCCCGGCAGATACGAACCCTGGAAGACTGGACGCCTGAGATGACTCGGCAGGCGAAGAAGGCGGCAGCGGAAGGACGGATGACGGAAGCGGCCTTTTTTTATCGATCTGCTGAATTCTTCGCCCTGCCGACCGATCCTGACAAACGAATTCTCTACGATACTTTCCAGGATATCTTCTATGGCCACGTGTTCGACGTGCATCGTGCGGAGCGGATCGACGTACCTTATGAAGGCGCCCATCTGCCGGCGTTGCGCATTCAGGCGCAAGGCGATCAAAAGGGGGGAACGCTTGTCGCTCACGGCGGCTTTGATTCCTTCATGGAGGAATTTTACTCCATGGGTCTGTGGTTCTCCGACCGGGGTTTTGAGGTGATTCTCTTTGAAGGTCCCGGGCAGGGTGGCGCGCTCAAAAAGAGCGGCTTTGCGCTGACTCACGAATGGGAGAGGCCGGCCAAGGCGGTTCTCAACCACTTCAACGCACATGACGTGTCCTGGCTGGGGATCTCGCTCGGAGGCTGGCTATGCTTCAGAGCCGCCGCCTTCGAGCCGAGGATCACGCGAGTGATCGCCTCAAGTATCGCGTTCGACTACCTGCAGATGGTCTCGCCGCCGGTGCAGTGGTTCGTCCGGACCCTGCTCCGCTACCCTCGAGTCATGAACGGCATGGCAATACTTAAGGCGCGTCTTCTGCCCCAGGAGCGCTGGGGGCTGCATCACATGATGTACATCTTTAACGTTCAGACGCCCATTGAGGCGATAGTGAAGTTTTTGGAGTTTAACGAGCGCAACCAGCACACTGATCGGATCCGGCAAGATGTTTTGATCCTCACAGGCGCGGAAGATCATTTCATCCCGCTGAAGATGCACGACATGCAGGTCAGTGCCCTGAACAGCGCGCGGTCGGTGACCGGCAGGATCTTCACAGCGGCGGAGCATGCCCAGAACCATTGCCAGGTGGGCAACTGGGGATTAGCTCTTCGGGAGATGGTGAAGTGGATGTCTTCACTTGAAAACGCCGATCCCGGAAACCGCGAAGTCGAAGCCGCCGGGGCGCATGGCCGAGCGGTACGGAAACCGCACTGAGCAGTTACTTTGTTTACGGAGGATAAAAGACCATGGGAAAAACCCTGAAGCAGCATGAGGAAGAATACCAAAAGCTTGTGGAGGGCGCCAACAGCGTCATCCTCAGGATCGATACGGATGGGAACATCCTGTTTTTAAACACGTATGGACTGAAATTCTTCGGATTCACCCGGGAAGAGGTCATCGGGAAAAACATGCAGGGAACGATCCTGCCGGAGTTGGAATCGTCCGGACGGGACCTTTCGCACCTCATCCGGACCATTTCCGAAAACCCGGCGCAATATGCGACCCATGAGAATGAAAACCTGCGGAGGGATGGAAGCAGGGCCTGGATCCTCTGGACGAATCGGGCCGTCCGTGATGAAAACGGCGGCATCCGGGAGATCTTCTGCATCGGCAACGACATCACGGTCCACAAGGAAGCGGAACGGATGCTGCGGCGAACGAAGCAGACGCTCGAAGAAAAGGTTCGCCGGAGAACCCGGGAACTGCAACAGATCAATGAAGCCCTGCTCTTTGAGATTGCAGAGCGCAAGGTTGCGGAGGAGGCCCTGCGGGAGAGTGAACTCCGCTACCGGAGCATCTTCGAGGGCGCCCTGGAGGGCATCTTCCAGACGACGGCCGAAGGGAAATGCATCCTGGTGAATGATGCACTTGCCCATATGCTGGGGTATGGTTCCGCGAAAGAATTCATGGCCCTCGCGACCAACATGGAGGAACGGCTCTATGCGGATCCGAAGCAGCGTCTCGCGTTCCGGAAGATGCTGGAGGCGAAGGGCCGCGTGCTGGGTTTTGAAACCCAGCATTTGCGGAGGGACGGAAGCAAGATCTGGGTGAGTATGAATGTCCGCGCCCTTTATGACGAGCGGGGCAGTTTTATCTTTTACGAGGGAACCGTCGATGATATTTCGTTGCGGAAGACCAACGAAGTGCTGGACGGCATCACCAAAGCCCTCTGCACGGCGATCGAAATACGGGATCCCTACACGGCAGGTCACCAGGAGAGGGTGACGGCGCTTGCCGTCGCCATCGCAAAAGGGATGCATTTTACGGAGGATCATCTCCGGGCCGTCCGGATTGCCGGGATGCTCCATGACATCGGGAAAATCTACGTCCCCGCGGAGTTCCTGAGCAGGCCGGGACTGATCAGCAAGAACGAACTGAACGTCCTGAGGGATCACACCGAAGCGGGCTATGAAATCCTCAAGGGAATTGCCTTCGAGTATCCCATTGCCGACATCATTCTGCAACACCACGAAAGGATGAACGGTTCGGGTTATCCCCACGGCCTCTCCGGCGACGGGATCCTGCTGGAAGCACAGATCATCGGGGTTGCGGACGTCGTGGAGTCCATGGCATCCCACCGGCCCTACAGGCCCTCTCTGGGGCTGGAGAAGGCCCTGAACGAAATTCAGGAAAACAGGGGCGTTCTCTATGACGAGACGGTCGTGAACGTCTGCATGAAGCTGTTCAGGGAACAGGGGTATCGCATCGATGCATAGATTCCGATGTGATTTGTAACCGCTTATCCCTCACGACGGGGACATTAACCTTCTTGTCGGCGCGAACGGCGTTGATCAAGCCTTCCATGGGTTGGCGCAACGTTCCCCTCCACGGCCAGATGAGTCAGGAAGAATTCGATCTTGGGTTCCGCCGGAAGGAGATCATCGCGCGAACGCATGCGGTGGAAGCGGATAAAACGCACGATCAAGTCCACATGGGAACGCCCCGTATGAATCGAGTAGTGCTGGAGGCGCAGATACTGACGGACTTGATCAAGAAGTTTCGGCGGTTTTGGTTCTTGACATGGAATCGAGTCAGGCATATGCATTTCGATCGAAGCTGTCACCCAAATATGACTGATAACGGGCATAGGGCAAAAGTGCCCGAAAAAGCTGATAATATTACATTATCATGGAAAAAGTGCGAGTTAATAAATGGTTGAGCGATAGACATTGACCGAATATATAAAACTACAGTATTGGAGAATTAATTGAAAACTATTCATAAAATCATACATGGCGACAGCCGGCAGATGAATCGCATGGAAGACAGATCGATTCATTTGGCAATTACATCCCCCCCGTACTGGCAATTGAAAGACTATGGAACGGACAACCAAATCGGTTTTCACGAAAGCTATGAAAGTTATATCAATAATCTGAATCTTGTCTGGAAGGAGTGCCACAGGGTACTGCATCCCGGCTGCCGACTGTGCATCAATATCGGAGACCAGTTCGCCCGGTCAGTATATTATGGGCGGTATAAAGTGATTCCGATAAGAACTGAAATAATTAAATTCTGTGAAACCATTGGGTTCGATTACATGGGCGCCGTCATCTGGCAGAAAGTTACCACATGCAATACGACTGGCGGTGCCACGATAATGGGCAGCTTTCCGTATCCCAGAAACGGCATTTTGAAACTTGATTATGAATTTATTCTGCTTTTTAAAAAGCAGGGCGTTCCACCAGCGCCGACTAAGGAACAAAAAGATCGTTCAATAATGACAAAAGAAGACTGGAATACATATTTTTCAGGGCATTGGCACTTTGCAGGGGCAAAGCAGACCGGACATATCGCTATGTTTCCGGAAGAATTGCCTGCCCGCCTGATAAAAATGTTTTCCTTTCCCTATGAAACTGTTTTAGACCCGTTCCTCGGCAGTGGGACAACTGCGCTAGCCGCCCGTAATTTAGGCCGCAGCTCTGTTGGCTATGAAATTAATTCGGATTTCATCCCAACCATTAGAAACAAGCTAAATGTGGGTCAATCCGACATTGCCGCCAGTGAATATGTATTTCTGAATGATGGCGTTAAAGGCGATCTGGATACGGAGATTGAAAAGCTCCCCTATATCTTCAAAGACCCTCACAGGCTTGACAAGAAGATAGACCCGAAAAAGCTTCAATTTGGTTCAAAAATAGATAAAGACAGTGGTGAAAGAGAAATTTACTATTCTGTAAAAGAAGTTGTCAGCCCAGAGTTGTTGAAGCTCAATAATAATTTGGCTGTTCGCCTCATCGGCGTAAAGGAAAATGCGGCAACTTCCGGGGAAGCGATCAAATTTTTGACCGAGAAGACAAAGGGGCAAAAAGTGTTTATAAGGTTCGACAATCAGAAATATGACGAGGGGAACAACCTTCTCTGTTATCTGTATTTGCAAAACAAGACTTTTATCAATGCCCATATAATCAAAGAGGGGCTGGCTGATGTTGATCGGGGGAATGACTTTAAATACAAATTCAAGTTTCTAAACTTACGGGGGCAGTGAATGGGGAAAATACAAAGATATTCCATGGAATTCGGCAAAAAAGAAAAAGTTTTGAATTATGCCAACCAAACTTATCAATTATCAAGACCCAATAAAGTCGGGGCCGTGATGGCCCTGATAAGGGAATGCCAGCCGAAAACAATTCAAGAATGGGAACGATGGTATTTTGAAAACGCATACACAGACGCCAAGACGCCGACTAAGATTACGGTGGAATCTCTGCGGGAACTCGGCGGTCGTCTTTACGAGAAAATAACAGAGGTCGTTATTCCCGAATGGCAAGCAGCTTTTAATCAGTTAACGCTTCAGGATTGCATTGATTACATTTACAATTTAACCGTCAATAGGACATTTGACGGTTTCCTTCGGGAGAAATCTGTGGTCAATGATGGATTAGCAAAAATTTTCCCGGACATAATTTTTGAGGAATCAGATCCTCAACTTGATCATGCGGGAGATATTGATTATGTGGCAAAAGTTCATAATAGAGCCTTTGGCATCCATATCAAACCAGTGACGGCTAAAGCGAACTTCGGAAATTATTCTCCATCTGAAAGGATGAAAAACAGTTTTGCGGGATTTGAAGAACAGTACGGCGGTAAAGTATTTATAGTCTTCAGCTTGGCTGGAGAAATCGGGAATAAGGAAGTAATTGAACAAATTCGACAGGAAATAGAACGACTGAAAAAGTAAATAACTGCCCAACAAGAGTCAAGGAGGTAGAATAATGAGAGCACGCGTTGTAAAAATAGGTAATTCTCAGGGAATCCGCATTCCAAAACCATTACTCGATCAAACGGGAATTATGGATGATGTTGAGCTTGAGGTTGAGAAAAACCAAATCATTATTCGTCCGATCTCAAATCCAAGGCCAGGTTGGGATGGTGCTTTCAGAATAATGGCCCAAAACGGCCATGACGCATTGATAGACGGAACCGATAATATTTCAAATTCCTGGGATGAAGAGGAATGGCAATGGTAGTGAATCGATTCGATGTCTATTTGATACATCTTGATCCGACCGTTGGCTCTGAAATTCAGAAAACACGACCTTGTGTGATTATTTCGCCGGACGAAATGAACCGGCATATCCGCACGGTCATAGTTGCCCCGATGACGACCGCCGGGCAAGAGTATCCCACACGAATATCTTGCGAATTTAAGAAGAAAAAAGGACATATCGTGTTAGATCAGGTACGAGCAATAGACAAAAAGCGACTTATAAAAAACCTCGGCACTCTTGATTCAGAAACACAGTTAAAGGTTATTTCCGTCTTACAACGGCTATTTGCATTTTAAGGTTGCCCATCCTGTCAGTACACCTGACCGGTGTTCCGCTGTGCTCCACACCGTCGGGTGACTTCGCCGTTCGGTGTAATGAACATGAGATATCACAGCGCTACACTATGATCGATATGGCAAGAATGTGGAGGTCAGGAACCGTCTGTCCGCTGATGGCGAGTCTGCTCTTGGTCTTCCTTGTTTTTGGTGCCCTGAGCTGCTCGGCCATTGACTCGGACGCAAAAGAAGCAGCGCCTCGGCCTCTGTTCAAGGTCGGCTATCAGGTCATCGATTTCAAATACCGAAAGGATGGTCAGGAGCAGATGCTCACCACGGCTGTCTGGTATCCGACCGCGGCGCAGCCGAAGTCGTACCAGTATGGTGGACCGACTATCGGCAACGTTGCTGTCGACGCAGTACCCCTTGCCGAAAGCGGACCCTATCCACTCCTCGTCTTTTCGCACGGGTACGGGGGCGGCGGACTTGGCGCTGTATTCTTCACTGAGGCCCTCGCTGCGCGTGGATGGATCGTGGCATGCCCGGACCACCATGACAGGCATCCGGCAGTCCGCATACGGACCGGCCAGGAGAAGGACTTCGACCGCGTGGGTTTTGTGAAGCACGCCAGGGAGATAGCGACTTCCGGTCCCGAGGATCGCGGGAAGTACCTCTACCGGCTGGACGAGATGGGGCTCGTGCTGGACGGCTTGCTGGCTTCTAATCTGTTCGGCAAACTGATTGACCGCGAGCGCATTGCTGTCGGTGGCCACTCTTTCGGAGGATTCACGGCACTAGGGCTGAGCGGAACCATCAAGGGGCGCCATGATCCCCGCATCAAGGCTGTATTGTTGTTCTCAACAGGGGCCGGCGGTTATCTATTCAGATATGAGGAACTTTCCGGCGTACGGATTCCATCGATGCTGTTCATGGGAGAGCGGGAAAAAGAGCAGCAACGCGGCTCAAAAACGATGTCAGAGCTTTCGGCCAGGATATACAAAAACGTATCGCCGCCGAAGTACTTTCTTGAGGTTAGGGGCGCGAACCATTTTTCGTTCAACAATCGTTTTACGGATAACCGCAGAACGAAGCTGCTCAGCGGCACTGAGGAGCAGTTCGAGGTTATCCGACGATACTCGATTGCGTTTCTTGAGAAATACGTCGCCGGGAGGATGGACTCCGATCACGTGCTGAAGCAAAGCGACCACCTGCTTACACACTATGTCACGGAACCAGTTCCGGACGCATCCAAACAAGATTTGAGGGCACTGGACGAGAAAATACGACGTGCCGTACCAGACGCTCCAGCGGACACGAACAAGCCGCGCCGCTGAGCTTCACGTTAGCAATAAAAAAGTACTTGACCGATGAACCAGTTAAGACCTGAAATATGAACACAATTTATCCCGAAATTAAACTCAATTATGGTGCAAACATGAAAGCCGTTTTAGCAAATTGCTCAACAAGCATATCTGAATTAAAAAAGAATCCGAGTGCCCTTATTGACCTGGCAGAGGGCGAACCAATAGCCATTCTCAATCATAACAGACCGACGACATATCTCGTTCCGGCTGAAACTTATGAGCAGCTTATGGAAAAACTTGAGGACTATCAACTGGGTCTGATTGTGAAAGAAAGACAAAATGAAAAAATATCTGCCATCGAAGTGAATATGAATAAGTTATAAATACAAGCTCAAATTTGTAAAAAAGCCACTTGACTAATTCTTAAACGTAAATACAATGTAAATATACTGGGACTTCAATTTGAGTGGGATCCCGCAAAGGCTGAAGAGAACCTCAGGAATCACGGTGTATCATTTGAGGAAGCGCAGACCGTTTTCTATGACGATTTTGCCACGGAGTTCTACGATGACACACATTCGGAATGGGAGGATAGATTCCTTCTGCTTGGCCTTAGTTCCCATCTTCGGCTCGTAATGGTCTGCCACTGCTATCGTGAAAGCGAGTTAGTGATCCGGATTATTTCGGCAGGAAGGCTACGGCGAACGAAGCCAAATTTTACGGGAGATAATGACATGAAAGACGAATACGATCTGTCTAAGATGAAGTCCAGGCCGAATCCCTACGCCAAGGGGCTCAAGAAACAGGTTACCATCAGGATGAGCCCGGACGTGGTTGAGTACTTCAAGAAAATGTCGGAGGAGACCAACATTCCTTATCAGAGCCTTATCAATCTTTACCTGAGGGACTGTTCTGCCTCCAAGCGCAAGCTCAACATGCAGTGGACACAGTGAAGGCCTATAGATCACAGAACCAGTCATTCAAGCCGACCGCAAAAAGATGCGGTGGTTTATTCCACGTTATGCGCCGTAACGGAGCGTAGAGATTCGATGAACGGAAACAAATGAAGACTCGGCACTCTGAATTGAATGAACTTGGCTGGAGCGACTGGTTCGAGCAACGGGTAAAATGCGGACCAACGGATACTATCGCCCGCGTTGCGGCTGTTGATCGAGATCAGTTGCTGCTCGTCGATCAGGCCGGCCATTTCCGGGCAAAGTTGGCCGGTAGCTATCTGTATCGCCATCACCTGTCCCATGAACTGCCGTGCGTGGGTGATTGGGTCTGTGTGGAGAAGCAGCCGGGCGATGATTTTGGTGTAATCCACGCACTCCTTGAGCGCAGAACTTGGCTTCGCAGAAAGTCGGCTGGAAACGTCGTCGAGTACCAGATGATTGGGGCGAACCTGGACTGCGTGGTCATCGTTCAGTCCTGCCACTTCGATTTCAACCTGAGGCGCTTGGAACGCTATCTCGTCATGGTGATGGATGGTGGAGCCGAGCCGTACATTCTGCTGACCAAGACTGACTTGGTTGAGCCGGCCGCGCTGGCGACGCAGTTGGCGGAAATACAAGCTGCCGGCATCACCGCGCCGATAGTGCCGTTGAGCAACGTGACGCAGGACGGCCTGGATGATCTCAAGAGGCTGCTGTTGCCTGGAAAAACCTATTGCTTTGTTGGGTCGTCGGGGGTTGGCAAGACTACGCTGATAAATCAGTTGATAGGCCGTGAAATATTGGAAACCGGGGTTGTCAGCGGGACGGGCGAAGGACGGCATACGACCGTTCGTCGCGAGTTGATTCGTCTCGACGGAGGTGCGCTGGTCGTCGACAATCCGGGAATGCGTGAACTTGGCATTCTCGGCGCAGAGGGTGGAATAGGGGGCAGCTATTCCGACATCACTGCCCTCTCGCCTCGCTGCCGCTATCGAGACTGTAGCCATACCGGCGAGTCGGGCTGTGCTGTGCTCGCGGCCGTGAATGCCGGTGCAATCACTCAGGAGTACCTTGAAAACTTTCTCAAACTCAGGGAAGAGTCCAAGTTCAACGACATGTCCTATGCCGAGAAGAGAAAGAAGGATCGGGACTTTGGTCGATACATCAAGTCGGCAAAGAAGGACTTGAGGGACAACTAACGTGTTCGCGGCGCATAACCCTACGCTCAAGCGGGACGCCGTAAAAGAGCGGCGCCCCTTATTCGCTTTTCAGATCGTAGGCGACGATCACGCTTCTGTCCTTGAGGATACCGCCGGGCGAGAGAACCAGGGCGAGGACCACCTCGTTTTCTCCGTCGTTGTCGATATCCTTGAACTGGTAATCCGCGACATAGCCGTTGATTTTTTTCGTCTGCCAGTTCTCGACCATTCCCATGGATTCCCACTCCAGATTATAAACTTCCGCAGAACTGAAGAGCTTGATGCGCTGAAGAATCCGGCCGGCGGATGATAAATTTTTTACGATGATGATCTCCCGCTTTCCGTCCTTGTTGGTATCGCAGGTAAGAATCCTCGGATTGATATAGGTGTTTTCGGAGGCGCCTTCCGCTTTTTGATCAGAAGATGTGCCCATGGGTGCGATCATGGTGTTGCTGCCGCCGAATACCTCATCGCTTTTCCAGATCAATTCCTGGCTCCCGCCGAAGATGGCAACCTTGGACAGGGGCTTGTCGGTCTGTTCATAAATGCAGAGATAATCGGAGTCGTTCAGGGTGATGATCCTTTCCGCGCCGCTCGAACCGAGTTTATCCAGGGTCAGTCCGTAGACGGATAGTCCCTGCGGGATTCGCATCTTCTTTCCTTCCCGGTATTCGCCGCCCTGCGAGACGATTTCATAGATCGGCGTCTCAAAGGGTTTCTCCAATCCTCTCCGCTGTCCCAGAAGAAGGGGGGTGCACGAGCTGTTGTTGATCACCCGCATGAACCAGGGGAGACCGGAAGCAATCGTCGCGAACTTCCCGTCCCGGAATTCAATGATAAAAGAATCGACCTGTTGGCCGACGTAGCTCGAGACAATGATCTCCTTGATGCCGTTTCCGTTGATGTCGGCGACGTCAACGCTGACATAATAGTCATAGGCCTTTCCGAAGATCTCTTCAATCTTCCTGAATTCATTTCCTTTTTTCTGGTAAACGAAGATATTGTGCGAATCAATGATAATGGTTTCATTGATTCCATCCCCGTTGACATCGCCAATATCCATTCCTCTGAATTCATTTGAAAATTGCTGGCTCTTCCAGAATGTTTTCCGGTTGAGTGGTTGTGCGGCATTGATGAAATCGGGATTGATGGAGGAGGTAAGCGTGCCTTTCCGGCCGCTCTCCATTCCGGAGATAATTTCTGCTTCCCGGGTGTTCTGGGCGGAAGTCTGGCGTGAAACGATGAGCTCCTTCGGGAGGGATGGGGATGCAATCGGCTGGGGAATTCCGCCGAGAATATGGGCGCCGATTTGTTGAGCAAAGTCGTTAGCGCTTTTATCCTTTGCCCACACAGGTTGAATCGAAACGATCAGAAACAAAAGGCCGGCAATCCATCTCCATAAAGTTCTCATTCTCTATCTCCATTCCCATTCGGAATCAATATGCTCTGACCTCCTTCAACAGGGCAGGCGTTTCATGAGATGTCCATGCGCGGATGGACTGGCCTGTGCTGGGAGATACAACTTCCTGATCTTTATGTAAACCATAGCCCCAATGACGAGTAAAATAAGAATACCCTTAATCAGCCCGATCTTAAGGAAAAGATAGCTTAATCCCACCAAAGGAAGCAGTAATATTCTTACCCCGGTCTTCATGAATTTGTTATGCCTTATTTCATCCGCTACAGCAGGCGATACACGGTAATACCAGGCAACAAATGACCTGCCTATGCTATTTGGGATGAGGAAGGTATCTCTGAAGGATCTCAGTATTGAAACATATGGGTGAAAATATGACCCAAAGGCGGCGGTTGCGATGAAGCAGCCCTCTTCCTCCTCATCGGTTACGCCCAACTTGACAGGTGACGAACTGTTGGTCGTCGTGCCGTCGCCCAACTGACCCCTGCTGTTGTCTCCCCATGCCCATACGGTTCCGTCTGACTGAAGTGCCGCGGTATGTCTTGCTCCTCCTGCAATCACAGTCCAACTCGTTGCGCTTCCTATCTTGGTGAGATCGTTTTTTTGCGTTGTTGTTCCATCACCAAGTTGCCCGCTATCGTTCTTTCCACATGTCCACAGTGTCCCGTCGGACATGATTGCGATGGTGTGTGAATCCCCCGCTGCAACCACAGCCCAGCTTGACCCAGTGCCCACCTTTTTGGGAGAGTGTATTGCTGTCGTTGAGCCGTCACCCAATTGGCCGTTGCTATTGAGTCCCCACGCCCATAGTGTCCCATCGGACCGGAGAGCTATGGTGTGCGCGTATCCTGCCGCGACAGCGTTCCAATTCACTGTGGTTCCGACTTGGATTGGAGACGATTTGTCTGCTGTTGTACCGTCGCCCAACTGGCCTGACAGGTTCCAGCCCCACGCCCACAGGGTACCGTCTGTCTTGATGGCTATGGTATGGAATTGGCCTGCTGCAACGGCGCTCCAATTCGTCGCTGTCCCTATCTGGCTGGGCGAAAATTGTTGTGTTGTCGTTCCATTTCCCAACTGGCCATAGGTATTACTACCCCAGGCCCACAAGGTACCGTCTGTCTTGATGGCCACGGTGTGAGAGTCCCCCGCTGATATTGTGCTCCAGTTTGTTGCAGTTTCTACTTGGGTTGGAGACGATTTGTTTGCTGTCGTGCCGTCACCCAGTTGGCCTCCGCTGTTATTTCCCCAAGCCCACAGTGTCCCATTCGATTTAATGGCTACAGTCTGAGGGGCGTATCCTCCCCTTACCACAGCCCAGTCTGTCCCTGTTTCCACTTGAGTTGGAGACGATTGGTTTGTTGTTGTGCCATCACCCAACTGGCCGCTGCTGTTATCTCCCCAAGCCCACAGTGTTCCGTCTGTCTTGATAAGCATGGTATGAAACGAGCCTGCAACAACTTTTCCATTCGCGGCCTCTGAGATCGTAGTTAGAATGAATACCGCCAACAGCACTACCGGCACCAACAAGGGCCATTGCCTCTTCATAACTTCCTCCCTTCATTCTTGTTTTTTGCATGCATCCATTGCTTCCAGAGGAGATTCCTTGTGGTCTGCGTTGACCAGAGGTCTTTCCACCCTGACGCGCTGTTCAAGGAACACGGGCATCTGACTCGGATCAAAATGGGTCTGCTGCACTGCCCGGTTGTAACATTCGTAATGGTCGCTCGGAAATGGATCACACTTGCACCTTGGGGGTGGACATGGGCGCCTGACCATCTTAACACCCTCATGCCGATCCGGTATCAGGACAAGCTCTCCGCCCACCTTCCTGCATGTGCCCTT
>Ga0351876_1072_pt1 | contig 16896 bp, 7 predicted proteins | sample BONcelFGM3001C15_FD_206774 | JGI IMG/M metagenome (GOLD analysis project Ga0351876, IMG submission 206774) | Enriched cells from coal bed in the Powder River Basin, Montana, United States - BONCAT cells FGM rep3 HSBNCT.FGM.300.1.C15 ...
TGCGGCCTGTGAATGGCCACGTCGATTTTTTGCGTCCGCCGCACGCTTGCATTGTATGGGCGCAAAGGGGTTTTTGTCCACGCTGCGGGCTCTGGAATGCTAAAGAAAGCAAAGAGAGTGTTGATCCGATAGTCCTTTATTATAAAATGCATGGAGACAATATGATGTTATTAACACGTACAACAATTGCCGGGAGGATACGGATATGAAAAGAGCGACACTGTGCGCGGTTCTGGTTGTGGCGTTTGTGTGCGCGGCCTGGGCGCCGGCGCGCGCGGGTAACGCGCAACTGAATGCGGCTATCAACAAGATGAAGAAAATGGTGTACCAGCCCATTGACCGGTGGCAGCTCACCAAGGACATGACAAAGGAAGAAGTGCTGGATGTGAGCACGCCGGGCAGCAGATTCCAGAAGGCGGGCACCGGATATTTCTGGGCCGACACATCGGAAATCTGGATCCGCACCCGGTATGAAGTGCCCGAACAGATCCTGGGGATTCCCATCGCGGGCACCAAAATTTCCATGACCGCGAATGTGGAAGACTGGGGCGAGATCTATATCAACGGGGAACTCAAGCAGACGTTCCGCCGCTCCACGGGTTATGTGCCCATCACCGACAGCGCCGTGCCCGGGGACAAGTATTACATCATCCTGAAGCTGCGGCGCAAGGACCGGGATACGGGCCTGATCCGCGATATCAGCCTGGAGTACGATGCTCTCAAGAGTCTGGAATCGCGCGTGGGAGGATTCGTGGAAGCCGCGTCCGCCGTGGACCTGCTCCTGGACGCATCGGGCCAGGATCCGGCCGCGTGGCAGCCCACGCTGGATCAGGCTGCAGCCGCCATCGATATCGATGCGCTCAGAGACGGCAAACTGGAGCCGTTCTACGCATCCCTGGAAAAAAGCGAGCAGATCCTCCAGCCCCTGAGCGACATCATCAAGCAGTACAGCATGTACCTTGTGGGTTATTCGCACATTGACCCGGCGTGGATGTGGGACAAGTCCGAGGGCGAACACGTTGTGGTGCGCGGCACCAGCCAGCAGATCCTGGACCTGCAGAAGGAATTCCCGGATTTCGTGTACGCGGCCAACCAGATGCACTGCTACCGCTGGATGGAGCGCGATTACCCGGAACTGTTCGCAGGTATCAAGCAGGCCATCAAGGACGGGCGCTGGGAGCCCACGGGCGCCGAGTGGGTGGAGCCGGACGGCAACCTGCCCCACGGCGAGAGTTATGTGCGCCAGTTCCTGTATGGACGTAAATATACCAAGGAAAAATTTGGATTTGTAAGCACCGTGGGACTCACGCCCGACTCATTCGGGTACAACTGGAGCATGCCCCAGATCCTGGCCAAGAGCGACATGCGCGGGTTTGTGACCCAGAAGATTTCGTGGAACGACACCACACGGTTCCCGCACAACCTGTTCTGGTGGGAGTCGCCGGACGGCTCACGCGTTTTCATGTATTTCCCCCAGGGTTCGTACGGCGAGCGCGTGGACGCCATGACCATGGCCCAGCAGCTTTCCAATATCAAGAAAAAGCACGGGGTGAACAGCAATCTGGTGCTCTTCGGCATTGGCGACCACGGCGGCGGCATTCCGCGCGATTATGTGAAACGCGCCATGGCCCTGCGCACCAATCCTATTTATCCCAATATCGAATTCCTCAATTTCGAGCAGGTGTTCGACCGCATGTACGAAAAATCAAAGGAGATCGAATTCCCGGTGTGGGACACCGAGCTGTACCTGGAGTACCACCGCGGCACGTACACGTCCCAGGCCAACACCAAGAACAACAACCGGCGCAATGAGCACTGCCTCATGAACGCCGAGAAATTCGCGTCCACCGCAGCCGTGGCCCGGAACAACCAGTACCCGTTCGACCGCATCGAGGAAGCGTGGAAGATCCTGCTGTTCAACCAGTTCCACGATATCCTGCCCGGGTCGTCCATCACCCCGGTGTACGAGGATGCGGACAAGGATTATGCATGGGTAAACGCCGAGTGCCGCCAGGCGCTGGACGCGTCCCTGGAATCCATCGCATCCGAGGCTGACACCACGGGGCCGGGCAAGCCCGTGGTGCTGTTCAACGGCCTGTCCTGGGCGCGCGGCGGCCTGGTGCAGGTTGCAGTGAGCCCGGACGCCACGCAGGCCGTGGTCACCGATGACACGGGCGCGGAACTGCCCGCGCAAATCGTGGACACAGCGGACAGCGGCAAGGCCGTGGCGTTTGTGGCGCACGACATCCCGGCCCTGGGCTTCGCCGTGTACCATGTGGAAGAGGGCAAGGCGCCCGCGGCAAAAGGCGGGTTGCTCAAAGTTGACAAAAACACCATGGAGAACGACGCCCTGCTGGTGAAGATCGATCCCAAAACCGGCTGGGTGAGCAGCGTCTACGACAAAAAGAACAATCGCGAAGTCATCGCCAAAGGCGGGGCCGCGTTCGAGTTGCAGGCGTACCAGGAAGACGGCGACGCGTCCGACGCATGGGACATGCGGTTCCCTGCGGACGGCGGCAAAATGGACATGCCCCCGGCTGAAAAAATCACCATCGTGGAAAACGGCCCGGTGCGCGTGACCATCATGGCCGAGCGCAAATTTGCGCAAAAGAGCGCGTTCCGCCAGTATTACTCGCTCGTGGACGGCATCCCCATTGTGTTCGCACGCCTGGATGCGGACTGGTATGATTCGAATGTTTTCCTCAAGTCCGCGTTCGCCATGAACATGGACGCCGATTACGTGACGTACGAGATTCCTTATGCCAGCATCCAGCGCGCCACCAATGCCAAAACACCGGCGGAAAAAGCGCAGTGGGAAGTGAGCGGGCATCGGTGGGTGGATTACACGGCCGCCAAAGGAGACTTCGGCGCCACCCTGCTGAGCTGGAGCAAGTACGGCTACGACGATAAAGGCAATGTGCTGCGCATGACCATGCTGCGCAGCCCCACGCGGCCCGACCCCCAGGCCGACAAGCATTTCCATTCCATCCCCTACGCCCTGTACCCGCACGCCGGGGGCTGGCAGGACGCGGACAGCGCGCGCCAGGGCCGCGAGTACAATGACCCGATCCAGGCCATGCCCACATTCACGCACGCCAGCAAATACGGCAAGCGCCACAGCTTCTTTGCTGTGGACGCGGATAACGTGGCCATCGAAACCATCAAGCGCGCCGAGGACGGCGATGGCTTCATCATTCGTTTGGTGGAAACCGAGGGCCGTGACGGCATGGCAACCCTTTCCCTGCCGGCCGCACCCAAAAAGGTTGTGGAAACAAACCTGGTCGAACGCAACATCAAGGACCTGCCCGCGCCCGCCGAAGCAAAGCTCACCGTGCCTGTTGGCCATTACGAAATCAAATCCATCCGCGTGGTTTTCTGACGCACATGGATGTTGCGAAGGTTTCGTTTTAAATGATTTTATCAAACGTTCTGGAAGACCCCACCTGTGAAGTTTGGGGATGAATGGTTTCCTTTTTGAGAGTTTGAGGGCGTGAGCCCTCAAATGTGCTTGAAGCAGAGAAGTCCGTGTAAAAGCGCCACGGGTGTAAGCCCGTGGGCATCTGCTATAAAGAGCAATATATACTTCCAACTATTCAGTATTCCTCGAGCTATGCCAAGAGCAACAATAGCGATCAGAGCGTCATTCCAGTAAGAGAACTGGAATCCAGAGGACAGGATGTCAGGGGTAAATTTTTGGGATGGGCAAGGCTTGCCCGCAAAAGGATGGCTGCGGGCTTTTGTGCGGTGTATCGATCTCCTGCCGCCGCTTGAATTTCCGATTATTTTTCGTGATTGCCGCAATGTGTCTTCGACGACTCAAGGAACTATTTTAAATGAGGTTTCTTGAGAATACCCCAAACCTTTCCGGCGGGCAATTTCCCGGCAAAACCGCTTCGGACAATTGCCTTCGGAAGTATTGGCGGATCACCAGCATAAATGATAATTTCATGCCGCCGTTTTATTGATTTGCCGCTGTTTGCATTTACTTTCACATTGAAAAGCTCTATGTAAAATACATATAATAGCAGTGAAATATCATGTAATAGATTATTCACCAACGGAGGCGGCCCGTTGTTCACAGAGTTCTTCCTCAGGAAGCGCATCTTCACGTTTGTGATGATTGTGTTGCTGTTCGGCCTTGGCGCATGGGCCATGATGAATCTGCGCGTGGAGACCATGCCCGAGATCAATACGCCGGTTATGTTCGCGGCCATTCCCTTGCCTGGGGGCGCTCCCGAGGAAGTGGAAGCCCTTATTACCAATCCCGTGGAAGATAAAATCTCGGAGATGGAGGATATCGACCGCCTCACGTCCTCCTCGTGGCAGAACGTGTCTGTGCTCGTGGTGTTTTTTAAGGAATCCGTGGATGCGGAGGAGAAATTCAAGGAATTCAAGGAAAAGATTGCTGAAGCGCGCCAACTTATCCCGGCCGAAGCCATGGATCCCATCATGGAGGAAATCAATTTTGAAAACCTGCCCATGATGTTCCTGGGTTTCCCGGGCCAGGGCCGGAGCCAGTACGAAATCAGCCGCCGCGCCGCAAAAATCAAAAAAGAACTCGATGTGCTGCCCGGAGTCAAGAAAGTGGTTATGAAGGGCGCCACCGAAAAGCATATCGAAGTGCGGGTGAAGCCGGACCGCCTGCGCATGTACGGCGCTGCGCCCCTGCGCGCGCTCATGGAGGATTTGCCCGCCATTAACACGAACATGCCCGGAGGCAAGGCGCCCATCATGGGTGCGGAATACACGGTGCGCACCGTGGGCAAATTCAACGGGCTGGACGACTTGCGCAATGCTGTGCTGGCCGCGCACAACGGCCAACCTGTGGCCCTGCGCGATTTCGCGGATGTGAGCGAAACCTACCCGGATCCCGAAACTTTGGTGAATGTGGACGGCGCCCGCGGGGTCACCCTCGGCGTCATGAAGAAACGCGGCTTCGGTACCATCGATGTGGCCGCGCGTATCAAAAAGGTTCTTGAGAAATATCCCGACGTGGTGGTCATGTCGGATGGGTCCGAAACCGTGCAGCATCAGATGGGCGAATTGCAGTTTCACGCATCCTGGGGCATCGCCCTGGTTCTCATTGTTCTGCTGCTTACGCTCGGGTTCCGCGTGGCCGTGATCGTGAGTTTCGCGTTGCCCATGAGTATTTTCATGACGTTCGCGGCCATGTACTTCCGGGGCATGACACTCGACATGGTGTCCCTGTTCTCGCTCCTGCTCGCCCTGGGCATGATGGTGGACAACTCCATCGTGGTGTGCGAGAACATTTTCCGGCACATGTCCCTGGGCAAATCCGCGAACCAGGCCGCCATCGACGGCACCAATGAAGTGGCGTGGCCCATCCTGTCCAGCACGTTCGCGGTGGTGGCTGCGTTCCTGCCCATGGGCTTGTTTCTCACCGGCCCCATCGGCGAGTTCACGCGTCCGATTCCCATTGTGGTCACGCTCGCCCTGGTGTCCTCGCTTATTGTGGCCCAGTGCTTCAACCCCACGTTGTGCAACACGTTCATCAGGCGGGTCAAGATCGACGAAGAGGGGGGCCGGTTTTGGAAACGTGCGCGCCGGGGCTATACCAACATGATGGCGTGGTGTCTGGATCACGGCGGAACGGTCATGGCCGCGGCCGTGGTTCTGCTTGTGGCCTGCGTGCTCCTGGTTGTGTTTCGCATCATCGGCCTCCAGCTTTTTCCGCAACTTGATTCCTCAAAACTTTACATAGATATCAAGACCCCGCCCGGCAGCACATTGCAGGAAACAACCGAAGCCGCGGGGCGCATCGAAGCCGCGTTCCAGAAGTCCCCATATGTGGATCATTACATTCTCAACCTGGGATCCAGCGGCACGCGCGTGGAGATTGATGACCGCGTGTTCTACGGCTCCAACATCGCGCGGTTCATCGTGGACCTCAAGCCGCGGGCGGACATTGACCGGAGCCACAAGCAGGTCATTGACGGGTTCCGCAAAAAGTTCGGCGGCATGTTTCGCGACGGCACGGAAATGGTGTTTCTGGAAAAATACCTTGGCCCGCCCGTGGGCGCGCCCATCAATGTGCAGGTGAGCGGGCCGGACTTTGAACAGCTCCAGACCGTGACCACGGCCATGCGCCGCATGCTCAAGGCCGAGCCCGGGGTGGTGGACGTCAAGGACGACATGCCCGGGCAGGTGCCTCAGGTGGTGCTGCACGCCAACCAGCTCGCCATGGGCCGGCTCGGGCTGACCACGCACGAATTGGGCGGGTTTATCTTCCTGTCCCTCACCGGTTACAAAATCGGCGACATGTCCGTGGGAGGTGAAAAGGAATCCATCTTCCTCAAAATTGACACGGGCCAGGGCGGCATCGCCAATATGCAGAATGAAAAATTCGCGCTCCCCGGGGGCGAGCAAGTGGCGTTCGGGGATTTGCTTGAGCCCGAGTTCACCACCGGGCTCAGCGGCATCGAGCACGAAAACGGACGCCGCACCGTGAGCATCGAGGCCAACGTGGGCAAAGGCGTGGAGGCCGAGCGCATTGTCAGCAACCTGCAGAGCTACCTGCCGGCCATGCGCAAAACACTGGAGAGCATTGATCCCAAAATTAAGAATGTGAAAATCCGGTTCGCCGGGGAAACCATGCTCATGGACCAGGCGTACTCGGACCTGGTTACGGCCGTGCTCGTGTCCCTGGCGCTTATCTATCTCATCCTGCTTCTGGAATTCCGGTCCACGCTCCAGCCGCTCATTATCCTGGTGTGCGTGCCCTATGCGCTTGTGGGCGTTATTCTGGGGCTGCTCATCATGGGCTACTCGTTCAGCATCCTTGCGGGCATCGGGCTGTTGTGCCTTATTGGCATCGTGGTGAACAACGGCATCATATTTATCGACTACGCCAACCTGCTGCAGGCGCGCGGGCGCAGCCGCCGCGAGGCGTGCCTGGAGGCCTGCCTCACACGCCTGCGGCCCATCGTGCTCACCAAGATCACGGTCATCCTCGGCATCACGCCCATGGCCCTGGCGTCGGCATCCAAAACCCAGTTCTGGAAACCCCTGTGCTGGTCCATTATCTGGGGCCTGCTCATCTCCACGACCCTCACCCTCATCATCATACCCGTGGCGTATTACATCACCGAAGGCTGGCGCGCCCGCTACTACGGCAAGCGCCCGGACGTGACAAAAGTCACTGCTGAAGAGTGACGCGCATCACGTGTACGCCTCTCCAAAACGGGAATATAGGAAATACAACCAGGGACGGGTGAGCGGTCGCGCATCATGCTTTCTCCGTATCATAATCCGCAGCGGCCGCGGGTGAAAGAATGAGTCTTTAGCTGCTCAATACGCAAACCAATCCACACACATGACAATGTAATCGTCCCCGTACAGGGGGCGCAAGACGGGCCGCCGCATGGCCTGCAAAGGATGTGCGGTCTTTATTTGACGGCGAATTAGCACGGCCACACGCAGCAGAGAGAGAATAAAAGGCATGTTCAACCGGGGGGCTGAATGCATGCCGGACAACCCACAGAGACGAGGGGGAAAACATGCACCAGACAAAGAACAGGAAATGGATTTGTTACGTTATGATACTCGCACTGTGCGCCGCGGGCGCGGCCCTGGCCGTGATCGGCTGCGGCGGAGGGGGCGGCACAACCGCCACGTCCACACCCGCGGCACTGAGCGCGGATCAGGAACTCACTGAAGTATCCAAAGCTATCGAAACGCAGAATGCGGCCTGGACACCGGCCATGAACCCTGTGGCGCAGCTCTCGGATGCGGAGCAGGATGCGCTCAACGGCGCTGTGGATGAAGCGCCGGCCGCTGCCAGGGCCTGGGCCGCAGCAGCGCGCGCCAGGCCGCAGAGGCGCTGCCGGCCTCTATTGACTGGACGAATAAAAGCGGCGTGAACTGGTCTACCAGCGTCAAGAACCAGGGCTCGTGCGGAAGCTGCGTGGCGTTCGTCAGCCTGGGCGCGGTCGAGGCTTTGTCGCGCATCGCCGCCAATGACAGTTCTCTGAATGTGGATCTGTCCGAAGCCGACCTGTTCGGCTGTGGGGGCCGCGCATGTTCCCAGGGCTGGTCGGCCAGCAAGGCCGCGCAGCGCCTCCAGGACACGGGTGTGGCTGCCGAAGCGTGCCTTCCCTATTCGGTTCAGGGCGGCGCCCTGGCCAATGCGTGCAGCGCCATGTGCGCAGATTCGCAACCCGTGAAAATCGCTTCCTGGAGTTATATCTATAATCCCGCAGACACGGCCGAAGCCACGCAGCAGATCAAGCAGGCCCTGCAGAACGGCCCGGTTGTGGGTAGCATGAAAGTGTATACGGATTTCTTCTATTACGGCTCAGGAGCCTATGAACACGTGTACGGCGCTGAGCGCGGCGGGCACGCTGTTCTCATCGTGGGCTACAACGATGCAGGCGGGTATTGGATCATCAAAAATTCCTGGGGCGCGGAATGGGGTGTGAATGGATATGCCCGCATCAAGTACGGGCAGGCCGATATTGAAAAACGCGTGACCGTGGTCATGGCCGTTAATGCGTCTGCTTCCCCGGACCCGGATCCCGAATCCACAGTGGCCGCAAGCGCGAGCCCTTGGTCCGGAACAACTGACGATACGTTCACCGTCACATGCGCCGTGGCCGGAACCGCCACGAGCCTTGAGGCCCGCTGTGGCGATTCCGACGCATGGATCGATATCCTGTCCGGCAACCAGCGCGCCTGCACCTACGCTGCAGCCGGATCCTACACCCCGGCATGCCGCGTAAACGGTAGTATCACGGACAGCGTGGACGCCCCCGTGTCCGTGGCCGCCGCCTCCTCGTGCGGGGACGGCGCAGTGAACGGCGAGGAAGCGTGCGACGCCGGCGCGCAAAACGGAGCCGTGTGCACGCCGGAATACGGCGGAACCTGCACCTACTGCTCGGCCAGTTGCCGGTCGGTTACCGTGAACGGGGGCTCGTGCGGCGACGGCGCGGTGGATGACAGCGCTGGCGAAGCGTGCGACGCGGCCCAGGGCAACGGCGTGGCCTGCACGCCCGATTACAACGGGGACAACTGCACCTACTGCACGGATGTCTGCCAGGCCGCAACCGTAACCGCGCCGCGCTGCGGCAACGGGCAGGTCTATGCCGAACACGGCGAGCAGTGCGATAACCTCATGGGCGGCAACGGGAACGAATGTTCCCCGGTTTACGGCCATGAATGCACCTACTGCTCCGCAAGTTGCCAGAACGTGACGATGCAGGGCCACGCCTGCGGGGACGGCATCCTGGACAGGGCGGACGGCGAGGTGTGCGACGATGGCAACGCCACACCGTGGGATGGCTGCTCCTTCACATGCAAGCCTTCAGTGGTGTGTTCGGATCATGTTGCGGAGGCAGCGTGTGATGAATATATAGGCCGCTGCTACTGGCATGCCGGAGATGTTGCGTGCCGTGATTTCTGCACCGACGCTTTTGACAACCAGGCCCAGTGCGACGACCAGCACAACTGCGCATGGGACTTCGATGCCGGCATATGCAAGGCTGATTGATGCCGGCCGCCCTACAGTTTGATTGTAATCGATAATCAATTTGCCGCCGATTTGCATGTGATTCAGTTTATAGGACAAAAAGCGCCGCGCATTGTGCGCGGCGGTTGATTTTGTTTTAGATGGTTTCCGGGAACCCGGCATGGCAGGTTGTTATTGAATCTGCCCCTGGTACTCGTTGCTCAGAGTATATCCGCCGATCTGGCTCGCGGGGAACCGTTCGGCCTGGGTAACGGCCCGGGGCAGGGCTATCTCCCCGTCGGATTTGGGCTTTAACGTGCTTTCGCCGAGCGCCTCGCCGATAGATGGGAGTTTCACGTGCTCGGGGCGCTCCTGGTCGTAGAATTCCTCGCGCTCGAACCAGGCTTTGCCTTCGTCGCCTTCGTTCACGCCCGAGGCTTCCACGCCCACGTCGATGGCTTCCTGCTCTTTTTTGCTTTTTTCCTCTTCTTCTTTCTTTTTGCGTTCCTCTTCTTCTTTCTTCTTCTCTTCTTCTTTTTTCTTTTTCTCTTCCTCGGCTTTCTTCTTCTTTTCCTCGTCCTTTTTCTTCTTTTCCGCTTCGGCTTTATTCTTGTCTTCTTCTTCTTTCTTCTTTTTCTCGGCTTCAGCCTTTTTTCTATCTTCTTCCTGCTGTTGCAGTTCTTTTTTCGAGGGCTTGGCTGCGCGGGGCGCGGCGTTTGTGTCGAATGTTTTCATAATGGAGAATTTGCTGGTCTCGGTTTCTTCGGAGCCCGAGTTCAGGGCGTAATCCAGGCGGAACCCCTGGTAGTCGACACTGAATCCATAGGATGTGCTGCCGTCGTATGAACCGAGCCGCATGGTGAAATGATCGGCCACCAGGTATTCCATGCCTATGCCGAAACCCGAGGAGCCCAGGTAATCGCTGTCATAGGCTGCGGCCACGGTGGCGGCGCCCTCCATGAATTTCTTGGATGCGCCCAGGGAGATATTCATGGGCACTTCATCCATGACGCCCAGTGTCACGCCGCCGATGTTCTGGAAATTCACGCCCACGCGGGTGTCCTCGTCCATGAGCATGAGAGCGCCCAGGTCGAAACCCGTACCGCTGGCGCTGTTTCCGAACAGATCGTATTTGAGGCTCTTGAACCCGAATCCCAGATACATGTTGTTTCCGTACTGCATGGCGTAGGCCAGGGCCAGGCCCGTGTATTTTTCGGACGCAACTCCCATGGGGTAATCGAAACGCTGGTCGTTGGAAGGATTCTGGCCGAATATCGGGAAATCCGTGTTGGCCGCGGAATAGGAGAATCCGATCGCGCCGCGCCCGTAGGGCATGGCCGCGCTGAGGGTTTGAATGTCGCTTTCAAAAAACGCCAGGTTGGTGCGCGTGGTGAGCACCTGGGGGCCGGGCAGGGTGGCCAGGCCGGCCGGGTTCCAGTAGATTGAGCTTACGTCATCGCTGAGCCCCACGAACGCGTTGCCCATGCCGAACGCGCGCGCGCTCTCGCCCTCCCGGAAAAAGTCGGACTGGGCTGCGGTATCGCTCTCCGCGCGCGCGGGTGCTGCAAGCGCGGCGCCCAGCACCGCAATGAATATCCATGTCAGCAGGTTTCGGACCATTGTTTTTCTACTCTCCGTGTTCTGCAAATAATGTCCACTTTATTTTTTGAAGATTGCCAGTTTCCCTGTCTGCTCCGAGGTGCCGCCGTTAGCATACATGGCGCGCAATCGAAACACATATACACCATTGGCTATATGTCCGCCGCTGAGGCTTCTTCCGTTCCACAATATCTCGTTATAACCTTCTTTGGTAATAGGTTGTGTGAATGTATAAACCATGCGGCCATCCCTGCGATAAACTTCCAAAACAACTGTTCCAATAGAGAAGGGAGACTGGAATGATATGACAATATTGCCACCGTTCAATGGGTTGAAAACACCGGACCCGTCATCGGGACCTGCAGCAATACTCTGAAGCTGCGAGCTGCCAGACACCATGACAATAGTTTCGACAGTTTGCACGTTTGCATTGTCATCCTCAACAGTCATTACTAACTGGTATCTTCCGGGAGTCAGAGTTTTGCCTGAATTGCTAGTTGAACTGGGAGTCCATTTCATTGTGCAAAGTGCTCCCGCCTGACACTGAGTGTTTCCAGTTTTCACGCAATCCCAAGTATCACCGGAGCTGTCTTTTAAGACAACCTTGATGCTGTCAAAATCAACGGTATCTGTGGCATCGCTTCCGCTGTCACTGAAAATCGCCGATATGGTAACACCTTCACTGGCGCTGATTAAATCGCCACTGGTTAATGACAATGCATTCGATTGTAAATTGATGGTGGGCGGGGTGCGGTCGTCGCTCTTGAACAGCACGGTGAATGTGTTGCCGTAGTTGCTGCCGCCCACGGTGACCTGGATGTTGGCTGTTCCAATGTCCGTGGAGGATACGTCGAACGTGGCCGTGCCGCTGGCAGTGGACGTTGTGGACGTGGCGGAAAACACCAGGTTGTCCAGGCCGCTGCCGCTGAGCGCCACGGTGTCGCCGCTGCGCAGGTTGCCGTAGGTGTCCTGCACCGTGACCGTGACCTTGCCGCGGCTGGAACCGTCGGCCACGATCTGGTAATCGGTGCTGCTGGAACTCGTGTAAGGCAGGGTGATGATGTTGAGGCTGCCGGCGCTGCCGGACGCGGCCTGGACCGAGGACTGGCCCGTGGGCTGGGTGGTGTCGGTGATCTGCGTGGTAGTGATGGTGACGCCGCTGACCGGGGCCGCGGGGTTAACCGTGGCCGCCTGCGTGCCCGATGTGATGCCTGTGGCCGCCGCCGTAATTGTGGGTGTTCCCGCCTTGGTATCCTTGTAATAGAACGAAGCCGTGGACGTGGCCGTGAGGCTCACGCTTGTCACGGATGCGCCCCCGGATGTGGCGCTGAAGGTTACGGTGCCGGTGCTCGTGGAACTGAGGTTTACGGTGGCGGTTGTACTCACAGCATTGCCAAAGGTGTCCTGCACCTGGAAGGTGTAAATTGATGAGACCGTGCCCGCGGTGAGAGTCTGTGCGGTTGTGGTGAACAGGATCTTGTTGGCTGCGCCCGCCGAGAAATTCACATCCTGGGTGCTGGTCATGGTGAGTTCCGTGCCCCCGGTGTCGGACAGCGTCAGGTTTACTGTCTGGGCCGTATTGTCTGTGAGGGGCACGGTGACCACGCCCGCGGCCGCCTGCACGGCCATTGTGTTGGTGTTGCCTCCGCCGATGATGGTTCCGGCTGTTGAGGGTGAGCCGAATGTGGCGCTGCCGTTGGCCACGAGGCTGAAGATATGCGTGCTTGTGGCCACGGTATTTCCGTACTGGTCCTGCACTGTTGCTGTGACATTGGTGTTGGCGCCCACAGTGGCGTCCGTGGGGTTGGCTATCACAACCTGGTTCGCCGCGCCAGGACTGAATATGAGATCCTGGGTGCTGGTCAGGTCAAACCCGTTTCCGAATGTATCCGTCATGGAAATAGAGATTGTTTGTGCGGTCTGGTCCGTAACATTAAGCACAACCAACCCGCCGGCTGCCTGCACGGCCACAGTGCTGCTGTTGCCTCCGGATACAACCGTACCCGTGGACGCGTTCACGCCCACGGCGCTGCCATTGAGATTCACTGTAAACGAGGTGGTGTTGTCAGAAGAAACCAAGTTGTTGGTGGCGTCCTGTACCTGGAAGGTAACGGGTGCGGCCATGTCCACGCTGGTATCCGTGGGGTTGACCACAACGATTTTGGCCGCCACGCCCGGCACAATGTTGATAGCCAGCGCCGTGGTGTTGGATGCGAAATTCTGGGACAGTGTACCCGTGGCCGTGAGCACGGACGCGGTGATGTCGGTCCCGTCGCCGACCACGCTGTCCGTGATCGTGACCAGGGCTGCGCCGGCCCCGGCGAGTTCGCCTGTGACCGAAGTGTCTGCTGCGCCGGCCACGCTCGTGGCGCTGGCGAGCGTGGTTGCCGAGATGTCTTTTTGAGACGCAGGGGTTGCGGACCCGCCGCTGAGCGAAAGCGCCACTTGCCGCGTGGCGTTGGGCCCGGCGGTTATGGGATTGCCGTCATTGTCATAAATTGTAATTGTGAGGTCCTCGGTGCCGCCGGTCTCCAGGGCGCCGTCATTGGCCGTGACCTTGACATGGTCGGCCTTGAGATACACGGTGGATGTGCCAAAATTTTGAAGCGCCGCAGTGATGCCCGCAAGGGAAACCACACCGGAATTCTCATAATCGATCCATGGGTCGCCGTCATCGTCGATGTCTTTAATCTGCACGGACACGGAACTTGTGGCGACCTTGAAATAGTATGTTCCCTTGAGATTAACCGGGTCCACTTCGGCGAAGAACTCCGGAGTCACGCGTGCGGATGTGCCATCCAGGAAGTAGAAATTGGTCAGGTTGCCGAGGCCCACGATGCCTGTCCCGCCGGGGTTCTGCACGGTGATCTGCACGTTGTAAGCGATATAGAGGCCATTGGCGATTGTGCTTGTGCCCGCGAGGATGGGCACCTTGGTGCTGATGTCGCCGTTGGTTGCGCCTGTGAGGTTAAGCAGGGTTTGGCTGGTTGCGCCGCCGCCGGGTGTTACGTTGGCCGCGCCGCTGTCAATGGACTGGTAACCGGTTTTGGCCACAATAAGCTGCGCGGCCACAGCCGGGGTGTTGAAATAATAAAGGTTTGCGCCCGCCCCTTGATTCGCATAAAGCGGGACCGAGCCGCCATGGGTTACGGTCACGCCGGTTATGGCAGATCCGAATTGATCATAGACGGCAACCTTGAGGCCGTACTTGAGTCCGTCCGTGGCGCCCAGGTACGAGGGGGTCACCTGCGGGCCAGCGGCGGCTGTGACAATGGATGTGGCGTCGCAGGAATTCACATGCCCGGATTTTGTAAGGCGCGCATAATATGTGTTCGGGGTCTGGGCAACATACCAGGCGGTGGCGCCCGCATTCCACGTGGGCCCGGCCGCTGCAGCCACGGCTGGCACGGTGCAGTTCGAGTCCGTGAACAGGGCCAGGGTTTCGGTGCCGTCCAATGCAATGTTATTGCCCAATTCGTCCTGGACCGGGGATGTGAGCTTAATGGTAAAGAGCACGTTGGTTACCGCTGCTGTGACCTGTGCGTCTGTGGCCGCGGTGCGGTCGGAAGCAAAGCTGGTGCCTGTGTTGGTGACGTATCCGTCCTTGGCCGCGGAGATGGTCAGGGCCGTGTGCGCCAGAGGCACGGGGCAGTACCACGCGCCCCCGTTTTCGGTGCAGGCGATGCCCGCGGCGTCGCCGGTGTTCACAGTCACAACCGCAAGCGCGCCGCTGATTTCATCGGCTACCCCCGTGACTTTGTATGCATACAGCACGCTGGCGATGGTATCGGTCTGCTGGGCCGTTGTGTGCGCGGCGCGGTTTGCTCCGCCGGTCATGTTGTAGCTGGCCTGCACATACCCGTCCGCAGTGGGAGAGCACACCATGGCGCCGTCGCTGTTGGCCAGCACCACGGGGCAGTACCACACGCCCCCGTTCACCGCGCAGTTGTTCTGCGCCGTGTTGTCGCCGCATGTCAGTGCGGTCACGCTGGCGGTAATATCGTTCACTGTTACTTCATCGGTGAATGCCGTGATAGTGTATGCGTAATCAATGACCAGGGCCTGGGCTTCCTGCGCATCCGTGTGCGCGCCGCGGCCGGTGCTGATGTTGGTCGCCTGATCATCCACGTATCCATCGAGCACGTTGCTGATGCCGCCCCCGTCTGTTCCAATTGTGTAGTTGCAGTAATAAATACCCGTGCCAACACCGGATTCGGTGCAACTGCCGGTACCGCCCACGAGGGTCACTGCGGCCCCGCCATGCGCAGTGGCAAACGCTTCATTGGTCAATGTATATTTCTGTCCGTATTTGATTGTCAGAGACTGGGCTTCCTGGGCGTCGGTGTTGGCGGCGCGGCCCGTGGAGTTGTTGGTTGCCTGATCATCCACATACCCATCGAGCACGTTGCTGATGCCGCCCCCGTCTGTGCCGATGGTGTAGTTGCAGTAATAAATGCCCGTGCCAACGCCCGACTCGGTGCACCCGCCGGTGCCGCCCACGAGCGTGACCGCAGCACCTGTATGTGCGGTGGCGAAAACCTCATTGGTTAATGTGTATTTCTGTGCGTACTGCACACCTGTGATCGTGTCCGTAACCTGCGCGTCCGCATTGGCTGTGCGGTTGGCCACGGTTCCGAAGCCGGCCTGCACGTACCCGTCCAGGGTTGCCTGCGCGCTGGCCGCCACATTATCATTGGCAAGGGCCACCGCGCAGTAGTAAGTCGATGTGCCGGCGTTCCATGTGCAAGTGTCCCCGCCGATGGTGAGCGCGGTTCCGGCCCCGGCGATGTTCACGGCGAGAACCTCGGTGCTGATCGTGGTCACGATGTGGCTGTACTCCACATCCGCGATAGCGTCCACGCTCTGCGCGGCGCCCTGGGTCGTGCGGTCGCCCACCGTGCCGTACGCTTTGGCCACATATCCGTCGAGCGTAACGGTTGCGCTCACCGCCGTGTCGTCGCTCAGTACGGGCACGGGGCAATAATACGTTGTGGTGCCGCCGTCCCACGTGCACGACGCGCCACCGATGCTGAGGGTTGTGCCCGCGCCTGCGATGTTGGCCGCAAGCTGCTGCGTGCTGATCGTGGTCACGATGTGGCTGTACTCCACGCCCGTGATCGTGTCCACGCTCTGCGCGTCCGTGTTGGCCCCGCGTCCCACCACGGTGCCGTAATTGTTTTGCACATATCCGTCCAGGGTCACATTGGCGCTGGCCGGCACATTGTCATTGGCAAGCAGCGTGGGGCAGTACCACGCGGTTGTGCCCGCGTGCCAGGTGCATGTGTCTCCGCCCACGGTGAGCGCGGATACGGTTGCTGCGATATTGGTTGCCAGCACCTCGGTGCTGATGGTGGTTATCTTGTGCGCATATTTCACGCTGATGGCCTGGGCGTCCTGAACGTCGGTGTTGGCCGCGCGGTTGGCGCTGGGGTTCGCGCCCTGGTCATCCACGTACCCATCGAGCACATTGCTGATGCCTCCGCTGTCTGTGCCGATGGTGTAGTTGCAGTAATAAATGCCCGTGCCAACGCCCGACTCGGTGCATGCGCCGGTGCCGCCCACAACAGTGACGACAGCCCCGCCGTGCACGGTGGCGAACGCCTCATTGGTCAGGGTGTATTTCTGCGCGTACTGCACGCCTGTGATCGTGTCCGTGACCTGGGCTTCGGTGTTGGCCGTGCGGTTGTTCACCGTGCTGTACGCGGCCTGCACATATCCATCCAGGGCCACTGTGGCCCCGGCCGCCACATTATCATTGGCAAGGGCCACCGCGCAGTAGTAAGTCGATGTGCCGGCGTTCCATGTGCAAGTGTCCCCGCCGATGGTGAGCGCGG
>Ga0351876_1160_pt1 | contig 16298 bp, 10 predicted proteins | sample BONcelFGM3001C15_FD_206774 | JGI IMG/M metagenome (GOLD analysis project Ga0351876, IMG submission 206774) | Enriched cells from coal bed in the Powder River Basin, Montana, United States - BONCAT cells FGM rep3 HSBNCT.FGM.300.1.C15 ...
TCCCTCTATTCTTTTCAGCCCTGCCAGTTTAAATAAGAGATTTGTCTGATAATTTAAAAAACAGCATTTCTGACTCAAATCAAGGGCTAAAAGAAATTCTTTCAGAGAATTATCTTTATGTCCGAAGGAGAAAATACCTGAATTTTTACTGGCTCTTACCATACCAATCTCATATTCCATGTCCTGAAATAATGAAATAGAATCTTTTATTTTTTCTATTCCTTCACTGTAGTTATCCAGGCAGCACATTGTATAACCGAGGTTTTCTATTGCACAGGCATAGAGTATTTTTAAATATTTTGTTTTTTCATCACTTAAAAGTTTTTCAAAATATTCCTTTGCTTTACTGTAATGACCCATGTCCAGATAGATTTTTCCTAAATTACTCAATGTCCGTATTTCTCCCACCCGGTTTCCTGTTTTTTTATATAAATCGAGAGCTTCTTTGAATTTTTCTTCTCCTTTTTCATAGCTGCCGCATTTTTGATGTATTTCCCCGATTGTTGATATGGCTTCTGTCATACTGGTAATAAGTCCCATGTCTTTATAAAGTTCAAGTGACATGTCTATATATTTACAGACTTCGTCAGTTTTTCCAACCATCAGTGAAATAAGTCCTATAAAGGTATAGGTATGAGCCTTTCTTCTCGGGTAAAGAGAAAAATTCTCTTCTTTCAAATCTTCACTGTAAAACCTGTAGGCTTCTCTAAGATAAAAGAGTGACTGATTTATTTTTCCTTTCAGGTAAAATGTGAGAGCAAGATGAAAATTACTGGATCCTTCCATGGATTCTATTGGGAAACCTTCTGCTGCTATATTATATGAGTCAAGGAAATGTTTATATGCTTCATCTATCCTGCCAAGTTCCACTTTTATTCTTCCTGCTGTCAGTAGAGTTTTCCATAGTATAATTTTATTGTTTATATTTCCGGCAAGTTTCAGTGATGTTTCTATTAGATTTTCTGACACTTCTATCTGGCCTTTTATAAATTTCTGGTAACTCAAATAGGTGAGACTTACAACAATATCTTCCACCATTATTTCTTTTTCCGACAATTTTAATTTGTAGTTAAAGCATGCTTCTCCTTTGCCGTATTTTCCTGTATCTTCATAAATTCTTCCTGCAGATTCCAGAAAAGTACAGAGCCATCTCGTAGATTTATATTTATATGCAATAGATATTCCATTTATATAAATATTTAAAGCAATAGCCGGCGAACCAAGAAAATCACAGTTGTTTCCTGCAAGCAGCAGGGTAGAAAGTTTTTTTCCCTTATCACTCAGATACTGTGTTTCCCATGCAATTTCACTGTAAATTTCCATAGCTTTATCCAGTTTTTTTTGGTAAGTAAAAAGAGAACCGAGCAGTTTTAAGACATTTAATTTTTCTTCAATATTAATCCCTTTATTGCATTCTTCCAGAGCTTCTTTGAAATATTTTTCCGAAATGGAATAGCCTTTCTGAGCTTTATGAAATTTACCGAGTTCTATAAGGACATGAATAACAGGTTTTCTTTCGCCGATTTTTCTTCTTATTTCCAGACTTTTTCGTAGCATAAGCATTGCTTCTGAAAATCTTTTCCCTTTTACCAGAAGATTACCTGTGAAAAGATATGCTCCTCCGGCAGTTCTTTCCATTTTTCTTGCAGAAGCTTTTTCAATAATAGAGGAAAAAAAATTTACCCCCTTTTGATAGTCTCCTGACTGGAGATAAATTTCTTGTATAAATTCCATGATATCCAGAGTTTCATTATCATCCTGTCTGTATAATATTATATTCAGAACTTTTTTAAAATATTTCAATCCTTCCGTATGATTGCCAAGCTGATATGACAGGGTCGCAAGTTCTTTTAATTCTTCCTGAAGTATTTTTCGATTAACTACAGGTGTTGCTATTATATATGAATCATCTTTTCTTTTTTCTTCTCTTCCAAGGAAACCTTCAAGTAATTGAAATATTTTTTTACTGCCTGTTCCTTCTTCAGAATATTCAAATATTATACCTGAACTGTACTGTATTTTACCTATATAAGGAGACATGTGAAATTCTGTAACACCTCTATCTGCATATTTAAGTGCTACAGGACTGAAAGAATAGCTTTCAGGTATGGAAGGTTCAGTTTTTTTTGTGTCTATTATTTTATTACTTTCCAGATCATCATCTATAAAAAAAGATATGGAATCAATAGTTTCTCCCATTTTCCAGCGGACTATTCCTATTGAAAAGAGTATGGATAGTTCTGTTTGCCAGTCTCCTATCTGTCTGAATATACTCAATGCTTCTCTGAAGCATTTATATGATCTTTCAAGAAGGCCTGTATTCATTAATATTAAACCTTTGTAATAAAGGTTTTTCCCGAGAGCCTGTTTGAAATCAATTTCACGCCTTATTTCTAAAATCTGTCTGTAATAAAGGAAAGCTTCTTTATAGTAGCCCATCTTTTTTAATGCTCTTGCCTGGCTGGCGAGAGATAATATTAGCTCATTACTCAGAGGATTTTTAATTTTTCTGCTTGCCTCCTGAAATTTTGATACTCCTTCCTGGGTGTTTCCCATAAGATCCTCTATGAAACCCAGCCAGTTAAGGCTTCTTATCTCTATAGAGTTTATTCCGGCTCTTTTGCTGTAATGGTAGGCTTCCTTAAAATAAATTAAAGCCTTCTCAAAGTCATTCTGAGTAAAATAAATTTCTCCAATATCGAGAAGAGTCGAGGTGATTTCTTCTCCATCTTCTGTTTTTAAGTAATATTCCCTTGCTTTTTTAAAAGCCTCAAGAGCTCCGCAGAAATTGCCTTCATAGATATAAATTTTCCCTAAACGGTAATAGTTATCAGCCAGTTTATCCCATTCTTTTAAAAATTTATGTATGTTAATCCTTTCTTTTAACAGATTTTCAGCTCTGTTGAATTCTCCCAGAAAATGATAGAAGGTAACCTGAAGATATTTGCTGTGTACATTCAAATCTATGGTATTTATAAGATCACTTACTTCCATGACCAGTTCCATTAACTCCAGAGCCTGAGGCCATTTACCTTTAATTAAAAAAACTGTCGTGTAAAAATGAAGAATCCAGAAGAGTTCTTCTGTAATTTCAGTTTTATTTTTTCTCAGCAATCTTATCCTGTCAATTTGATTACCGGCAGAAGACAGGTCTTTTAGAAATTTCTCTATATTAGACAAAATCCTGTCCTTTCAATAGAAAATTGTTACATGTGAAAAGGAAGATATATTTTATTCACTTATTACGATTAATTCGACAAAATTAGATTTTTCCTTTTTAAAACTCGTGACGCGTAACGCGTTACGCGTTATGGGAGGAAAGATTTTATTAAATGCTTATGGTCAGGTCATTAAGAAAATAAAATAAAAATGTTTGTTTTTATAAAAAATTGTTATTTCCTTAATTGACCTGTTATGATAGTAATGATATAATTCTAAAGAAATAAATATAGAGATTTGGTGGTAAACTTTAAATAATTTATGATAAATCAAGAAGATATTCTATCTGTACCTAAGAAGAAAAAGAAGAAGAAGAAATTAAAAGATATTAATACTAAATCTAATATATCAGATAAAACACAGAAAAATGAACCAGAATATGTAACATCAATCATATCTCCTATTAAAAAGAAGAAAAAGAAGAAAAAACTTCTTTCTCCTGAAGGTGAAGAAATACCATCTATTAAAAAGAAGAAAAAAAAGAAGAAATTTCTTTCTCCTGAATCAGGGGAAGTCCCTTCTGTAAAAAAGAAGAAAAAGAAAATATCAGGATTTTCTGTAAAATCAGAAGATGAAGTATTTGATGATATTATAATCCAGAGTGACAGGGAAGAAGTTATTGATTTTATCGTTGAGCCAGATGATTTTTTTAGTCCTTTTTCCAGTAAGGAAGAAGAAGCTTTTCCTATGGAACTTTTAGATATGCTTACAGATGAAGATGAACCTCCGCCTGAAATAGATGATGATCGTGTCCCCAGGGGCGGTTTTTTTGGTGCTTCTTCTGCTGAAGAAGTTCCTGATAAAGAGGAAGAACTGGAATCTGCTGCATTACCTCAGTTTTTCCTGGAGATTACAGAACCGGCGGAAGAAGAGGTTCCTCTTCAACCTGAGAAAAATATAGAAGAACTGCTTAAGGAAAGTTACGGTGAAATAGAAGATTTTGTAGAAGTTTTATCGGATGATGACCTACAGGTTACTTTTAAACCTCCCTGTGATATATTACCTGATGAGAAAGGTAAATCTCCTGATAAGAAAGATAAAAAAATTCTTAAAAAGAAGAAAAAATTAAAGAAATGAAGTTTTTGTAATATCAGTTACAATTTATCAGTATAAATGTTAACAATTTATTAACAAAATACTATTGCTTTTTATCAGATTTTTCTTTATCCTATAAGTAAATAAACTAGATGTTTGTTACGAAATTTAAGATAAAACTATTAAGTATTAAGGATGTGAATATGAATGCAAATATCAAATCAAATGGGGCAGATCAATAATTTAAAAGCTCCCACCACCAAACAGGTTTCTGCCAGAGAAGGCGGCATAGATCTGAATGCCCTTTCTGCTTTTATGGATAAAGATGCAGTATCCATAGGGCAGAGAGATACTGATGTACCTGAAAAACAGTGGCATTTCCAGCTTGCAGAACCTACTGTTTCCGATGTACTGAAAGCTTCAGGTGTTAAAGGTGGAGACTCTTCTGTTACAATAGGAATAATCCATACAAATGACGAACATGACCCTAAATTTGAGAAATTTGCCGGTGAAGCTGCAATAATAAAAAAGAGAGAAAAAGTTTATGGAGATGAAAATTCCATTATAGTAAATACAGGTGATGTCACTTATGAGAGTTTCAATGATAAACCTGGACCTCAGTTCTGGGGACCGGTACCTGAAATATTTAATGCAGAAGGTATGGAATTTGTTGTTCCAGGAAATCATGAATTCCAGCATGGAGGCAAATATCTTGAAGATAATTTACTTCCGAAACTGGATGCCCAGGTTTTACTCGGAAATATTACCTATAAATCAAGCGGTAAACCGCTGGAACATACAAAACCTTTCGTAATACAGGATATGAATGGTGTTAAAGTCGGTATTATAGGACTCTGTACACCGAAAATGGCCACAAAGGCACACCCTAAGGTAGGCTATGATGTAAAGGTAGATTCAATACAGAGTGCAGCAGCAGAGATTGTACCGGAAGCAAAAAAAGCCGGCGCAGAGGTAATTGTAATAATTGCTCATGAAGGAATAAATCGATGTGTTGATGCTGCTTCAAGTGTTCCAGGCATAGATGTTATAGTGGCAGGCCATGATCATCAGGAACTTCAGGCTCCCAGAGAAGTTAACAATCCTGACGGAAGAAAAACAATAGTAGTGGAAGCTGCTTCTCATGGTAAATATGTAGGTGATGTATCCCTTGAAGTTGACCCTCACAGCAAACAGGTTGTAGGTGTGGATTATAAACTCTTCCCAACCAATAAAGGTGATAAAGATCCACAGGTTCAGGATGTTATAAATAAATATTTTGGCAATAGATAATAAGCGTAATTAAAAAAAACAGGCGAACCGGATGTTCGCCTGTTTTCTTTTTGGAAAGGAATTTTTTATATGAAATATCTGTTTTTTATTCTATTTTTATTTATTTTATCCTTTAATATTCTTTCTGCAAATGAATCTTCGTCTTCTATAAATTATTATGATATAACGGTAAGAGTATCTCCACTCTATGAGTCTCTTCAGATAGAGGCTTTAATGGATATTACTTCACAGGAGGATAAACTTGAAATTAGTTTAGGTAAAAATTTTAAAGGAACAGAAGTGAGAGATATTAAGGTATATTCCCGAAGTGAAGAGTTAAAATACACTTTTAACGATAATATAATAAATCTCTATGTAAAAGATAAAAAAATAGATAAACTTCTTATTACTTACAGGATTTGCCCGGTAAAGGAACAGCAGGATGCCTATTCTACCTTTGCCTTTAATATATCGGAACAGGATTGTCGTATAAATGCTGCCATAACCAGAACCGATAACTGGTTTCCGAAAATAAAAAATATTTCTTCTAAAAGACTGCCACCATTTACTCTTTCTGTTGATGTTCCGTCTCACTTTGAGGTTATGGCATCAGGAAGGCTTGATTATATTTCTGAACATAAGGGAAGAAAAATTTACAGATGGAAAAATTATGAGAATATAACAGACAGGAGCCTCTATTTTTTTGCATGTAAGTGTAAAAAAGTGGAAAGAAGTTATCCCGATAATTTCAGTGTAAAACTTTATGTGCCTCATAATTCTATAGATAAGAATATAGATTATGTGGCAGATGTAATATATAAATCCTATAAATATTTTGAGGAAAATTTTGGAGAAACTGGCCTTATGGAATATAAGGCAATGGCTATAGATTCAGGAGTTACAGGAGGTTATTCCGGGCTTTTAAATTCTATGACCTTCGGAAAAGAATATTTTACGAAAAATATAGAAAATAATGCCATACTCTTTCCTTCAAGAAATATAGTCCATGAAGTGTCACATACATGGTGGGGAAATATAGTTTCTGCCGATGCTTCCACTGATTACTGGCTTTTTGAAGGTTTTGCCAAATTTTCCGAGATTATAGCTTTAAAGAGAGTTTTTGATAGTGATGTGGAAATGGAAAGTTTCAGACGCCTCAAAATGGTTTATATGAATTATTATGGTTATGATCAGCCTCTGGCGTCTCATATAGACGAGCGAGACCTTCAGGTGGCAGTGGCTTATTTTAAAGGAGCAATGATACTTAAAACGTTAGAATTTATCATGGGAGAAGAAGCATTTTTTAAGGGTATGAAAGAATATGTGAGAAGTTTTAGAGGTAAAATTGCCACTACAGACGATTTTGAACATGTTATGCAGAAATTCAGCGATCTGGATTTAAGTAATTTTTTCAAAGGTTATATCGATGGGAAAGGTTGCGGGGAATACACTATGTCTGTAATGGATAGCAGAAAAAAGGGACAGGAATGGTTAACAGGAATAAAGATTGAAAACAGAGGAGATAAAGATATATATACACTCATAGAAGTAAAGACCTATCTTGAAGATTATACGAAAAAAGTCTTTATAGCAAAAGGTTCATCCCTCTTTTTAGATGTGAGAAATACAGAACCTTCCACTAATCAGAATATTATTGTCGATCCTGAAAATATTTATCCTGTATGTGAAGCCGGTGTGAGAGGTGCCGGAGGATATGTATATTTTACTCCTGAAGGAGAATGTAAATTTACCGGCATCCTGGAAAATGGACCTGTGGCTCAAAGTGGTATTAAAAATAGTATGATTCTTCTTGAAATAGATGGAGTAAAATCTTCTAAGATGGATATGGTTAAGCTTAACAGTTTATTTGTAAGACCTGCAGGGAGTAAGATGAAACTGACTGTAAAAGATGGTAAGGATATAAAGGAAATAGAATTTGTTTATTGATAGAAAAGGTATTTATTCCGGAGATATTCTCTTGCATGGAGAAAATAACCATAATTACTGAGGTGAGCATAAATAATTTATATTTGATTCTCGTGACGCGTAACGCGTTACGAGTGACGGGAGCAAGCAATTTATTACATGCTTATGCTCAGGCCAGTAAGATATTACTTGACTGATGTAAGTAAATGATGTAAGATTTATATGTAAAATAAATCATAAGGAGTAATCCATATGCCACAGGAAAAAAATATAAGATTAACTATATCTATGCCTGAAACGGTATATAACCTGCTTAAAGAGGTATCTGTCAGAAATAAAAGAAGCAAGTTAATCACAGAAGCAGTAAAATTATATGCTCAGGAATTGAAAAACAAAGCTCTGAGAGATAGATTGAAAGCAGGATATCAGGCAAGATCTGAAAGAGACAGGGAAATTGCAGAAGAGTGGTTTTCTGTTGAACAGGATACATATAATGAATATGTTAATAGGGCAGAGGAGAAAAACGGTGAAGAAACTTGCGATTAAACGGGGAGATGTTGTATTAGTCGATCTTGAACCGGCAAAAGGATCAGAACAGAGTAAGGTCAGGCCATGTGTTGTAATACAAAATGATATTGGCAATCAATACAGTCCTGTCACTATTACTGCCTGTATAACTTCAGGAGAAAGAGCTACTTTTGATACAGAAGTAGAAATTAAGTCTCCTGAAGGAGGCTTGAAAAATAATTCTATCGTTTTACTCAATCAGATACGGACAATAGATAAATCTCGAATTATAGATTGCTGGGGAACTTTACATGCAGATACTATGTTACTCATTGATGAAGCACTGGAAATAAGTCTGGGTTTAAGAACTTTTTAATAGAATTTTTATTTTGCAAACCGCCAGTGTACAACACCCAGCAACCCTGCCGCCATAAGATAAACTGCCCATAAATTCACTCCGAAACCAATCAATAAATATGCCATAAGTGAAACAGCAAAAACTGTCATAACCTGTGGAAACTGGGTCTTTACATGATAGATAGTTGTAATTTTAAAAGCAGAAGAAGCCATGACAGACGTATCTGAATAGGGTATAAGGAGACCTCCCAGGATTGAGCCTGATATGACTGCACCTCCCATAATGGCAAGTAACTCCCCTCCACCTTTATTTAAAGCCATATCATATGCTATGGGCATGAGAATTGCCATGGAACTCCAGCTTATGCCTGTGGCAATTGTTACCAGTGAAGCTATGACTGTTATTATGGCAGGAAGAGTTCCAGCGCCTATAAAAGAACTGAATATATGAGTAATATAAATACCTGTACCGAGATCACCGGAAATCTGTGAAAGGCCTTTCGATAAAATTATGAGAAGAGATGCGGAAACCATATGTTTCATTCCCGTAAGAAAACTCTTTCTCATAGTTCCATCCGGCATGACCCTGTCTTTTTTGAGAAGTATTATACAGATAAGAAGAGACACAACAGTCGAAATAATCAAAATATTTATTGTAGGAGCGTCTCCCAGGAGATTTATAATATTTACTTCGGAACCGCTCAGGCTTTGAAATTTTTTATAACCTGAATATAAAAGTCCTCCTATGGCACAGGATATGAGTGTTATTATTGGTATAAAGACATGACTGAACCCTGCGCCTTTACCGATAATAATTTCTTCTTTCTTTTCCTGAAGTTCCTTATGTTCAAATCTTTTCCCGAACCATTTCCCGGTCAAAGCTACAAGAAAAGCAAGGAAAATACCGCAGTAAGTGCATATATGATAGGGGAGAGAAGAGAGAAGCAGATCTACAGCAGTTTTCTTTATGCCTGCTGCCTGTGCCGAGGAAACCATTAGAGAACTTTCAAAGGCCGACCAGGTTGATAATATTGTTATTGATACAACTGTGGCAACTGAGTCTACAATATAGGCCATAAGGGCAGGAGAAATCTTTTTCTCTTCCGTAATACTCCTCATTGAAGTTCCTGCTATGAGGACACTTGCATAATCATCAAAAAATATTAATATACCGAGAATAAATGTCGTTAATCTTACTTTTCTGGCAGAATTTAAATATTTTGCCAGTTTTTTTGCAAATTCTATATAGGCTCCACTGTGGGAGATTATACCGAGAAGACCTCCTACAAGCAGTAAGAATAACGCTATTTTCAGCCTTTCCATATCTGAAAAAGTAATATAAAAATAGTACCAGAGATTTTTAATGGTACTTATAAATCCACTGTGTTCTAAAATCAGCGCTCCTGATGCAATACCGAGGCACATTGCTAAAACGATTCTATGACTTAAAAGAGCCACAAGAATTGTAATTACAGTGGGAATAAGAGATAATATGCAGGGATCTATCATTTATCAGCCTCTGACAGATCTTTTATACTATAACCTCTCCCGGTAAGATCAGTTTCTTCTTCCTCTGTCATTACTTTAACCATACCATCATGGAGGCCATGAATCTCCACATTATATTCTCTGTAGGTCTGAAGAGCCTGAATAATTTCTTCCGTAATAAGCTGTCCCGGAACGAGTAAAGGTATACCGGGAGGATAGGGAACAACCATAGAAGTGCAGATTTTTCCCGTGGCAGAGCCAAGGTGAAGATGTTCACCATCACAGTAATAGGCATATCTCGGTTTGAATTTTATAGGTGAAAGAGCAAGTTTGAAGTCGTTCATTATACCATTTTTACTTTCAACTATATTACCACTTAAGAGTTCCAGATTTTCCAGTGCAAGAAAGAGTCTGTTTATCTTTGATTGAGTGGAACCGATTGTTATCAATATAGTAATTGTATTAAAGGTTGATTTTTCTATTTGAATGTCATGTTTACATAAAAGGAGATGTTCTACCTCTTTACTTGAAAAACCTGATTTTGATATGTCTATTGTTATTTTTGTCCTGTCCAATTTTACATTATCATCTCTTATTTCATCGGAAATCATATCTTCCACTTCAAGGACTCTGAATTTTTTGAGTGAATTAATGGCTTTTTTCAAAGAATCAGAGAGTTTTAATGCTCTGGATAATAAGCTGTACCCTTCCATAACCATCTGTTTCCTTGCTACATCCAGGGAAGCTATCATTGGATACTGAGGAGAAGTAGATGTATGAAGACAGAAATTTTCCATAAAGAAATCCCTGAGCTTTTCAAAATCAGGATCATTGACATGAATCATGGAAGCCTGACTGAAAGCACTCATTGTTTTATGGGTTGACTGGGTTGCATAATCTGCTCCCGCTGTCATGGCACATGGATAGAATTCAGGATGAAATCTGGCATAACCAAACCATGCTTCATCAATTATAACCTTTATATTTCTATTGTGTGCTTCTTTAACTATATCCTCTATATCATAAATAAGACCGTCATAGGTGCAGTTTGTAAGTATAAGGACTTTTAATTTCTTTCCTGCCTTTATGGCTTTATCCATTGTTTCATAGATTCTCTTTTTTGGTACAGGTCCGAAAATTCCATATTTATTATTTATTGAAGGAAGGAGATATACTGGCTCTGCTCCGCTTATAACGACTCCGTAATGAACGGATTTATGACAGTTACGATCCAGAAGTATGGCATCCCCAGGCTTGAGAAGAGTCTGTAGGAGAATTTTATTTGCAGTAGATGTTCCGTTTGTGCAGAAGAAGGTATATCTTGCACAGAAGGCTCTTGCAGCAAGTTCCTGTGCTTCCCTTATTACCCCTGTGGGAGAAAGGAGTGAATCCAGCATGGGAACAGACACTGATACATCGGATTTAAAGAGATTTGGCCCGAAGAATTCATAATAGCCTTTTACCCAGGGAGAATTTTTTACCGAATATCCTGATGCATGGCCGGGGGTATGCCATGAATCCACTGTTTTGTTTGCATATCTGACGAGTTTTTCAAAAAAAGGTGCCCTGGTTTTTTTACTGATTACTTCACTCGTAATCTTACGAATAATATCATCATAATCTCTGTCACCCTTATAAAAATAACCGTTTATTATGCCTCCGCTGGCTCTGGCATTTTTTTCCGAAGTAAAGAGATATATGAATATTTCGTAACGAATCTTCAGAAATTCCTGAAACATAGGAAAACCGCTGATTTTTCCTGATGCTTCATAATTATTTACCGGTAACTCCCATTCTGTGAGCACTATATGAATAGAACCATCGTCTTTTAATAGATTACAGGCCTGAGCAAAATTACTGGCTCCTACTACATTAAGCCCCCCTTTTTCTAATTCCCCTGTTTCTTTTTCAAGACCTGCTCTGTTAGAATCCAGCAGTAAGATTTTATAGTTCATAATATTTTCTCCTGTTATACGGGTTTAATTTGATGAAATGACGTGAGACATGAGAAACCTCAGACGATTTTTATATAAAAATTCACCGGTTCCGGAGAAAATCCTTTCAATATTAATTGAATTTATAGTTATCTTTTGATATAATAAAAAAAAGATATGCTCTGACAGAAATTGCCTACAAACATCTGAGGATATAGTGACTGAAAAGTCTCGTGGGTTCGAATCCCACCTCCTGGAAACAGGTGTGGCGGAGTCCGGTTAAACGCGCTGTATTTGTTTAAACCTGCAATTTCGACTTGCATATCTTTTTTATCTGCTAAGTACCGAAACAAATAAGTTGGTATCCATCTCGAAAACCTGTCCCTGGCCGGACTCTTCCGGAAAATCTATAATCCTCGTGCGATGAAATCTGTTCTTACAGGCATTTACTATTTTACGTCTGTTGAATTTACAGCTTACTTTTAAGACGGTATATCTTTTCCTCCAGAGCCCGGCCAGGGACAGGGACTATTCACCTGTTTTTTGATACTTATTTACCTGGAGCTGTACTAAGGAATGAAAATTTATTAAAGTTAACTGTTGACTGGTGAATTGCTCCCGTCACCTGTCACCTGAATCTATATTTTGCGACAGTTATTCTGAATTCATCCCTGATTATCCGTTTTTGCAGCAAGATAAAAAATTTGATCTGCAAAAGATGTAATGAGTTCAATGTATGAAATTTTCTTGAGCCATTCTTCCGGTATATTTTCAACCCCGTAATAAGCACCTGCAATCTGACCATAGATAGCACCTGTTGTATCTGCATCATCACCGAGATTTACTGCCATAAGGGCTCCTTCTTTAAAATTGTTACTGTGATAAAAAGCCCATAGAGAAGCTTCAAGGGATTTTACAACATAACCTGTCCCTTTTATTTCCGGAGGTTTTCTTCTTTTAAAGGATCCAAGGGCAATTTCATCAATTTCAGAAACAAGTTTATTTTCTTCCCAGTATCCTGGCAGAGGGCTGAATCTTTGTGAAAGTATTTCTTCTTTTTTTGCTCCGTCAAATGCTCCTGCAAGTAATCCTCCGAAATAACGGCAGGCATCTACTGCAGTTTTTGCTCCATGTGTTGTTCTGGAACTTTCCCCTGATTTTTCTATGGCTTCTTCCGGTTTTCTTCCGTAAAACATGGGCACAGGGGCAAGGCGCATGAGAGAACCATTCCCGGCAGAATCTGGATCGATAGAACCACAGAAGGGTTTTTTTGTTTTTTCAAAGAGTCCCAGGGCTGATGCCACAGTATTACCTATGTCAAAACATCTGCCATTACTGCTCAAATGACCCTGTCTGAACCATTTGACATACCTTTCCATCTGATCTACGGGATCAAAAGTTTTCTTTTTAATAAGGCTTTCTGCGAGGCACAGTGCCATAGAGGTATCGTCTGTCCACTGACCTGGTTTAAGGTTAAAAGGCCCTCCTCCTGTCATACCGGTAACAGGTTTGAAAGAACCAGGTCTTTTAAATTCAATGGTTGTTCCCAGTGCGTCACCTGCGGCAAGTCCGAGAATACACCCTCTGTAACGGAAGATTTTTTCCATGATTATCACTCCTCATTGGAATTTTTACCTCATTCCTTATTACTTTTTCGTATCGAGTAAAGCAGCAAGTATTTCCGATGTAATGGTAAGGTTTCCTATCTTACCGGCATTTTCGCCCAGTTCTTTCATGGCAAGTGACAGAATTGTTCTGTGATCCAGTGCTTTATAGGGAGCAAGTTCCATTTCAATTGCTTTTGACCTGTACTCAGCTTCCAGTTCCAGGGCTTTACCTTCATACCTGGCTTTCTGCTCCGCATTTATTCCTTCCAGCCTTATGAGATGCTCTTTCTGCTGTTCCAGAGTAATTTGAGTATTTAACTCATTTTCCTTTATCTTTCTTTCTTCCTCTACTGCTGCTGCTCTCCTTCTGTAAATTGCTTCATCTGCTTTACGGAGAAGGGTTTCTCTGTATTCTGCTTCCAGAGCTTTTCCCACTTCAGGAGTTGGTTTTGCAGAAAGGAAATAAATATTTAAAAGTTCTACTCCAAGACTTTCAAGCAGTTTACCTTCCCTGATACGTGTCAGTACAGAAACAGCAATTTCCTGATACTGACTCAGTGTTTCTTCCAGGGTTCTTTTCTGTATCTCTACCCTTGTCTCCATCTGTATAACATTTGCTATACGTTGCTGTAATTTTGTGGGATCCTGGGAAAGATAAAGCCTTGTCACAGGGTTTATGGTGAAATTTAAAAGACTTCCTGCCTGAACGGGATTTTCTATGTGATAGGTAAACTGGCCCTGAAGTGTGGCTGACTGGAAATTATTTGTAATCTCATTGAATACAAAATTTGCATCTATACTGGTAGTAGGAATTGCCACTATCTGTGTATTATATTTCAAATAGAAAAATGCAAGCCCTTTTCCCTGTTTTACTATTTTCCCGGAACTGTATTTAATTATATATTCTGCCGGCTGGGCCTTGAAATAACCTATACCGAACATATTATTCCACCTCCCTGATGTAATTTTTCATATTATGTTATAAAATATAGTGTTTTTTATACGTTAATTTTAGTGTATATATTACGCTAATATAATAACATAAACTCCTATCTCTGTCAAGTGGGATTGCGTTTAAAAATGACAGGTGATTTTACATAAGATGGAAAAAGAAATTTATTATAGAATATTTTGTAACTTATTATAGTGAATAGTGAGTAGTGAATAGTAAGTAATGTCCTATTCTATTCACTTTTCACTATTCACTCCCTTATTATTTCTTTGTGCTCAATCCCTGTCCCGGTGTATATTGAGGCCATCCGTTTTCCAATCCTGCAGATCTGTGAGCATTGTTATGACTGCACCAGAGTGTGTAATTATCAGGGATTTCTATTCTTGTATAGGAATAGGAATCCTTTACTCTGGAAGATGGACACATGGGGATAGTTTTCATGTATCCTCCTCCTCCGCCTGGAGGTGTTACTGTGAGATATTGAAGATTCGGTGGATAATCTCCACAATTATTTGTAGCATACATTTCAAGGGCTGTAGCAAGATTTTTCAGGTTTGATTCACATGCAGAAAGCTGGCCGCTGGTTTTAGCCGATTTATTTCCGAAAAAGGCGAGAAAAAAAGGCGCGGAAATCATAAGAACTATAGATAAAACTATAACAATCGTATTATTAAATGTATAATTCCTGCCTGTAATAGCGGATAGAATGTATTTAGCTGCACTGTAAAGTGCAAAGGCAATTCCGTAAAAAACTATCCAGGCTATAGCAAAACCGAATATACATGGCAGTGCCCTGCCTCCTGAGAGAATTATAATAAATAAAATTACCACTCCTATAAGAACAATAGCTACCATTTTAGCTGATAAACCCTGTTTCGGAGGAATATGAGTGTATGATCTGCTGCCGTAATATGATTCATTGGAGGTTTCTGTTACTCCAAGGTATTTTTGAAGTTCTTCCCTGAATTCTGCCATACTTATATAGCGTTTTAAAGGATTAAGCTGTATGGCTCTGGTGATTATTCTTTCCAGTTCAGCTGATATGGATGGATTTAAGGATTTCATGGAAGGGAAATTAAAGAGCTTTACAGTGGGATCATATTTTGTAAGCGTCTGAAAAACTATTACACCGAGGCCGAATACATCTGTCTGAGTGCCTGACTGCCCTCTTCCTTTATACTGTTCCGGCGCTGCATAGCCGGGAGAACCGCATCTGAAGGTATCTGTATGTTTATCAGGATTAAAAAATCTTGCTATACCGAAATCTACAAGTTTTGCTTTTCCTGAAGGTGTAATAATAATATTTGCAGGTTTTAAGTCTCTATATATTACAGGTGCATGAAAGGAATTGTGAAGATAATCTATAATCTCTGCAATCTCTATGGCCCAGTTGATGGCTTTTTCTTCTGCCAGTGGTCCACCGGAAGAATTTATTATTTCTTCCAGTGTCTGACCTTCTATATAATCCATTGTAATATAATCTCGTTCATTCTGGCTGAAAACACCATAAGTTTTCGGCAGTCCGGGATGGTCAAATTTTGCCATAAATTCTGCTTCACGAAAGAAAATTTCTCTGGCAGTTTCAGGATCAAAAACTGTGCCTTCTGCAAACATAAGTTCTTTTATAACAAATTTTTTACAGTCCCTTTCTACAAGGTAGACATTTCCCATACCGCCTTTCCCAAGGATTTTTTCGACTCTGTACATATTGTTAAGTAAGGTTCCTGGTTCTAAAGACAATGTTACACCTCATCAGGAATTATAATTAAATAACTGTCTTAAATATATTAAATCGTGACGCGTAACGCGTGACGCGAGGAAAGAGACTATTAATAAATTTCCATTCCTTATTACAGCAACAGGTAAAATAGTGTCCAAAAAAATTAATCTGTCATTCCCGCGTACGCGGGAATCCATTATGCATCTCTCTGGATTCCCGCTTTCGCGGGAATGACAACAGATATTAATATTGGTTACCAATTTATTCGGAGCGGTACTTAGTGA
>Ga0351876_1161_pt1 | contig 16264 bp, 17 predicted proteins | sample BONcelFGM3001C15_FD_206774 | JGI IMG/M metagenome (GOLD analysis project Ga0351876, IMG submission 206774) | Enriched cells from coal bed in the Powder River Basin, Montana, United States - BONCAT cells FGM rep3 HSBNCT.FGM.300.1.C15 ...
GAATAGAAATAGAATAAATCTTGAAATAAAATGTAAGGGTTGTTGGATAGGCTTAGAACTGGAAGTAGATAAACTCATTTGACGTTCTACCAATCATCAGTATGACTATAATCAGAAAAACATAACCCGGCCATCTCATATAAACAGGGACTTTTGAAACGGAAAAATTGAGTGAAAAAATTCCATGATACTGAAACAATTGGATAAAGAATAATAAAATAACCAGGAAAACATTTATAAAGAATGAAAACGAAGAACTTCCTATATATATGTTTCCATAGGGACATGCTAATATCTTACTGAAAATGAGCAAAGCATCCTGCATCGAATTCGATTTAAAGAAAATTGCAGCCAAAACTACACAGAGAAAAACTCCTAACATTTTTATAAATGCTATGAATAGTTCCACTAATTTAAAACGCATCAACGCGGCGGGCCTCGTTTGTCCTTTCATTAGCACTTCAAGACTAAGAAGTGTGCCATGAGCCACTCCCCAGAAAATAAAGGTCCAGTTAGCGCCATGCCACAGGCCGGATATAAAAAAGATAACATATAGTGAAATTACAATACCGATCTTTTTAAATTGCCTTAAGGAGAAACTTAACGGATTATATAGATATTCAAACAGCCAGCTCGTTAATGAGATATGCCACCGCCGCCAGAAATCAGAAAAAGATTTTGAGAAAAACGGAAGGTTGAAGTTTTTAATGAGATCGAACCCAAGGCAATTAGCCGACCCAATGGCCACATCCGAATATCCCGAGAAATCGCAATAAAGCTGTATCATAAAAAAAGCACTGCCCAGCAACAAAGTGCTTCCGTCAAATTCGGACGGTGATTTAAAAATTATGTTGACGTACCAGTTTAAATTGTCAGCAATCACTACTTTTTTAAACAAGCCCCAAAGAATGAGTTGAGCGCCTGCCGCAATTCGGTCATAGTCAAGATGTCTGGATTTACCTATTTGTAATAGCAGGTTTGTAGATCTTTCCACGGGTCCAGAAAGGATCAGAGGGAAAAAACTTGAAAAGGCAAGAAATTGAACAACATCTTTCGTCGGCTCTACTTTTTCCCAATAAACATCGAGCACATAACCGAAACACTGAAAAGTATAAAAGCTAATGCCCAGGGGTAAAATTATTTTCAACGTAGCGGAGTTTATCGGGAATCCGAATATTGTGACCAGCTCTGTAAATGAGCTGATAAAAAAGTTTAAATATTTAAAATAGCATAAAGCACCAATCAGAAGACTGCCGACCAGAATCAACCAGAGTCTTTTTTGCCTCTCATTTTCAGTTTTACTGATCTCAATTGATACGAAAAAAGTTAAAGATGTGAGAAACAGAAGTAAGATGCCAAACTGCCAATCCCACCAACAATAAAAGAAATAGTTAGCAACGACGATGAAAATATTTTGTTGATAAAAATATTTCTTCGGGAAAAGCCAGTATATAAAAAAGACGGTGAGAAAAAAAACCGCGAAATCAAACGAAAAAAAAAGCATTAGTAAAATCCGTTAATTTAGCATAGCTTTGCCTGGATGAGTTGAATGATCGCACCTACATTATTCATCTTTGTCAGCTCTTTTAATTTTAATTTTATATGAAAGTGACTTTCGATAGCGGTAATTAGCTCGATGTGGGCAAGGGAATCCCAACCCTTGACATCTTTTGCAGTCATCTGCTCGTCCATTAACAAATCATCATCTTTAAATACAGTCTTGAATATCTGATTCAATTCGCTTTTAACATCTGTCATTGTGCAGATTCCTCTCAGGTTATTATAATTGCCTTTCTAAAAGAAGCTTTCCTCTACCTGGTAAAATTTCAGATATTTTTCGATTTTCTGAATATTTTTCAAGGACTTTAGTAAAACCCGCCTTTTGATATGCCTCCATAGCGCTCAAATTTTCCTTCATCAGAATGATCTGAGATTTTTTAACTTCAGGGTTCTGCTTTTTTACCTGATTAATATGAGCTTCAATCAAAATGCCAGTAATGCCCTGCCTCCTGTATTCCGGGAGAGTATAAACACTATCAAGTTGCAGGCATCCAATTTCCCTTTCAATACCGATCTCTTCAATGATTTTTATGTTCTGATGGGATGAGTTAATTTTTGTTTTTGACAGAAAAAAAGAAAAAGCATTCATCTTGAGAAGACTTGAAGACATTCCATCTGTTCCTTCAATCCATCCTGAAACAGCACCCACCATTTTCTGGTTAATTTGGGCGACCAGAAAATTCTTGATGCAGAATTCAAATCCTTCTATCTCTTCTTCTAAAATCTGGTGAAGAATATTTCTGAAATCTTCTTCGGAAATAGAAAATATTTCACAGTACGTTATTTTCTCTGTTCCGCTTTTTTCGGCGTTGATAATTGAATCTATGACGAATTCAGTATCTGATTCAACAGCTTTTCGGATGACAATTCTCATATTATTTTTTGCCTAACAGTTTACTGAGCTCTTTCCTGTCAGTTTTACCATTTACATTTAAAGGAAATGATTTTATAGAATGGACTTCTTTGGGCACCATATACTCAGGAATTTTGGATCGCAAATGCCGTAGGATTTCTTCATTTTTATTTTCCAATACGGGCGTTACAAAAAGATGTATCAAGGTATTGGACTGGTTATCGGAAACCGCCACAGCGACAGCATCGGACACAAAGTTCAAAGACCGGGCATGATTCTCTATTTCGCTTAATTCTACACGAAACCCCTGTACCTTAACCTGTGAATCCAAGCGGCCTGTATACATCAGGTCGCCATCTTTGTCGATAAAGCAGAGATCGCCCGTTCTGTAATAGGTTTTGTCTTTTCCATCTTTTTCTATTGTAAAAAAAGACGTTTTGTTTCTTTCGGGATTTTTTACATAACCTTTTGTTGTTTGTTCTCCGGAAAGGCAAAGTTCGCCCGTTGCCCCTAAGACAACTTCCTGTAATTCTTCACCTACAATCAATACATCGACACCCGGCATGGGTTTCCCGATGCAAACAATACCGTTATAATCCTTATCCATATCCGGCAACCCAAAACATTCATAATTGGTACAGAAGATCGTTGCTTCAGTCGGCCCATAAACATTCAGGATTTTCCCTTTTGGAATACATTTTTTCCAGTCACCAATGATATCCTTTTGTAAAGCTTCTCCACAGAAAAGCCAATATTTTACATCAGGAAGGTCAATCTCTTCAAAATAGGGTTTCAAAAAGTTGACAAAAGAAGGGACAGTCAATGCGCACGTTATCTGGTGATCTTCCAAGAGTGTATATGCAAAAGAATATCTGATTTCATTTTTTGGTATAGTATATATACTCGCGCCAATTATCAGAGGGAATAAGTAGGAATATATGGAAAGATCAAATGTCAGATCAAATATCTGAAGGAACCGATCAGATGAATTAAAATCATAACCATAGGAAAGAAAAGCATTGATAAAACTGTTCAAGTTCTTATAAGTAATCGGCACACCCTTCGGAAAACCAGTCGTGCCTGAAGTAAATAATATATATGCCAGATCTTCTTCACTGTAATTGTTATGGACGAGACCTTTTGAAGAAGATGGAAGATTCTTCGTAAAGACAAGCAACGAACTCTGTTTTGATAAAAACTCATCTGATAGATATGATTTATCTGAGCAATAAATACATGATAGTTCCGTTTGCCCGATAATATGGAAATTTCGGTCATTCGGATGTTTCGAATCAATAGGTACAAAGCATTTACCTAACAGAAGCAACGCAACTATTGTTGCATATGTTTCAATATCATCATTTGTAATGATGCCGAATAAATTATTTTTAACTTCCGCTTTTATTATTAATTGTTGAACGCCGCTCACAATTTCCGAAAAATCATTATAGCGTGTATATTGATTATTTATGTAAAAAGCCTGCTTGTTACGATTTTCATTAATTGAAGTTAATAGCTTATTAATCATATTGGATTATCTCCTGAAACATTACTGGGCGCTTGTGTACCTGAGCTTCACCCAGTAGCCAAGGCAAAAACATATGCGTCCGAGGTGTCCTTTATGCACAGGAATACCCCACCGCTCCGATTTTCATTTTTCACAGTTTTTCCATGCACTCTTAACTTTGAACATTGAACTGTCGTTATCCTCTCTTTCTCCGCTTAACCATTCACTATTCGCTTTCCCGTATTACCATTTCATAAATCCCCAGCAGGCGATCAAGAAGGCGATTTGCATCGTACTTTTCCTTTAGTCTTCTCTGTCCCGCCTCACCAAGTTTTCTGCATAGTGCAGGATCGACCCAAAGCTTTCGGATACGATCAGCCAATTCAACAACATTACCCGGGTCATACAAAAAGCCCGTTATTCCGTCCTCAACAATCTCCGGCAAACCGCCGATCCGGGAGCAGACCACCGGCAAACCGTGGAACATCGACTCTAAAAGAACCGTGGGGAAGCCCTCATAACAACGGGTGGCAAAGACAACCATTCGTGCATCATGATAGAACCGCTCAAGGTCTACGGCATTCAGTTGACCCAGAAATTCGCAGTTGTCAGGTTTTTGCGTTACCACTTCCGGCATGCGATGATGAGAACCGGCGAACTTAAACGGCACATCGCCAAGCCGACGTGCAGCTTCGACAAGGGTCAGAATATCTTTTTCCGGACTGATTCTACCGACATAAGCGATATAATCGCCGCTCTCGTTTCTGCTGGACACCCCAACGGCGAATGACACGGGATTGGCCAAAACCGTCGCCCGATCGGCCGGAAGCCCTTCCTTGATGAGCACATCTCTTTGAAAAGCGCTCAGGCATAGGAAGTGGTCCACATGATCATAATAGCGCCGCAATATCCGGGCCGCCGCTGTCCGTAGCGCATAGCCCGCGCTTTTGAACAAACTGTCTTCGCAGTTGCCGAAAACGCACCAATATTCCCGCCCACCCAGGCATCGATGGCATAGTTCGCCATGACTCAGAAGCAGTCCGTTTGGACACGCCAGCCGGAAGTTGTGTACCGTCATTACCACGGGGATACCCTGCGCCGAGCACTCCGGCAGTATCGATGGTGAAATCAGGGGATACAGATTATGGATATGCACAACGTCCGGGTGCTTCTCTCGAAGGAACTGGCTAAAATCTCTTTTGGAGAAAGGACTATGAATGCCGGAAAAAAACGCTTGGGTTTTTCTAAGCCATTTATCTTCAATCCCTGCGCTGGATCGGCTGAACCAAAGGACATTTACCCCCCGCTTAATCAGCAGATCAAACAGATTGCCGATAACTATCTCTTCGCCACTGGTTTTACCGTAAGCATTATGGACTATGGCTACTTTTCTCACCATTTACGAATCAATGTCATTGACTTAAAGAATCGGTTTATAGCAAGGGCAGAAGCCCCTCTTCTGGACGCTGTGTTTCCTTGGATATTTTCTGCCTGGCCTGATGAGTTCAATGGTCACGATGAACAGGCTGTGTAATTTTTTTATAAGTTCCATGATATTGGATAGTATGAATAGAAGCACAAGAGCGTTCTTCATTTTGGAAAGAGCCTGGGTGAAGTTGATCCGGTATCGGAACTTCTTCTGTTCGCATTGCCCAGAAACGACATCTTGGGGCCGGAAATGTTAATCCGGACAAACATCTTCATTTCGCGGTTATTAAGATGAGGATGATCCTCATCAGATATCATCTGTTACCTTGTCTTGTCGCAGTGCCCCATAAATAATGCCGATCAAAGTAAAATGAAGGTTCCCAAAAAACTGCACATACAGGATGACGTTGTCCGTCAACATGATGAGAGAATAGGGAACAAAAGCTGACGCCGCACCGTAGACCAACATTTGATAAGCGCCTGTAGCCTGGCGAGCGATCTTAATCAGGTAGAACATCTGAAAAATCATGCTAATGAGGTAAAGACTCGTTCCAACACAGCCTATGTCATACAACAACTTGAGCCAGTCGTTATGTGGGGCATAAGTAAAATACCCCATTTGTAGAATGGCAATACGATGAGAATTCCACCCGTTTCCGAGATATGGCTTCTCTGCCACCCCATGCCAAAGAGTTTCCCACATGCTTTCACGTCCGCTCTTTATAAGGTTGGGATTATGCCAGAACAGATCTTCGATGTTGCCACCACCGGAATGAAACATTCGACGCTGCATACGGTCAGTATTGAAGATGATCAATGCACAAGTGATGATAATTATGCACATGATCAATCGTTTGTGTCTCTGGAGCGGTGCCATCGTCGCGGGCAGGCATGAAAGCATGGCAACCAGAGGACCTCGTGTCAGGGAAAGAATCGTAGCGACAATGAGCATTATATATAAATATAAATGTCGATTGCCACCACCGCAGACATAAAAAGATACATAACAGGCACCAAGAAGCAGAATCCCAATCATTTCGGCAGTCATAAAACCGTGACCGGGGAGCGCGCCTAACAGAATCATGGGAAAACGGATAAGTAAAAGAATCCAAACGATCCAGACGAGTTTAGTGAGCCAGCGGACAATGTTTTCTAATTGCTGGTTGCTGGGGCGATAGATCGATGCCGCAAAGCCCACGGCCAAAGGGGATAGCACCTGCAGCAGGCTTTGCGTAGCATCGGGATTGTGCCTACCAAAAAACCAGTAGATTAAAAGTATGATGATCCAAGGTGCCCAGAGACTTACCGGAAAGGTAATTAGATTGATGTATATAAGGCAAATCAGACTCGACACTACTAATGGAATCACCCATGACCAGCCAGTTATCTTGAACCCAAAAACCTCGTAGTCACCGAATATCCAGGGCGTCATAGCCATGACCATAATCAATAACGTAAATCCATTCATCCCTTGAAATTGTTTATTTTTAATCACCTCAGCCATAACCGGAGAGGATGGTGACGCTTCAGTGGGTATATCAGTTTTTAATCCATCTGGCTTATACAACATATTCTTCTCTATCCCAAAGAATGCTGAAATGCATGGGGCGGAACTTCAACGGCCTGCCTTAACGGCATATCACTCAATAAGTTCAGTTTTCAAATTAATTTCTTTCTATGATGGCAGTCAATGTTTGGGCTATATTCTCTTCTCAAATCTAACAGAAATGTCTGGATTTCGCGTGGCGGGAAGTTTGATAAGATATATTGACGAAAATAATTTCCATTGATTGTTTTTAAAAATCTATAGCTTAATAATGTTGTGAATGATATCTGTTTTCGTCCGCCACAGTGCTTTTCTCTGATAATATTGGCTTCTTTAATGAAGATTTCCTGGATGTTGGCCGTCTTGCTTTTGTCATGCAGGCGAAAAGCTGCTAAGCAACGATTCAGCCTGAGTGCGTTCTTATATTGCAGCGTAATTCGATACCACAGGTCATGATCCATGACGGTATGTAGTGCTGTATCTAGTCCTTCATCCGTCTGGATCAAATCTCTCCGCCAGAAAGTCCCGGGTTGATCAATATAGACTAATCCTTTTTTGCTGAACCATCCCAATTGGGGCGGAACTACATGGCAAGACAAGTATTTGTTGTCAGGATCAATTCTAATGCAATCTCCTGAAAATAAAGATGCAGACGGGCTTTTCATCCAGGCATCGGCAATAGCTTGAAGCGAGCCTGGTAAGAGAAGATCATCGCTATTTATCCAGGTTACAAGATCGCCCGTTGCTTTTTTCAACCCTTTGTTGATAGCGTCACTTTGTCCGGAATCGGGTTCGCTTGTCCAATAGAACAAATTAGAACTATACTTTTTGATGATATCTAAACTACCATCTGTACTTCCGCCGTCAACAATAATAAACTGGATGTTATCGTAAGATTGTCCAATGACGGATGCGATTGTTTGTTCAATAAAACACGCTTGATTATAGGATGGTGTTATAACTGATATTAAAGGTTTGCGCATAAATATTTTAACCGGCGACTCCTTGACTTTGTCTTTTCTGGATTATAGAGGAGTAAAGATTCAAGTATTGTTGCGCCATTATATCCAGATTATATTTATTTTTTATTGTGCTGTGAGCGTTCTCACTGAGATCTTTTAATTTATTTGTATTTTCTAACAATAATTTCATCGTTAGCGCAATATCCTTTGCACTTGCATCACTGGCAAATAAGCAGCCATTGTAATCTGCCTCAATAATTTCACAAATACCTCCAATTGCTGATGCCATAACCGGCGTTGCGCAAGCCATAGCTTCCGCAACGATCAGTCCAAATGTGTCAGCCTTTGTAGGATAAAAAACTAAGTCTGAAGCAACATAATATTTTCTCATGAGTTCCCTATCATTAACATGCCCTAGCGTTACATAATTTATCATTTTGCTATCCTGATAAATTTTATTTGCATTTCCAATCAAAACAACTGTTATTTTCTGATTCAACTGCAGATATTTCAGGATTTCAAAAATTAATTCGGTATTTTTAAATGGGTTGTTAGTACCACCAGCGGCAGCGCACAATATAATATTCGATGATAAATCAAGACCAATGGCTTTTCGTGCTTCCTTTTTATCGGAAGGATAAAATATATTGGTATCTATTCCATTTGGTATGGCCACTGTCTGTCCTTGCCATATTGACGATTCAGATACACGATGGGCAAGCCATTTTGAAACCGGCACCATCGTCATCCCAGCATCACTGATTCGAGCGTAAATTTGCTTTCGCTTTAGCCAATTATCCGATGTATTATCTTTCCACACTGAAACCATCGTATCTAAATGTGGACAATCACCGCAACCCCGGCGCCATCCTTCACAGCCTAACGTGGCTACACAATGGCCCGTTATTGCCCATTCATCATGAAGCGTCCACACAACGGGTGCCTTCTCAGCCAGAAGGGGCATTAAAGCAAGAGAAAACCACCCGCCGTGAATATTATGAATATGATATATATCGGGAACAGATGACGTAAGTTGATTATAGTAAAGACGATCACATACACCGCCAATATCATACATAATTCTATTACGAATCGCTGAAGCTTTCTGAAGAATTTTCAGTAATATGTTCGCTTTGTTTTTATTACCGAATCCAAGCAGATTGGAATCTGACCTGCTGGGACGCGCGGAAAAAACAGTGCATTTAATCCCTGCATTCCTTTGGAATTGCAAAAGATTGTGCATAACTTCAGCAGCACCACCTTGCAAATCAGTAAAATTAATATGCGTTACAGATATAGGCATTCCATCCATTCACTTATAATTGTATATGTTATTATTTACAGACAGATTCTAACAATGCTGCAAGTTGTCCGGTTTGTTTCTCTCGTGAGTATTCACGAACTTCCTTATCGTCACTATTGCATTGTATTGTTCCTGTTATTTTCCATTCATTGTACCATTCTTTAATTATAGAAGCGGTTTCTTCGGCGGATCCACAAGAAATACCGCTTTTTGTTTTATTCAAAAGTTGTTCTAGCTCATCATGATCATTAGGCACACAGAGGATGGGCCTTTTTGTGGCCATATATTCAAAGGCCTTTGTTGTCAAAATACCTTTTCTGCCATGCTCTGTTAATAAAAGGAGAACACAGCTTTGTTGTAAAATGCCAGGAACATCATTGTAAGGCACACGGGGATGAACTTTAATGCAACTCCTGCATTTGTATTGAGAAATTATTGGCAACAATACATCACGATCCGTGCCGTAAAACGACACATCAAGATCATTTAGGGCAATATCATTATGTTCTAATAGAATATCAATGGCTTGTAGTAAGTACTCAGGATTCCGCAACCATTGAAACAAAATACGTCCCATATAAGTGATTGTGAATTTAGTAGAATGGTGATTATCGATAGGATGATACGTTGTTGGATCAAATCCATTTGGGATTACATGCACATGTCGGTTCAGTTTTTCCCCAAGTACTGCGGCATGATTTCTGGAAACAGTAATTATTGCTGCGGCTTTCCTTGTCAGTATCTTACGTCTCAGGCTCCACCTGAATTGCAGAAGTTTCATTCTAAAATTTTCAGCTAAATCCTGTTCATGAATATCACGAAAATCAGCTATCCAGGGTATATGTAATTTTGCAGATAAATACGCCCCTAATGTAAGAGATGCCAAAGGATCATAGGTTGCGTATATAACATCAAATTTTAAGGAACCCAATAAGCGGACTGTCTCATTGAGCATCTTATCTAAAAGGCCAGGGGGATGCGCATAATCAGGGTAAAATAAATAACGTAACTTCATTGATATGGATGAGTTTCGTTGGAGGGTTGCTGTTGCTTCTTCGTCTGTTCCGTGAATAACCCGCATTATCTGCGAATCGGGGGGCAGTCCTTCGATAATCATAGTAGGTTGATATCTTGGATCTGACGGATCACGGGCTGATGTCAATATGAAAGGTTTCCAGCCAAACTTTGGTAGAAACTTACTGAACATAGCTATACGGAGGCCGCCCACATCAGACTGCGGTGGAAAGACGCCGGATATTAAGAGTACGTTATGTTTCATAAAAACGTCACACTCCCGGATTTCTAGTGCGGATAACACGCGCGGGATTGCCTACAGCGACTGAATAAGGTGGAATGTCTTTGATGACAACACTCCCCGCACCGACAACGCATCCATGCCCGATATTGGCCATCACCGTTGAATTGGCTCCGACCCAGATGTCGGGACCTATTTTTAATCTTTCAGAATGGCCTAGCTGGTACATAATCGGCGTACTCAGATCATCAAACCCATGGAGATGAGGACCACTTAAAAAATGACAACTCTGAGCTGTTAGCGTAAAATCGCCAATATCTACCCGCCCAAATATATTGTATGGCCCTATCCAAATATGATTTCCAATAGTTGTATCGGGATAACTGATCACAGTGCCAAAATTAATAACGACATTCTCCCCACACGATGCCAAACTGTTTTTGTAAAAATAATATCTTATATGTTCACCAATTCTAAAGGGTACCAGACTTATCAATTCAGAAACGTAGACATATTTGCTAAATCTGGTCATGATCAGAAATGGCATCGCCGCAAAAAAAACCACAAAATGATAACACTTTCTTAACATCTTTAACAACATGAGCTATCCATAGAAAGACTCGAAAAAATTGAAAACCCATCACACTGAAATTAACCGTTATTCAAACCTCTCATCGTATTTATGAAAAAGACCACTAAGTTGCAATATTCTGTACCGCTGGTTTCTGGGCTTGTCCCTGGAGGAAGCGATCTGGGATCGCTCCGCGTTTTTGTGATTCTGGCGACCAGGATTGCCGAGCAGGCGACGGGAATTATTGATATTATAAATCTGTTTTTGACTTTTCGAGATTCAGTATTCCCAGCAAAATTGCATCAACATAGGAACCTTCACAGAAATAATGACTTTTTCTACGGCCTTCGATGGAAAAGCCAGCTTTCTGAAAACATTTCTCTGAACCTCGATTCGCATCATAGCAGCCGGCCGTGAGTTTGTGCAGATTCAATTTTGTAAAAGCATAATGCACCATCAGACGAATAGCCTCTGTGGCATATCCTTTTCCCCAGCAATCCTTTTCGCCGATGCTAATGCCTACGTCCGCAAATCGATGAATCCAATCAATCGGCCCCAACTTGATATTGCCAATATGGCGGTCGCCTTCACGAAGCACAATTGCTAAGAATACGTTACTCTTATCATTCAATATGTTACCGACATAATCACGTAAACCTCCTTGTGAATGAGGATAAAAGCGACTTTCCAGATATGCCATCACATCCGGGTCGTTCATCCATCGTTCATATGAAGCGGTAACGTCAGATAGACATATGCCCCGCAGGTAAATGCGTTCACCTTCTAAAAATTGATGGGATCTATTAGGATTTTTCATTAGACATAACCCCCCTGAAAATACTATATTTGTGTACTATTTATGTAAACGGATGGGAATACCTGCATTTTTTATCTGCGCACGGGCTTGCATAGGGTTTTCATCTTTGAAACAAAAATATGTTCCTGCAGAAACGGCGTCTGCTTTTCCTTCAATAAAACCTTCCACAAAGTGCGAAGCCAAACCACAGCCACCCGATGCTATGACTGGGATATTCACATGATCAGTAACTTCTCTGGTGAGAAACAAATCCAATCCGGTCCGCATCCCATCTGAGTTTATAGATGTTAAAAGAATTTCACCCGCTCCTCTTTTTTGTCCCTCCATAGCCCAAGCAACTGGATCGAGAGTTGTCTTCTCTCTGCCGCCACGAATCCAGACCGTATATTTACCGCTACTATCTTTTAAATAATCAATACTTAACACGACGCATTGTGCACCGAAAGCAGAAGATGCTTCATTTATCAATTCAGGGTTTTCAACGGCGGCGGTATTTATACAAACTTTGTCAGCGCCGTTGTTCAACATTATGCGGAAATCTCCCAGTGACCCGACACCACCGCCCACTGTAATTGGCATAAATATTTCTTCAGCAATCCTCTTCACAACATCCACCATAATTAGCCTCCTTTGGAAGGAAGCATCAATATCGACAAATATTAACTCATCTGCGGCTTGGGCCTCGTATATCTTGGCCTGTGATATGGGATCGCCAATCTCGATAACTTCATCAAACTGGCGCGTTGTCACGAGCACCATATGAGAAGACGTCCTAAAGTTGCTCACTTTCATTTGAAGTTTCGGTATAAGGCGTCGTTTTAGCATACTCAAGGACGCCACTTCAGGAAATTATCGAGAACCCTCAAACCATAATCCTGACTCTTCTCAGGATGAAATTGTGTTGCAAAAATATTATCTTTTAAAACAGCGGCTGTGAATTGCCCGCCATAGTTGCAGAACGCATTTACATCCATTTCATTTCTACATTTCATGTGGAAAGAATGAACAAAATAAAAATCTGAGGACGACCTTAAACCTGAAAATAGTAAACTGCCGTTTTCAAATGAAACCTCATTCCATCCAACATGAGGAATTCGAAGCGAAGGATCAGCGGGGTGAAGACGCACCACTTCGGCATCAATCCAACCCAGCCCAGCGTATTCTCCGCCTTCATAACTTTTTTGCGCCATGGCCTGCATTCCCAGGCAAATACCTAAAATGGGTTTCCCTTGATCAAAAACTGCTTCATGAAGCGCTTCGGTAAAATCGTTTCTTTTCAGGTTTGCCATACAATCTCTAAAGGCACCCACCCCTGGCAAAACGATTCGGGAAGCCTCATTCAATTCCTCTGGATGACCACAAATTTTAACCCTTGCGCCAACCATTTCCAAGGCATGAAACACAGAGAGGATGTTTCCCATGCCATAATCAACAATACCGACCATGTTAAATTAATCTTCCCAAATTATCGTCTGTGGCGACGCCAGCGGTTGAGCTGAGCTTCTGCATATGAACGAGGCATTTCTCCGTAATCCGGCCAGGCCCCGAAGTCATGAGGCTTCGTACCCATTGTGTCTTTTAAGGGATCATGTTTATATGGAGATACTCCATGACTCAAGGCTATTTCCATAAACTCTGTTTCGGTTAACCCAACGAAACGAAGAAAGAGTTCCAGGCTTGGTGGTCGCTTTCCCTCATATTTATTGAGCAGTTCCATTGCCTGGTCTCGGTTCATACGACGATTTCTTATGTCTATCGATGCTAGATGAGAAGGCCGGGTGTATCCTCTCTTAATGTATTTAATATAATCCCGCACACCCTGCAAATAGCATTCAATTTTCTCATAGCGATATCCGGGAGGCACATTCTCCACATCGTCACCTTGCCACCCCAACTCTTCCTCGATAATCTTCGTTTGGCTTTTTACATCCCAAGGAATGTAAGAGCCAAGGCATACTGAGCGATATTGAATCCTCCTCAATTCTTTCAGGGGCGGATATCTAAATGGTTTCAAGTCTCTCTCGCTGACGGCTCCTTCTAGGCGGACGAACATGTCCTGCGCGGTAATTCCAAGATTCACGATTCTGTTGAATCGCTTTTCGTCGACTTCCTCCGGCTGATCATAGCTATAGTATGAAGTATATTCCGAAGATGGTTCTCCCCAGAAAATGAGCGGCACTTCATACCGGATGGCAACCCACATGGGATAGGCGAAAATGCCTGTATGGCAATGCCAACAGAAGTCTCCTTTTTCCAGAAAACTCTGTAGCATGAACTTTTGGACTACTTTCCAATTCGGGGTAAAGTTATGGAAATCCACACCTAATTTGCGAATTGTCCTCAGCGTGTTCTCATTAAGATTGGGCCGCAAGAAACCGTGGTCAAAACGAACCACTAGTGGCTTCAGCCCGTATTCCTTCACGAGATAATACAAAGCCCACGTGCTATCCTTGCCACCGCTGAAGGGAATAATGCAGTCATAATCATGCTTGCCGCGATGATTCTCTATCAGGATATCGAGTTCTTTCTTTTTTTCTTTCCAGTCGATGTCTCTTTGCTTGTAATCATGTTGAAGGCAAATATTACAAACACCGTTCTGGTCAAAAATAATGGTTTCATGCGTTTCCGGAATCACGCACCGTGTGCAGCGCATCAGTTCTCTCACATTCACTCCTTTTGCATTTTATTGTACAACCCAAGTCATGGGCGTGCCTCGATTAATTTTCTTCGTAGTGCAGCGTCCTATGATTTCCCCCAAATGTTGTGTATGCAGACCATAACCCGGTCGGATACTGCCTACATTTTCTTTCGTGAATACTTCACCTTCATGCATGTCTCTTATTACAAAAAGTGATCTCCGGAAGACTCTGCTGGCGGCCTCCTGATCAGTGACATCGTAATTGACCTTCCCAGTTGCTTTTTCCACAATCCGAATGGCTGCGACCATTTCCTTGAATTCATGGGGTTCGAGAGAGAAGGTGCTATCCGGCCCAGAAATGGAGCGAGATAGGGTAAAATGCTTTTCCACGATGCAGGCTCCTTAGTGGGAAGTTTCAACGGATAAAACTATTTCATCAATAAATCTATTTAAGCCTTTATTTGCATTTTTCAATGAGGATTTCCCCTTTCCCTTACTAAGTGTTTCTTTAATCCAGTGTTTTATTGCACTGTCATCTTGCGGTAAAACCGTCGCCAAGCCGAGGCTAAGTTCATGTGCGTAATAATTACTATAGATTCCCGATGGACTAATATCATTGTTCAACAAACCTGAATATATACCCATCCAGCCTGCTTCAACAACGACTGTACTACTATCAGTTATATGCATGGCAATCTGTTCCAGAACTAATGGTAAGGGCAATTCACTACACCTGTGCCATTCAACTGATCCGAGATTCCCAAACTTCGATCGTAAATAACTGTCAATTTTTTCTTTTCCTCCGTCCTGTAATTGTACAGGGTGCAGGCGAAGAAGCCAATTATAAGAATCTGCAGTAGCTAAAATTGTTTTTTCCAAAGCTTCAACCATAACACCATTGAAACCACTATGTTTATAATAAGAATCCAACCCCCATTGAAGGGATACCAGAATGGTAGGCTTCGGATTGATAAAAATCTTTCCTTGACTTATTGCTTCCTGCACTAAGAAATCTTTCCGATCTTTTGATAAAAAACGATCAAACCAAGGGTTACCAATAATCCGGACATCTATCCCTTTTTGAGGAGCCCATTTACGTAATACTGCAGCGCTGGGTTCGTCCCAGCAGAGAAAACCATCCGGAAGTTCGATGGGATTGGAGCTAACACGATATTTGCAGCCATACCATGAATGTTCATCCGTGATAACACCATGCTGAAGTTCATAAACAGGGATTTTTTTCTTTTTACATGCTTTACACAAATCTACACCCGGTTGAATGCCGATTACACAGCGTGGAGAGGCTTTTTTTAAAATTAGCAACCAAAGGTTAGTTTTACGCTTATCAGAGAACTGAATACTATATGTACGACCTTTGATGCGCCGAATAAACCTTTGAATCTGATTAATGAAAAAAAGAGAGCGACTCATAGATACGGGCGAATTATAGGCATTATTTCCGATAAGTTTGCTAAAAACTGTGGCAACAGAACGCACGGCAAGACCTTTATTGACACATATATCACCAAGACTGTCAGTCAGGTGGGCATAAGCTTTTGCCTGATATGTGTACCCACAGTTGTTATCATGCCTGACAAGCAATACATCACATTTTTTAAGTGTCTTCCATGTGCTGGGCAATCTTGCTTGCTGGAACTCGTGTGCTAAAGAGGTTACTCTATTCCACATTAGACATCTTCCTTGATAATAGCCACGGCATTTTATACACACGAGCCGATAATATCCATGTCAGCATAAATGATATAAAAAATTAAACAGCCAGATTGAAGCTCCTCCGACAGCACCATTCACCTTTATAAAAAT